>ENA-ORXR01002555-ORXR01002555.1-marine-metagenome-genome-assembly--contig:-NODE-2555-length-17133-cov-14.053002_pt1 | contig 17133 bp, 24 predicted proteins | sample MGYA00237866_ERZ511479 | MGnify/ENA metagenome assembly ERZ511479 | reverse complement strand
CCTCGTTTGCCCACTAGGGGCCGGGGTGCTGGCGTGTGTTGGCCCGCTGTGGCCCCGCTAGGGGGCCGCCGTGGGGGATCTTAAGGGGAGGTCTCGGCCTCCACCCCGTGTCGAGAAGAAGAATCAACCGTGCCTTCGGTGTCTTGCTCCCTCGGGTCTCTGCCGTAATACCTTTGTCTCCCTCTTTCGGACAGGCGTGGTCTGCACGTTTCCGTTGCCGTTCTTTCTGGGCCGACCTCCTCTAGGCCCCAGGGGTTGTTGATTTCCTGTCCGGACTTGAAAGAGAAAACCGCTACATTAATGGTGGAGCAGCAGAGGAGGGACATACTCTTCTCCCGTATCGGGACGCCACTCTTTTTTCAATGGCCGAGCCCCTCTTCTCTTTTGTCCGTTTTGGTCCTCTTCCCTCTGGTGTTCTTTGGGGACCAGTCGAGTGCCGTGGAGCCAACATGCCGGACCCTTCAGCTTTTGATGACATAAAGCACTCCATCGGTGGGTTCCCGCCGTTCTCTGAAAAGGACCCTTTCAACGTCTTCTCCTGGGTGCGCAAGTTGGTCAAAGCTTGCAACGACAATGACGTGTCCGAAGGGATGGCCCTTTGCGCGGTCCCCTACTTTCTGTCGGGCGACGCGGAACTACGCTACTCCCGCGAGCTTCCGGACTCCGGGACCGCGCTGGGCGTCGAGAGCATCACTTCCTACCCGGTGGCGGTAAAATGGTTCCTGCAGACCTAAGCGGAACCACACACGCTGGCTCTTGCGCAGGGCACCTTTAGTCGGGCGATCATCGAGCCCGAAGAGACCATCGAGTCCGTCTCGGCCCGCGTTCGGGGCCAGTCGGACCGGTGCGGGATCATCCATACGGAAGGGACCATGAAGAAACAACGCATTCAAGGACTACCGGCCTACATCCGGTCGGACGCGTTTGTCTACAACACGCCGGCTGTTCTTTCCAGCACTTGGTGACCTACACGTCGGGCAAGCATAAGGCGGCAGAGGAGGTCATGAAGCTTGCCCGCGATGGACAGAGGCCCTCGACTCCGTCTTCCTCTCGTGGTCCCCGTCGTCTCTTGGTGACCCCGCGGGCGCCTCCTACACGGGCGGAGTTTCCGGTGATGGCCCTCGGTGAGACGGAGCACTCTGTGGCCTCTCCTCCGGCGGCCAACCCGGGGCCAGCCCAACCCGTTTGGGGCCGGCAGGACAATCTCCCTAGACTCCTGACCGGGCGTCCTGAAGACCCACGGCGCCCCCGCTTTTGTTTCCTATGTTGGACACCGGGACACATGTCCTACATGTGTCCGATCCTGACGGACCAGAAGAAGTCGCTCGTGACCAAGGCCCGAGAGTCCTTTCTACAAGCCACGCGCAGCCTTGGGGTCGGGCAGGACGAGAAGGGGCGGGTCACGCGGACCTGCAACAGACAGATTCGGATCGCTATGGTACAGGCCCTCTGTGACGGCATCGAAAAGTCAGACGCAGAGTTCAAGCAAGATGGGGACCCTGGGAACCAGTCGGGGAACGAGCAGGACAAGCACAGCTCGGGGAACATTTAATGGGGGGCGGACAGCTGTCTGACCCCCCTTTGTGGGCTAGTCCATGCGCGGGACCTGCTTCAAACTGCGTACCCAAGTTGCTTACAAGACCGGCGGGAAAAGCTCCTCGACGGCGTGGTCTCGCTGGTACCTGTGCGTTCAAGGGGACCTTGCTCGTTTTGCTTAAACGGAACTTCGTGGTCTCGGCGGCCCTGCGTTTGTCGTCGGACCATCCTTTGTACCTGACCCCATGCGTGTTGGACACCGAGGCGGGACCAAGTGTCGTTCGGGAGGACGTCCTCCCGCCTGGCTGACAAAAGCAGGCTCGGCGGGCCCCTTGGTCGACCCATGTGTGTGACAAGTCCGGACAACTCCTGCGGGTCAAGTCCCAAGGGTGGTTTTCTGTCTTTGTGGAGGGCGCCTCTATGCCCTCCCAGATCCTGGTGGTCAAGGCTCTCTCGGTCCCCGTCATCCTGGGCATGGACTTCCAGAAGGAGCACGCGAAAGCCATCTACCCGGGCTGTGAGACCGTCGCGTAGAACCGCGGTGGCCTGACTAGGGCGGAGAACGCGTGGGACGGCCGGAAGAAGGAGCCCAACCCGGTCAAGGGCAACCCAACCCGTCGGGACAACGGGGCCATCTACCTGCGACAGGGCGCGACCGTGGCCCCTCGCACCGTCCAAGCGGTCTCCGTGGTGTGTGGGACCGCGGGGCTGTGTCTTCTTGAGGAACGACCTGAGGTGTTGGCCCAGAAGGGACTCCGCCTGCATAATGCCCTTGCCACCCTCAAGCCCCACCGGTAACTCCTCCTCCGCCTGACCAACATTTCGGACGGGCAGGTCAACCTACCGAAGAACTAAGCGATCAGCCTGGCGGAGCCCTACGCGGGCCCGACGTACGAGACCACGGAGGAGGACGAACCCGCTGATGTGGGGGCGGACCCGCTCTGTACGACTGGGCCGACGAAATATCACCCGCCCAAGGAAGCGCCGTCGGTCCCAGTGGAAGCGCAGGCCCCTCAAACCAAGGGGCCGCCGCAAGATCGGTTCCCGCCGGATCAAGAGCCGTTGGAACCATCACCGTGTCCCAGGGTGTCCTATGAGCTGATCCCGCCGGATTTACATCCCGCGGTACATCAGCTGATGGATCGATATCAAGGCCTATGGAGTGGCAGGTTGGGCCAAATTGACATGACCCCCCACCGGATCGCCCTCCACCCTGGGACTCTTCCTACTCGGTCCCAACCGTACCGGACGGGCTGCGACCACCGTCGTCTCCTGGCGGACCAAGTGGCGAAGCAACTCCAGATGGGCGTCATCAAACCGTCTCAGTCCGATTGGTCCTCCCCGGTTGTGATGGTGCCCAAGCCAGACGGTTCCCCCTGGTTCTGCGTGGACTACCGCCGCTTGAACGACGTGACGGTGAAGGACACGCACTCGCTGCCCCACATGGACGATTGCATTGAATTCCTGGGCGAGGCGTCCGTCTTCTCCATGCTGGACTGCAACTCTGGCTACTGGCAGATCCCGGTCGCCGTCGAGGACCAGGACAAGACCATCTTCACCTGGCACAAGGGAACCTACAAGTACATCCGGCTCCCCTTTGGTTTGACCAACGCGCCGGCCACCTACAAGCGGGCAATTGATATGATCCTGTCGGGCGTCAGGTGGAATACCTGCCTGGTCTATTCTGACGACGTGATTGTCTTCTCCCGTACGGTCAAGGAGCACGTCACCCACTTGGACGAGGCCTTTGGTCTTTTGTCCCGCGCTGGAGTGTCCCTGAAGACGTCAAAGTGCTTCCTTTTCCAGGAGGAGGTCGAATACTTGGGCCCCATCGTGGGCCGCGGACACATCCGGGTGAACGAGAAAACCCTCGTGGGCCTACGTCGTGCCGAGCCGCCCCGGACCAAGAAGGACCTACGGAGCTTTCTCGGGATGTGAAACGTGTACCGCCGGTCTTTGAAGGATCACGCACAAGTGGCCGGACCCCTGACGGCCCTCAAAAGTCCTAAGGTGTCGGACCCTGTTTCCTCCACTCTCGCAAGACCATCGGGACGCCTTTGAGGAGCTCAAGAGGCGGCTCACAAGCACGCCGATCCTGGCACTCCCGCGGTCTACAGGGGCCTACGTATTGGACATGGACGCCAGCGATTACTAAGTGGGTTGCGTCCTGACTCAAGAACAGCCGGACAGGACCTACAAGCCGGTTGCGTACTGGAGCCGTCCCATCACGGGGTCCAAGAAGAACTACAGCACGACGGAGGAAGAGTGCCTCGCGGTCGTCTGGGCCCTCTTTATGTTGCTTGCGTACGTCCAAGGGACCCGGTTCATCGTCCCGACGGACCATTCGGCCCTCCGATTGATGCTCAACATGGACGGGGCCCATGGTCGCTTGGCCCGCAGGCGGCTAAGACACTCCGAGCTCGATTATTTGGTCGAGACCAGCGCGGGAGATGCTCACAACGCAGCGGACAGGATGTCTGGGCTCGCAGCACCCGCGGTGGACACAAGGACAATCCCGGAAGGGATCGCCTGCCACACCCTGGCCAACTCCTCGCGGGCTTGGAACATGCCATCCTACAAGGACAGACGGGACTATCCCCCCGTCACAATGGACCGTCTGGTCATGGCCAAAGCGGAGGACACTCGACTCCATGAGCTCCGACAGGAAATGGACCGCAACGCCCACTCCCGCAACTCCGAGAACGCGCAGGGCTTGCGGTTCCGGCGCGCACCATTGGACCGGGCCACGCAGTTGTACGTCCCCAAGTCCCTACGGACGGAGATCCTCACCTTGGAGCACGCGCCGGCCCATGCGGGACACCCTGGCGCAAACAAGATGTACGTGTCCATGCGGCGCTTCTTTTATTGAGAATAGATGGTGGCCGATGTGTACGCCTCCGTGGCAGACTGTGGGACCTGTTCCAAGGGACGCGTGGGCGGACGCCGACGGAGCAGCCCACTAAGGCTCTTTCCCCCGACGAAGCGGATGTCCGCTGTGTGCCTCGACCTCGTGGGACCACTTCCTAAGACCACCATGGGCAACCGGTACCTCCTCGTCACGGTGGACCGCTTCTCCAAACTGACCCGCGTTGTCGCACTAACGCGGGAAGACGCGGAAACCGTGGCCTCGGCGCTCTGTAACACCTGGGTGGTGTCCTACGGTCCCCCGGACACCCTCCTGACGGACAATGGGCCCCAACTGACCTCCACGCTCTTCCAGGGGGTCTGTTCGCCGATGGGACTTACCAACCTGTACTCCACGACCTACCATCCTCATACGCAAGGACAAGTCGACCGGTAAAACAGAGCCATCGTGGTCCAACTCAAGGCGTACGTCGAGGACCATCAAGACAAGTAGGACGAGCTAGTCTCTGTCCTAACGTTGACCTACATCTCACTGCCACAACAGAGCACCGGGGTAGCCCCACTTCAGTTCGTTGTACCAGAGAGAGTACGGACGTTGGCCCTCGAGCGCCTCCCCAAGGACCCGTACCCGCAGACAGTCCCAAGGACGGCCGGCGAGGCGAGGGAACAACAACGAGGCCAACTGCGGAACCTCATTACGCAGGTCCGAGCCGCCCTCGCCACGGCCCAACGACGGTACAGGAGAAATGTCGATAAGCCCGTCCGGCCAGTCAACAAGGCCCTCAAGATCGGTGATTGGGTCTTCGTTGACGCACACGACACGGACAGACGCAAGTTGGACCACAAGGTGGTCGGCCCGTTTGAGATTCTCGGCACGGACGGGCACACCTACACGGTCCGCGTGGATGGGCTGCCGGACACGGTGAGTAGCGCCCACGTAGCGTGCGCGCCTCCCCTGACGGGGCAAGAACCGAAAAGGGACGGATGGACAGTCCCGGATGCAGTTTTCCCGGACGGGCATGGGCCTGACGGTACAGCGCTCGTGTGGGACCGCTTCCTCACTCTCGAGGTGGAAGACGACGGAGAATTATGGCTGAGGGTCCGTTGGTGGGGCTGGGGCTCGGAGAGGACACCTGGGAGCTTGCACTCAAGTTCGATCCACGCAAGGTCCGCCAGTACTGCCGGCGCAAGCGTCTCCCTGACCCTAGTGGACTGGCGGCCTTCCTGAGTTGGTGACCCGTCCGATGCCTCTGCGGCTAAGTCCCAGAGAGGCCCCTTCGTACCCAGGATCGGCCATCTTCGTTGATCCGCCGGGCTTGTCCCTCCGGCCCCGTCGGTTGTCTCCCATGGCCGGCTGGCGGAGGTCTGACCAGGTCAATTCCATCCGGGACGGCGCGCATCGGCTCGGAACACGCGAGTCTCATGACCGACGGAACGGGTGTAACGGTCGGCCGTGACATGTAGCGGGCCTCTCGATACTCTCACATGTTTGGATATCGAGACCACGCTGGGTTTTGGGACCGAAATCCTCACCGAGAGCGGATTAGCAGCGCACGCAATCAAGCCGTCTTTATGTCTACACGCAAAGGAACCAGAGAAGGACGATCCCTCGCTCTCCATGGTGGACCGGACGGACCCCACAACTGACGGACTACCACCAAGACGAAGGCCCGGACCGGTAGCGCTGTGCCGACCCTGCCTGGTCCCCCTCCGCCGCGTCCTCCCTCGCGCGCACCTGCCCACGACCGGACGGCCCCCCCGCATGTACTCGACGGGAGTGACCGGCCTCCGCCGTGTCGACCTCCCGAAGGACCACCTCGCGAAGGGCATCACGGCCAAAGCGGTCAAGCAGATTGGCGGCCCCGGCAGTACTCACCCCCACCTGCCCCTCCGTCCGTGCCCTGACCGTCTCCCCCTTGCGGACCAGCGTGAGCAAGAGCGCGGCCAACAAGGCACCCATGTGCAGCCGGTCGACCGCCCACTGGTCCAAGCCCAAGAAAGAAACCAACATGTCACGAAAGTCCGACGGCGGTGCATGCCACAACGAGTCCAACGTGTGGCACTGGATGTCCCGATGGGTTGGAAGGCTCACCGTGATGATGCGCGGTCCCGTGGCGGATGGGGGGGGTCCCTCATTGGCCATCACGTGCGAGACGGACGGAATGCTCGACCCCGCTTGGTCAATCCCTCTTGGCCCCATTTCCATCGGACGTGACGACCGAACCTCCTGGCCCCATTCGGACTTCTCCGCTACGAGGGCCCGACCCTCGAGGAAGTCCGCCAAGTAGGTCAAGAGGAGCGGAAGAAGCTCCTCATCCACCTTGGCCTCCATCACGGACCCTTCGGGCGTCATGGCGACGGACAGCCAGGAGGAGCGGTCCCGACGCTCGGAGGCCCCGCGGCCAAGACGGTAGGTGAAAGCCGGTCACACGGGCATCTTCTACAACAAGGCGAACAGGGCACCCAACTCCTCGGCGGCCCGCTCGTCCGGCCCCGTCGGACCGTGACAAATGGCCTGCAACCCGACACGGAGGATCCACGAGTGGAGGGACTTCGGGTGCAACCACATGATGCCCCGCGTCCGGAAGCTGTTGACCAGGTAGGCACCCGCCAAGACCGCCCGCTCGCTACGGAGGACCCTGAAGGAAAAGTCTTCGCGGTCCGACAAGGCCCCCGACATGTACTCCTGGACCGGCGGGAGCTCAACCATGGCCCCATACGGGACCTCCACCGACGACCACCATGGCCGGACCCGCGCGTAGTACTGGGCGCGCCGGGGTTGCGAGCAGCTGGTGAGCTCCGCCTGGTGCCACCCGACAAGGAAGGGCCACGACGCGGTCCGGTGGTTGCGGCTGGCCGTGATGGACGTGTGAGGCGGGTAGTCCAACGGGAGCCCAAGGAAGGGTGGGGACCAGGGGCTGTCAGGATATGGTTTTTGGGCCGTAGTAGGATACGGATACGCGCCGATCCTTCGTATCTGATTACGGATAACTCCCTCAGCTGAGATCCGGATACGGATATCTGCGTCCGAAACCGGATATATGAGTAGATTATATCCGTATCCGGATACGATTATTGGATTCGAATATATTCCCGCAAGTCTCACAGACAGCTCAATTACAGCCCAAGAAGAACGCCATCCAGCCGTTATTCGAGTGCTAAACGGACGTCAAGTACGACTTGAAATTCGCAGTTGATTTCAACCGCCCAACGGGCGCCGTCGCGGCGGTTCCCCGCCGTTTGCGTAAACGGACGTCAGGATGACCGTTCGAAATCTCGTGTCACACTCTGACAACAACGCAATTGGGTCGAGTCGCGTGATTGAACGTTTTACCCGGGTCGGGCTGGATCGCCGCTTGTCGCTGCCAACTGTTCGGACAATTCTCCCCCGATTGTCGGCTCGCAAAAAGAGAGGACGACTACGTTCAAGCAGAATTCGTCATGCGCAAGGACCTTCATAACCATATATATTCCAGTATCCTGACTCTCATATCTGGGATACGGATCCGATATAGTCTCGCACTATCTGTCGGTCAGGATAGATATATTCTCTCGTCCTGTTCTCATAATTCATTTTGGATATGCGTCCCCGGCGCGTATCCGAAGTGGATACGGATATAATGCACGGATATAATCCTCGCGGGTATATTTATGACAACCCCTGGTGGGGTCATGACGAAAACCTCCCAAGACGGCGCCGTGTAGGACGACCCGACCGTCTGCGTCCTAAGTTGGCAGTAGGTCCGGACGTCTCCAGCCTCGGACGGACGACGGACCGCCGTGATGACTGTCGACCGGTCGTCCGCCGTGGAAACCAACGCGTCCGGCAAGAGGCGCATCTTCTTGAGGAAGGCGTTCCCGGAGGTCCCCCCGTCAAGGTCCCGGAAGAGGGCTTGGGCCCGCGTGCGTTGGGTCCACTCACGCTCCTCCTCCGGCGTCCATGTCGCCGCCCACCCCGCCACGTCGGACACATCCGGGATCTCCCCGACAACGGTCGTGTACCGCTGGTTCCCGCTGGGTCGGCCGCCATCGTGATGGACCGGAAGAGCGCGGCAGGATGACAACGCGCGGCCAGAATGACCACCCCACGACAAGGCCGCCGGGCAACCCGCTGGGGGAGGGGGGGGAGCAACCGACAAGGATCAACAAGCCGCGGATGCGGGCGGGGGATGCCCGACGATGGGCCCCAAAAGAGACAACACCCGCCGGGATGCCGCTGATGTACTCGCGAGGTCGTCCCACCCGGTGGACCGACGACGCGACGGCCCGCTCCGGCCTTGCGTACCGAGGACCTGCAGGGCGCGCCCCGCACCACCTTGTGGCGCCTACCTACTCGGCTCTGCGGCCCCTCCTCCCAACAGCTAAGGGGATGCAAGCACACAGCTCTCGGACGATGTGCGACTCGCCGTAATGGCGGGCGGGCGTACGTTGGGGGCTACGGACCATCCAGTATCACGGCTCACGATAGCCGCTGTTGTGGCGCCAGTAACACGTGAGAGCATGGGTGCCGGTACTCGGTAGCTTGTGGCGTGAGGCAAGCCCACGAGGGTGTGGGGCTGTACGGGGGGAAGAGACATCACGTCCTTGCCTGTACGCGTCGAAGCCCGGTCGCGAGACGCAGGGCACTTGCTTTCGGGAAAGGACGTGGCCCAAGCACCTTCCTTCACCTGCCACGGTGAGCGATCGAACCACAGTTTTATTTATTGGTCATTTTGGTTTTGGCTGAGCACTAAACCTCCACGCATCATGGCCCGTGTTTTTTCAGGCACACCAACAAAAGTCGATCGTCTTGCCGAGTTTCAAACGTGGATCTGACCGCGGACCGCGACGCGGACAAGCGGCACAGTGAGTGTCGACGGCGTCGTTCCCACCAGCAGCGTTTCCAGTCCTTCAAGCCGGCCGTGTTCCTGTTTTCCCCCTTGCGGTCTGAGCGTGTCTGGCGAGCGGCCGTGCCACCGCCCGAGCCTGTATGGGACTGATCGTCGTCTCAACCGCCTGGCAGCGTGTCTTGGGTCTGCCTGCTCGACGCCGGCCACGACTGGGCCGAGCGTGGCAGCTCTCTTGACACCCGCAGTCACGTCACGCTGTCCCCCACGCCGGACACTGTCGTTCATCCTCTGATGCACAGCCGCTTACCAGGAGGTTCCGCAAGTACTGTGCGCCGTGGTCCTCCCGGATTACCCCTCCCAGGTAAACATGGGGGGTGAGCGCGAGGGGTGCCTCGCGGAGGGCACGTCGGGTGTGGTATCGTGAGCGCGCCAGGGGATCCTGTCCGGGTGCCCGACTGTGCGCTGTGCCAGGACGCTGCTGCTACGGGATCGAGAACTCTAAGTCTCACACTGCCTGTGCACTGCTCTGGTGGTCCCGTTGACCCCCGGCGCGTGTGAGCGCGCGTTTTGGGACTTGGGAGCGCCTTCAGGCGACGGTGGCAGCTCCTGGCACTTTATCATCTACACGAGAGCCGCCTTAGCCTCCAGCAACGTCACGCCCACCCTTCTAACTCTGAGCTGCCATTCCCTTTCCACCACTCCCTCCCGAGCCCCGTCCCCCTTCCCCAACTTGCTACGTTAGCTCAATATTCCTCCGAAGAAATGGGATCGCGGACGCCAATGCCTTCTGAAATGACCAAGGCAACAAATGCGCGATGCGGAAAATGATAGCCGCCGCGACAGCCGCTCTCGGGTCCTAGGGCGACGCCGCGATGAGCGCGTCGGCTGACGCGCTGGCCGGTGCTTCCTTGTCGCCTGCGGTGTCTGACAACGGCGACAAATACAGCGTGTGCATGGCTCTTGACGCCTTGCTTCACAACGCAGATGTTGCGCGTTGGCAGGCGCAGCTTTCGGTGGACCGACGGCTCTTTCCGGAGCCCGACACGCTGCCATTCCCGTCGTTCCTCACTCACTCGCTGGGTGCTCCTGCCGGTGGGTCAGCGCCCGCGGCGGCGCCTACACAAGCGGCTGCTCGGGACCTGGTTCCCTCGGCGGCTCGCGCTAGTGTGTCTTCTGGAGAGGGGGTCCGCGCGGCATTGTGCCCCAACATGGACGACGGAGAGCTTATGGGCGCCGCGGCGCCCACGAAGCCGAGCGCGGCTGCCCGCGCCCCATCCGCTCGTGCTCTTTCTCGCCGCCCGGATGTCACTTCCGGCTCGGGATCCAAGTTTTTCACGCCCGAGCGGGCGCGCGCAGCCGCTTGCGAGCGCTGGAGTGCGGCCGCACCGCGACGCCAGGCAAGTGGTGTGCCGTCGCTTGCTTCTCTGCTGGGTGGCGCTACGCCAACGCCCGGTGGGGATGCGAGTGCCGCGTCTTCCTCTCTACGTGCCCTCTGTAACACCACGGGGAGCTCGCCTGCCGCCTCGGCGGATGTCACCGGCAGAGGCATTGCCAGTCCTGCAGCCTCTCGCTCTTCCGCCGCCGAGGCTGCCGCCGCCTCTAAGTCAGCCGCGGTCCTGGGCGCGGCCACGGCGCCCAGCCAGGCCCGCACGGTGGCTACTGAAAAGGCGGCGGCAGCGGCCTGTGCGGCCGTGCGAGGCAGCTGGGGAAGCGTCGCCGGCACGCGCAAGGTGGCCGGCTGTGGAACGGAGACCGACGGCGGCATCAAGTGCTCTTGGGGCAAGGCCTCTGTCGCGAGCAGGCCCTGCTTTCGGCATATGGAAAACATGTATTTTCGTGCGTACGAGTACGGGGCTACCCAGACTCACCGACTTCTTCGGAGCCTGGAATGGACTTGCGCCACCGATGAAGGACCAGAAAGTACTTGCCGAAGTTTGATAATTGGGTATATCATCTGTCAGCCGACGGCCTGGAAGCCTGTGGCGTCGTGTGCGCCTGAAGGGCCTCATGCAGGGGACGAGAGGCAGCGTGTTCAATTGCTGTTTGTACTCTCAGCCAAACGCGAGGCGCTCGAGAGAAACTCGGAAGCGGACGGGTTCTGTTGCATACAGCGCTAAAGGGCCATGGGTACGCGAAAGTGTCGATCAGACAGTCGCCTGTGGGACTCTTGATCCACTGAACCAGTTATTGTGCGGGTGCGCCATTAAAGTGCCTTCTGGTGTCTTTCATCTGCTCCGAGCGGGCTGTTGTGTTCCACGAGCACACAACATCCCACAGGGAGTCTCGACAGCACCGGAATTGGTGCTCCTGTCTGGTGACTGCTCGGTTCCTCCTGGGACGTCCAGTTCGGGTGGTGGTTGCTGTGATCGCTGCGTCTCTCCCAGCACTTTTTAGCGGCCTGGCTTGACATGTTGCACAATGATGTTGCAGTCAGCAGTGGGAACGCAAAGCGGCCGGAGGCAGCCCAGTGTGCTTGCATCGGGCGCTCATTTGTCCATGTGGACATTCATATGGCATCTGGCCAGTGTTTTCATGCCTTTATGCAGTCACATGTCACGCAGCAGGAAGACAGCGGAGAGAGTAATGTGTGGACACATTGGCCTTTTAGCGCATGGCTGTCGTGCTCTGTTACCGTATGCCAGCGAGAGATGCGGGCACGACCGCGGGAAGAGCAGTGCCAATGCCACCAGACACACTCAAGTAGTCGGCTGAATAAGTGTGATCGTTCGACGTATGGCGCGAGATTAGGCTTGCATGGGAGTCTCTTTTAGTGCGGGCATGCCTGATCCACAGCTGAAGCCAGCTGCCTGCCACGACATCTCGGTCACGGGATGGGTCGCTGAGACTGCTCATGCCGTATCACATCAGGAGAACCTCCCATGTACGCGCAGTACCGGATGCTGTATGCATCAGGATCAGCGACATGTGTGCATGAGCCGTCTGAGATGCCGGAGGCCACGAGGCGCAGGTGCACGCCCGAGAGCTACGGAGGTTCGTCCAAAAAACCCACCAGCAGGTCAGCTGTCTGCTTACAGGATCGCGACTGAAACTGATTCACGGCTACCGAACGAATGCACCTGAGTTTCAAACACCACTGGCTGGGCGACGGAGTTGTCCACGCGGGGCTGGGCAAGACGCCGTCTGTCGCAGAGAGATCAAGGAGAGCCGACGCTCTCAGTGGCGCCGAGGCTGTCGAGTCTCGCACGAACTCGTTGCGTGGGGCCAGTCGACTACAACGTTGGTGTCCAGCCAATGCGGCGTAGACCCTCTATGCCCGGAAGGTCTCGTCTTCTTGCTCCCAGTGCATCGTTCGGGCATTCGGGCCGACCCCCTTTCTTCGCATCCCGGCGCTTTTTGCAATACGGGACATGCCATTTTCTTTCGACGGGTCGACCCCCCCCTCATCTTCCCCGCATGGCCACTCTGGTGGTTCTGACTCGGACGGAGCTGGTGGCTCCGAGACGCCGGACGCCAGGCGACGCAAGCGTCCTCTGAGCACGGGCACCACAAATGTGCCGGCTGCACCTGACTTCAACATTTTCTTGCATGATGTCGTGAGAATCACGCGGGACGTCGTGATGGTATCAGCCACGCCGTCGGTGATGCACAAGGGCGAGATCTGGCGGCTGAAAACCGCTTTCGTCTCCAAGTCGGACGCGCGGTCCCCGCTTTGGGGTCTTCTAGACGTTTATGTGCGCATTTCGGATGAAGATGCTGTCGGAGATATACTGGCCCGATGCCGGGTTTGTCCCCGCACCGGCACCGGCACCTTTCTGTTCCTCAAGGGCGTCGCGCCAAGAAGCGGAACCAAGCACATGGAGGGAACGGGCGAGGGAAAGGCATCGCCCTTCCGGCGCGCGGATCACCTTCAAGCGGCGCTCTTCTTGGCCAAGAATGCCCACGGAGGAAACCGGGTCCGCACGCTGGCCGCAACGAGGGCGATTCGCCGCTGTATGTAGCCTAAGGCGCGACGGGAGCACCACCTTCGACTCGTCGAAATGCAGATGATGACGCGGGCGCCACACGCATTTGGCAACAATATGTACTTTTGCCTCTTCTTGGAGGGCCTCAATTCGCAATACGCGCCCCCGGAATTGGATGCAGTGGCGCGTCGGCTCACTGAGCTTGCGTCCTTCACGCGGGACGCTCTGCGGTCGGCCATCTCGGCCGCCGAGGCGGCGTACGCTGGCTTGTCTTTCCGCCACGCAGTCACGGACCTGTGGACTGAAGAGAAATCCCACATGAGCTACGGGTCCCTTGTCGCGCGACTTACGGACTTGGACGCTGAGGTTGCGCGGGACCTTCCTCTCGGTGTGTGGCTGTGTTCGGGGAGACACAACCACAAGAACATCCGCTCGTGGTTCGTGAACAGGCCTTCGTTTTTCGGTGTTGAGCCTTCCTACGTCTTGTCGGCGACGACGGACTGAGGTTCAAATGTGCGCAAGGCTATGATCGGCTTCTTCGGAGCGTGGGTGCCTTGCGCGGCACACTCGATTCACAACGATGTGCGCCACGCTCTTAGAGCACTTCCAACAGTCATCCGCATCCACAAAATATGGCTCCACGTGTCCCACGTGGCCCTCTATGTGGAAAATCAGCGCCCTGCGCATAACCAGCAACGTTATTCCGAACTATCTCTCCACATGGAGGCCGAAATCGATTCAGAAGATTTAGATAAGTCCAACCGGATAATCAGCCGGGGGTTCGGACGCGTTCGCGAACGGCGGCCCAGCTTCCGCAAAAACGGGCGATATGGGGCTTCCGACGGCCCGTTCGCGACTGTGTCGAGCATTTCACGTGAATCCGAGCGCTGTCACGTCGCTGACGAACCCATTTGACGATCGCGATCCTCGTAACGTGTGGCAGTGTTTGATCGCACAGCCGGATTTGAACCGGCCGCCAGTGTTTGTCGGGTAGAGCATGAGAAACTAGTCAGGCCCAAACTGACCAGGCCACAGGTCATCCATCATTGCGCGCGATTGGCAACACCTCTTGCCATCCGGTCGCCGTGTACGCCATTCTGCGGTTTTTCTCCCCCTGCCGAGTATCGTCAGGAATGACCGCTTTCTTGCAGAAGTGGGCCTCACAGCAAGCTTCATCTCGAAGGCTAAGCTTGAAACCGCGTCCGAGACCAGCATCGAGGCGTGACAGAACCATTCGGCAGGCGTAGGCCGTGCGCCGGCCACAATCGCGCAGGGATCCGTAGCGAATGATTTGTCGTTGTCTGCGTGACAGCTCCGTGGCGGCCTGTGGGGCTCAGCAGGGCGTCGCATTTCTGGATTGTGCCACCGCACTGGACCTCGAGAGACCCTTACCACCCCTCTTGTGTTCTTGGCACGCTCAGCGCTGTTGCCCGCACGGCCATCAGCCGACCAGTTTTCTTCTTTTTTGGGGGCTGGGGGACGGGGCGTGCTGACCGCACCCGGGTACTGGCAGCACCGCCATCAGTGTAGTGTACGCAATACACGGACCCCGGGCGCACTGGCACGGCCTGCGGCAGCGTCTTTCCACCGTTTATACGCCCCTCACACGGCATGGCCGCGTGACGCATGCCGCCGCGCACCGCAGCATTCGACCATGGTGGCGCCCACCGCTGTGTGTGACCGTCGTAGATCTCATATTCTTCGGGACCACTTTTTCCTGGCCAGCCGCGTGGCACACGCCGCCGCGCACCGCCGCCCATTTCCCGACGCGGCGCCCACCGAAGTGGCGGCCACCGCAGTGTGCGACCGTCGTAGTGCCCATCTTCTTCGCGACCACTTTTTTCTGGCCAGCCGCGTGGCACACGCCGACGTGCACCGCCGCCCATTGACCAACATGGAGGCCACCGACGTGGCACACACCGCAGTGTGCGACCGTGGTGGTGCCCATCTTCTTTGCATACACTTTCTTCTGGCCAGCCGCGTGGCACACGCCGCCGCGCAGCGCCGCCCATTTACGGACGTGTCACCTACCGACGCGTGCCACTGTCGTCGGACGCATCTTCGTCTTTCCCGTTTGTGTCCTGCCAGTGCGTGGCCGGAAAGCAATGGAACACGAGGTGGGTGGAGATGAGCTCGAGCTCGCCGGCTTACTGGGAACCCGGGCACGCTTTGGAGTGCGCCGTGCGCTGCTGGTCAACATTCAAGGCAGTGTGCGCAGGCATGTGTGAGGATCTCGGCGCGGGCGCCGACCCAATCGGCGGTGTGACTTTGACTTGGGTGCGTACTCCAATCTACGAGACTATTTTGGTGTTGACGGGGAGCCGCCTGTTTACGGTCAGGATGCTTTTGATGAGCTCTTCCGGATGCTGAGGCCTGTTTTCAACCGGCTGTTACGCGCCATCCACGAACAGCGGCACTGGAAGCGCGCTGTCAACGCTACAGGTCCCTCACAGTCCCACGCCATCCAGAAGGTGGCGGCTGCATTGCGGGTCCTGGCCTACGGCGAGCCAATTGATCGCTCGGACAAGTACTGCCGCCTGTCGAGCTCGACCATTGAAGAGTCCACGCAGCGCCTGACGGACTTCTTCAATCACAAGTGGGAGTAGACGTACCTGCGACTTCCGACGGACGAGGAGCTGGAGCACATCCTGACACGCAACGCGGCCCGCGGTATGCCGGGGTGTATCGGTTCCATAGACTGCACACATTGGCATTGGAAATGGGTCAAGTGCTCCAAGCCCCTTGGAGGGCAGTACCTGGACCGCAAACGTAAGCGCTCCGTTGATATTGAGACCGTGTGCGACGAGTACCTGGAACTTGTTCGTTGGGTGTCCCAGGGCTTACAACGACAAGAACGTGTTGGCCTGCTCTCCATTGATTCTGGACGTGAACGCGGAGGTCTGGCCTCTACGGACGTATAGCTACACACTGAGCGGCCGCTCCCGTCGCGTACCGTACTACGCGGCCTATGCTGGGTACCCTCGATACGCTCTGCTTTCTATGCCTCACCCGAAGCCTGACACTCCCCGAATAGTGGTGTACAATCGTCTATAACATGCTGTGCGCAGGGACGCCTAGCGCTTTTACGCTGGGCGGTGGTCGCGGTTGTGCATCACCAAGTATCCGGCGCGGTACATGTCCGTGCCGCGCTTGATCACGACGGCCAAGGCAGTCGCTATCCTGCACAACATGGCCGTCGAGAACAAGCGCGATAGATTTACTTTTCAATTGAGAATAACCACTGCAGAAGAAGACGAAAGAGCAGGTATCGACGGCGGGCAGACGGCGAGCTTCACCAAGAATGCTGGCCCTCAAAATGACTGCGTGTGGGGCGTGGCGCTGCCCCTTACGACGACCAATGACCTCTCCGACATACCAGACGTTCAAGGTCCCATCGTGGGCTCCGCACGGTACATGTACGTGGCCGAGAACGAGGCCAAGAGCACCACTAGTCTCTTCTTGCTGCTCTCTGACTTCGGGGAGCACATACGGGCTGACCGCGGACATATTTTATCTTCTTACGTGCGCCTGCCGCCGGCCGTGGCGCGCGAGTGAGGTATCTGTGTGTGGTTGTGTTGATGACGACGCGTCGCTGGTAAGAAAAGTTTTTTTTTCCCGCTGGCCGGTTTTTTTTTTTCCTTGAACTCGTTGCTCTCCCTCGGTGTCGCGGTGGCGCCGATCAGCACCAGACCTCTTTTTTTCAGCTGCCGCTACGGCCGCACGCCGCAATGCTGCGTGTAGTGGCCGACTCCGCGGCCGGCGAGGCAGAAAAGCGTCGCAATACGGCCGTTATGTAGGCGTGCACTAGTCACGCGGCCGCCACACAGCGGGAGACGCCACAGTAAGGCCGCCAGGCATCCCCCCCCGAAGGTGGCGCCGAGGACAGGCCTTCTCCGCCGCCGCATCCACACCGCCCTCAAGGCGGCGGAGACCACGGCGGTTTGGAGGTTGGTCCGAGGGGCGCGGGGGGGGGGGGGGGA
>ENA-ORXR01002553-ORXR01002553.1-marine-metagenome-genome-assembly--contig:-NODE-2553-length-17136-cov-3.962014_pt1 | contig 17136 bp, 17 predicted proteins | sample MGYA00237866_ERZ511479 | MGnify/ENA metagenome assembly ERZ511479 | reverse complement strand
ATGCTGCCCTGCGGCCAAGATTGAACCAATCCCGCGCGATTGCGATTGATATGGAGAGCGCAACGATCGCGGCGAATGGCTATCGCTTCCGCGTGCCTTACGGGACATTGCTCTGCGTGTCTGACAGACCGTTACACGGGGAAATTAAACTGCCCGGGACTGCCGCCGTGTTCTACCGCTCGCGCGTCGCGCAACATTTAAATATTGGGCTTGAAGCCATGCGCATTATGAAAACCGGAGCGGAGAACGGGACGCTACATTCTCGGAAACTCCGGAGCCTGGACGATCCGGTCTTCCGCTAAACGCAAAAAGCCCTCCGTTTTGGAGGGCTCTCTCACTTTATGTGAACCGTTTTAGACGACGAAAACAAACACTGCGCCAAGCACGATTATCGCGGCGAGGGTCGATACCCCCAAAATGATAGGCATGGCTTTAACGCGCCTTCCCGCACGGGCTTCAGTTTTTTGAACATGTGTGGTGCCGTCAGGCGTTTCGTAACTCATAACTTAATCTCCGAGTATATGGGTCGATATGATGAAACCCAGGGAGACAGCCGCAGCTGTCGAGCCCATAGGGTGCTCAGTTATTTTTTCTTTGAGCGCCAGCACCCGCGGGTCATTTTGGAGCTCCGCAGGTATATATTGCGAGAGAGGGTCGCCGGCGAGCTGGGCCTCGACATCACTGGGTTTTACTCTTGGACCGCGCGATGCGAAGTAGATGATGTTTGCGATCACAAACAAAATCAATCCAACGGCTAGAAACCCGAACTCAGCGCCGAAGTTTTTCATAATCCAGACAAAGCCAGCGGCGATCAGAAAGATCCCTGACAAAGCCATAAATCCTATCGAAAAAATAACGCCAGCCAGTCGTTTTCCTGGCCGACGTGCCCGCGCTTTCAGGAAGATAGGTAAGAGCGCAATAGCTGTTCTGGCGAGAGCCATCAAATTTAGCCGCGTGTAATTGCGCCGAGCAGAATGCCAGCACCGACGGCAATTGCAATAGACGTCAGGGGGTTTTCTTTGATTTGTGCTTCAGCTCTTGTCGTCAGTTCGTCATATTTTTCCTTCGCCACGTCAGCCTTTTCAGTCGCGACAGCTCGGGCCGTGGCGGCCCGCTCATTGACGGTCTGTACCGCTTGGCCTTTGACCGCCTCGGCTAGCAAGGCGATGTCAGTTCGCAGAGCTTCGATTTGTGTCTGAACGTCAGGGTTCAGCGCGGCGGCATTGACCTTGAGGGCGGTTTTTGGTGATTTGGGGGCCATAAAAAATTCTCCTAATTAAATTCGGTTTTGCACATCGATGATAATGCACATCATGTTATATACGATTCATCTTCGCATTCCGATTTTCGAAAAGCTTATAAAATACAGATCGGTTTAGCATATCTTTGCTGTGGGATTGACCATTGCTCACATTTGTCTGGTTTTAAAGATCAATTTATGGTCACAATAGGGAGTACATTTTCGCTGACCTTTGCTCCCTTCCACTTTACAAGGATTATTCCATCCCTTCGAACGCACATATCCTAAAGCTTTGGCAGGATTTACAAAGCAGCTATTATTTCATCCCCACCGTTATGGCGCTCGGCTCCGTCATTTTGGCTTTCATCACGGTCGCCATTGACCGTTCACTCGGCCCGGATGCGTTCAAGATGTCAGGGGTGTTGGCCCCTAACAGCGTTGAGGGCACGCGGACAATTTTGTCGATCGTGACAGGCTCTATGATTTCTATCGCCGGGGTCACATTTTCTTTGACTATGGTGGCGGTGACGAACGCGGCTGCGCAATATGGCCCGCGTCTCATCGGAAATTTCATGCGGGACAAAGCGAACCAGTTCACGCTCGGGGTTTTCACATCTACTTTTATCTATGGTTTGTTGATCTTGCGGGTTGCCCACGCGGGAGATTCAACCTCGTCAGGTGAAAACGCGGCGGAGTTCATTCCAAATGTTTCAGTATTCGTTGCCATGATGATGACCTTATTATCTGTCGGTGTGCTGATCTATTTTGTCCACCATATTCCGGAAACGTTAAACGTTGGAAATATCACGGCGCGGATTGGGCGCGACTTACGCGACCGATTGCGCCAGCTTATTGCGCGGGACCCTGATCAACCGCTCCGGCCAAATCTGGCTGATCCCTATTACGACGTCGATTTAGCATTGCGCATAGCCGCGAAGGACGAGGGATATGTGCAAACGCTTAACTTCTCACATCTCGTTAAACTCGCAAAGGAGCATGATCTCATCATCGACTTACAGTTCCAACCCGGTGACTTTGTCGTTTGCGGTGATGTGCTGCTCGATGCCTGGACGGTCGACGGCTTGCAAATCGACGTAGAAGACGAGGAGGCGCTGATTCGTAATATACTCAGTGCCTATGCGATGGGTCAGTCCAGGACGGTACATCAAAACCTTCTTTATCTTGCGGATGAGCTGGTTGAAGTTTTGGCCCGAGCGCTGTCTCCGGGGGTAAACGATCCCTACACAGCGACGAATTGTATCCATTGGTATCAGTCCGCTCTTAACGTCATGGTTGCAGAGCCCGACTCTATTGCAGACCGGTTCGACGAGGATAATACGCGACGTATTATGACAAAGCCTTTGACCTTCGAAACTTTATTGGATGTTTTCGCAGGCAAAAGTCGTCCCTATGTCGCATCAGACAAAATCGCGGCGGCACAAATGTTATCCATGCTCGGAAAATTGCGGGCGAAAGCGACCTTGGAAAGCCGGAAAACGGCGCTCAATACTGAGATGTCAGCCTTGGTGAGGGCCGCTTATGACGCTCTGCCAAATGAAGTGGACCGAGAGTTCATTGCTGAGTTAGCCAATCGGATCACAGCGGGGCTGAAAGATGAAGCTTCTTTGGAAAAATCCAGACGCGAGGAAGGCTGGCTTGGCGGTACGGCCTAGATGCGCGGGTCGCTAGCGCAAGTTGCCAGCGCGGCGGAAATCGGCATGGAACATAATCTTGGTTTGACGTGCGATCCGCTCGGTGGTTTGGCTGTCAATGTAATTGAGTGTTAGCGTTTGTCGAATTTGTCTTTGCGGCGCACACCCATCAGCATTTTAGATTCAAGACGCCCGCGTAGAGCCGCGTAATAGGCGCGCAGGAAGGCCGTTTCGTTTTCGCCGGACTCCCAAACCCATCCGATTTTAGTCCGAATGCGGTTGGCGACATCTTCTAAAACCTCTCGGTCACTCGCTCGCAACACATCCTCCAGCACATGTAATTCTTTGATGCCATAAGCATCAATCTGCGCCGGCGTGAACACAAATCTTGCAAAAACAGCTTCATGTTCCGGCTTGTCCGTTGTGACCAAATCAGCGGCCAGCATCGGGCGCGGCGCGCGGACAACCCAGGTTCCGGCGACCAGATCGCCAACCCGCAGGCGGTCCTTATTAAACAGTGGAAAAAACAGAAATATCCCGGCCCAAATTGATGCCAGCAGACTTATCCATCCGTCGACCCCGCCCATCCCGATGCCGAAAAGAAAGCCTAGCGGCAGGAAAAACCCGATCTCGCGCAGGGCATTTCGTGCAAAGACACTGGCCGCAGACAGGCGCGCTTTTCCGCGTGCTGCAACTCGAATTTTTAACGCCATCTTCCCGGGAGTAGCGGAGCGGCGGCCCAATTCGAATAAGGTGAAATAAAAGCTCCGCATTAGAAATGCGATTAATACGAAAATCGTAACCGCCAATTCTTCGTTATAAAGACTCATCGAGCTCAGCCCGTAGGCTGCTGCAATTAAAATCAACGTGATGATGACGAGGTCTATCGTAAACGCGCCAATACGCGCGCCGACATCTGCCAGTTCGATTTGCAAATCAACGCCTTCGGGCGTAACCAAATGTCGACGCCCCATTTTGATTTGCATGGGGGTGAGGCTTCCTGTCGTACTCATTTTCTTAAGGCCTGATGAGGCTCCAATGCCTTTCGGGGGAGGAAAAAATAGAGCAGCCAGAACAGCAGCATGAAACCGCCAATGCCATAGCGTAGCCAATCATTTTGAATGAGCTGCCGTCCAAAGCCTTCTATCAATCCCGCGACAAACATCATCACGACAACGCCGCCCAATATAATCGCGGCTTGTTCAGCTTTGGACCGCATGGATTCCATGCGGGTCATCTCGCCGGGAAAGGCCACAGCACGCCCAATCAAAATTCCGCCGGCCCCGGCCAGTGCGATCGCAAACAACTCTGTCGTGCCGTGAATGGCGAGCCATCCGCCAACTTCAAACCCCAAGTCTTTGCCTGTGAAAACCGCGATAAATGCCCCTATGGATAAACCATTATAAAGGAGGAGAACTGCCGTCGGCAATGCAAAGGCGAATCCAAGAGCGAATGCCAAGATAGAGACGCGGCTATTATTGGAAAACAAGAAGGCGGCAAAAGCTCCAAGGCCTCCATCTTCTTTTTCATAGCCGTAAATTGTCTCGCGCAAATATTCCTCAGATGCCGCCGGGGTGCGCCCGCTGGCCATGCGTTCATCCATGAAAGAGTAAAACCAATCGGGATTATTTGCGACCAGTACAAAGCCAATCAACATGCCAAGCGCAAAGATGAAGGTCGACGCCGATAGGTCTTTCCACGCGCCTTGCACCGCCAAAGGCCAATCTCGGGCAAAGAAGCCGTATATGCGATCCCGCAAACGCTTTTGACTCCCATAGATGACGTAATAAGCGCGGGTAGAGAGAGACTCCAGATAGGCGACAACGCTCTGGTCCAAGGACGTCGCGCGGGCCACGGATAGCGATGAGAGTGTGGAGCGGTAGAGCCGCGGGAGCTTGATGATCTCTTCATCCGTCAAGCTTCGAACCGAGCGCGATTCAATGCGTTGCAGCATGGACTCCATTTCTTTCCACACCTCTTGGCGTTCCTCGCGAAAACGCTTAGATTTCAGGGTCAGGGTCCGGCGTGTCATGGCTGATCCTTAAATTTATTGTCCCTAAATCGCATTGCGGGCCTTTAAGAGCATATAGGTGTTGAGCACTTTCATGTTGAGGGTATCGGCATCGGCGTCGATGACATTGACACCCATACGTTCAAGCCGCTTTAAAACGATGTCGCGCTCCCGCATCAATCCGTCCCCAATGAGGCTCGCGGAGGCCTCTTCCGGCGTTTTCGCATCTTGGGTAATGAGTTTATCCAGCGCGGTGTTTCGGAATGCGACGAAAATCACGATATGGCGTTTCAGGAGCCGCGCCATGTTCTCAACCATCAATTCGGCTTGGGTGCTGTCAACAAAATCAGTGAAGACCACGATTAATGTGCGGCGCTGTAAATTTTGCGCGAGCTGGCTGAGACCCAAAGTAAAATTTGTCTCGGCCGTTGAATAATCAACCCGTGCCGACACGCGCCGAATTTGGGCAAAGCTGCGCGTACTGCCAATGGCGGGCGCATAGAGATAAGGCTTTTCATCAAACGCATAAATCCCGACTTTGTCGCCGATCTTTAAGCTGACAAATGCCATAAGAAGCGCGGCGTTGAGGGCGCGGTCCAATTTGGTCATCGCCTCGCCGGTCTCAACATTCTCAACCTCTTCGGCCATCAAGTGCCCGCTATCGAAAGCAAAGACGATATTGTGATTACGCTCGGTCCTGAACTCGCGTGATAAAATCGTGCCGTGACGGGCGGAATGTTTCCAATCAATCGAGCGCTTATCCATCCCGGGCAGCCATTCCGTCAGTCCGTCAAACTCAGTCCCGTCCCCGCGCAGCCGCTGCAGCTTCTGGCCGATATTGGCGTCTTTTGTGAAAATCTCCGCTGCCGTATCCCGCACCATTTGCGTGTCAGACGTCACCGGAATTTCGCGTTCCAACGGGTCAACGCGTTGCCGCCAAATAAGCCCCAAGGGCCCTTGCCACCGGGTCCAAATTCGCTCGAGCACTGCCGTGCCGCGTAAATCCGTTCGGAGGTTAAACAGGGATAACATACCGCCTTCGCCGGCTCCCGCCCTGGCCAGGACGGGGGAGACGGTCAGGCGGTCATTGACGCTCAATCGTTGTTCGGGGGTGCGCGGCGGCACGCCGGGACCATATTCCGTTGTAACCTTCACATCGTAGTCATGCCCGACATACCCCGATCCCGGCGCGTCAACGTCCGGCTTCATCCGTTTTATGCTCGTTGAGAGCAGGGCATCCAAAGTCATTAATCCCAACACAGCCGCCACCCAAGCGGCCCCGACCAACCAAAGATCGGGTAAAAATAGCGCAAGCAAAAGCGTGATCGGCAAGCCAAGGGCAGCCGCAAAAACAGCGGCCCGTGTGGGATATGTCTGGGTGCGGAATTTCATTTAATGACTGGGTTTCATCCGCGCTTATCTTGGAGCTTGAGTTTGCTCGATGACAGCTGTGATGACCTCATCGGCTGTGCGGCCTTCAATTTCCGCAGCTGGCGAGAGGACAGCGCGGTGACGCAGGGCAGGCAGGGCAATGGATTTTACGTCATCAGGGATGACATAGTTGCGGCCTTGAAGCGCAGCAAAGGCACGGGCCGAGCTGGCGATCATCGCGGCGGCGCGCGGGCTGGCGCCTGTTTCGAAGAGCGGATTTTCACGCGTGCCCCGGACGAGGTCGACCACATAATGGGTGACTTCATCATTGAGATGAATTCCGGCGATTGCCGTGCGCGCTTTTTTCAATGTGGCCTTGGTCAGAACCGTGGTGAGCCCCAATTCCACCATGGTCGGAGTACCGCTCCGCTGTCCGTGATGTTGGACAATCCGGATCTCCTCATCGCGGGTCGGATATGACAAAATATGTTTGAACAGGAAGCGGTCAAGTTGTGCCTCAGGCAAGGGGTATGTGCCTTGCTGTTCAATCGGGTTTTGCGTCGCGACCACCATGAAGTTATCACCGAGCGAGAACCGCTTTCCGTCAATCGTGACTTGGCGTTCCTGCATGGCTTCCAGCAGGGCCGATTGCGTTTTTGGCGGGGTTCTGTTGATCTCATCCGCCAGCAAAATGTCGCAAAAAATGGGTCCCTTTACGAGCGTAAACTCATTAGTCTGGAATGAGAATAGGTTCGTGCCCAACAGATCTCCCGGCAGCAGGTCCGGCGTAAATTGGATGCGTCCGAAATCTAATTTTGTCACATGAGCAAAGACCTGAGCGAGGAATGTTTTCGCGGTCCCGGGCACGCCTTCAAGCAAAATATGTCCGCGAGATAAAAGTGCCGTTAACATCAAGTCGACCGTGTCGGTTTGGCCAATAATAACTTTGCCAACTTCCGCCCGGATAGAAGCGGCCAGACTTTGAATGCTGGCGAGAGCCGCGTCATCCGGCCGTGCGTTTGCGGGATCAGGGGTTGTGGGTGTGTCTGTCATTGGATGAGGTCCTTCATGAAGTGTGTGGGCCTTTTTGGGAGTCGGGCAGAAAGTCAGGGTGCGTCATGGCATCGCGCCATGTCGTTAGCGCGCGGGCATATTGCCCGTAACTTTGCGTATCGGCGGCCGCGATAGCGCGTTTTAAATCTTCAAAAACGGGTTGAATTTTGAGGCGCTTTTCCCGTGAACTCAGCAGCGTATTTATCTGGCCGAGTGTGCTGTTTTTATAGCCAAGCTCAGCCGCAACTTGCCGGCGGATGAGATCGGCATATTCCTCGCCGGTCTTGTGGGCGCGGTTCGCAATGCCCATAAACTCCGCAGCGGTTTCTGCGAGGCTCACGGGCCCCTGCGCATAATCAGGTCTGACCCGCGCGGGGTCCCCAAAGCGGTTGAAGCCTTGCCATGCGACCAAGCCGCCGGCGGCCAAGAGGCAAAGCGTTGCGGCGAGAAATGGCGGTGTCACCATCAGCTTGATAATATTTCGATTAGGTTCAATCCCGTGCAGACGAACATCGAAATCCACAGTCAGAGTGGTCGCCGCCGCATCGCGAATAACCTCGTCCAAAAGGGTGCTCGTTAACTGCGCTCCGCCTTGGGTATTAAAGGCCATTGTATTGACCAAATCAGGTTCTGACAGAACATAGGTTCGCGTATCTTCCAATTGAATGAGAACCGGACGACCGTCAATTTTCAGGATGATCTCATGTTCGGGCAGAGGTTCAGGCGTTTTTTCCTCTTCCTCTTTTTCAGTCTCTTCCGTTTCACCTTCAGATTTTTCTGTCTTGGTATCATCCGACTTTGAAGTCTTTTTCTTCTGCTTCTTTTCTTTCGGTTCGTAGGTTTCACCTTTGGCTTCTGCTTCTTTCCGGCGGCGTGTTTCGATCTCAAGAATACTCTTAGCTTTCAACTCCGCTGAAAATTCTGACCAACGGGTATCGAGGTCGAAATATTGCAAAGACTTGGAATTGGGTTGATAGCCGTTTGAGAGATCGCGGGTTTGCGGTGTATTGAAAAATACTTGAGCGTCAGGTGACGGATCTGTGTGCCGCCTCACGACTGGCAAGTCTTCCATCAGCACTTCATAATTTGTTTCGTAATATAGACCGTCGCCCCGTGTCTTGCGCGCCCATCCGGTCCGGCCTTCTTCTCCGCGTTGCGGAACCATTTGCCTGACAGACCATTTGGGTAGAATGATGAGGTTTACGGCTTCGCCTTCATCCTCCAACATTTTCTTCAGCCGTCGGGTTGGACGGGATGGTGTATAGATAACGAGCCTCTCCTCGCGATCATAATACTGACGTTCTCCGCGCGTCTCCCGCACGTCATAATCAAGCTTTTCCAGATATTCCGTCAAAGCTTTATAACCAACAGCCGAGACCGAACGCGGTGTGGCTTGTCCGGGTTCAGGCTTTCGCAGGTCTTTGGCGAATCCGCCCAAAACGATAAGCGCGCCGAAAGCAAAAAACCCGATCAGAATGAGACTGATAAGTGTGATCGGACGAAAGAGGACATTGCTGATCCCCGGACGCCGCTCGCCTTTTCCGCGTCCCGGCAGGCTCTGCGCGAGATGACGCTCACGGGCGGTTCCCGGACCGCTCATCGTCGAGATTTTCTGGGGGCTGACGTTTGACCTGTGAGATCAGCATAGGCTTTGCGGGCCGTTTCAAAGCCGGCCTTATTTACACTCACGCCGCCAAAATGTGCGAGTTCTGACACGCCGGCAATCGTCGAAAAAGCTGTTCTGGCTTCGACTGTCAGAACCGACAAACTCCCGATTTCGCGAGAGGTGAGGCTGCGCCGGACGACGTTCGGACGGTTTCGGTCAATATCCTGAATGGAGCGAAATAAAAGCGTGTGCACGGCTTCGCCGTATCGACCCTCTGCCGCCAACTTATCAACCTCGTCAAGCAAGATGCGAGCTTGGGCTTGGGCCGGTTGATAGAGCGGGACTTCCGGCTCTTCCTTTTTCTTGATTGTGGGTTTGGCAAATCGCGTTTCATAAAAAGCGCGCCCGATGAGATAGACAGCCCCCAAAATCAGCGCCCCGAGGCCGAGATAAAAGAAAATCTGAAACAGCGGCCCGAGGAATGAGAATATCGCGTTGAAAAATTCGCGAATCGCTTTTTCGAAAGCAGAAGGCGGTTTTCGCGGGATGGGCTCGGCGAGTTCTAATTGATAAGACTCATCTCGTTTCACAGCGCGGTAAGCGCGTTCAATGTCGTCTTCGCTGTGAACGAAACTTGCTTCTGCCGACGTGTCTGCCTCAACTTCAGAGCTTTGCGCAGTCGCGATTTGCGGCGCGGCCAATAAGCACAAAAGGGCTAGCAGAATTGTCAGAAATATTGAGCGGATCACGGGGCGTTCAGATCCATTTCATGAGTTTGAAAATGATCATTTGAACAAGACCGATACCGATGATGATAGCCGTAACATACCAAAACCCTAGCCCGCTTTCTGTCCAAGGCATACCGCCAACATTGATTCCCATCATACCCGAAATAAGACCGAGAGGAAGGAAGACAGCGGACAGCACCGCGAGGATCATCATATTATTATTCATTTGTTCCGCGCGCAAATCGGTCAACTGGTCTTTCACGATCGCGCAGCGCTCGCGCACAGCGTCCAGTTCTTCAGTCACGCGGGTCGCCTGATCAGCGGCATCGCGCAGTCGCAATTGGTCGTCACTGGTGATCCAAGGAAGTTTCTGTTGAGATAAGGAGTTTAGAGCGTCACGTTGCGGGGCCAGAAAACGTCTGAGCAATATGGCCTGACGCCTAAGCTCTGAGACGATAGGCCGAGCGGTTTCGGTATCACCGGTTTCTATCTTCTCTTCCAACTCATCCACTTGTTCGTTCAAATCCGTGATGGTCGGCGCCATGCGGTCAATCATAGCCTGCGCGAAGTTGGAAATAAATCCACCTGGCGTTGGCGGTGCAGGTTGCGAGAGCAGGCGTTTTGCAATGTCTTTTGTCGCTCTTAATGGACGTTTCTCAACACTCACAATACGGGTGGGTTGGATGAAAAACCTGATGCCAATCATATCTTCGGGTTGGGAGCCGGGATTGAGGTTGACGCCTCGCAAATTGATCAAAACATCTTCATTGCGAAGAATAGTTCGGGGCCGGGAATCTTCTGCCAACAATGTGCGTTCCGCGATTTTGTCCAGATAAATATCAGCCTCGAAAATCGCCTGAATGGTCGGATCATGTCGTTGGAAATGATACCAATCATAGCCTTCGCCCTTAGGGCGTGGGAGACCTAGTTGGTCATTTGAAATCTTAACTGCCTTACCGTCAGCCGATATATGATAGGCATGTAGGATGAGTGGCACGTTTGTATTGTTTCCCTTTTCGAGAGTTCCACTTTAGCGGGCAAACAAGGGGCGTCAATGCCGTCCGACCCTAATGAAGTAAAAAGTCTATAAACTCGGCAGCCATCAACCCGCGCAGGCTGTTTCCAACGAAAATGCGGTTTGAGGTCTCAAGCTCCGCCAGCGTGAGTTTGGCCTCGACAGCCTCTCCTGTCTCAATGAGGTCCCCCCGCAAAACTCCCGGTAGCAATCCGCAAGATAAAGCCGGCGTGAAGAGCGTGCCGTCTTTTTCGATGAAAAGTGAGGTAAAGGACCCTTCGCAAAGCTGCCCCTCGACGTTTAGAAAAATAACCTCATCCACTTCGGTCAAGGCGCAGATGCGGGCGCGTTCGCCATCATAAAAATCTCGTGCGGTGGATTTAATTTTTGTCTCTTGCAGGGCTTGCGAGAGGGGGTATCGCGAAAGCGCCAATCTGACAGGTGTTTCCAGAGCTGTGAACGGTGTGATCCGGGTAGAAAGCCCGCTGTCTTTGGCCATCACGCGGACGCGCTGATCCTCCCCCGAAACCTGTTCCAGCGACGAAAAAAGACCGGAGGCGATGTCGCTCCCAACTGCGGATGCAAACCGGTTTTGGTGAAGAGACGCACGCGGAATGTTTCCATTTGGCAATCGCCGAAAGGTCTCAATCGCGCCCTCAAACGGCACGTCGAAGATGCGGGATTTTAGTAAGCACTCGCGATACTCATCCGGTCCTTCGCTATCCAGGACAACGCCGGAGCCCACATCATAGCGTAATTCGCCATTTTGCATGTGCACGGTGCGGATCGCGACGGAAAAACTCGCGTCCCCGTTTGGCGCGATGTAGCCGACGGACCCGCAATAGGCACCGCGCGGCCCGGGCTCTAATTCCTCAATTATCTCCATGGCGCGGATTTTCGGCGCGCCCGTCACAGAGCCGCAGGGAAAAAGGCTCCGCAAGATCTCTTCCCAGCTGACACCGTCCTTTAACTCCCCCGTCACCTGTGAAGTCATTTGATGCAGGGTTGGATAGGTCTCCAGCGCGAAAAGCTCAGGCACCTCTACGCTGCCGGGTGTGCAGAGCCGCGACAAATCATTTCGAAGCAGGTCGACAATCATTAAATTCTCGGCACGGCTCTTCGGCTCGGCTTGCATCTCGGCCAAGATGGCGGCGTCGTCTTTCGCATCTAATGATCTTGGCCGTGTGCCTTTCATGGGCCGCATCCGCACATTCCGGCCTTTGCGTTCGAAAAATAATTCCGGCGAGAAGCTAACAATGCTCGCACCGCCAAGGCTGACAATCGCGCCATAGCGCCCGGGTTGGCGCCGCCGAAACGCGGCATAGATTTGGGCCGCGCTAACGTCGCTTTTCGCAAACATCGGGAAGGTCAAATTAACCTGATAGCAATCTCCGGATATAAGGTAATCTTCAACGCGTTTGAACCGAGAGAGATATTCGGCTTCGGACCATGACGGCTTTAATTTGAGTTGGGGCACATCGCGTGTATAGAGCCACTCCGCTGGTGGATGATCGCCGGGTTCGTCAAAAACGCCGAGCTGAATCAGGGGGACGCCCGTCCTATGATCTGGAGCATCGAAACGAGTCTCCAGTGCGTGGCCAAGCTCATATGCCATGTGCCCCGCCAGCCATTTGCCATCAGCTTGCGCAGCTTCGATTTCGCGAAAGGCGCGTGGTAAGTCTTCACGCCTGTTTGCCGTGATGATCCGATGCGGATCGCGGAAAACAAATTGCTTCCCGGTGCCTTGATCATCCAGAAGGACAAAATGCACTAGAAAGAAAATCCGGGAATGAGATCGGCGTAATAGCTGTTCTTGCCACGCAGAATAATTTCCGCCTCTTCGGGAAGGCTGCGGCGGAAACTGACGGCGGCACCGGGCGCGATTTGGCCGAGTAGCCAAAGATCGGCTTGGATGACCTGCAAGGACCGCGCATATCCGCCTGTGCAATGCCCGTCCGCCAACGCCAGAATAGGTTGCCCGTCAGGCGGGATTTGCAAACTCCCGGGAAGTAGCGGGCTACTTGTCATTTTGAGTTCTGTATCCAATGTTACTGCATCGCCTTTGAGGCGCGATCCCATGCGGTCTGTTGCCGTCGTCGCATAAAAAGGTGTGGTGAAAAGATAACGTTTCGAGCCATCGGACAGCGCGTTATATTCAGGGCCCTGTGCGGCGCGTAGGACAATATGATTGGAAAGCAGCGGAATGTGCCCTTTCGGGAGGCTCCGCACGTCCCCTTGAGGCTTTCCGATATCTAAAACATCCCCTGTTTTCAGCGGGTCCCCGTTCAGCCCGCCGAGCTTGGCCGGTAGGTAGGTCGAGACGGATCCCATAAAGGGTTTGGCTTTGATACCGCCAGCAATAGCAAGGTAAGAGCGGCACCCCGCACGCGTGAAACTCATCGTTAGAATATCTCCGGCTTCGACTTGAACGGCTTTGTTCAACGCTAAATTCAAGCCTTGATTCTGTGACCACATTTGCGCGCCGGATATGGCGATGGTGTAAGGCTCGTTAAACCGAATGTGCAAACCACCGAGTGCGCATTCCAAGGCGGGCGCATCCCAAGCATTGCCGACAAGATGGTTGGCAATCGCAAAGGATAATTTATCCGCTGCGCCGCCGCCCGGAATACCCTGATGGCGATGGCCGGGACGACCCGCATCCATGATGAGGGTCTGGGTGCCCGAATGAAGAACTGTAATTGTCATTGCGGAATGAACCTCACGCGATCACCCGCATTAAGTAGGAAGGGCGTCTTACGTTTCACATCAAAAATGGATAACGGCGTGCGGCCAATAATCTGCCAGCCGCCCGGACTTTCCAGCCCGTAAATTCCCGTCTGCCAATTCGCTATGCCGATGCTGCCCGCAGGCACTTTCGCGCGCGGTGTGGCCAGTCGGGGATGATGTAATTTCTCAGGCGCTGGCGAGAGAAAGGTAAAGCCCGGAATGAAGCCCATCATGCAAACGCGGTATTTGACTTTGCTGTGCAAGGCGATGACCCCGTCAGCGGACAGTTTTGCGGATTTGCAAATCATCTCCATATCCGGCCCGTCCTTGCCGCCGTAATGTACCGGAATTTCAACCAGCTGTCCCGTCTGATTGCTGGTTTGCGCGCTACGCGCCAAGAGGTCTTCTATATGGCGTTTAGTCGAGTCGACCGAACGCGCCGCTAGGTCAAACACGCAGACGAGGGAATCATATCCCGGCACGACTTCGATATAGTTTCCGCTTTCTCTCAGCTTCGCAGCAAGACTGTGAACCGTATCGTTTACGCTTTCCGAAAAACCGTCAGTTTCCCAATCTACTATGACCGCATGATCGCCATAAATTGAAATTCTTGGAGATGGAGATGTCGAGCTCATTTATGCGAAAGCCTTAATTGTGAGGCCCTCGGCCTCTATCGCGGCGCGGGCTTGCTTTGCAGTTTCTACCGCGCCTGCACTGTCCCCATGAACACAAAGCGATCCGGTTTTCAATGTTAGCGTTTTGCCGGACTGGGTTTTCACCACGCCGGTCGTCGCCAGAGACCGGGCTTGGTTCAAACGATCTGACTGTTCCTTTATAACGGCGCCATCGATTTTTCGGGAGAGCAAATGTCCGTCATCCGTATAGCGGCGGTCAATAAAACCTTCCGCGACAAAGCGCAGGTGATGGTCCGACGCTGCACGACCCATTTGAGAGTTGGGTCCGCCAAGAAAGGCGAGGTCGAGGTTGAGCTCCGCAATGACGGAGGCCACGAGATCAGCCTTCCGCGCGTCAAAAACAGAATCATTATAAAGCGCGCCATGCGGTTTGACATAAGCAAGGGTGACGTCTTCCGACGTGCAAATCTCAACAAGGTCCAAGATCTGCGCCCGTAAATTATCCGCCAGCGCCTTAGCATCAATATCTTGCCCGAGGACCAAGCTCGTGCGGCCAAAATTCGCGCGATCCGGATAGGCCGGATGCGCGCCAATTGTGACGCCCGCCGCTTTTGCATTCCGAACAGTCAAGCGCATGGAGGCGGCGTCGCCCGCATGTCCGCCGCAGGCAATATTGGCGCTGGAAATGGCGCTCACTATGGCTGCTTCGGATGCGGCCCATTCGGGCGTGTTGGCTTCACCAATGTCAGCATTCAAATCGATTGTTTTCATGCGCATCTTCTAACAGCAAAATTGCATTTGCCCAGACCGATTTCAGACTTCACAAGGCGCTATGATTGAAAATCCACTTTTCTGGGCCAGCGCGTTATTCGCTGTCATCATTACAGGTATTTCCAAAGGCGGCTTTGGCGGATTAGGCCTGTTCGCCGTCCCGATTATGGCGCTGACCATTTCGCCCATCCAAGCGGCGAGCATCATGCTGCCGATCTTGATCCTCATGGACTGGATCAGCGGGTGGAGCTACCGCAACCATTTCGACAAGGGTCTTGTCATGCGGATGCTGCCCGCTGCGATTTTTGGGATTGGGGTTGGATGGGCGCTGGCCGGACTGGTCACGGATAATGGCGTGCGAATTATTGTCGGTCTCATCGCGATTGGTTTTCCGCTCTATAAATGGTTCGGACCAAAATCCGGCTTGACCGCGATAAAGGATAGCAAACTCGCCGGGTATGTCGCGGGTGGTCTCGCGGGATTCACCAGTTTCGTCGCCCATGCCGGCGGCCCGCCCTTTCAAGCCTATGCCATCCCGCAAGAGCTGGAAAAGCAGCGCTACGCCGGAACATCGGTGATGTTTTTTACTGTGGTCAACGCGGTGAAACTTATCCCCTATGCCTTGCTGGGGCAGTTCAGCGCGCAAAATGTTCAAACCTCGCTTATGCTCATGCCGCTCGCGCCCGTCGGTGTTTTGTTCGGTGTGTGGCTGCTCAAACGGATTGATCAGGCCGTGTTTTACAAAATTCTCTACGGCATGATTTTCTGCGTCGGCGTGAAATTACTTTATGACGGATTTCTCGGCTAGGTGCGTGCCCGCCGCATAGCCGCTGGCCCAGGCCCATTGGAAATTATGCCCGCCCAAATGGCCCGTCACGTCCACGACTTCGCCGATAAAATATAGCCCCGGCACGGTTTTGCATTCCATCGTCTTTGACGAGAGCGTATCTGTGTCCACCCCGCCGCGCGTAACCTCGGCTTTGCGGTACCCTTCCGTGCCGCTAGGCTTAATCTGCCACGCTTTCACGCGCGCCGTGAGGCCCTCAATCTGCGCTGCGTTTAAATCGCCAAGGCGGCTTTGCGCGATGTCGCCCGCCACATATCCAGCCAGGCGCGCGGGCAGGTGACGCTCTAAAAACTTGACGACGCTAATTTTTCCGGATGACTTTCGCGCCTTAGCCAGTTCCCCTTCGAAATCTACGCTGGGGAGAAGGTCAATCATGATAACCTCGCCGGCGTCCCAGTAAGAGCTGATCTGTAATATGGCTGGCCCGGACAAGCCGCGATGCGTCAGCAGCATCGCCTCGTTAAACGCCGCGTCTGCGCAGGAAATATGGGCGGGCGTCGCTACGCCGGACAGGGCCGTTATCGCTTCATCGCGCGCCCCCGTTAGGGTGAGCGGCACAAGGGCGGGCTGGGTTTCGATGATGCCCAATCCAAATTGCTCGGCGACTCTATAGCCAAATCCGCTCGCGCCCATTTTTGGAATAGACGGCCCGCCGCAGGCAATGACGAGGTTTGCCGCGCGGTAGCTTTTGCGATTTGTCGTGACCAAAAACCCATCATCAGTTTTGGCGATGTCCAAAACGCTGGTCTGCATGCGAATCTCATTGCCCGCCGCTTTGCATTCGCCCAGCAGCATATCAATGATTTGCTGGCTTTTGCCGTCACAAAATAATTGCCCCAGTTGCACATTCGCGCCCGTAATCGCGGCGTGAGTTTTCTCGTGATAAGCAATGCCGTAACGCTCGACCAGCGCGATAAAATCTTGCGGGCTGTACCGCGACAATGCTGATTTGGCGAAATGCGGATTTTGCGAAATAAAGTTTTTTGGGCCAGAGTATCGATTGGTAAAATTGCAGCGCCCGCCGCCGGAAATACGAATTTTCTCGCCGGGCTTTTCCGCGTGATCAATGATCAAAACGCGCCCGCCCTTTGCTCCCGTATAGGCTCCGCACATCAGGCCCGCCGCGCCCGCGCCAATGATCAGGTAATCGGCGGTAAGTGTATGCATGGCGGGCTCCCTTTATCTTTTTGGCAACGGTAGCGGGGCGGGGAAGCGGGGTCTAGGACAAAGCGTTAATCCTCCCCCCGTAGGGCGGGGTGAGGACTTTACAGTGCAAGTGCACCTGCGCTTTGATTTCCGCGATTGCCCTCAAATCCGCGCTGTGTTACTCCCGCCCGCATGGTCAAAGTGATACACAGAATACGAATTATAAGCCCGGCGCGCTAGCCGTTAGCGCCGCCGGGATTGCTGCCCTGATGCCGAATATGGCGCCCCTGATTTGACCGATAAGAGATACTGACATGACCGATTCCCAAACCGA
>ENA-ORXR01002552-ORXR01002552.1-marine-metagenome-genome-assembly--contig:-NODE-2552-length-17141-cov-4.374121_pt1 | contig 17141 bp, 16 predicted proteins | sample MGYA00237866_ERZ511479 | MGnify/ENA metagenome assembly ERZ511479 | reverse complement strand
GACCGTGCTGGCCGGTGGTCAAACAAGCTAGACTAAGGAACCTCAACGATGCGTTTCGCTTTTATCTTTGCAATTGTTCTGGGCGGGGTCGGCCTGACTGCCGTGCCCACGGGCGCGCAGGCCCAGGATGCGCAAACCCTCGCCGACATCCGGCAAGAGCTGGTGACCCTCAACGTCGAGATGCAAAAGCTCAAGCGGGAGCTGTCGACCACGGGCACGGCGGGGGGGGTGAGCCTGCCCTCTTCCGTGCTGGAGCGGGTGAACGCGATGGAGAGCGAGCTGACGCGCGTGACCTCCAAAACCGAAGAGCTCGAGTTCCGCATCAACCGCATTGTCGATGACGGCACCCGCCGCGTTGCCGATCTGGAATTCCGGCTGGTAGAGCTGGAAGGCGGCGACATTTCGGCGCTGGGCGAGACGACGACACTGGGCGGTGCGGATCAGGCGACAGCCCCGCCCCCCGCGCCAGCCCCCCAAACCAACACCAGCCAGCTCGCCGTGGGTGAGCAAGACGACTTCAAGCGGGCGCAGGAGGCGCTCGCATCCGGTGACTTTCGCGGCGCCGCAGAGCAGTTTGCGACCTTCAATCAGACCTACCCGGGCTCTCCAATAGCGGCCGAGGCCGATCTGCAGCGGGGCATCGCGCTGGAGGGGATGGGCGACATCCGCGAGGCCGCGCGCGCCTTTCTGGCCAGTTTCGGTGCCGCTCCTACAGGGCCTAACGCACCGGAATCCCTGTTCAAACTGGGCGCATCGCTGGGCGCGTTGGGCCAGACCTCGGAAGGGTGCGTGACCCTGTCAGAGGTTTCCGTGCGCTTTCCCGACAGCAGTTTTGTGGCACAGGCCCAAGCGCAACGCGACGCCTTGGGGTGTTCATAACTTGACGCCGCACCGCGCGCTGGAGACGGCGGTCGAGGCGGCGTTGGGATTACCGCTGCCGCCCCGCATTGGCGTTGCGGTATCGGGGGGCGGCGATTCGCTTGCGCTGCTGCATCTTCTCAAAGGAATCTACAGCCGTCGCGGCGGCGTGGTGGAGGCGGTAACCGTCGACCACGGCCTGCGCAACGGCGCGGACGCAGAGGCACAGCGCGTCGGCGAACAGGCCGTGCGGCTGGGTGTTACCCATGAGGTCCTGCGCTGGGAGGGCTGGGACGGCACCGGCAATCTGCAAGACGCGGCACGGCAGGCGCGTTACACCCTGATGGCGCAATGGGCGCAGGCACGCGGACTGGATGCGGTTGCACTGGGCCACACGGCGGACGATCAGGCAGAAACGGTTTTGATGCGGCTCGCACGGCGGTCCGGTGTGGACGGGCTGGCCGCGATGGCCCCGCGCCGCGAGGACCACGGCGTGCTGTGGCTGCGCCCGCTACTGTCCGTGGGTCGTGCCGCATTGCGTGCCCATCTGACGGCGACGGGTGTGCGCTGGGTCGACGATCCCAGTAACGAAGACACGCGTTTTGACAGGATCAAGGCGCGCCGCGCCCTGACCGCGCTGGCGGGACTGGGGATCGACGCTGGCAGTCTGGGTGTGGTGGCGCAAAATATGGGCGAGGCCCGCGAGGCGCTGGAAACATATACCCGATCCGCCGCGCGCCGCTGTATGCGGCTGTCGCACGGGGCGGTGGTGTTTGACCGCGCTGCCCTGCTGGCGCATCCGCCGGAAGTCCAGCGCCGGTTGTGGCGTCGTGCGATCGACTGGATCGCGCCTGCGCCCTATCCGCCGCGCCGCACGGCACTGGCGCAACTGATGCGCGCTGTCTCGGCGGGGCATCCCACTACGCTGGGGGGATGCGCGATGATCTGCCGCAAGGAAGATGCATGGCTTTTTCGTGAATTAAATAGCGTCACGGAAGAGGTCGCAAAACTGCAAGGGGCGTGGGACGCACGCTGGCACTGCCGCGCGGTTGAGGGCGCAAGTGCCCCTGAGGGGGCCGAGCTGCGGATGCTGTCCTCTAATGGTCTGAAACAATGTGATAATTGGCGTGATCTGGACCTGCCGCGTGCAGTGTTACTGAGCCATCCGGCCCTGTGGCATGGTGACACGGTGCTGTGTTCTCCGGCTGCGAAACCCCTGCCAAACTGGCGTTGGGAACTGTTGCGCGACGATAAAGCCTTTTTTGACACTGCATTATGACATTGAACTGAGGCTGTGCATCTCTATCTTATAAGAAACGCTGCGGCTTGACCGCGGCTATGATGTATTCAGGAGAGTTTCCTTGGGCAATTTCCGCAATCTCGCATTCTGGGCCGTTTTGCTGGTCCTCGTCTTTTCGTTGTTCAATCTGTTCAACGGCGGCGGCGGCAACACGGGCATGCAAAGCAGCGAGATCAGCTATTCCGATTTTGTAAGCTCTGTTGAAAACGGCGCTGTCAGCAACGTGACCCTCGACGGGGAGCAGGTGCGCTTTAGCCAGGCCGACGGCGCCACCTACGTCACGATCAAGCCGCTGGATGCCGAGGTGACCAAGCTGCTGACCGACAACAACGTTCCCTTCCGCGCCGAAAGCCAGCAAGAAAGCGGTTTGCAGACGTTCCTTGTGTCGCTGCTGCCCATCCTGCTGCTGATTGGTGTGTGGATCTACTTCATGAACCGGATGCAGGGCGGCGGAAAAGGCGGGGCGATGGGCTTTGGCAAATCCAAGGCCAAGATGCTGACGGAAAAACACGGTCGTGTGACGTTTGACGACGTCGCGGGTATCGACGAGGCCAAGGAAGAGCTGGAGGAGATCGTCGAGTTCCTGCGCAACCCGCAAAAGTTCAGCCGACTGGGCGGCAAAATCCCCAAAGGTGCGCTGCTCGAAGGCCCTCCGGGGACGGGTAAGACGCTGCTTGCGCGGGCGATCGCGGGGGAGGCGGGCGTGCCCTTCTTTACCATCTCCGGCTCCGACTTTGTCGAGATGTTCGTGGGTGTCGGTGCCAGCCGCGTGCGCGACATGTTCGAGCAGGCCAAGAAAAATGCGCCCTGTATCGTGTTCATCGACGAGATCGACGCAGTCGGTCGCCACCGTGGCGCGGGCTATGGCGGTGGCAACGACGAGCGGGAGCAGACGCTCAACCAGTTGCTTGTCGAGATGGACGGCTTTGAGGCCAACGAGGGCGTCATCATCATCGCGGCCACCAACCGTAAGGACGTGCTGGACCCTGCGCTGCTGCGCCCGGGTCGCTTTGACCGGCAGGTCACTGTGGGCAACCCCGACATCAAGGGCCGTGAGAAAATCCTTGGCGTGCATGCGCGCAAAACACCACTTGGCCCTGACGTTGACCTGCGCATCATCGCGCGCGGCACGCCCGGCTTTTCGGGTGCTGACCTCGCGAACCTTGTGAACGAGGCGGCACTGACGGCGGCGCGCGTGGGCCGGCGCTTTGTCGCCATGCTCGATTTCGAGAGCGCGAAAGACAAAATCATGATGGGGGCCGAGCGGCGCTCGATGGTGCTGACGCAGGACCAAAAGGAAAAGACGGCGTATCACGAGGCGGGCCATGCCATCGTGGGGATCAAGCTGCCCAAATGCGATCCCGTCTACAAGGCGACGATCATTCCGCGCGGTGGTGCCCTTGGCATGGTGATGAGCCTGCCGGAAATGGACAAGCTGCAAATGTTCAAGGACGAGGCCGAGGAGCGGATCGCCATGACAATGGCGGGCAAGGCGGCTGAAATCTGGAAGTACGGTGCCGAGTCCGTCTCCTCCGGCCCTGTGGGGGACATCATGCAGGCCAGCGCGCTGGCGCGTGCGATGGTCATGCGCTACGGCATGTCCGACAAGGTTGGCAACATCGACTATCAGGAGGCGGCGGCCGGCTATCAGGCGAATGGCGGTGCGGGCGGTTTCTCGGTCTCGGCGGCCACAAAGGAGCTGATCGAGAGCGAGGTCAAACGCATCATCGACGAAGGGTATAACCGCGCCTACAAGCTGATTGAAAAGAACGCCAAGGAGTTCGAGCGCCTTGCCCAAGGGTTGCTGGAATACGAGACGCTGACCGGCGAGGAGATCAAGCGCGTGATGGCGGGCAAACCCCCGACAGAGCCGGACGACGAGGATGACAAACCCGACAGCGGGTCCGCGCCCAGCATTACGGCCATTCCAAAGGCCAAGGGCAAGAAATCGCCCCCCTCCGGCGGGTTGGAGCCTGAGCCCTCTGCCTGAACGGGTTTGACACATCAGATATAAGAGGCCCTGCCATGTGCGGGGCCTTTTCTTTTTGCGCAGGGCGGCACAAGGTGCGGACATACCCGCAGGAGGTTGCCATGCCCGAATTACGCCCGACCGAACATTACGCCACCGTCACATGGCTGGGGGCCGTGCCGCAGGACCGCCCGAACATTCGCGCAGAACCGGCGGCTGCGCTGCACCTGGGGTTTGACGGTGTCGCAGGGGATTATCACAGCGGGTTGACGCGGGCGTCTTGCGTGCGGGTCAAGGCGCAGCATCCGCAGGGCACCGAAATTCGCAACACGCGCCAGCTGTCCATCCTGTCGGCCGAGGAGCTGGACGCGATTGCCCAAGCGATCGGGCTGGAGACGCTTGACCCGTCGCTGTTGGGCGCCTCTGTAGTGATCGAGGGGATTGCGGATTTTACCTTTGTGCCGCCCGCCTCACGGCTGCAAACCGACAGCGGCGCGACACTTGTCATCGACGTGGAGAACGGCCCCTGCAACCTGCCTGCGCGCGAGATCGAGGCAGAGATGCCCGGCCACGGCAAGGCGTTCAAATCCGCCGCATCGGGCAAGCGCGGCGTCACCGCCTGGGTCGAGCGTGAAGGCCCGCTGCGCGTGGGCGACCGGCTGCGCCTGCATGTCCCAAACCAGCGCGCTTGGGCACCCTGAGGCAGGCATTGCAAAAATGCGGCGTCGGTTCGGTTTTTCCCATTAAACGGAAAGGGCGGTGTAGGGCATCTTATTTGCATGAGAGATTTTCAACATACCGCCGAGACATCCAGTGATGACCACGCGCAGGGCAGCCAGATTGCCAGCCTTGATCCGGTGCAGGTTGCCAATGCCTCACGCAGGACGATTTCGGCCAGTCGCAAACTTTGCGCTGAATCGCGCGCCCTGCGACAGATGAGCAACGCACTCAAGGCTCATGCCTCGCAGTTGTCGGTCAGCGCGCGTCGCTATTCCCCGGAAGACGAAGAAGCAGCAGTTTAAGCCACCAGCCTGCGCTGTCCTTTGATTGCGGGTGCGGATGCACGTCGCATCGTTTCCAAAAAGAAACATCCCCGCCCACGCGCGCCGCTCCATGTGGCGGAAGTGTCGGAAAAGCACTTATCCCTGGCAGGGCCACCCCGTATGAGGGAGGCAACGCAGACGCCGTCAGGCAAGGGAGAGAACCGACATGGCTTTTAAGACCGATATCGAGATCGCACGCGAAGCATCCAAGAAACCGATTCAGGAGATTGGTGCCAAGCTGGGGATTTCCAGCGATGATCTGCTGCCCTACGGCCATGACAAGGCGAAGGTGAGCCAGTCGTTCATCAATTCGGTTCAGGACCGCACGGACGGCAAGCTGATCCTCGTGACCGCGATCAATCCCACGCCTGCGGGTGAGGGCAAGACGACAACCACCGTGGGTCTGGGCGACGGTCTGAACCGCATCGGCAAGAACGCGGCCGTGTGTATCCGCGAGGCCTCGCTGGGGCCGAACTTTGGCATGAAGGGCGGGGCCGCTGGCGGTGGCTTTGCGCAGATCGTGCCAATGGAAGAGATGAACCTGCACTTCACCGGTGATTTCCACGCGATCACCTCGGCGCATTCGTTGCTGTCGGCGATGATCGACAACCATATCTATTGGGGCAATGCGCTGGACATCGACACCCGCCGTGTTGTGTGGCGCCGTGTGGTGGATATGAACGACCGCGCGCTGCGCCAGATCACCGCCTCACTGGGCGGTGTGGTAAACGGTTTCCCGCGCGAGACAGGCTTTGACATTACTGTCGCCTCCGAGGTCATGGCGATCCTGTGTCTGTCCAACAACCTGAGCGATTTGCAGCAGCGTCTGGGCGACATGATCGTGGCCTACCGCCGCGACCGCACACCCGTGTTTGCCCGCGACATCAAGGCGGACGGCGCGATGACGGTCCTGCTCAAGGACGCGATGCAGCCAAACCTTGTGCAGACGCTGGAGAACAACCCCGCCTTCGTGCACGGCGGCCCTTTTGCGAATATCGCGCACGGCTGTAACTCGGTCATCGCGACGAAGACGGCGCTCAAGCTGGCGGATTACGTTGTGACCGAAGCGGGCTTTGGTGCGGACCTCGGGGCCGAGAAGTTTCTGAACATCAAGTGCCGCAAAGCGGGGCTTGCGCCCTCTGCCGTGGTGCTGGTCGCCACTGTGCGCGCGATGAAGATGAACGGCGGTGTGGCCAAGGCCGATCTGGGCAACGAGGATGTGGCTGCTGTGCAAAGCGGTTGTGCCAACCTTGGCCGCCACATCGAGAACCTCAAATCCTTTGGCGTGCCGGTGGTTGTGGCGATCAACCATTTCGTGACCGACACGGATGCCGAAGTGCAGGCGGTGAAGGATTATGTGGCCACGCAAGGCTCCGAGGCGGTGCTGTCGCGCCACTGGGAGCTGGGCAGCGAAGGCTCTGCCGATCTGGCTGGCAAAGTGGTCGAGATCATCGAGCGCGGGGAGGGGAGCTTTGCCCCGATCTATCCTGACGAGATGGGGCTGGCCGATAAGATCAACACGATCGCGACCAAAATCTATCGCGCGGACAGTGCCCAGATGGACGGCAAGATCCTCAAACAGCTGAGTGATTGGGAAGAGCAGGGCTATGGCAATCTTCCGGTCTGTATGGCCAAGACGCAATACAGCTTTACCACTGATCCCGAACAGCGCGGTGCGCCGACAGGCTTTGACATTCCGGTGCGCGAAGTACGCCTGAGCGCGGGTGCGGGATTCGTTGTGGCGATCTGCGGAGAAATCATGACGATGCCGGGCCTGCCGCGGGTGCCCTCGGCCGAGAATATCAAGCTGAACGCGGACGGGGACGTCGAAGGATTGTTCTGATCCGGCGTGCGGGTAGAAGGAAAGAGGCAGGGGGGAAGCCCCCCTGCCTCTTTTATGAGTTTAAGGGAAAAATGAAGAAGGGGCGGTGAGATGGCAGCAAATGTGATCGACGGTAAAGAGTTCGCAGCACGGGTGCGGGCGCAAGTAGCAACGCATGTGACGCGGTTGCAGGCGGATCACGGGATCGTGCCCGGATTGGCCGTGGTGCTGGTGGGGGAGGACCCGGCCAGCGAGGTGTATGTCGCGGCCAAGCATCGCCAGACTGTCGAGGTCGGGATGGCCTCGTTCGAGCACAAGCTGCCTGTGGATACGACCGAGGAGGCGCTGTTTGCGCTGATCGACCAGTTGAATGCGGATCCGAAGGTGCATGGCATCCTGTGCCAGTTTCCGGTGCCGGACCATCTGGACGAGCGACGCGTGGTCGCGCGGATTGATCCGGCCAAGGATGTTGACGGTTTGAGTGTGACCAATGCGGGTCTGCTCGCGAGTGGGGAGACGGGGCTGGTATCGTGCACGCCGCTGGGGTGTCTGATGCTGCTGCGCGACCAGATCGGGGATATGTCGGGTATGGATGCTGTTGTGGTGGGGCGCTCGAACCTGTTTGGCAAGCCGATGGCGCAGCTGTTGTTGCAAGAGAACTGCACGGTGACGATCGCCCATTCGCGGACTGCCGATCTGGCGGGTGTGTGTCGCCGCGCCGATATTCTGGTGGCTGCCGTCGGGCGTGCCGAGATGGTGCAGGGGGATTGGGTAAAGCCGGGCGCAACGGTTATCGACGTTGGCATCACGCGCATTCCGCATCCGGACAAGCCGGGTAAATCCAGGCTGCTGGGCGATGTGCATTTTGCCGGTGCATCGCAGGTTGCGGGTGCCATCACCCCTGTGCCGGGGGGCGTAGGGCCGATGACGATTGCCTGCCTGCTGGCCAATACGGTCACGGCGTGTTGTCGCGCGCATGGTCTGGCAGAGCCGGAGGGCCTAACCGCCTGAGACGACAGCGAACATCAGGCGACCCGGCAGAAAGGTGAAGGCCCCTGCGATAATCAGGGCGCCGAACACCAGTGATCGCATGATCCGGCGGTGCAGTGCTACGTCGTGGCTGCGCGCTGCGCGCACGCCGAGCACCAGATTAACCAGCGTATAAAGGGACAGGATGTGGATCGGGCCAAAGGGGCCGATCCAGCGGAACTCCCCGATCCAGAAGCTGCTGAGCGCCACGCCGCCCATGACCCCGACCCAGCACCAGCCCAGGACGCGGTGCAGCGGGCTGCCTTTGCGCAGGCTGAAGAGCGTGGCGGTCAGTACCACGGCGCACAGCGCCAGCAGAACGTGGATCTGGATGACGAGGGATGCGCTGAGCAAGGGGGCGAGGGACATGGAAACTCCTGATTGTGTCGTGTGTTGTGATGTGCCCCGCTGTCATGGCAAACTGCATGCAACCGGCCCAGCGGTGTTGCGCCAGAGGGCGATCCGCTTCGTGAGCGGTGCGGTTGAAAGGGCAGGTGCAAGTGGCGCGTCGTGAAATGCAGGGGGGGATCGCGCTGTGGGCGCTGCTGACAGTGCTCTGCGCTGTTGCGGGGCCGTTCGGGACGCATGAGGCGTTCGGCCTGTCGGGGCGTAGTGCCTATTGGGGGCTGGTTGTGGCCGTTTCGTTATGCGGTGTCGGGGTGGTGCGCAGGTTGCTACCACAGCCGGTCTGGGCGCAGGTTGCCCTGTGGGGGGCGTATGCGTTGGTGATCACGGGGCTGGTGTTTGCGCTGAATGCGGTGCTGTTTCCTGCGCGGGCCACGGCTGGCAATCTGGCCTATCTGGCGGGGGTGATCGGGGTGTCTGTTCTGGTCATCAACGGGGTGATCGAGCTGGTCACGCGACCGCTGGCAGCTGTGCCTGCGGCGGATGTCGATCCGCAGGCGCGGTTCTTGCGCCGTTTGCCGCACGGCCTGCGCGCGCCGCTGATCCGGATCGAGGCGCAGGATCACTATCTTGAGGTTACAACGGTCAAGGGGCGCGCGATGATCCTGCTGCGTATGGCCGAGGCGGTGGAGGAGCTGGACGGCGCAGGCGGTGTGCAGGTCCACCGCTCCCACTGGGTGCATGGCGGGGCTGTGACGGGGCACCAGCGCAGCGGCGGGCGTGATCTGCTCATGACATCTGACGGCGCGTCGGTGCCGGTAGCACGCACGCGGCGCGATGCGGTCCGCGCGGCAGGCCTGATCTGAGAGCGGCCCTCAGGCGGGGACAGGCACCATCGTCCCTTGCAAAACAGCGATGAGGGTTTGCGTCTTGCCGCTGTGTGCGTGGACCTCGGCGGTGACGACGCACAGGCGCTTGCCGGTTTTGACAACACGCCCTGTCGCGATCAGGTGATCGCCGCGGGCAGGTGCCATAAGGTTGATCTTGATCTCTGCCGTGACGACCTCCCTTTCGAGCGGGAGCAGGGTGAGCGCGGCATAGCCCGCCGCAGAATCCCCGATGGAAAACGTCAGGCCTGCGTGCCCGAACCCTTGCTGCTGGCGCGTGCCGGGCAGGAGGGGGGCGGTGATGCGCACCAGCCCCGCAGAGACATCGGCCAGTTCCGCGCCCAATGTGGCCATCATGGATTGCGCGGCAAAACTGCGCTGGATGCGGGCGACGGCGGCAGGGTCCATCGCGCGCTACCTCGGCATCGGGACGGCAGTTGGCATGCCGCCGGTCAGAACTGCCACGGCTTCGGGGCGCATGAGGTCGGTCAGCACAGGCGCCTGCGCGCGCAGCCCGCCGGTGTAGGTGCCGTAGGCGGGCATCACCACACGGTTCGTGTCGATCAGAAAGGCAGGGCGCGTGATGGTGCGCCCGCGGGCCTGTACGCTGGCCTTGGGGTGGTAGTGCCCCGAGATTTCACCCGCCGCGCCGTCCTGTGCGATGTGGCGGAAGGTCAGCGGTGACAGAGGCAGCTCTGACAGATGGGCGCCGCCGAACTCGACAGGGCCGGGGTCATGGTTGCCTTCGATCCAGACCCAGCGACGGCCCGCTTGCAGGCGGAAAATCCACTGGCGCTCTTCCTCGGGCAGGGCCTCGGCGGCGGCGAGATCGTCGAAACTGTCGCCCAGACAGATGACCGTGCGCGCATGGCTCAGCGCCAGATCGGCGGCCAGCCGGTTGAGCGTGTCGCGCGTGTCGTAGGGGGGCAGGGCCGCACCGCCGCGCCGTGCCACGCGTTCGGATTTGCCAAGGTGCAGATCGCTGACGACCAGCAGGCTTTCCTCCGGCCACCACAGCGCGCCGGATCCCAGCGCCTTGAGCGGCGCGCCGGAAAGGGTGAAATCATAACCATCCATAGCAACGGTTTGGAACAGAATGGCAACGGCTGCAAGGGGCGTGTCAGAAGCCCACGCGCCAGCGTGGTTTGTCGGACGGGGCGGGGGTGATGCCGGCAAGGCCCGAATGCTCCATCAGGCGTCTGGATTCTTCGGCGAGCAGACGTTCCTCTGCCGCGCCCTTGACCGGTACGCGCCCCATCTCCAGCAGCATCGGCGCGGACAGCGGGCTGACCCGTGGCAGGGTGAGGTGGTCGATCCGCCCGCGCGTGCGCTCCAGCATTTCCTCGATCCGGCCAAAATCGACCAGTCCGCGCAGCGCTTCCTCGCGGGTGATTTCGAGCATCAGATGATCGGGGTCGTACTTTGTCAGCGTGTCGTACAGGATGTCCGAGCTAAAGGTCGCCTGCCGCCCCGATTTGCGCGCCTGCGGGCTGTTGCGCTCAATCAGGCCCGCGATGGTGGCGCTGGCGCGAAAGGTGCGTTTCATCACGGCATTGCCGGCCAGCCACGTCTCCAGCCCGTCGTGCAGGTGTCGCGCGTCCAGCAGGGGCGCCGGATCGGTCACGGGATCAAGGCCCCAGATCAGCGTGGCGTAATCCGTCGCCACAAAACCCAGCGGACTGAGGCCCATCTCCTCCATCCGTTTGGTCAACAGCAGGCCCAGCGTCTGCTGCCCGTTGCGTCCTGCAAAGCCGTAGACGACGGTCTGTGCACGACCATCATGCGGGAAGCTTTCGATCAGCAGCCGGCCCGGTTGCGGCAGTTGGCTGCGGTCGCGTTGCAGCGCCAGCCATTGTGCGGTGTGGGCGGGCAGGTCGGGCCAGCTGTCTTGGGTGAACATGCGCTGTACCCGCGCGCTGAGCTGGGTGGAGGTGGCGAATTTCGTGCCCATAAAGGTGGCGACCTTCGGCTTTTTCGCGCTGTCGCGCGAGACTTCGACCGTCATTTCGCGCAGGCCCTCGTATTTCACGATCTGCCCGCCGATCAGAAACGTATCCCCCGGCGTGAGTGTCGCGGCAAAGCCTTCCTCGATCTCGCCCAGAGGTTTGCCGCCGCGGTTTCGTTTCATCCGCACCTTGAGCGTGTCGGTGTCCTGTATCGTGCCGATGTTCATGCGGATGCGCTGGGCGGCGCGCGGGTCACGCAGCTGCCACAAACCGTCGGCGCGCTGCACCAGCCGCTGCCAGCGGTCATAGGCCCGCAACGCGTAACCGCCCGTGGCGCAGAAATCCAGACAGGCGTCGAACCCTGCACGGCTCAGCGCGGCATAGGCGCCGGTGGTCCTGACCTCGTGGTAGAGCGCGATGGCGTCAAAGGGGCCGGCGCAGGCGGTGATCAGGATGTGCTGGCACAAGACGTCACGCGGTCCCGCCCCGCGTGGATCGCCGTCCAGATCGCCGTCCAGCGCCGCCTCCAGCGCGGCGACGCATTCCACGACCTCGAACCGGTTGGCAGGCACCAGTAGCGCCTTGGAGGGGGCGTTGTAGCGGTGGTTGGCGCGGCCGATCCGCTGGATCAGACGCTTGACGTTCTTGGGCGCGCCGATCTGGATGACCAGATCCACGTCCCCCCAGTCGATGCCCAGATCCAGACTGCCGGTGCAGACGATCGCCCGCAGCTCTCCGCGTACCATCGCGCCCTCCACGCGGGCGCGCTGGGTCCGGTCGAGGCTGCCGTGGTGGATGCCGATGGGCAGGGCGTCGTCGTTTGCAAGCCACAGATTATGAAAGAAAATCTCGGCTTGCGCGCGGGTGTTGTGGAAGATGAGCGTGGTGTTGTGTTGTTTGACCTGTTCCAGCACGGCCGGGATCGCATAGGCGGCACCGCCCCCAGACCACGGCGGGGCCTCATCCGTGTGCAGCATCGCGATATCCGGCGCAGGGCCGGGATCGGCATGCAGGATTTCGCACGGATCAGGATGGCGGGCCATGAGGTGTGCAATGGCGGCGGGGTCCTCTACGGTGGCCGACAGGCCGACGCGCTTGAGCCCGGGGCACAGGGTGTTGAGGCGCGATAACGCCAGCATCATCTGGTCGCCGCGTTTGGAATCGGCAAGAGCGTGGATTTCGTCGATCACCACCCGCTTGAGCCCTTTGAACGTGCGGGCTGCGTCCTCGTAACTGACCAGCAGGGCGAGGCTTTCGGGGGTGGTGAGCAGGATATGGGGCGGATCGGCACGCTGGCGTTTGCGCATCGTGGCTGTGGTGTCGCCGGTGCGTTCCTCGATGCGGATGTCGAGGTTCATCTCCTCGACCGGGGTGCGCAGGTTGCGTTTGATGTCGGCGGCCAGTGCCTTGAGCGGGGAGATGTAGAGCGTGTGCAGCCCTGCGTGCGGCTGCTGTGCCAGATCAATCAGCGTCGGCAGGAACCCCGAAAGGGTTTTACCCCCGCCGGTGGGGGCGATCAGCAGCAGTGCGGGTGCGGCGGCGCGGGCCAGCATGTCGTGCTGGTGCGGGTGGATCGACCAGCCTTTTTGCGCAAACCAGTTTTCAAAAAGGGGGGGCAGGTGCGTCATGGAGCGCAAGATAGCGCGACCGTCACGGGGGGCTAGCCCCCATCGTGCCCTGCGGGCCCGATTCCCCCAGAGTATTTCCGGTCAGAGAAAATAGGGTTACAGGCGGGGTTTGAGGGTTTCGAGGTGGGACTGGACGGTTTGCGGAAGAGTCGTGTCGGCGCCGTGTGGTGCGGCGTCGAGGGCGCTTGCGATGTCCTTGACCAGAATGGCGATCGTGTTGTCGGGAGCAAAGCCGTCGCGGGAAAACTCGATCGCGTTGAAGCCGGAGGCGAGCCAGTTTTGCCCCGATGACGTGTGAATGAGGTCGAGCAATGCGCTGATGTCGAGGCCTGCGTCATCCGCCCAGTCCAGCACGAGGCGGGTCATGGCCGTATTCGAGGCCGCGAGCAAATTGTTGAGTACTTTTGCCTGCATGCCTGCGCCGTAGTCGCCCATGCGGTGAAAGTGCCTGCCCATTGCGGAGAAAAGCGGCTGTGCGGCATCAAGCTCGGCCGTGTCGCCGCCGAGCATAAAGCTGAGCCGCCCTTCTTGCGCGGCGATCTGGGCACCCGACATGGGGGCGTCGATCAGGGCGATATGTGCGGGGATGCGCGCGCGCAAGCCCCTGACATAGCGTGGCGAGAGGGTCGAGCAGATGATGATGCGGATGAGGGTCGGGATTTGGGACAGGTTTTGCGCGCCGAACAGGAGGGCTTCGGTCTGGTCGATGTCGCGGACCACGGTGATGAGCGTGTCGAGGTCCTCGCTGAATACTGCGATATCATCGGTGATGTGGGGCGTATCCATCGGGACCACATCATAGCCGCGCGCAGGCAGGCCTGCCGTACGCAAAGCAGCCAGCATTGGCGCCCCCATGCGGCCACATCCGGCGATGCCCGTACGCGACCGCATGGTTATTTCACGATGTGTTCGTCTTTTACGAACATGTTTGCCCATGCGCGGTCCATCAGTTCGGGGTTCATCTGGTAGGGGATGCCCTCGAATTCGCAGATCGCGATGATCTGGTCGATCAGAAAGATCGGTTGATAGTTCGCATAGACGTTGTCGATGGTGGGGTATTTGTTTTTCAGCAGGTGGATCAGGGTTGCCTCATCCAGTGGCATTTTGCGGTTCTTGGCCATCATGGCAAAGATTTTGAGGAAGTTCGCCTGGTTCGGGCCGTCGATTTTGATTTTGAAGAAAATCCGGCGCAGGGCGGCAGTGTCGAAAATCTCGTTCGGGTGGAAGTTGGTGGAGAAGATGACCAGCGTGTCAAAGGGCACCTCGAATTTCTCGCCCGATTGCAGGGCGAGGATGTCCTTGCTTTCTTCCAGCGGGACGATCCAGCGGTTGACGATGCTTTGTGGCGGTTCTTTCTGGCGGCCAAGGTCATCGACGATGAAAATGCCACCCGTCGATTTGAGCTGGAGCGGCGCCTGATAGGTTTTGGCTGACGGGTTGTAGACCAGATCGAGCATGTCGAGCGACAACTCACCGCCGGTAATGACCGAGGGGCGTTCACAGCAGACATAGCGGGCATCGAAACGGGTGATGCGGCGCAGGGAGGTCGGATCCTGCTCTGCTGTGGCGACTTCGTTGTGCACGATCGGATCGAACACGGTGATGACCTGAGACGCGTATTCGATCGCGCGTGGCACATAGACCTGATCGCCCAGCGCGTCGCGGATGCCGTTCGAGATCGAGGATTTGCCATTACCCGGCGGGCCGTACATCAGGATCGAGCGGCCGGCGGAAACGGCGGGCCCAAGATTTCCCAACAGTTCGTCGGGGAGGATCAGATGCCCCATCGCGCCCGAAAGTTGTGCACGGGTAATCTGCATGTTGCGCACGGACTGGCGTTTGACCTGTTCTTTGTAGACATCGAGCGGGACGGGCATGGGGCCGAAGTACTCCGACTGGGCCAGCGCGTCGAGCGCGCGCGCCTTGCCCCCGTCCGTGAGCTGGTAGCCCATTTCATTCCCGCCCTCGGTGCTGAGCGTTCCGGTTGCTTCCATCAGACGTTGGGCGCGGCACATGTCGACCAGTTCCTGCACCACCTGAATAGGCAGGCAGACGGCCTTGGACAGATCGCTGACCAGATCGAGGTTCTTGCGAAAGACCGTTTTGATCAGGATGTCGCGCATCATCACAATCGGCAGACGCATCTCGGTCAGCGTTTTGGGCGGTGGCGGGGCCATAACGGCGGTGTTTGGGGCGTTCATTCTGTGCGTTCCCTCTGCTCGAATGGGATTTTTATCACCCGTAAGGGGTAAAAGTGGCGTTATTCAGGCGCCATAAAGAAGGCCGAGGGCCAAATAGATGATCAAAGTCGGGCCAAGTGCCATGCCCATCGGAAATTTCTTGTGCTCTTCCCAGCTGGTCCAGTGGGGGGCCAGATTACGCAGGGCCGTGCGTTTCAGGGTGCGGTGCGTGACAAATGCGGCCAGCACGACGGCCAGAAACAGCCATGTCAGCAGGCCCAGATCGCCCAACGCGATAAAGGGGGCGGCGGCGGCGAGGAACTTGCTGTCGCCCGCGCCCATGATGCCGGCTGCGTTCAGGACAATGCCGACAACCAGCACGATCACAAGGTTCAGCAGCCGCCACATGTAATCGTCAAAGGGCATTACAAACAGGCCGATCACGACAAACACACCCGCAATCGCGAGGTTGGTCGTATTGGTAATCTTCATCCGCGACAGGTCGGTGTAGACGACATAAAGGCACAGCGGCACGATAAATGGCAAAAACCAAGCGGCCGCAAAGGCAGTGATGGCCATCGGTTACGCTTCGAGTGCGGCGAGGGAGCGGGAGGCCGCCTCAAAATGCTGCGGGTGCGTTTCGATCGCCTGCCGCAACAGACCCTTGCCGGTTTCCACATCGCCCTGTTTGATCGCGGACAGCGCCATCGTGTGCAGCAGTTGTGCATGCTCTGTCTGGCTCATCGGGACGACGGGCAGGTTATAGTTGCGCTGCGCACCGCGGGCCAGAACGAGGTTGTTTTTCGCCGTGAACAAATCGCTGTCCTGCGCCACTGCGGAGGTGAACAGCCGTTCTGCATCCTTGAAATCACCGCGCGTCAGCTTGGAATAGCCCCAGTTGTTGAGAATCGGCGCGGGGGAGGTCGTCAGGCCTGCCGCAATCTCGTAAAAACTGTCGGCTTTCTTCCACTGTTGTTTGCTGTCAGCGACAATCGCCTCAAGGCGGTAGCGTTTGAAGGTCTCGTGGGTGGGGGGGATCGCGTCAAGGGTTTTGGACGCGGTCGCCCAGTCGCCCGAGCGGATCAGCGCATCTGCCAGCTCAACGCGGTCGTCATTGGTGGCACCGGTCAGGGCAACGGTGCGTTGCCATGCAGCGGCCCCTTCGTCGTGGCGTTTGGCGCGGATCAGCGATTGTGCCAGACCGCGCTGGAATTCCACGTTATCGGGCTGTTCCTTGACGATGCGCTGGAAATAAGTGACCGCCTCGTTCGGGTCACCCACGGTCAGCATCACGTCGTTCAGGTTGGCGTCGTCAATGACGTTCACATCCTGAAACGCGCGTTCAACGGTTTCTTCGGCGCTCTGCTCTGCGCAAGCGGCCAGCATACTTGCCCCTGCAAGAAGGGCGATCAAAACGGAATTGTGGCGCATGGTTTGCGTCCTTTACTGCTGCTGCCTCATCAGGTGCGCTGCGCGGGATGTGTCGCCATGCCTATGTTTAGGTCACAGCCCCGTGCGGATCGCGTAGTCGCCCGATCCACGGCGCACCAGTTTATATCCTTCGTTTCTATCGGACATGGGCGCAAAGTCTTCATCTTTTTGCAAGGAAAGTCGCAAATTGTCGCGAATTGAGACACTTTCGCCATTATCGAGGGCAAAGGCCTTGCGAAATATCTGTGTGGCGTCGTTGTTTTTACCACGCTCCATCAGGACAACGCCCAGATTGTTCCAGATTTCGGGGCTTGTGGCGTCCCGCTCCACGGCGCGGCGCAGCAGCCTTTCGGCCTGTCCCAAGCGGCCCAGCCCCAGATTGGCGGTGCCCAGACCCGACAGGATTTCGGCGTCGACCGTGCCGCGGTCGATGGCCGCGCGGTTGAACGAGCGGATCGCCAGCTCGTACTGGCCAGAGGCGACCAGCCGGTGACCGGTTTCCAGATTGTCGGCGCCTGCCGCGCGTAGATCAACGCCCGGCGCATCCAGTTTATCGACGCGTGACGCGCCAAAGCCGCCTGCGGTACAGGCGGCTAAAGCCGGGGCTAAAATCAGAAGGGCGATCGCCCTTCCCAGCCGTGGTTTCATCAGTTGCCTCCGGGGCCCGCCATTTCGCCCATCTTGGTGATGCCAAGGACCGAAG
>ENA-ORXR01002550-ORXR01002550.1-marine-metagenome-genome-assembly--contig:-NODE-2550-length-17157-cov-3.212354_pt1 | contig 17157 bp, 16 predicted proteins | sample MGYA00237866_ERZ511479 | MGnify/ENA metagenome assembly ERZ511479 | reverse complement strand
GATCTTTTCCTATTAAAAGGAAAATGTTCAACTTGTAAAAAACCAATTCCCAAACGCTATCCATTTATTGAATTACTAACCGGACTTTTATTTGTTTTAAGCTTTTCCATTGTTTCCTACACTCACGACTTCACTTATACATTCGACTTTTGGCGAGACCTTATTTTTTACGAATACATAACCCTAACAATTATAGCAATGACTTTTATTGATATAGATTTTAGAATTATCCCAGATCGCTTTTCCTGGGGGAACTGGGCTTTATTCGCTATATTTGTTTACTTCTCAAGACAAGACTATTGGATATGGAGTTTACTTGGAGGAGTCTTAGGATTTTCTATGTTTTTACTCATATCTGTTGGCTACGAAAAATTACGAGGAATTGAAGGTTTAGGCATGGGTGATGTCAAACTTATGGGCTCGCTTGGCACATGGGTTACTCTTCAAGCTTTCCCCATTGAATTAATGTACCTTTTAACATCCGCTAGTTTACTCGGTTTAGTTTTTGCACTTTTCGCCATGCTAAAGCAAAAAAATGGCTTACAAAGCTCAATTCCATTTGGGCCATTTTTAGTTGGAGCTGCTTACCTCATGTGGATGATTAGTGAATTAAAATTATATGATTACTAAAACTATTCAGAATCACGTTCAACCTGAGCACCAAGAGACCTTAACTTAAGTTCCATTGATTCATAACCACGATCAAGATGATATATTCTTTTAATTTCAGTTTCACCTTTAGCCGCTAAAGCTCCTAAAATTAAACTCGCACTAGCTCTTAAATCTGTAGCCATAACATCTGCCCCCATTAATGACCCTCTACCAAGCCCTTTAATGGTTACATTTCTACCACTGACCTTCATTTGAGCGCCTAGTCTTTTCAACTCTGGAACATGCATAAAGCGATTTTCAAAAATATTTTCAGTGACCATAGAATCTCCATTTGCTTGAGTCATTAAAGCCATCCATTGAGCTTGAATGTCAGTAGCAAAAGCTGGATAAGGTGCCGTTTCCTGATCCAAAGGCTGTATAACTTCGCTTGATTGTATTTTTAAACTGTTTTGCGCGCGTTCGATTTTTGCCCCTGTTTTCTCCAAAGAAGACATCAACCAGTCATGATCTTCAAGACAAACATTATTGACATCGACTTCACCACCAACCATTTGGGTCAATATCATATAGGTAGCCGCTTCAATGCGATCTGAAGGGATAGTCATTGTTGCTGCTTTCAATTCATCCACCCCTTGAATGAGAATTTTATTGCTTCCCTCTCCCTCAATTTGAGCCCCCATACTTTTTAAAGATTTTACAAAAGCAACAATCTCTGGCTCACGAGCTACATTCACAATTTCAGTTTGCCCTTTTGCTAAAGTAGCTGCCATGACAATATTCTGAGTTGCACCTACAGAGGGGAATGGAAAAATTATTTTATTACCTTTTAGTTGACCATTGGCTTTAATATAGCCACCTTCTTGAATTATAGTTGCGCCAAGTTTTTTTAATGATTCAAGATGAATATCAATTGGTCGCGAACCAATAGCGCAGCCTCCTGGCAATGAAACTTTTGCACGACCAAAACGCGCCAATAGCGGTCCTAAGACCAAAGTACTTGCTCTCATTTTTCTAACTAAATCATAGGGAGCAAAGGCATCTGGATTAATATCTTTATGATCAATACTCCATTCAGAGCCCCAAGCAGAATCGTGCTTGATATTAACTTTTGCCCCTAAAAACAAAAGCATCTTCATTGTTGAGTCCATATCCCTCAAATTAGGCACAGAGCGAATGGTATGCGAATCACCTGAAAGCAAAGTAGAAAACAAAATTGGCAATGCAGCATTCTTTGATCCACTAATATTTACAGAGCCAGATAATCTATTTTCTCCAATAATTTTAAATATATCCATAACTTAATGTTATCGAGAATACTCTGCCTTTGACAAGCCTGGCCAGAAAAAAAAATCAAGTAGAAGCTTGCACCACACAGTACTGTGTACTACAAAGTACTGTGTAAGGTATTTTTATTAGATAATGAACTCGCAATTTAAAAAAGGAATTTTAGAACTTTGTGTTCTGTCTCTTATCAAGCAAAGAGATTTCTATGGTTATGAATTAGTTGTTTGTTTATCTAAAAGAATTAAGGTTAGTGAAGGAACGATCTACCCCATCTTACGAAGACTAACTAAAGAAGGATTTTTTGAAACTTATCTTAGAGAAAGTCAAGAAGGCCCCTCTCGAAAATACTATAAACTAACCCCCGTTGGGCTTGATCAGTTTGAAAATCTTTTCATAGAATGGAAAGACTTTCTCATTCAAATTGATCAAGTCCTTTCCTCCTCCGTTGAAGCTATTAACCCAAAACCCAAAACTGAAAAGGAGATCTGTCATGTCAACATCCATCAACACGCAGCAACAGTTCTTTAGTTCTCTAAAAAACCAATTAAGCGGGCTTACCGATCAAGAAGTCACTGAAATTTTATCTGATTATAAAGAACATTTCTCAATTGCTCTAGAGCACGGGAAAACAGAACAAAAAATTTGCCAAGAACTTGGGCACCCTAAACAAATTGCTCGGCAGTATCTAACAGATAATTTAATTACTCAGGCAAAAAACGCAAAAACCGTCCCCAAAAAAGCTTTTCATTACTTAAAAGCTGTTATGTACACAATTATACTGACTCCTTTTAATATTATATTTGTTTTAACCCCAAGTATCATTTTTAGTCTTATTTTAATTGCTTTATGGGCAATTCCGTTTCAACTCTTTAAAATTGCAAGCTCCAATATTTATTTTTCTGCAGCCCAATTTTTTGATGTTAATTTTTATTCAAGTCTATCTTATTTATTCATTCTCATTGGAACAATTTGCTTTTCAATTTTCATTGCTAGCCTTCTTTACGCCTTAAGCAAATCTTTCTTAAAAATGTTTCTTAATTATATTGAATGGAATGTTCACATAATTACTCAGAAAAAAGGTTTATTGTCATGATTACAAATAAAAAAATACTCTTCATTAGTTTCGTTCTGTGCTTAATCTTCCTTGGAACATCGTATACACTTTCAAAACAAGACAAAGCGCTACAAAGTAAAAAACAGCTTTTTCCCTTTAATGTGATTTCGCAATTCAACACTACCAATAACATTAATGTTGTCGATCACAGTCAGAAAAAAAGAATTAGGCTTTTTGAACAAATTGATCTTAACTATTTAGCCAATTTAAAAATTCTATCAACTCAAGCCAACATCACTTTAATTCCATCTAGCGAGAAAACACTTAAAATAGAACTTTCGGGTTACACAAGTGTTAAAAACCCAAAAGAGATATTTAACATCAAACAAGATAATGATGACCTTATTATTAATATAAATAAACAACAAAAAAAAGCTAACAACGTTTTCACTGTAAACTTCAATAACTCACGAGATCAATTAGATCTTAAAGTTTATGTCCCTACCACTCTTGAAATTGAATTTACACAATTGCAATCTATAAGCGGCAAAATAAAAATAAAAGATTTCAACACTGAAGCCCTCAACATTCTTAGCACCTCAGGGAAAGTTGACCTCAAAAATGTTTTCACAGAATCTACTGAAATAAAAACAATATCAGGAAACGTCTATATAGATCAAAGTTCTGGATTAAGATTATTCGAATCAATTAGTGGTGATTTATTATTCTCACAAGAAACTAAAAGCTTTGAGAGCGACCTATTTCTCAAAACAACTTCTGGGGATGTTACCCTTCAATATTTAGATTCCAGTAATTTCTCTTTATACAGCAAAACAATATCCGGTGAAGTTGATTCGGATTTTGACCACCTGACACACAAGCCACTCAACAATAAAACAGTTAAAGAACAACTTAAACTGCCTCAGATAAGATTCGTCAGCATCTCTGGGGATTTAAAAATTAAAAAAATGAAATCGATTTAATCGAAAGGAACTAGGCTTCATGATTTGGACTCAAGAACAGTACAAAATAAAAAAGAAAGAAAATAGATTATACAGTAGTATGCCATACTCTATTATCAATCTTTTACGTCTGTCCTCGAGGACCAAGTTTTACCAAGCACGGAAAGCGTACTCTTTATGTCTTAACATAATCTCCTCAAATCTCCAAATTCTCAACCCTTTGCCTTTATCCTTAAAGGCCCTCCTCTTAAAGGGTACGTTTTCCAATTTTTTATATGACTTCAAACACTTAACCCCTATTTTTGATAAAAAATTAAATTTCACCTTAGTTAATAAAATCAGCTTTACGATTTGGACTCAAAAACAACGCAAAATAAAAAAGAGCGACAATAGATTATACAGTAGTATGCCATACTCTATTAAAACTCTCTTGTGTTTACTCTTGAGAACCAAATTTTACCTAGCACGGAAAATGTACTCTTTATGTCTTAAATTGATCTGTTCAGATCTCCCAATCCTCAATCCCATCCCTTTATATTCATAAAATTCTTTCTTAAAGAGTACATTTTCCAAATTTTTTAAAATCGTGTCATAACATGCATGACACCATAATTCAGATTATGTGAAATAGCGCTGAATTCTCTACAACGTTTGATAAAATTCTTTTACTTTAGAATCTACTTTAACCGAATTTTTTGACCAAGACTTAACGTAAAGATCATTGCCCGATCTCACACGACTAAGAGCCACATAAGCTTGTCCGGGTTCCCATAAATTAGACAAATCAACAAGAGCTTTATCTAAAGTACAACCCTGTGCTTTATGTATAGTAATTGCCCAGGCTAAAGAAATAGGAAAATTTCTGGCACAAGCTTTCTCAACACCATCAGCATCTAAATGAGTAAAAGGAGCTTTTTTCACTTTAACTCGTCGACTATCTAGTAACTCAATAGTTAATTCAGTATCATTAATAGCTAAAATTCTTCCCTGTGAACCATTAACCCATCTTCCCATAGGGTCATTCTGACGTATCATAACAAGCGCGCCGACTTTTAAAACAAGTTCATCAGAAATCGGAAGGTTTCGTTTCAGTGATTTAATGGCATATTTATCACCACTATATTTTGTAGAAAAAGAATACTCTTCCCCCTCTAATTCATCCAAATAATATTGGTTCATTTTATCAACTTCAGCTTTTCGCGACAATAAAGAGGTGCCTTCAAAAGCTTCTAGTTGCGAATCATATATTTTAGATTCCAAAAAGTCTTCGAAACTTTGCTCCCACTGACCTTCACGACAAAAGTTAAGAATATCAATAAAATCATCATCACCCTCGGAGCGCATAACCTGATTCAAGCAAACAGTTTGGAAATTAGACCTCATCCAACTGTTCGATAAAAAAGCCCAATCTTTATTAACCCCATACCCACGAGTGATTGGAGGTAATTGATAAAAATCACCAACAGTAATTATTTTTAGCCCACCCCAAGCTTCCTCATCTTCACGAGCATAACGTGCAATAGCTTCTGCTACATCAAGAACAGAACCAGGAATCATTGATATTTCATCAATAACTAAAGCATTAGCTTTACGAATTCTTTTAACAACTTTTTTACTCGACATTGCTCTTTCAATTGTCTGCTCAGCGCCGCCTTCCATAATACCTAAACCAAAAAAACTATGAAAAGTACGACCACCAATCAAAACAGCTGCTGCCCCTGTACTAGCTAAAACCGGCACTAGTTCATCATCCATGCCTTTCAAATACGAATTTATAGTATAACTTTTTCCTGTCCCCGCTTTTCCAGTAAGAAAAACATTGTTGTTTGAATGCAATAATTCAATTGCTTGCTTTTGCTCATCATTCAGATCTTTATAAAGTGAACTCATTAATCCGGGTAACATCATATTGAAAATAGCTTAACCAAACCAGCAACATCAGACAACTGAAGTAAAATTCAGTTGAACTTTACTTAATCATAAATCTCAAGTGTATGATATTAATAGTTTTTTCAAAAAAAAAAAAAAACGCCCTTAACGAGTACAGCTAAAGACGCTTTAATTCTATACAGCTATCGGAAATAGATTATTTTCTATTTTCCACCTTTTCCACCACCTGAGTCAACTCCTGTATCTCCGGTATCTCCAGTTCCTTCACTACCAGTTCCTTCGCTACCAGTTCCTTCATCACCTGCTCCACTATCATCAGGAGGAAATCCCGAATCAGCTACGCCATCTGGATTATCTTCATCAACATTAACAGGCACTGAACAAGGAAAAGATACATCAGTACACTCTACATCGTAAGGAGTATCGGAAAATGGAACATCTTCAAAGCAATACTCACCATTAATATCAGTTGTGACTGTTGCAACAACTACACCATTTTGCATTAATTCTAAAACTTCATTTGCTATTGGATCATCTGGAGTCGAAAATAATCCATCCGAATCCAGATCATCGTAAATAACTCCACAAACTGATCCATATTCTTCTCCTGCAACCGCGCCACCGCTTGCTGAGCCTCCATTATTATCACTCATTTGCTCACATGAGCATAAAGCCATTAGGGCTACTAACCCCAAACTCAATCTTGATTTATTGAGTAACTCCTTTACTTTTTCAATTTTCAATTTATTTTTTTTCAACATACGTCCATCTCCTTTGTTTATATTGCTTTTAATTAACTCAAATATATTACTACGTTCCCAATATCTTTTAGTGTTAATATTTAAATTCAAATATAAATTAACATTTTCTTAATAAAATTTCGTTTATTTCTAAGTAAATTTAATTACTTAGCATTTATATTCTAAAAAATAGAAATCTTTCTTTATTGCAGATATCTTTTTCTATCTTAACGTTTTGAATTTCGTGACTTAAAAATAAATCATTAATTAGTTTCTTATTTTGAAGACCGTATTCAAAGGCACATATATTTTTATTTTCACAGTATTTTTTAAATATAGAAATTAAATTTGAAATATCTTTTAAGCCGTCATTATGTTTTAAATCTTTTGAAAACAAAGCCTCATGGGGTTCAAAACTTAAAACGTCTTCGCTCAAACTTTCTTTTTCATTAGGACTAATATACGGAGGGTTTGATATTAAAATATGAAACTTTAGCTCACTTTTAAAGTGAGTCCAATCAGATGAAATTAAATGTGTTGTTACATTTTTAATTATCTTTAATAAGTTAATATTTTTTTCTAAGAATTTAACAGCTTCTTGTGATTTTTCAACTAAAGTCAGATGAAACTGAGTGTTAGGAAATTTTCGAGCTAGTCTATTTACTAAAGCGATCCCTAAACAACCTGAACCAGCACCAAAATCGACAACATTAATTTGTTTAAAATTATTTTTTTTTATAAATTCATCGAAATACTTATGATAAACAAGTTCTTCAGTTTCGGGTCTTGGAATGAGGACTCCCGGACCGACTTTAAAATTAAGATCAGCAAAGTCCCATTGACCTAATATATAAGCCAAAGGTTCACCTTTAATTCTTCGTTTTATAATCTGATTAACTTCATCATCACACAAATGAGCTATCCACTGGGCCTCATGACTAGCGCCGACGATATCTAGCTGCTGAGATATTCTTTTTAATTTATTAAGATCCACTACCCTTAAGAGCCTCTAATTGATAATGACGACTCAAAGCAGTTAAATAAGCTTCAATATCCCCCTCCATAACAGCGTCTAAATTATAGGTAGTTAAATTGATTCTATGATCACTAACCCGACCTTGAGGAAAATTATAAGTTCTAATTCTCTCATTTCGAAACCCAGTCCCTACTTGAGATTTACGAGCAGCAGCTTCTTTAGCAGACTTTTCTTTTTGAAGACGCTCATACAATCGAGTTCTTAAAACTTTCATCGCTTTATTTTTATTTTTTAATTGTGATTTTTCATCCTGACAAATAACAACTTCATTTGTTGGAATATGTGTAATTCTTACTGCTGAATCTGTAGTATTAACATGTTGTCCACCACTGCCACCAGCTCGCATAACATCAATTCGCAAATCCTTAGTGTCTATTTGCAAATCTATTTCTTCTGCTTCAGGCAAAATAGCGACTGTAATCGTGCTGGTATGAACACGGCCTTGAGTTTCCGTTTTAGGAACTCGCTGAACCCTATGGACACCACTCTCATATTTCAATAAGGAATAAACTCTTTCTCCAGAAATCGTCGCAATCACTTCTTTAAGTCCACCAGATGAATTTTCCGACAAACTCATAAGTTCGACTTGCCAACGGTTTTTTTCCGCATATCGAGTATAGGCACGATACATATCTTGAACAAACAAACCGGCCTCATCACCACCCACACCTGCTCTGATTTCAAGCATGACATTTTTTTCATCATTAGGGTCTTTAGGGAGCAATAATATCTTCAACTCTTCAAGCTTTTCATTGAGCCAAGGCTCTAATCCCTTAACTTCTTGGGACGCCATTTCTTTAAGCTCAGCATCCTTTTCCTCAACCATCATCTCCAAAGATCCTAAATAACTTTCAAGCTTTTTTAAATACAGCTCATACACTTCCATAATGCCATCTAAATGATTTCTCTCTTTAGATAGTTTCGTAAATTTTTCTCGATTTGAAATAATTTCAGGATCTGAAAGCTGCGTAGTTAACTCTTCAAAATAACTTTTAGATTCTTTAAGTTTGTTGAGTAATTCTTCTGGTGCTTTATGAGCCATAATATTTTCCCTTTTATTTTTAACATAAAAAAATCCCTTCTTCCCCACAATGAGAGAAGAAGGGACAATTAATTTAGAACATTAAGCGCTAGCTATCAGATTTTTTTCCACCTTGCTGAAAACGTCTTTTAAATCTTTCGACTCGACCTTCAGTATCAACAATTCTAAGTTTACCCGTAAAAAATGGGTGAGAAGCCGATGAAATATCCAAACCAAAAAGTGGATACTCATTGCCATCTTCCCATTTTATTGTTTTTTCAGTTTTAACACATGAATTCACAATAAATGAAAAATCAGCAGAAGGGTCTCTGAATACTACGGGTCTATAATTTTTAGGATGTATGTCTTTTTTCATAATAATATCTATAACCTCTATATATAAGAACTAGCTCAACTTACACTTATTGACCCATACTATCAACAAATTCTTCATTTGTCTTTGTTTTCGATAACTTATCGGAAACAAACTGCATGCTATCCATAGTGCTCATTGGCTGTAATACCTTTCTTAAAATCCACAATCTTTGAAGTGTCTGCTTCTCAATAAGAAGATCCTCTTTTCGAGTCCCCGACTTATTAATATCAACAGCTGGGAAAACACGTTTTTCCATTAATTTACGATCTAGAACGATTTCCATGTTACCTGTGCCCTTGAATTCTTCAAAAATAACTTCATCCATTCGGCTACCAGTATCAACTAAAGCGGTTGCAATAATGGTTAAACTTCCACCATGCTCAACATTACGAGCAGCTCCAAAAAATCGCTTTGGCTTCTGTAAAGCATTGGCGTCAACACCCCCAGATAAAATTTTACCTGAAGAGGGCATAACATTGTTATAAGCGCGACCTAATCGCGTAATTGAGTCCAACAAGATGACAACATCTTTTTTGTGTTCTACTAATCTCTTAGCCTTTGCGATCACCATTTCAGCAACATGGACATGTCTTTGCGGCGGCTCATCAAAGGTAGAACTAACAACTTCACCCTTAACCGATCTCTTCATATCCGTGACTTCTTCGGGTCTCTCGTCAATCAACAACACCATGAGCTCAACCTCAGGATGATTAGTCGTAATTGAATGTGCAATTTTCTGCAGCATAACTGTTTTACCCGCTTTAGGTGGAGCCACAATCAAACCACGTTGCCCCTTACCAATCGGAGAAAACAAATCAATTATTCGTCCCGTCATATCAGTAGGTTCGTTTTCCATAGTGAATTTTTCATCGGGATAAAGTGGTGTTAAATTTTCAAATAAGACTTTCTTTTTAGAAACTTCAAGATCTTCGTTATTAACCAATTCAATATTCAACAATGCAAAATAACGTTCACCAGGGTTAGGTGGACGAACAAATCCACTAATGGTATCCCCAGTTCTTAAGTGATTTTTACGAATCAAAGAAGGCCCCACATATATGTCATCAGGGCCAGCCAAGTAGCTAAAATCTGGAGATCTTAAAAACCCATAACCATCCTGCAAGACTTCAACAACTCCAGTAGTGTAGATCTTTCCCTTGGCTCTTGCCTGAGATTTTAAAATTGAAAAAATTAATTCCTGTTTTCGCTTAGCTGCAGGGTCATTAATTAAATAAGCTTCTCCTAGGGCCACAAGATCCTTAATCGCCATTTTCTTTAGCTCTCTAATATCAATTTTTTCGTGAATAGGCTTCTCTAAAGCTGGACCATCATCCACTTCAGCCATAATCTCTTCCGCTGTAGAAGTGTTTTGAAAGTTATGATTCCGATTATTTTGTCCTCTAGAATACTTATTATTTCTATTATTTTTATTATTATGATGATTATTTTTCTTAAAGTGTCTTCGTTGTTCAGAATGTCTTTGTTGACCTTGATTATTAGAAGACTCAGCTTTAGCAGCTTCACTCTTAGCAGGAGTTTTCTCAACTTTAGCGACAGTTGCCGTTTTCTTGACCTCAGTTTTTTCAACAGCAGGCATCACTTTTTCAACTTTTTTAGTCATTTTTTTCTTTGTCACCTTTTTAGTTGTGACAACTTTTTTCTTTGTAGCAGTAGCGGCTTTCGGGGTAGCTTTAGTTGGCATAAATTTTTTAATTATCCTTTTATATTATTAATTTATTTCTCAAAAAATCATCTTAGATCCAAACGAGGGTTCAACTGTAAATGTTTAGAAATATAAAGAAGTTATGGAGAATTATCATTCTTTTATTTCCCCTAAATCCCCTTGTCAAGACTATGACCCCTTGAAAATACCTCTAAACACCTGAATTTAGTATAAAACCCTTTTGATTATGGTATTTTTAAGTTAGCCCTATCATTCAGCAGTCAACTCAGTGACCTACCCCTAAAGCTAAAGCCATGTAATAATTAGTGTATCTCTATGAATTCAAACAAGATTTACCGTTTTAGCCCATCCCTAAAAGTTATCGCTCCTTACTACATCATTGCCCTTTTAGGTTTTCTATTTCTTTATAGCTATAATTCTTCGGATCCTAGCTTTAGTACCTTGATACAAGATTGGAAAACTAATCAAAATGCTCTTGGGCTTTTTGGATCTTGGTGCGCCGACTTCTTCCTGCAAAGCTTCGGATTGAGTTCCTGGCTCATTGTACTAGCTCCATTCATTTTTTTAACTAGTGACTTTTGGCTTTTTCACTCAAACCCTAAAATCCATAACAAGAAGAAATCACATAAAAAATTTATATTTTCCTTTTTCTTTCTTCTCATCAGCAGCTGCATTTTTCTAGCTTTCATCACTTTCACTGAAAAAGTTAATTTCCCACAACAAGGAATACTCGGCCATTTTATTTTCAATACACTCACCCCGTTAATTGGAAAAACGGGCTGCTTTCTTATGGCTTGTGCCTTCCTCACACTATCAGGTCGCGCTTTATTCCCATTTTTTATTCAATCACTTTTTCAAAAAACCAATCCTCTCTTCTTCAGTGAAAACACAAAAGATCAAGCAAGCTCAATACCTTTCAGCTCGGAAAAACCTAAACTCAAATTACTGACTCGTGAACCATTAAACAATGACAACGATGAACCTAAAAAAACACCAATATTTTCAGAGCTCATCAAGCGTAAACAAGTGGACGATAAAGAACTAAAAATCGATCATGTCATTGAAGAACCTTCCCCAAAAGAAAAAATTAATCAGGATAGCAAGGAACTTCGTATCCCACAAAACTGGGAACTTCCTGATCTTAATTTACTTAAAAAATCTCAAGGTGACGCCAAAGGACCAAGTGATGATGAACTTATGCAGACCGCTAAAAAAATCAGCGAAACACTCAACAGTTTTGACATTAAAGGGCAAATTGTAGAAATTCTTCCTGGACCCATTATTACTGTTTTTGAATTCAAACCTGAAGCTGGAATACGTATTCAAAAAATACTAGGTTCCTCAGCTGATCTTGCGATGACGCTAGGAGCTCCTAGCGTTCGTATTGTTGCTCCAGTTCCTGGAAAGTCTGTAGCCGCTATCGAAGTGCCTAATAATTCCAAGCTCGATGTTTTACTTCGTGATGTCTACGAAGAAACAAATTCGCGCGCTGAAAAAATGAAACTACCTATTACGATTGGAAAAGACACCGAGGGAAAAAGTGTTATTGAAGATCTTGCAAAAATGCCTCACTTACTGATTGGTGGCGCTACAAGCATGGGGAAATCAGTTTTTGTAAACTCAATACTAACTAGTTTGTTATGCCGATTCACTCCAGATGAACTAAAATTAATAATTGTTGATCCAAAACTTGTTGAATTTAAAATTTTTGAAAAGCTGCCTCACCTACTGCTCCCTATTGTTAACGATGCTGACGATGCCAACCAAGCTTTAAAATGGGCTGTTGCTGAAACTCAAAAAAGATATAAAATTCTACAAAAAATAGGCGCCAAAAACATTGTTTCATTTAATGAAAAAATTGATGAACTTTCTGAACAAGAATATCAAGAATTAAAAACTGATTTAAAACTTGAAGAAAACAATCCTTTAAAAATGTCTTACATAGTCATCATCATTGATGAATTAGCAGAGCTTATGTTAACTGCAAAAAAAGAAGTTGAGCAATCAATTGTTCGTTTAACTCAATTAGCGCGAGCAGCCGGCATTCATTTAATTATGGCCACTCAAAGACCAAGTGCCGATGTTGTTACAGGCCTAATCAAAAGTAACTGCCCTAGTCGAGCTTCACTTCGTGTCGCCTCATCCAGCGACAGTCGAATTATACTTGATTGCACTGGCGCTGAACAACTGATTGGACAAGGTGACCTCTTTTTCACAAGCGCCGGACCAATGGGACTTAAAAGGATTCAAGGCCCCTTTGTTAGTGATCAAGAAATTGAAGATATTTGTGATGCTTGGAGAGCACAAGGCGATCCATTGTTCCGAGATGAAATTCTCAAGCCTGTTAGTATTCCATCTGAAACTCCGGAAAATGTCGATAGTCTTTACGAAGACATTCTTCAATTTGCTAAAGATAAAGGAGCTATTTCTACTTCATTAATCCAAAGACGATTTCAAGTTGGCTACACAAGAGCCGCTCGAATAATGGAGAACTTTGAAGACCAGGGTATCATAAGTGACACTATTGTAGCTGGAAAACCCAGAGAAGTGCTTGTTTCTTAATGAATTTGAGTGATTAGCGCTAGGAATCTTCTAGAGGATTATTGCAAAATATGTCATACTTATAAGGTGAAATTTTATTTATCCCTTATCTTTATTGCTTCGCAGTTTTTACAAGCTAACACTCAAACTGAAAACAATGCTTTAATAGCTCTTAGAAGTATCAAATCTCACCTCTCTAAAAATAAACAATGGAAAGCAAGAATTTCTCAAAGCACATATTCAGCAGCTCTTGGTGATGGCCCACTTGAACTTGGCCACATGACCTTTTCTCATCCTAAAAAATTCAAAGTAGACTTTGATCATCAAAGTTTTGTAACTAATGGCAAAGAAGCATGGCTCGTCCAATATCCAGAGGGCAAAAAAAATAAACCTTATATTGCTCACTTTTCCGACATCAAAAACGCCAACTTCTATCACTTTTTGAGCTTCATTGGTGGCAGCTCTTTAGCAGATCAAGCAGCAGTAAAAAAGAAATACAAACTCTCTTATAAAAAAGAAAATCTATCGATGATAATTACGCTTTACCCAAAAGATACCGGTACAGATTTTAGAAAAGTTTTATTATATTTCAACTCTAAAACCTACCAAACACAAAGAGTTGTCTTTGAAAATAACTTAGGTGACTTGACGAAAATAAGATTTATAGAACAAGTGCCCACTAAAGTGCCCTCAAAAACTTTTACAGTTATAGCCCCTAAAGGGGTAGAAATTAGAAAGCTTTAATTCTATGCCTTCTCAATCAAAATCAGTTCATTTTATTTCTTTAGGTTGCAGCCGTAACCTTGTTGACAGTGAAATGATGTTAGGCGCTCTGCAAGAAAACAACTACACTCTAAGTGATCAAGCTGCTCAAGCAGAACTTATTGTTGTCAACACTTGTGGCTTCATTGATTCAGCTAAACAAGAATCAGTTGATACAATACTTGAAGCTGCTCAATTTAAATATGAAGATAAAGGTATCTGTAAACATCTTATAGTCACTGGATGTCTTAGTGAACGATATCCTGGTGAACTTAAAAAAAATATTCCTGAAATTGATGTCATCATGGGAAGCACTGGATTCTCTCAAATCATTGAAGCAGTTGAGGCCCTGGATACTGACAATAATTTCTCTTATACTAAAAACTTTAAAAAAGATTATGATATCCCTCGAGTTAACTCGCAGCCTTTTTATACAGCTTACCTAAAACTTGCTGAAGGATGTGCTAAACGATGTTCCTTTTGTGTTATCCCTAAAATACGAGGTCCGCTACGCTCTCGTTCTCACAATTCACTTATTCGAGAAGCCCTTTCCCTATGTCAAAACGGAGCTGTTGAACTTAATCTTATTGCTCAAGACCTCACTGACTATGGCAGAGATCGCAAAGAAGACAATGCACTTGAAAATCTCTTAAAAGATCTTGTGAAAATTAAATCCCTCAAATGGATAAGACTTTTCTATACTTACCCTGATCAATTAAATGATGAAATAATTTCATTAATTAAAAACGAAGACAAAATATGCACTTATCTCGACGTTCCTGTTCAACATATTAGTGATTCTGTACTTAAAGGAATGAACCGAAAAACAACAGGTACTGATATTGAAAATATGATCATAAAACTTAAAAAGGAAATTCCAGATATTGTGCTAAGAACTTCTTTGATGGTTGGATTTCCCAATGAAAGCGATGAAGATTTTACTCTTTTAAAATCCTTTGTTGAAAAAGGGTATTTTGAACATATTGGAATTTTCACTTATTCACATGAAGAAGAATCCCTATCTTACAAAAATTTTGAAGATTTAGTGCCCCAAGAAATCAAAGAAAAGCGCCGCGAAGAGCTCTATGGCGTTCAACAAGAGGTTCTGCAAACTAAATTGAAGAAGTATTTAGGACAAGAAATTGATGTTTTAATTGAAGGAGCTCACGATGAAACTCCTTTGCTATTAAAATCTAGACATTTTGGGCAAGGTCCGGGAGTCGACAATTACACCTTAATCAACGAAGGCCAGGCTCAAGTTGGCGAAATTGTCCGCGTAAAAATTAACGATCTTGTAGGAATAGACCTTTTAGCCGCTATTGTTTAAGATAATAAACACATGGCAAAAATATTATTAATTTCTTTTTGTACGCTATATAGCTTTATTTCGATGGGAGCTCAATTTGGGCCTCTATTTCCTACACATCGCTTTCCTACTGACAAAACACTTCACCTAGGGTACCTCTTTGACTATTCTTTTACGAATTCAAACTTTGATGGATCATCACATACTTTCCTCAGTAATGACAGTACAATAGTACGACACAGACATCGTCTACATCTTGAATATCAGGCCAATAGACAATTTAACTTTGGCGCCTATATTCACCTTGATGCTTTAACTCTAGATGACCCTAGTCAAAATAAAGTTTCATCTTCCTCCCTAAGTGACCAATATGTTTTTTTTGAATATCGTTTTTATGATGCCATTGGAGCTTCATTGGGCATTTCTCCTATGGTTAAGTTTCCCCTCTACAAAAACCCTGAACCAATAGGAACACAAAATGAAATATTTTTTGGAGATTCGCAAATTGATATTGCGTTAATTCTAACAGGTGAATACTGGTTTAATCGATCCATACGAACACGTTTAAATTTAGGACTTAATTATAGAACTGAAGGATATGCCACAGAAATTCCATATCTTGTTAGCCTAGCTTACGTCAGCCACAAATTGGATCTTTCTTTAAGGCTCATAGGAAACATGTCCTTAAGCAATGACGACTTTGACCCAAGTCTTATAACTGGACAACAAAATTTTGCTCAGTCCCAATATGCTTTTGCTCAAAACCCTTCAGTCATTACTATTAACCCTTATATTGAATTTTGGGTTCTCCCTAGCTGGGCGCTTCAACTAGAGTATCATTACGCTTTAACAGGAGATAACTCTTCACGATATCAACTAACTCGTGCAGGAGTTATTTACCGCTGGGCCAAAACTATTCGTAAAAAGAAAAAAGAAAAGTTCAAAGAAGTTGATATCTCAACAGATCAAAACAAAGGAAAATTTGAAGGAGAGGAATAGTAAAGTTTATTCTAAACTATTCTTCAACTCTTCAGCTTCGTCTTCTATTTTCTTTTGTTTTCTTCTAATACTTTCAAGTTTATCTTTAAGCTCTTTCTTTTTTTCTTTGAGCTCAGCATCAACTTTACCTTTTTTATAACCTTTTAAAAATTCTCTTTCCAATTTTGGCGGACAAACACCTTTTGAATATTCTTTATCCTCTTGAAAATATTTAAAACCATTTCTCTGAGTACAAAATTGTCTTAAGCCGTCTCTTCGTCCTTCTTTATATTTTACAGAATCTAATATCACATTTTTCTGTGCGCAAGCTGAAGACAACTCAGAGAACTTAGCTAACGTTTCACCTGTTTTCCCTTGTTCAAAACCATACTCGTACATATCTTTATTTTGGCAATCTTTTTTACTGAGCGACGAGCAAGATGCTAGTGAAAAAATTAAAACACAAAGGGGCAAATAAGAATTAAGGATTTTCATAATTCAAACTTTATCTCAATTAAGTTAAGAATAAAACCCTTTGCTTGGTTTATATTCAAAATACTACTTTTCTCCAACTTCTAAGTAATTGATATCAGAAGACAATCATCACCATATCGACAACTCATTAGATTAACTTATTAGACTCCAAAAGAACTTATAATTTGATCTTAAGATAGAAAGTCGGCACTATTCAAAGCAAGAAAGAAAAGAGGACCTCCAACATGAAAACAATTATTATATCTCTCGTCATCACTTTAACTAGTTTGTCATTTGCAGAAACACAAACGAAGTTAAAAACAATAACACTTAAAAAAGACACTCAGCTGATCAAAATTAAACAAAGGAGTAATTACTCCTATACTGGTTGTAGCGATAAAAAAGTCTATTTTCACACAGGCATACTTGAAAGCAAC
>ENA-ORXR01002548-ORXR01002548.1-marine-metagenome-genome-assembly--contig:-NODE-2548-length-17172-cov-5.177011_pt1 | contig 17172 bp, 8 predicted proteins | sample MGYA00237866_ERZ511479 | MGnify/ENA metagenome assembly ERZ511479 | reverse complement strand
TCCTCGAGGGAGGGCTTGGCAGGTTCTTTGGATGGACCGGGTTCGGACATGGGGGCACTATGCATAAATTAGCATGCTCTCCGGTCTCCAGCCCCAAGACTTCTGGTCACATAAGTCATTGGTCTTCAACCGCTTGGCTTGGAACAGTGCCGAACCAGCCCAGATCTTTTAAAACATTTTGTCCAAGATCCAAAATTCGCAAAATTTCTTTGCATGTTACTGGGCGCCCGTGTTAATGATTAAGTTGCAAGGAATTTGAGGGGTCAGGATCCTGCTGAGCTGCCTGAATAAGGTAGTTTTGACAAAAAAAGTAAAAATTCAGGCGCAGTATCAAGGGGGGGGCACAGCCTCTTCTCCATGCTTTTCCCTGCTGGACTTTCCAATCATTTACCTCCCGGGCATTTGTATCCGAACGCGGCTCAGTTCGTGTTCCTGACCCCTCAGATGCTCGCGGAGGTTTCTTTTTTCTTTGATTTACCATGCACCGACTAACGCCGTTACTACTCCTCAGTTGCCTATTTGTGATCCCATCCATGGGACAGAAAATCAGCGATCTAACCATTAATGGGGCCGAACTGGAATTCCGCTGGCAGGCCGCGAGCGGCACGGTTTTTCAAGTGGAAACGACCACCAATCTGACGGTCGAGGCCTCTTGGGCGCATATGCGCTCACTCCGAACGACTAAGTCCGGGACAAATTCCTGGCGAACGGTCATGGATGGAGACACCCTGAGGGTTTACCGCCTCCTTCAACTCCCCCCTCTAGCGGTCGCGGACGCTGGTCCCACAGAGGTGGAATGTTTTCGTCTGGTGCCAGCTCCGGGGTTGGACCTGCTTGCCATTTCCAATGCTTGCACCGCCCAAATATCAATCTCCGTACTTTCCGAGGAATCGGACGGCGGAGACTGCCAAGGGACAGTCACTTATCATTATAGAATCAGGGACGCATGTAGCAACGAAACGGTTTACGCCCAGTCCATAGAGGTGGTGGATACGACGCCTCCCATTGCCGTCTGCCCCCCTGGAATCGCTCTCCAATGCCTTTCGGAACTTCCTCCCGTTGATTTTAGCCTCATCCCCGTCACCGACAACTGCGATACGTCACCGGTTGTCTCCCTGATTCAAACCATTCCGCCCCAATCGGCATGTGACGGCACGCTGAAGCGGGTGTTTTCAGCTGTGGATGATTGCGGAAACACGTCGATTTGCACCCAATTCTTTCCGGTGGTGGACAACCAGCCGCCGATCATAAATTGCCCAGCCGTTCCCGCACTCACCTGTTCGTCTGAGTTGCCTGTCCCCGACATCTCCGTCATTCAAGTCTTGGACAATTGCGACCCAAGGCCAACCGTCCAAGTGGTGGAAACTCTCATGACAGGATCCCCATGCTCGGGTGCCGTGTCGTACGTATATTCTGCAACCGACGCCTGCGGAAACAGCTCTGTCTGTACCCAGACCTTTCAGGTCATTGACGATGTCCCCCCGACAGCAGTTTGCCCACCCGATTTTCAAACTATGTGCCGGGATTTGGTCAACCCAACCAATATCGTGGTGATCGGAGACAACTGCGATCCGTCCCCTGTAGTCTCGATACTATCCGCACAAACGAACGGCTCGCCCTGCTTTGGTTCCGTGATTTTTGACTACTTGGTAGAGGATCGATGCGGGAATGGCCTCGTCTGCACCCAGGAGGTTTCCGTCCTAAATCTTGCAGGGCCGCAGTTCACTCAAACTGCACCCGACGACACGGTTAGTTGCTTTGCCGACGCCCAACCGAACCAAGCCGGGTTTACCGCCACAGATGCTTGCGGAACGCCCGTCCCCGTCACCCTTCTGAGAAGCAACCAGAGCCCAGCTGCGTGCGGTGGAATCGTGGAATTTGTCTACCTGATCCAAGATATTTGCGGAAACACAAATATACATGTCCAGACGATCACCGTCTTTGACACGGTCCCACCTGTCATCGCCAATTGGACGCCCGGTGGTATTTACGGCTGTGCCAGCCTCGTGCCCACGCCCAGTACCAACGGGCTTGTGGGCACTGACAATTGCTCTCCTCAATTGACGATCCAGATCCTACCTTCCATCTCAAATAACCTCGATGGATGCACCGGAAGCATCGTCCATCGCTACAAGATTTTCGATGAATGCGGCAACGCCACCACCTGCACGCAAACCTATGTCATTTCCGACATCCTCGCGCCTCAAGTCACCTGCCCTCCACCGAAACTATTCGGCTGCCAGAACGTCATTGCTTCGAGCACTCAATTAGCCATCGCGGATATTTGCGACCCGAGCCCCACCATCCGCTCCATCCAGACCAACTACACTGGCGACGCCTGCCATGGAGATGGCTCCTTTATTTTTACGATCGAAGACCGCTGCGGCAACGCCACCATCTGTACCCAGCAATTTACCATGGTAAATTCAAACGCCCCGGAATTTGTTCAAACACCCTCAAATTCCACGGTGGTTTGCCTCGATGTCGTTCAACCGAACCTTTCCGCGTTCGAGGTGATTAGTGGTTGTGGAGGGAACGCCACTGTCAGTGTCAGCCATACCAACCGGTTCGGCTTGGATTGCGGCGGATTCATCGAATATACTTACACCATTGTCGATGGCTGCGGCAACCAAGCCACCTTCATAGAGCGAATTGACGCCACAGACCAAGTCCCGCCGACCATCACACAATCCCCGTCTGGTGGAACCGTGTCATGCATGGCAGATCTACCACCGCCCTCAACCGGCTCTGTTCTGGGTGTCGACAATTGCTCCTCCGATCTTCGTGTCGTCGTTGCCAACACCTTTGCCACGGGTTCCGATTGTGTCGGCAGTGTGAGCTACGTTTACGAACTTTCAGACGGTTGTGGGAACGTTTCCCTCGCCACCCAAGCGTGGCATATCGTCGATGGCGCTCCTCCGGTCGCATCATCCCAGCCACCAGACACGCATGTCTCGTGCGTCTCCGCCATTCCGCCTCCCGATCCGAATGCCCTCATGGTCAGTGACAACTGCGATGACTTCCCGGCCTTACTCTCCATCATCACGAACCAATCCATGGACGCCTGCACCGGCATGCTGTCCTATATTTACGTGTTCCACGACACCTGCGGCAACGTTGGTTCCATTACCCAGCGTGTCACCTACGGCGATAGTACACCGCCGACCATCGCCGCTTGTCCTGCGGATGGAAACGCTCAATGCATGGACAGCGTCCCGCCGGCCGACCTCTCGATGGTCACCGCTTCTTCTGTTTGTGGCGACACCCCGGTCGTCTCTGTAACCACGTCGGTGACGCCGAACGCCTGTGGAGGAACCGTGGCCTATGTCTATCGCGTGGAAGACACTTGCGGACGCGTCAGCACGTGCACCCAACGAATCGAGGTGCTGGACAATCTCCCCCCCACCATCCTGACATGTCCCGCCGACCTAAGCGTCGGATGTATCGCAGACGTGCCGCCGCCAGCCTTGAACTTGGTGGCAGCGGAAGACAATTGCGACAACTCCCCAGTTGCAGTCCTGTTGCCCCCGACGACCAATAACAATTGGAACACCTGCTCCGGGGAGGTGCTCTACCGTTACCAAGTTTCCGACACCTGCGGGAACATCGCCGTCTGCACACAAATCGTTTCGTTCGCAGATCTCGCGCCACCTGTCCTTGCCAATTGCCCGGCAGGCGGAAGCTTTGACTGCCTGGCAGAGATTCCTCCCGCGGATCTTCCTAGCGCCTGGATCACCGACACATGCAGTTCGGCATCTCTGAACGTGGTGACCACAAACGCCTTTATCGCCGGCTGCACGGGCCGCGTCGATCGTCTATATCAAGTGGTGGACCAGTGCGGCAACGCGACCATTTGCACTCAGGTCTTTCTACTATCGGATCAAACACCCCCCGAGATCGTGTCCTGTCCGTTGGACGGCGCGGTACAGTTTTTCAGCCAGATTCCACCACCCAATCCTGCTCAAGTGGTCGCATCCGATGTTTGCCAGAGCATCTCGGTTTCGGTCATTGCCACGACCTCCAACGGGGTTGATGGAAACGGGAGCCTAGAATATGTCTACGAGGTCGCCGATGCCTGCGGGAATACCTCCACCTGCACCCAATCTTTCTTCGTCACCGACAGCTTGGCGCCGATCATTTCTCCCTGCCCCCCCAACTTGGCTCTGGCTTGCCAAGCGGATGTTCCGCCCGCGGTTCTCCCGGCCTCCTTGAATGTCGTCAACACCTGCAGCAACGGCTTCACCGGGACGGTGATCACGAACATCACCCCGGGTTCCACGGCCTGCGCTGGCTTGTTTGAATATGTGTACAGCGTTCAGGACGATTGCGGGAACCAATCTTCATGCACCCAGACGATCACCTACGCTGACATGACTCCGCCGCAGATCGCTTTGTGCCCACCGGACATGACGGCGGGATGCATCACCCTCGTCCCATCCCCTAACCCCGCCCTGATCAGCGCTAGCGACAATTGCGCCACGCCAGCCATCAGCGTGTCCTCGAACGTCACCAATCTAAACGGCTGTGGCGGCACCGTCATCTACGTCTATGACATCGCCGACGCATGCGGAAACGTTTCCCAGTGCACGCAGACCATCACCATTGCGGCCATGCAGCCCCCGACCATTGTCGGCTGTCCCGCGGACTTCTCTGTGAGCTGCATCTCCTTGGTTCCCGCGCCGAATCTCGCCGGTTTTTCCGCCACCGCTGCTTGCGGTCCCGCCCCGCAAATCACGGTCCTCTCCTCCAATCTCACCGGCGACGCCTGTGTGGGCGTTTTGCAATATGTCTATCAGGCCTTGGACAGTTGCGGACTCGCCTCCACCTGCACCCAGAGTATCAGCTTCGCGGACACCACCCCTCCCGTCGTGACCTGCCCACCGGACATGACGGTGGACTGTCTCTCCAGCGTCCCGCCGGTGGATATGAACTTGGTGAGTGCGGTGGACGGCTGTGACTCCGCCGCCGTCATTTTGCATGACACTGTGACATTCAATGATCCCTGCACCGGGCGCGTCGAGTACATCTATCTGGCCGCCGATACCTGTGCGAATTTCGTCTTTTGCACCCAGACCACCTACATCGTCGACACCATTGCGCCGGCCATCACCAACACCCCGCTGAACTACACCAACTTCTGCTTCGAAGCCGTCCCCATTCCGGAATTCTGGGATGTGACCGGCCAAGACCAATGCATCGCCTCAACCTCTCTGGTCGTCTCCGTTCTCAGCACCAATATCGCCCAAACAAACTGCGAAAAAGTTGTCAGCTACGTCTACGGCCTGTCCGACCCTTGCGGCAACATGGTCACTTGCACCCAAACGATCTTCATGTTGCAAGCGGCCACCAACGAGTTCGCTGGCATTACCACCTCGCCTTACGATCGGGAGGCGGGGGTGGCGGTCACCCGCGAGACCATCATCAGCTTCTCGATGCCGCTGTTCGACAGCCATGCGGTCTCGACGAATGCCATCACAGTAAACTTCGGCGACAACATCTTGCCATACCGCCTCGAAGGATCGTTCGACGACCGAACCCTGACCCTGTTCTACAACCAAGACCTCCCGGGAAGCGCCCGCATCCGGGTCACGGTGGACGGCGACCAACTCCTCGACTATCGCGGGATCTTCGTCGATGCCGACAACGATGGCCAGCCCGGCGGTATTCTGGAGTTCGATTACGACACCGGGAGTATTACCGAGGGTGTCGGCATTATCTGCGGCCGTGTGTTCGCCTCCGAACTGGCACCTGCAGTCGCCGGCCAGCCCTTGACGACGGTAAACGACCCACTCGAAGGCGTAATCGTCACCGCAGACGGCCTGACCAACACGGTCCGCGCCGTCACTGATGAATTCGGCAACTTCCGCCTCACCAACTGCCCCTCCGGCGTCTTCTTTGTCCACATCGATGGTCGGCCTGTCACCGATGTCGCCAACGGCATCCGCTTCCCCGACATGGCCTACTATCCATTCGTCGGCAAAATGTGGGATTCCATCCCGAATGAGGAAATCAACGTCGGCAACATCCACCTGCCGCTCGTTCCTGACAACACCCTCACGCCCGTTAGCCCGATTAATCCCACCGTCGTCAACTTCGCCCCATCCGCTGTAGCTGCTTTCCCTGATCTCGCCGGCACCACGCTTACTGTCGCCCCAAACTCCCTTTTCCGCGACGACGGCACCCGCGGTGGTATGGTCGGCATCGCCCCGGTTGATCGCGATCGTCTGCCCGGCACCCTCCCGCTCGGCCTCGATCTGCCGTTCGTCGTCACTGTACAAACCGATGGCGCCACTAACTTCGACGAACCCGCCGGCATCTGCTTCCCCAACACCGAGGGCCTCGCCCCCGGCGAACAAACGGCTCTATGGAGCTTCAACCACGATACCGGTCGCTTCAATATCAACGGGAGTATGACCGTATCCATCGATGGTTCCCAGATCTGTACCGACCCCGGCGTCGGGATTCTTGCGCCGGGATGGCATGGTCCGGGTCCGGGAACGGAGGTCGAAGATGATGACGAGGACAATGATCATCCGCCCCAAAGAAGGCCCGAGGATGGCTGTAACACCGCCATGCAGTGTTGCCCGGAAATCCCGAAAGGCTGTGATACATGCGGTGATACCAATCCAGTATTGCTCTACTCGGGAGAGAAAACGGAGACCGTGGTTGACCTGCGCATCAAAGGGGTCGGCATGGATTTCGTTTGGAGTCGAACCTACATGTCCCGCAAAAACCCCGCTCCAAAGTGTCGAGACGGCCGCGGGCGGGTCGTGGACTGTCCAGGCACACAAACATTCGCCCACGGATGGGATTTTTCTTACAACATCTTCGTGGAAGAGTCCGGCAGTGGCCTGCGGAGCTGCAACGGGGCAGGGCGGGACGATTACTTCGAAGCCGACCCTTCCGCGCCAGGAACCTTCCGCAGCAACGGCTTCTTTACCCAATATAGCAAGGATGCGGACGATCGCGTGTCCCAAGTCCTCGGTGATAATAAAACCGTGGTCTATTGCCCTTTCGATGGTTCGGCAATGTCCGGAAAAATCGAGGCAATGTCCGACCGGAACGGCAACACCATGACCTTTCAATATGACTCGGAGGGGAAGCTGATCCAAATCAATGACACGCTAGACCGCCCGATCACAATTTCATATAATGCCAGAGGGCAGCTGACCGCCGTCACCGACTTCACTGGTCGCCAGGTGAAATACGGCTATAGCAGCCAAGGAGATCTGATTTCAGCGACGACACCCGCGGTCCTAAATACCCCACACGGCAACGATTTCCCGAATGGAAAGACCACCACCTACACCTATTCGAGCGGGTTTGAGGATGAAAACCTGAACCACAACCTGCTGACCATCACCGATGGCCGTCGTAACGACCCCACCGACCCGACGTTCGGCCAAGGCCCCTACCTCGTAAACGTCTACAGCCCGATCCGCGACCCCAAGCATATCGAATACGACCGGGTGATCCGCCAGAATCGGGGCGGAGGAATTATCGATCTCTACTACGAAGAGCTTGTTCCGGGTCCTAACAACGACGACGCATCGCTGCTCGTCATCCAAAATGACCAAGTCGGTAACGTGAGTGAGCGATACTTTGACGCAGCTGGAAACCTGGTGCGACTCATGGAGTTCACTGGGCGGGGGAACGCATCAAATCGGACCACGCGCACCATAAATCGGCCCGTAAACAAACTACGCCCCACAGATCCTGACTTCTTCCTGACGCGCCATCAATTCAATGGAGATTACAAGAAGACAAAGACGACCCATCCAAATGGAAATATCACGAGGTGGATCTACGAATCAGACATAAATCCTCTTGCCTCTCCGCGTATTCGCGGGAACCTCCGTGAAATCCGCCGGCTGCCTGGCACGCATTTACCAGTGGGTGACCAACCGATGCTCGTTGAGAAGTTCGAGTATGATAGTGATTTCGGGTGCGGTTCGTGCGGAGGAAACCATGTCACTAAATATACTGACTATCGAGGAAACTCTATTCAAAGTCGATACGACGCGGACGGTAATTTGATCGCTCGCACAAACAAAATCACAACCATCATTGAAAACTGGGAATACAATAGTGCGGGCCAAGTCACTAAGCATATTCTGCCCGATAATGGATCCGGACATCGCCGGGAGGATGTAATTACTTATTATACCAGCGGGCCACAGAGGGGGTACGTACATTCGAGGTTCACTGACTTTGCGGGATTTAACTATAGTCAAACGTATGAATATGACAACTTAGGGCGGCATATTCGCACGTTGGACGCTCGTGGTTTTGATAGGCTGACTACTTATAATCAACTAGATCAAATAGTTCAGAATTTTAGCGCTGAGGCCGCGCAGGGGAGCGGAGTAAGATATGAAAAGCGTATATGGTATGACGGGAATGGCAATGTTGTGAGAGAAGATACGGAAAATCGTGGCGCTTTGGGCCAACTCGATCTTTCCAATGCGTGGTACACTGTAAGGAATATTTACGAAATTCTGAATAATAAAACTAGAATTAAGCGAGAGGTAGGCGACGTTCGTTTTATAGCTGAAGAATTTACTTACGATGAAAAACGAAATGTTATCCATGCTTTTCAGGGCGAGGCAACGAGGGGCAATCAGCCAGAAAACTCCACCTTAAGCCGTTTTGATGAGCGCGATTTGATATTCCAGTCAATTTTTGCCCCGGGATCTCCCGCCGAGTCAATTCAGCAGACCGACTACGATGCAAACGGAAACATCGTTAAGCTAATTTCGGGCTCTCTGAGTAGCGGGCGCATGGAAACTTTCAATTTTGATGCATACAATCGAATACTATCCTCAACTGATGCGATGTCTAACCGGAGAGTTAATACCTATGATGCGAATGGTAACATTATTCGAGAAGTCGATGAGGGAGAAATGATCGACATGCCCGGGAGTGCGGACAACGCCATCTTGCGCATTGCGGATTATGAATACGACGCGCTCGATCGACTCTTGATTGAGTCTCATGCGCATTTTACAAACGATTCTAACGGGGCAACTTTCCCAATTGGTGGCGGACTAGCGATTAAGCATTACGAATGGAGCGCAAATTCTCAGGTTCTCTCTCAAACAAATCCCAATGGCAATGAGCTGAAGTTTACCTATGATTCGGCAAACAGGAGGTCAACAGCCACCGACGCCAAGGGGAATATAACTTCCAATACCTATGATGCTAGTCATAATCTCCTGACTCTTACTACAATTGACCTATCTGATAAATCCGGTCAGCAGCAGAGATTTGATGCCCACTACTCTTACGATGGATTAAATAGAAGGGTTCAGGTTTTAGACGGCCTCGGTGCTACTACTGCCCTAAAGCATGATTCGCGCAACAACGTAGTGCTGATGAATGATTCTCGGGGGAACGAAGTCCGGTTTACATACGACGGGATTGGCCGTCCATTGGAAACCATTAGGGTGGCAACTGATGATGGAACGGGATTGGGAGTTATCGTTGACGAAATCGTAACCCAGAAAATATGGGATGATTCAAGTCGCCTAGTCGGGCAAGTTGACGACCACGGGAACAGAACGACCTTCGTATATGACGGCCTTGGTCGCATGGTCAAGGAGCTTTTGGCTGATGGCAGTTTTACAATTCACAACTACGACGTAAACAATAATAAGATTTTGGAGATTGATGCCAATGGAATAAAGTCGGTCGCGATATTTGATTTAAACAACCGCCGTATTCGCGTTGATTTAATTGGCGGACCCTCTGGGCCCGGGCATACAACGTTTGAAGAATATGCATATGACGGACTGTCTCGCATGCGGGTAGGCGAGGACGATGACTCCTACATCGTGCGTGATTATGATTCCTTGGGCAATCTGGTGGTAGATTCGCAGGATGGCACGAGGATCCTTGGTACTTATGATGGGGCTGGAAACCTCATTGCTCTCGACTACCCTGATGGACTTAAAATTACTCGCCATTATGACGGCGGTGAGAATTTGGTCAAAATATCCGACGCTGGCGGCGATCTGACGGACCGATCGTATGTTGGTAGGCGCGTTGAGTTCCGTCAAAACGCAAATGGGACTACGACAGAGCTCATGTATAACGGCATTCGCGGAGTCCCCAACCAGTCTGGTGACAGTGGAGTGAAGCAAGTGTCACGGATCGTCCACCGAGATGCCGCTGACCAAGCATTTAGCGATAAAACCATTAAGTGGGATTCCCTCGGCAATAAAATCTCTATTTCCGATTCAATTTCAGGGGGCCGAGTGCTGGATTACGACTCGCTAGGTCGATTGGTAAGCTCTACCGGTCCGACCGGCGCGATTTATACATATGATGCTGCCGGAAGCCGCGTCAGCACACAAAGCCCAGGGTCCCCTCTTGAATTTTACTCCAAGGTGGGCCCAGGTTACTATGAGTTGAACCAGTACTCAACCGCCGCGGGCCAAGGCATTGTTTATGATCTTGAAGGAAATATTCTAAAGAAAGGTGCAGCGTCATTTGAATATAATCATCGCAACCAAGTGGTTGTGGTCACTTCAAATTCTTCCTCTTCTGAAATTCGATATGATGTCTTGCAGCGCCGACTGGAAACTATCGGCGGCATACGCAAAAAGTATTTCTACTTTGGCGATCATGTCTTATCTGAATCCCAGTCCGGTTCTATTATAAATTATGTTTTCGGTAAAAATGTCGATGAGTTAGTCTGTGCGGTGGGTCATAATTCTACTCACTTTTATCACTTAGATGATCAAAATAGCGTGAATGCTATTTCGGATGTTTCCGGAAATGTCATTTCTTTATCCAGTTACGATGATTTTGGGCGGAGACTCGGCACCAATTTCATTAGTGACATTGGCTTCCAAGGCAGGCGACACTGCCAAGGAATCAATATGATTTACTTCCGTAACAGGTATCTTTTTCCTGATCTGGGAATATTTTCGAGCCGGGACCCTCTTGGCGCTTGGCACGATCGTGTCAACCTTGGAAATGCTGCATCATTTGTAGGAAATAACCCTTATTCAAATACCGATCCTTTTGGCCTAGAGTCCCAATGCAACTCCTGTCCTGAGATGATGATTCTGGCAGGTCATGGCATGGCGGGCTATAAGGACTCCAATGACAAAATAATACCGATACCCTGGCAGCCAGCAGATACGGCCGCCATGCCTAGTAAGGAGGTAATATTTGGATTTGTGGGCTGCGGAATGAATCAATGGAATACGAAGAATGCAGCGGACAATGGTTACACTCCAATCGAGGGGATGCCTTTGAGTAAGAAAACTTTGGTCCCTTGCTACGACAAATCAGAACTGCTCAGTCGTGCAAAGGCGGCTGCAAGAAAACATGCGTTAAAGTTTTGCTCTCCATGCTGCCGGGCAATAAAAGTGAGAGTCGAAGCGAATGATTATGACCCTTCGGGAAACGCGACATCTGCTGATTGTACTAGTCGCCCATGGGTACAAAAAGGTGCCAATCCATTCAACCTCATGGATTTCGTAGTAAGATGCCCAAGCACCCCGAAGCCGCCACCGATGAAACCGTATCCTTTTCCCCCAGCCCGCTGAGTGAAAATAAATTGCACAGCAGTATCGAATTTTCTGCCGAGCCCAAACGCCAAGTGTACTTAAAGTTGATATCTCATGACCAATCTTCCCGCTGCAACTTTTATCGTAATATCCGCTTTTGTTTCGGTCACTATCAACACTCATGCTCAAAGTCCGGCGCCACTGAAGCAATTTATCTCCATCGAGAACAGCAGCGGAGCTGTCATACGGCGCGTCCGATCAGATGACGGACGCATTCCCGGCTCCTTGTTTCTTGGACAGAATCAGGAATTCCGCGTGGGGGTTTTTGATCCAAACACGAACCGCATCGGGAACTACTCTTTCACCACCGGACGCAATGGGTCCCAACTGTCACTCCCGCGATTCCGGATGCGTCTACCAGCGTTGCCGGACACGGACGGGGACGGTTTATCGGACGATGCGGAACGTATTGTGGGGACGAGCAGGGTTGCCATTGACACGGATGGAGACGGTATATCGGATTGGACCGCAATTTTGGAGGGGCTGGACCCTTTGTCCGGAATTCGAGAAGGTTTATTGGACTCTACGGACACGCCTGGGCGTGCCGTAGACCTTTGGGCTCTAGACAATTATCTTGTGGTGGCAGACTCCGAAGAAGGGGTTTCTGTGTTTAATATTTTTAACCGGATGTCCCCGGTGATCATCGCCCAAGTCGATACACCAGGGGAGGCCCTCGCGGTCGCGTCTTGGAGTAATCAAGTCGTGGTAGCCGATGCCACGGGCATGCATATTATCGACATCGAGGATCCACCAGCCGCTCGGATCGACCATAGTGTTTCTGCGGCGGTGCTAGGCGGCGGGACATGCTGGGCTGTTGCCGCAGCACACGGAATGGCTTACCTTGGGACCAGTTCGGGTCAGGTTACGGCTTTCGACCTTACTGGACGTTTTATTCGGAACTCCTTCTCAGTGCCTCCCCCGGTCGAGGATCTATTTGTGATGGGTTCGAACTTGTTTGTCTATGCGGACGAACAACTTCGGATTTATGACATTCGCCCACAGAGTAACTTCACCTTTCCGCTGGTAGGGAGTGTGAGTTCGCCGGGACAACGAAACGGCCGGAATGGTAGGGCGAGGTTGTTTGTCGGGCTTGAAACGGCCTATCTCACCCATCGCCGCGGCTATAATACTATAGATATTCGAAACCCTTCCTCTCCGGTTGAAATCAAAAACACAAGCACGCTTCAATTTGGTTGGAAGCACGTGAAGGATACCGGCTCAGGCTTTGCTGTGGCGGCTTCGAGTCCAAATTCGACCTTCGATGGTCCACATAACATGTTTCTCTATGACAGTTCAAATCCCAGTGTGACCGATGCGGTCATCCGCGAATTTCCAACGCCTGGAATCGCGAGATCCGTGGAATACTATAATGGCATTACCTATGTTGCCGACGATACAGGTGGCATGTCGACCATTGTGGCGAGGGGCTTGGACGTCAACGGTGTTGCACCCACTGGCACCCTCCATCTCTTGGGGTCGCCCTATACCGTATTCCCTGGCACCTTTTTGTATATTCAGGCTGAGGTCGAGGATGACGTCCAGGTTCGAAATGTGGAATTCTACGTCAATGATGCCCGTATCGTCACAGATGGATCCTATCCGTTCGAGGCAGGATGGCAAGTCGAGAGCAATTTCGTCGGAGGAGCCTTCGACTTACGCGCCCGGGTTAGTGACACCGGCGGCAATTTTCGATGGTTAAGCCTCAGCCAAGATCTGATCGTTCAACCAGATAATTCTCCTCCAGTGATCGTCGCAGGGGCGATTACCTTGGATGCATCCACGGGGTATTTCCAACTCCAGGCGACAATGACAGACAACGTTTTGGTACAGGATGTGCGTTTCTACATCGATGGTGTTGAGACAACGCCTTTCTCCTTGGGGCTCGGGATATGGGAAGTGCGTCCTGGCGTACTTGGAGCCGGGACACACACGTTAACCATCGAAGCAATCGACTCCTCTGGCAATACGGCGAGTATCGATCGTGCGCTTCGTCCAACGTTTTCGGTAACTTCAAGGCCGGTCAGTCTGCAAAATTTCGAGTCATCCGCACGCTACTCCGTCCTGTCTCGACCGTACTCCCTTGGAGTCTTTGGATCTGGTGGAAGCCAGTCCGTCACATCACGTCCTCTCTCACTTGAAAACCAATAGGTGCCCTATGAAATCGTTTCTCCTCGTCTTCTGTTTTTCTATAATTTCCTCGTCCGCAGTTACGATTCCATTTGCCGATGGATCCGATGGCGCCCTCAATGCGACAGGGGGTGACATTGATTTGGATACCTCACTTGCTGCACAGGGAAGCTGGACAAACTCAAGCCCAGTGGTTGGTCAGGGAATCTACGATCCATCTGTCCATGCCGTGGTCTACAAGTTCTCTTCTGTAACGGTGAACTCGAGTCGGAAAGTCCAGGCGAGGGCCAATCATACGTCTGCCCCGATGGTTTGGCTTGTGACCGGCGACGTGACGATTGATGGTACGGTAAATGTCAACGGGCATCGACCGGATCTTCGCCCTTACCTTTCTCCGGGATCCAGAAATGCGAACGTTCGGCATGGCTTGGGGTGGGGGGGAGGAATACTTCTCGATGAAATTTCATCTCATAGGACGAAGCAAGGGGATTTTAATGGGAGTCCAGCGGGAACACCATCGACTGCACCAACATATGGAAATCACTTAATTATGCCGCTGACGGGTGGCTCATCCGCACCCAAAACCTCAAATGGCAGACAAGGTGGTGCTGGGGGCGGTGCCTTGCTGATTGCCTGTGGCGGCACCCTAAGGATCAATGGCGCGATTCAGGCAGTGGGTGGTGCTACGTACGCGAATGGAACAACAACAGGTAGTGGAGGGGCCATCCGAATCATTGCCAATCGTGTGGAGGGAAATGGTGATATTGATGTCCAAGGTGGCGTGAATTATTCGGGAGACGGATGGATTCGGATTGAATCCCCGTCAATCACGGGAAATATTGACAGCAAGTTTATTCCCGTTAGTAGAGGAAATGCCGACGGCGACATTCATATTTTTCCTCCATCTGATTATCCAAGTGTGGAAATTGTCTCCGTTAAAAAGTTGGATGGCACTACACTTGCCAGCACCCCGGTTGATCCGACCGCGAATTTGACAATTCCAGATATCTCCATGAGTGAAACGAATATGGTGGACGTTATTATTCGCACTCGAAATGCGGATCCAGCTTCCTCCACTGTGAAACTCAGGGTCATGCATGTGAATCAAAGTGTGACGTTCGTGGATGCAACGCATGTGCCCGGTGGTGGGACTGTGCAAAGTGAATGGGCATGCCGATTCCAGTTCCAACAAGGGATGTATACTATCATGGCAAAACTGGACGCTTTGTAGCGAATATTTTGGGATCCAGTTTTCCATCTGAGTTACATCGCCCGCCAAATTTCCCGTAACCATAAAAAAGAAGTCAGGAGAAAAAATGAAAAGACTCATCATCGCCAGCATTCTGGCATGCGTATCAGTGACGGCCTACGGCCAAACATTCAAGAAGGGCGTGAATGCCGTGTACATTGAAACGCGAACACCCTCACCGGGTCACATCGAACGATTGTCGTTCGACATCACGGATAACCGTGGCAGATATCAGCATGTCATCGCGTCCGAGCAGAATCCCTTTTTCTTGAGCGCTTGGATCACCCAAGCCTACTATTGGCAGCTCGACAACAAATTCAGGGGAGCGAAATGGATCCGGGTTCGGACGACGACCTCGACGCAGAACGGCGTGACAAGATCTGCCTCGCATGTGTTTCGTCCTCGAAATAATTCCGACGAACTCGTCGTCGGAATTCTTCAGCACAAGAATTATCATGTCTCGGTGCGGAGGCAGCGGTACCTAAATCGAATTACAGGTAATCCTCTCACTCAGACTCCGCCTGGTTCTTCTTTTGTGTCCGGGCCAAACTTGGTGCATCAAAATCCAAATTATCCCGTACTCCCTGGTGATACGCCTTAAAAGGCAGTGTAATTTGGTGCATTTTGAAGTTCCCGCCTTGTAGTTTCCACTTTCCCCTCTTCCAAGTTTAATCTAAAAGACTTGGCGATGAACGGACGGGATCCTCGACATTTCTCAGCTCAAAATCTTCTCGATCACGTGTCCATGCACGTTGGGATCCCGTTGTGGTAGAAGGTGAGCTGCTCGTGGTCGAACCCAAGAAGATGGAGCACCGTCGCGTGGAAATCGTGCCACGGAACGGGCTTGGACGCGACCCGCCAGCCGATGGCGTCGGTTTGCCCGTAGGCGATGCCGGGACTTAGGCCGGTGCCGGCGAGCCAAACGGAGAATCCGCCCTTGTTATGGTCTCGGCCAGGCCCGACCTTGCCCTTGTCTGACTGGGCAAAGGTGCGGCCGAACTCGGTAGTGAGCAGGACCAGTGTGTCTTCGAGGAGCCCGCGCTGGTCGAGGTCCTGGAGGAGGCCGGCGACCGGTTTGTCGATGCGGGAGGCCTCGGTTCCGTGGTTGTCCTTCACGTTTTCGTGCGCGTCCCAATTGGCGCGGGGATTGCCGCCGATGGGACCGCCGGAGAAGACCTGCACAAAGCGGACGCCGCGTTCGACGAGGCGGCGCGCGAGCAAGCAGCGGCGGCCGCAGTCGTCGGTGCGTTCTTCGTAAGGTTCGGTAAAACCCATGTTTCCCTCGGCGTGGAGTCCAGCTACTCCTCGCGGATGACGAGAACCGAACGAGAAGGCTTCTGGCGTCAGCACGTTGATGCCGCCCATGCCCACCCCAAGAGTTTGGCGGCCTATTGCCGCGAGACAGAACTCTGCTACCAAAGTCTGCTGAACTGGAGGAGGCGTTTCGCCGCGCCGCGCTTCATCGAGCTCGAACCGCCCGTGACCGCGGGCCAGCCCGGCTTGCTCATCGAACTCGGCGGCCTCCGGGTCGAACTGCCCTCCACGTGTCCGCCTGCCTGGGCGGGTCGCTTTGTCGCGGCGCTGGATGAGGCCCTCCAGGGTGCCGGTGGCCCGACGCCATGATGCTGCCGCCGAACACCCGCTTCTCCCTCTACGCCGAACCCGCCGACATGCGCCGCGGCTTCGACCGGCTGGCCGCGATGGTGGAACAGGAGGCCGGCTGGGACCCGCTCGCGGCCATGCCGCCTACCTGTTTGTGAACCGACGCGCGGACCGGTTGAAGATGCTGCTCTGGGACGGCGACGGCTACCTGCTCTGTTACAAGCGCCTGGAGGCCGGCCGCTTCGCCTTTCCCGCCGGCGGACACCGCGAACTCGCTGCCGTCGACCTGCACCTCGTCCTCGAAGGGGTGGTGGTGACCGGACGCCGCCAGGCGAAGCGCTACCGGCGCTGAGAAAAAGCACGGAAAGACGACTATACTAATTTACATGCACGCTCTTTTGTGCATGGTGTCCCCCATGCCCGAACCCGGTCCGACAGAAGAGCCCAAGCCCCCCTCCCCAGAGGAGTTCGAGGCGCTCAAGGACCAGTTAGGGATCCTCGTCGACCAGCTCGCCAAGAAGGACGCGGAGAACGAGCGGTTGCGCGCGGAGATCGAACGTCTGCTGAAAAAGCTCTACCGCCGGACCAGTGAAAAGATCGACCCCAACCAATTGC
>ENA-ORXR01002547-ORXR01002547.1-marine-metagenome-genome-assembly--contig:-NODE-2547-length-17176-cov-12.437745_pt1 | contig 17176 bp, 28 predicted proteins | sample MGYA00237866_ERZ511479 | MGnify/ENA metagenome assembly ERZ511479 | reverse complement strand
TCGGGGGGGGGGTGGAAGACTTCATTGGCATCATCATGAGGGTGTCGTTTGGTCCCAAATTCAGATCGTCGTTGTTCAATCCCATCACAGACATAACGGCGTCGTGCACAGCTCCGCCGATGGAATAGAGCCTATGGGGTGGGGGTGGGAAGACGAGAGCAACGGCAGGGGATGGAAGAGGCGCCCGTACACGCGTCAAGTGCCCGTCGGCAACGGCTTCAGCGGTAGTGCCGGCAGCGGCTGAAGGGGCGGTTGAGCCAGAAAATGGCGACGAGCAGTCGTCCCCCGTGGAGAGAGCACCATCCATCGAAGACTCCCCCGCCACCGGCAGTGATCGGACGGGAGATGCAGGCTCCGAAACCGGAACGACTGCCGCACCAGAGGGTGCAGCAGCCCCTGAGGCACCCGGCGTCAAAGCACGAGCGGAAGACGCCGGTGCGTCGCCCTGTGATGACAAGTGGGGCACAGCCGTCTCGCCAGCTGACAGGGCGGCAGGCACAGCGGTCGCAGCGGGCGCGTCGGGCGCGGCAGGAGCGGCGGGCGCGGCAGGCGCCAAGAGCGCGGTAGGGGCACCGAGGACGGCGGCAGCGGATGGCCGGCGGGATCCGCTCTCTGGAAATAAACGGAAGACGGGAGCTGCGGGGGCGACGTGCAATGGAGCACCGGATGCGATAGGCAGCTGCGAGACGGGGTCAGTCGAAGCCGACTGGGCTCCCAGGGCCTGTTGCGTGCTCGGATCAGTAGCGACATCCTCAGGAAGAAGCTGGAAGCTGGTGGCATAGGTGCCACCCGCACCGACATGTGTCGTGATCTTCTTGGTCTTGATCAGCCAGCGTGGCGCTGGCCCCCAGTCCTTCAGGGTAAAGGGGAACTCAACAATGACAGCTACGCCGCCAGCCACCCATACCGGGTTTAGAGGGACCGCTCGCACAGTGTAGTACGGCTCCATACTCTCAACACCTGCGCTAGCCTCCAGGATGGCTTCGGCGGCGGCTGCTTGAGCATCCGCCAGCGCCTGCTGCACAGCGGGGGTGTGCACACCTCGCACCGACTTGGAGGCAGCCGTTCTGAGAGGATCCCATGATCCCTTAGCGCCACCACCTTTACCGCGCTTTTTCTTGGGAGCCGCTGGTGGTAGTGCAGCAGAGCGCCCAGAAGCGCCCGATGAACCTCTTTCTGCTCCACCTCTGACCTTGTTGGGGCCCGCCAGCAACTGCTTCCGCAATGCGGCCAGCAGCGCCGTTGAAGATGGGTCCGGCTCGGTGGTCTTTGCCCAGTTGAACTGGAGCCCTTTCACAGTAGGGGCCTCTGAGCAGGAGGAAAAGTCCGTGAGCATGTCCGCACCGTCAGAGTCATCAGACGCGACAAGGAAGGAGCAGGACGCCGGCACACGAATTCCTGACTTCATCGCCATCTCAGACAGGTGCTTGGCAACGTCGGCTCCCTCTCCCGAAGTGATACCCGTGGGGAATGCCGTGTCCGTCATGGGGCATTCCAGCATCACTTTGACTCGTAAGAGAAAGTTGCGGCAGACGTAGTTAAACTTGAAGGCCGCGCCCGGGTTTGTTAGCTCCTTGACGGATGCAGCAACGAGATGGCGGGGCTGGTTCATGACGTGCTTGGTCGCCTGCGTTCAACAGAGATAAAGAGAGGAAAAAGGAAGGTCAACGTACCATGGATTTCAAGGAGCTGTAAGAACCCGTCTAGGGATGACAAAAACAGAGACACGACCATCACCTCTGCATCCATAGTAACGTGTCCGACGAAAGAGGAAGATCCAGCTGTCGCAGCTCTAAAGCTGCATTGCAACGAACCTATCATACGTGGCTTGCACATATCCGCCGCCGCACAAAACCCCGTGCCACAGAAAAACGCAATCATGTGCCACTAAAAGCAGGCCCCAACATACCACAACGCGGTCCTTGATATCAATACATGAAGAGTCAACCTTCAAAGCGGTCGCAAAGACCCTTGCAAACTCCTTCTCGTCCGGCGTCTCAAACAGCTTCTGCACGTACTGCGCCAGACACCCCGTATCCGCGTTGGAGTGCTCTCCCACGATGTTCCGCAGATGCATGGCGGCGTGGAGGATGAACAAAACCGGCACGAAGTTTCCACTGCCAACATTCTTCGGCGTGACCTCAATGAGAAGGCGCAAGATGATGGAGAACGTCTTCTCTGGGTCCATTGTTGTGTGTGCCGCCGCAAAATGCGGGAGACAACGACAGAAGGGCGAGCAACAAAACGAATACGCCTCCACGAGCTCCGCTCTCTGTGAGTGCTCAACGCTCTGTGTGATAGGCGCCACCACGAGCAGGTGGGACACCTGACGACCTCTCCGAGTTCTGAGAGAACGGAAAAGAGAAACACGCTGCCCCCGTCGCCCACCCCTCTGCTCCGCCCGAGGCCGCCGCTGAGGCGCTCTATCGCCCATAAAACGCAGAAGCATGAACTTTCCTCCGCGTCTCGCTGCCCAGATAGGTCTGCGGCAGTGGGCCATGAAAATCAGCGGTCGCAGTCGATGGAGCCGGCCTCGGTCCCGTCCTGCAGCCAAAATAAAAGTACCGGCTGAGCTGACCCCGTCATTGCTGCGGCTGCAGCGGTAGCGATGACATCGGAGAACACCGAGGCCATAGATGCGCCCAATGTGATCACGGGGATCAGAGGTTGGCCACCATCGCAAGTTCTACAGCAGCTGCTGAGTGACAGAAGGCTGGCAGCAGCCTCTTCAGCAGACAGTCAGCCGGGCTGTTGCTGGGGCTGCTTCCGCGGTCCGCGGCAGCCATCCGGTCTGCAGCAGCGAGCCTGCACCAGGCCGCTTCCGCCGACTGACAAGGATTCCAGAGCTCGTGCCGCCTCAACTCCATTCACAGACTCTTTGATCGCCAAAGTCTCTCGATTGCGGGCGCACCTGTCTCCAGATATCCAGAGAAAGCGCCCAGCACTGGTGTTGTAGCGGCCGACTGATGTATGAGCTCCGAAAGAGGAGCCTTGACGTGAGGACTGCACTCGAATTCGTCATACCTTCTACAATATGTCTTGTAATTCTTCTCTTCAGGATTCGGCACTGCGCTTGGTGTCACGTGATGTGTCAGTCATTCGTAACGGGCGAGATCCACAGATTTGAGGCCACCCAGATTATTTTTCAGCCATGATTGACGACATGCATGACGTCGCCAGGCATGTAGCACTGGAGCAGAAAACGGCGTTGACGGCCTCATTGACGGCCACCAACGCCCATGACTGCCGCTATGGACAGTGGCACGCGCGGCAGGCGCGGTCGTGGCTGCCGCCGACGTCATCTCTGCAGCTGCCGAGAGCTGTGCCACACCCTAGCTGCAGCGTACAGTCCACGAGTTGGATTGTCGCTGACTGGGAAGCGCCCTATCTGGTGCTGCCGCAGTTGCTGTCAGTTGTGGTTCCGACAATCTAAGCCGAAGCTGCGGCCATCCTATGGTTGTGGGACCGACGCTTACAAGCTGTTTCGGTTGCCGCGGGGGCGCCTGGAAAGCTTACGTGGCCTGCCTCGTGGTACTTGGCGTCCACGTCTGTGACAGGGCCGCCGATGCATAGCCAGAGCGCCATACGTTGTGCTCGAGCTTCCCGCACACCCTTTTGTTCCTGGCTGTCTTTCTCGGAGTCTGACGACCCCTCACTCTCCTTTTCGTAGGAACCGCTCCATCTTCCCCTGCTCAAGCACCCTCCTTGCTGTTGCTACCCTATTCCCCAGCCTTTGCTTGATTCATTGGTGCACCCCCCCACAAGACAACCTCATTGACGCATTCCCTTCGCGACTACCTGGTGCTCTCAATCATGCCGCCTGCGGACGTCGGCACGGTCCTTCGTTACCGCACCCGTAGCCAACGTCGACGTCGTACGCGGGTGACTGTGTGCCCCTTCTCCTGGTGCTGCAACAAGACCGCCGCATCTCACTCCCCGAGTGCGGTCAAGAATGGCGGCGGCGTCATCAAGAACAAGTGCCACAAGCGGTAGGCGCAAGACGGGCAAGAGACGCTGAGACGACGGGCGGGCTTCCAGTATGCATTTTGGTTACCATGCTAGCCGCTAGGCATGCTGGCAACACAAGCCCACGATGATGCTTGCTGTTGTTACGTATTACTCATTTTCGTTGACTGTCATCTGAACTATCCACACCAAGCTTTCTCAGCTCCGAACGACGCTTCTTGATCCATCATCCTCGACGTCCTGCTGCGCTCAGCTGCAGCTGTGCCCATCACTCAATCTGCAAGAGCTGGTCATTGATGCGGACCCCCATTTCGCAATTCGTGCACATTTTCTCCCTCCCGGTCCGCTTTATCCTGCGCTACCTGAACCGCGCCGAACTCGACCAGCTGCCGGGCATTTCCGCGGTACAAGACCGCGCCCGCCGCAAGCAGCGCAGCATTCAATCACGACGACCTCCATTTCACAGGCTAGAGTGAGCGGCGAGCACACCGCGGCGGACGGTTGACACAAGGACCCGGCCTCCACCCCCACGCAATGCAAAGGCGGGTGGAGCCAACGCACGCCGCGTGACCAACCGCCTCAGAAACCGCTGCTTGGGAGAACGTGCCTCTGTCTACAGCCTCTATCGCCGAATGGACCGCGTGCTGCTCCAGTTCCGGCCAGTGCGCAGAGCACCGCCGGGAGAGGGTGAGGGCCGGCCAAGACTCCATGACGCCGTCGTAAACGGTAGCCAAGAAACCAAGCGCAATCCCAACGTCGGGAGACCGCACGGTAGGCGCCCCGTCGAAGTAAAAGGCGACCGGGCCGCTCGTCGCCTGGAGCGCTACACGTACCCACAACGCAAAATGCCGCCTCACGGGGCGTCCCATAGCACCAGCTGCGACAAAAGACCCCCTTTCATCTTGGTGCGCCTGCGCGAGGCGCCAGATGATTGTAGCTCTTCGTGCGCGGCGATAAAGGATGGAATTCTCCACGGGAATGCCCCATCTCTGCCCACATGAGTCCAGGTGCTTGAGTTTCGGGGAGGCCATAGAGAGGAAAGCTACCCTGAGGACCGCCCAAATGTCAAACATTACGTCTTGATCCCCGACAAGGCCTTCAAGCCCCCGTTGGCAGTCGAACTCAAGGTAAACTCCCTTCCACACGGATGCCCCAGAGCCGCTTCACAGAGCCCGCAGACACGCCGTGGTGACGACATGAGCGACAGTCGGCGTGTTCAATGAGCTCTACGCCTGCAGGATGGGCAGCAAGAAGGTGATCTACCCACGCAAGAAGGTTCAAGCCGCCTGGCTTGGCCGCCTCCCGTCCATGCCACGCGTCCGCCAGAGTATGCACCGCGCGGAGAATATCAAGAAGAGCGCGGCCTTGCCGAGCTGCGACTGGCCTATCGACCAGTTGCGGCTTGGGATGGTTGGAGTCTGGCCACTTCCACTCCGACCAGTGCGTCCCCGTCGCGCCGGCGCCCAGTATCGACCAGCCGACGGCGGAGCAGATCGGGTCGCCCAGACACGTGCTCCTGAAATGGACGGATGTAGCGGCCACGGCGAGCCGGTCGGCCGCGCACGAGTGGTCTAGAACCATGTACAACACCTTGGCAGGTACATCCAACAGGGACGCGGTCGGCAGCGGCGGGCGCTCTGGGGAGCAGCTACGACACCGCTTGCGGGGACGCCTCACGGGTACGCTATTCATCATGTACAATACAACCTAATGATATGCTAGTCCGACTTGTGATCGCGCTCGCCGGAGCGCTTCACTATCCAGAAGCGGCTGCAGCAGTGGCAGCCGTTGCCTCCGTCAATCTCAAGACAGACGGAGACACGTGCGCACTCGATGGGCCGCAACTTGTTGGCCGCCTGCACGTGGAAGGTGTGCGCTCCGACGTTGAGTACGACGCAAAGGCTGCCGAATCCGCGGTCGGCGTCAAGAGATGCGGCGGCACGTCGGCACCCAAAGTGCCCAAACTCGTCGCACACTCGCAAATGGACGGGGTGGGCGCCGACGCCGACTAAGACGTAACGGCCCTCGAATCCGCCGTGCGCGTCAAGATACACATGGGCACGTGGGCACGGAACGTGCCGCAACTCGTTGGCCGCTTGCAAGTGGACAGGGTAGGCGCCGATGTCGATTACGACGCAGTGGCCGCCGCGTCCGCCGTCAGCGTCAAGATAGACGGGCGCACATGGGCACCCGACGTGCCGCAACCAGTTGGACACTCGTAAGTGAACGGGGTGGGCGCCGAGATCTAGTACGACGAAGCCGCCGACGAATCCGCCGTCAGCTCCAAGAAGGACGGGGGCACGCGGGCACCCGACGTGCTGAAGCTCGTTGAACACTCGTAAGTGGACAGGGTGGGCGCCGACGTCGATTAAGACGCAATGGCCGCCGCATCCGCCGTCAGCGTCAACATAGAAGGGCGCACATGGGCACCCGACGTGCCGCAACCAGTTGGACACTCGTATGTGAACGGGGTGGGCGCCGAGGTCTAGTACGACGAAGCCGCCGACGAATCCGCCGGCAGCTCCAAAAAGGACGGGAGCACGCGGGCACCAGACGTGCTGAAACTCGTTGGACACTCGTAAGTGGATAGGGTGGGCGCCGACGCCAAGAAAGACGTGCTGGCGACGTGCAAGGGCTCAAAATCAGTCCAAAGCGCTGAATGAGACGTAGTGTGCAGGGGGCCTGAGTCGGCAACGTACGTAGCGCATCAGAAAGGAAGATGTAGAGGATACAAATGTGGAGCGGCGTGCAGCAGCTTCACTGATGACAAGCAATACAAAGTGGGAGATGACAGCTGCCGCTGACAGCTGTCAGGGGCGCCTCGAGCGCTGGTGGGAAGAATGACAAGCTCTGCGTCACGCACTGAGGTGCGAGACGGGTTCTGCAGTTAGCAGTCGTGTCAAAAGATACTGAGGGAGAAGTTGAGCGTCTGTCTGCCCGGTCCGTGTTCTAAGCGACCGCCCGTCGTCGCAAATGAGAGAATAGTAGGTTTGATGCGAGCTACGAAGCGCATCACTGGACTACCGCAGGGGCACGAGCTCAAAGAGCCCTCTAAGCGATGTGCTGTCGGCCTTGAGGGAAAATGTACAACGTTTCGTCATTGTTGGAGCATCATAAGACAACAGTGGGGCCATTGGGAAAGCCCTCCGGACATTTTTCAGCACGTTCCCAAAGGGTTTCACGGTTCACATTTTCAGCAATCCATGGATGGTTGCTTCGATTCATAGGCGACTCTGTAAGTCAAGAGCGGCGTGCACACGCTCACAGGCGCGCGACCGTCGTGGGAAATTGCACCGACAATGACGGGCGTGGCGACCACCGCCGTGGCGACGACCATCGTCGTGGCGACTGCCGCTGTCGTCCCCGTCGTTCCTACGACCACCGTCGTCCGGACAGCCGCCACTGCACCCATTGGGCCGACAAGCACGGTTGTGGGGACCGCTGACGTCACCCCAAACGTGTCTGAGATCACTGTTGTGGTGACAGCTGCCGTCGCCGGCGCCGTGCCGACGCCAAACGTCGTTGGCACGGTCGCCGTCGCCACTACGTCCCGACGACCACCGTCGTGGTGACCGTCGCCGTCGCTGGCATCGTTCTGACAACCACCATTGCGCAGTCCTCCGTCGTCGCTCGCCCCGATCCGGATCAGTCGTGAGGGCTGCGGCCGCACCTTTTATCGTGACGACGACCGCAGTTGTGCCTACCGCTGCCGCATTAGGGTGGCCGCCACGGCTGCTCAATGCCCTGAGCTTCTCGTCTGTGTACTTCACTATATTTCTGCTGGTACGTTTCCCACCGTGTCGCTAGTCGGAGTGCTTGCCGATTTCCGAGGCGCACGGGCCCTGGATGTGACGCTGCTGTGGAAATTCCCGGTCGAGGTATTTTGTCACTAGCATTTTTGGCTCCGGGAACAGCATTGGATTTCGTCGGCGTCCGAGTAAATGTCTGACGTTGTCAGCTTGCTTGCGTACTGATGTGCTGACCGTCTGTGACACCCTCAGACTCGTTCTCGTGAGTACGTTTGTCTCTACAGGGCCATTCTTGTAGCAGGCTGCGAGCATGGCGGACGGCGCGCCGGACAAGGCGCTGAAGTGGCGGGAATGGGCCGATCGGCAGCGAGTGGCTCGCCCCGTCGCTGCTTGGAAGCCCCAGCCGCTAGTTGCGCCTGTTAACAACACCATCGCCCGCCGCATTCTGGCGCGTGATGTTGAAGTTCGCAGTTTGGGTAGCTCCAGCGGTGGAGAGTAACACGAGGTGACGTCTATGCTTCAGACGGACGTTTTTGGCGTTTGTGCTCCCTACCAGAGCGCTCCCCGCACCTATGACGTCCTTTTCGTTGACCCTCCCTGGGCGGACGAGGGCGGCGGCTTCGTCGTTGAGGACCTCCGTCGTATCCCTTTCAAGAAATTGGTGCCCAATGGCGTGAGCTGTGTATGGGTTCACGGCTCGCGTTTTTCTGGCGCTGTGCGGTGCATGCAAGACATGGGCTTCCGCCTGTTTGACAGTTTCTTCTGGATACTTCACGACGCGAACTACTCAGAGGTCCCCCAGCGGGCCTCGCCCGGGAGCTAAATTCGCGAGAGCCACGTCACCCTCCTGATCTTTCGAGATTGCGACAGCGACGTGGAGGGCATGGTCTCGCTTTCTCCGCAAGCGGGTGATGTGAAGCTCGAGAACCTGATGTGGAGGCGGTCTCGCGTCGACCCCATGTCACAGAAAGTGCGCGTCAAGCCAGATTTTGCGTATGATGCCGTTCGTCTCATGGCGGCTTCTTCTCCGTGGACTCGGCTATTGGAGCTCTGGGGCCCTCCTGGGGAGCCGCGCTTTGGGTGGACTGTGTTTGTAGAGCGGTGACTGCCTTGTTGTAATGCTGCGGACTGTTTTCGGTGCCTTTTTCGTCTTCTTTGAAGTGGAAAAAGAGAAGCTAGGTCCATCAAGCGGCGGCCGGAATGGTATCAGCAACAATGCTAACATGTGGGTGCCACCGGCCTGGCGCTGCTGTGTAGCGCTTGTGTTAAGAGGGGCGAGTGGGGGTCTGCGGCTATGGTGAGCAGTTGGTCCGACAGGTGAGGAGCACAGCGAGCATGGCTTATCCGCTGCCTCCTCTACGAGCCTCCTTGCGTCAACGCGACCGTTTCCGCCGCTGACGTCGCTGACGGCGAACTCCTCGCCGCTTGTTTCTCGTCGCCGTCCCTGATCTGACCAGGGACTGTACGGCTTGCGTGTAGTCGACGCGCTGCCCCACGCCGTCCTGTAATCGAGTCTCTCTCACCCTCGGCCTTCGAAAACAACACGGCATTGAAAATCCGAGGGCTGCACGGAGATGAAGGTGCCGAGTGAGGCAAGTGCGGAGACACCAGGACATGCACCTGGGTGTGCGGCCAGTGCTTGGGTGCCAGAAAGAGGCGGCGTCGATTGTGGGACAGCGACAGGAAGAGGACCCCTGCTTCGCGCGGAGAGCGGGCATTGATTGTCCACGTGAGGGGGGTTCTGGGAGAGCCGAGTGGACAGCAGGTTTTCCCATTGTAGCTTAGGCAGCCGCAGCCGAGAGTCTTGGGCCTGCGTGCTATCAACGGTCGTCGTCTACTTTGAGATACAAACGCAGTTGCGTGTCGAGACCGCCACCGCGGCTGTGGCCGTCATTGGGCGCCGCAGCTAGCTCCACTGTGGCCAATGTCCTCAACTCGCCATATCCTCCGCCACCGGCAACATGTAAGACAGAACGGCACTGGACTGGCGCACCTCCTCCGCGTGCAGGCAAAGTCAGCATGCACGTGGCGCTGGAGTCGCGTCTTAGAGGCAAGAGAACGTTGTAGTATATCTAACCGGTGAAGGTGCGGTGGTGGCCGCCACCGCCGCGGCAGTTTCGCTCGTGTCCCGCGCGGGTGGGCGTACAATGCCCTGCCTGTGAACAACGTCAGGCTTGAAGTAACGGTGTGCGCGCTGAGAATACTCTTAACAGCGGGCAGAAAATGGCTGCCGAGGCCCGCCGACGCCCGGCCTCTGTCACTGGGGAGCGGAGCAACAGACATACAGCCTGTCCCAGAGGCTGAGGTGTTCGGTGCCTCTGTCGTTGACGACGCCGTTGTCGACACCGCCGCTGACAACCGCCGACACCGTTGCGGCATCCGCTACGGCCACTTGGCGGCCTCAGGGATGGCGTCTGAAACGTGGGCGGCCAGAGGTCTACGTGTGACATATGCTGTGGCGGTCGCGGGACGCACGCACACTGGTACATACAGAGCCCGGAAGCCCGACCGGGCTGATGGACGACTCATACGACTCTGTCGACGTCGCTGCGTCCGAGACGACGGCGGATGGTTGCTGCTGACGGAAACCGCACAGAACGCAGTCGGCTCGGTCCTAGTCCAGTGGTCGTGGATGCCACGGGGTGCAGACAATCTTTCTGCCACAGCGCAGGGCCTCCCCGAAAACAAGACGTGTACCTAGACGCCGCGATGAAGAAGACTAAAAGAGGCATCAAGAAATCACAAGAGTGGCACAGCAGTGGTATGTCCAGCAAAACAAAGTTTCACATCGTTAGCACCCAGTCCCGATATTACTCCTGAAGGAGACCTCTGCGGCCACGACGCCGCACAGGGTTAGGGAGTCGCGGTGCTTGACCGGCGTGATCCCCAGAGGAAAAACCAATATGTTTCAAGAGAGACCTCAGGAAAGACCCCTCGAGGCCGCAGAGAACGAACGAGGACAAGTCGATCGCCCATAACATGGGCTCGAGACCACATTGGTCGCGACAGCCTGACAGTAGGCAGGTCATTCGCTATCATGAGCGTCGTGAATGCGCATCAACGTACCACATCCAGGACGTCAGTGATGAGCCCCGTTCGCTTGTCAAGCTCCTGCGCTATCGCGCCAGCTTTCGATCAAGTGACTTCGGTCGCGGCTGCGGTGGCCTGCAGCTGCAGGCAACGGCCAGCAAAGGGTGAGGTCCTCGGATGCGGTCGCGAAGGCCGTCTCGACCACGATTACGGTATCGTGGATCCACAGCTCAAGTCTCTGCCTGCAACGCGTTGTCAGTCATGACAGCATGACCGTTCGAAAGATACAGTCTTGAATAGGATATCCTCGAAAGCACTGCTACTGGTTGAGAACAGTGGGACAAAACGCTCTGCGCGGCTACGCAGTGGCGAAAGTTCGCGCAACGAGTAGGAAAACTATCTAATCGGCCTTAATTCCCACCTGTTTGCGTGCTGAGAGCCCAAACAGAGCCAAAGAGGTTGATGCATCGTTCAAAACCCGCTCGCAATGCGGAACACACTGTTTACGTGTATATTGCTGATCCCCGAATTTTGTCCTGGTGGACAGAGACTGACTTGCGGACCGACTCTCTCCACCAATCAGATGCGCCCCTGGGACTGACTTGGTGCTCCTGATTGCTTACATGTGCCCATGCAGCCTGGAAATCAACATCAGCTCCTCTTCTTTTCTGCACTTCTGGCGAGGAGACAGTAGAAAATCTCAAGATCTCGCGTGGGCAGCTTGCTCCGTGCCAAGAAAAGCGGATCAAGCGGCAACAAACAGTGAGTTCTGCTAGATGCAAGGTCCTGGCACCGAATGCGGGCTTTCTATTGGCTTTGATGCCTTCTTACTGTCGTTTCAGACCAATAGAGTGCTTTTATTCACAGTCAGTCTCTGTCTCGGTCCCCCAGGACAAAATTCGGGGATCAGCAAAAAAACAAGTCTAACAAAACAAATACACAAGTCGGGCCCGCACCGGTCCTATACCACCCCGCCTCAGTTGCGGACATGCCCTCGGCTGCCACCGTCCACCGGCGAACTGCGACGGAGCATACAGCGCGGAGGCTCCTCCTCGTCCTCGTCGTCACGGCTAAGCCGCCGGCCGAGGATGTCGCCAGTGTCAAAACGCACAGGCGGGGGAGGCACCGCCGCCACCTGGCGAGGACGTTCGACCTCCTGGGAGAACAGGTTGACGGCCACCGCCGAATCCGCCGCTACGGTCATGGCTCAAGCTAAGACCGGCATGACGTCCTCCAGGATATAGCCATGGGCATCTCGAACCGCCCGGCGCAATGCCTCCGTCTGGCGATCCACGCCAAGGCCAGGGCGGCCGCCCCGACGCGATGAGGCACTCGCTGCCCGTCAACACGACGACTCGGCCCGTCGCCAAACAGGGCCACTGCCGCCTCAAACCCCTCAGGCGCCGTCCAAACGTCCTCTAGAGTTGAGCGCTCATGTCCCGCAGACGCGGCGGCAACGCATGTCTCGCGCACAGGCGACAGCGAACCCCGACGGCTGGGAGAAGCGGCCCGACGCGAAGGCCCACCGGCCGACCGCGTCTCTTGGCGGACGAAACCACCATTGCCTTGAGCCGCGGCCGCGGGCGTGTCTCCATCGTCGTCCGAGCCTCCGCAGCAGGCGGGAAGCGACGCAAAGCCCCGAAAAGGGTAGTTCAGCATGAGCCCGTATTCGGCCAACGAGTCAAAATGGACGTGTACCTGACGCGCCGCACGCGTTTGCGTGTCCCGTAGGATGACGTCTTTGACGACGATGGTCCACGGGAAGACCTCCGTGGCCTTTTGCATCTTTTGGAACGTGTCCAGCATAGCCCGGCCGCCAGGCCCACTGGCCATAAGGTGCAGGTCCAACTTGGACATGCTTCGAAGGGCTGTGGCATCCAGCCAGGCGAAGACCTTGTCCGTCACAGGGTGTGCACCCACCCGGCCGCCAAGTAGTAATACTCCGCATTAGCAACATGCCAAGCGGCACTGAACTCGTAGACGAGCTTGTCAGCCAAGTACGACAATGCGTACGGCATTCACATCCACACCACGCGGTTTCACCACCAGCGGGGGTAGCGTGGGAACCACCGCGACAAGTCGAAATGACGGAGAGCCCGGATTACACCGGAGAACCAAGCGGTGGGAGGAAGCCCGCGGCTCGAAATACGAGCCGCGTCTTGAGCACGCCGATGGGCGGGGGCACAATTCGGAGCCCGAAACGGGGAAGTTAAAGCCGCGGTGCGCGCGTCGAACTTCTCTTCCACGGCGTGTTCCGCCTCGTAAGATACCTCGATGAGCTCATCGAGAAACTCCTCCATGCCCGCCTCCTGGGCAAAGGGCACCGACAACTGCGAAGCCGTACGGCGCGACAGGAAGACGGCCTCTGGCGAAGCACGACGCAGACGCCCGAAGTTGTTGGTGGCCACCTCAAAGGTCCCCATACGGTGGACCGGGAACAAAATCTACCAAGCGTAAAGACGCGTGTGGAAGTCGTGGAACTGCCGCCCGGAACGGACCAAATCGTTGGCGTACGCCAGGACGTCATAGGCTTGTCGCGATTCGCCTTGGTTGCCATATTTGGCGTTCCCATGCACCTCCCCCACGACGGCGTCGACGTGATCATCAGGTACCCCGTTGAGAATGTCAATGAATCCCGGCGGGGCGCCCCAATGGCCTTGTTCGATACGAACCAACGCCACGCGGCCGTTGTTGATCGCCGCGTCCATTAGGGCGTCGCCACTCGTGACAGAGATGCCGTCTCAGGTCCTAAGGGACGGCGGGCTAAAGTACGTACGCCGAACAGGCGACAGCCCCGCCCCCTCGATGCGCGGCAGCTCGGCCGCTTGGTCCTCCGCCTCGTCGGGGTAGTCCGCGGCAAGGCTGCCGCCGGGCATGTCGCGGCGACTGTCGGCTGACGACCCGTCTTGTCGTGACCCCGAGCCAACGCTCGCTCCGACCCAGCCCGCCCCGCTGGGCCTCCCGCGCCATTGGCCCCGCTTCCCGCCGCGCCGGCCGCGTCGGCCATCTGGACATCGCTACCGCCACCCGCCATCTTGGCCTTGTCCTTGCCGGCGGCACCCCGCGTCGAGCGGCCAACCCGGGCCAATCCCTCACCGCCCCAACCTCCAGCCCACAACGCTCTCCCCTCTTGACCTAGGGTCAATCGGCTGGAGACAAGCCGCGCACCCGACTCATCAGAGGCTATGAGCCCGACCCCGTTCCCCCGCCCACCGTGTGCGCTAGCGCAACTATCCCCACCCGCCGAGGGCAAGGCCGTGACAGCCTCGCCTCGCGACGGACGGGGCACGGAAGACGGAGGACCCAGAGGTCGACAAGTGCGCAAGCGCAGGCCACCGCAACCTGCCCAACTGGGCTACTCAACCCGGGCGCCGGATGGCATGGGGAGCCGGACGGGCCCTCGCCGTGCCCGATCCTCCGGTATACCGCGTGGCGAGCCCAGAGGCCCGCCGTGCTGCCCCCGGCTGTGCCCCCGACAGCACGCAGGCACAAGGCCCCCACCCCTGTAGGGGCCGATCTGATGCCTGATCGGCCACTGCCGCCCAGTATGTGCCCAGAGGCTGCCCGGTCCCGCCCCCTGGCCCTTCGGCACGCATCGGCCATTCTGAAACGCTCGCGACCGTTCAGGCCGCTGGCTCCCTCACCCCGCCCCGCGCGAGAGTGTCAGGGGTCTCCCCGAGCACCTTTGCAGGCGCCGGCCAAGGCGCAATGCCCTCATGTCCCTTCGCGCGTCGTTATGCGACACGCTGATTGGATGCCACTTGTGGCGTTCGTGGTGGCGGATCAGTCGATCTGCGCCCACTCGCCGGGACGGCTCGAATCTCATTTCAGGGGTATGTAACATATCTCCTTAATATTTGGGATATTAGGCCCGGTAGCCCCCCTGACTGGTCAGTATTCAAGTGGAGGATTGAACTGACTTGTGGCTTGCCGCTTGGGAGGGTCCTTCCGTCTTGTATATCTGTCCTTTCTTTTATCGTCTCTATTTTAGTCGTTTTTCGATCTTTATGATCGCTCGGTCGATCGACCCCGCCCCTCTACCGTCTGATAACAAAAGCACCATGGGACCGGGGTTCGCCGTCATCGGCACCTTCGGCTCCCCATCCGATGTTGCACGAACAAAGGTTCTTCTTCCTTGCCTCTTGGGCGATAGCGTTCGCGTTTTCGTGCGTCTACGGTCGGTCGGTACTAACTGGTTGGTGAGCCAACGTCATTAATCCCACAGCAGGGAACGAATAGCAGTCTGGTACGTCACTGAGAACACATAAGGGGAAAGCGAGAAACAGAGGCGGAATGCTTGAGCTGTAAGGACCGACCTTGACCTTCTCTGTGCGGTGCACTGCTCACGCCACAAGAAAGTTCGTGCACAGGCAGACCTGGAAGAGACAAGACAAATTACAGGGTGCCCGTGGGCGCGTCGGCGAGGTGGGACTTGGGAAGGGGGCGGGTGGAGAAAAGTATGGTATGATAGAAAAGCTGTATGTGACGAAAGCGGCGGTGTTCCGACTGCGTCGTCGTCGCCGGGACACGAGGGTCGTGCCCGTGGGTCAGGTTAGTCGTGGCTTCGCTACACAGCTTCTGACTGCCACATACCTGGCCCGGGGTTACCCCTCAAGAGGAGGAGAATCAGCGGGACACCGTACGGGAGACGATTCGATCGCAGTTTGCAAGGCGGCTTGTTTCGTGAGGCCGTGTGGTTCCACAACAGAACGACCCAGGCAGTAAACTGGGATGAAGTGCGTATGTGAGTGGACTACCACAGTTGACAGTGTGCGCCCGTGTCATGCGGTGCATCGCAGCAGCGGCGCGCGTGCTTTGTCAGGACCTGGTGTTGGCTCCTACCAACTGAGTCTGCTGCCAGGGGAACCGCACACTGTACCGTAGGCAGGATTTGTGACAATTGGCAGCCACGAACCTGTCAGCTGCGTACGTATAGAGTGAGGAGGCCGCCGAGGAATCTAGAGACGGTGATGACCTCTGATTTGTGACCCGGAGCCCCCTGTCGACACGAAGTTGCCCGGCGGTTGCTTAATTTGGGCCGAGCGCGTCACTTGCAGCCTGCTGTCAGACGGGCTACAAGTAGCAGAATCCGGGAGCCGCCTAGGATTGGCGAGTGCGACAGTTGCGCTCTCTATTGCGGTCTGCCCAATTTTGACCGATTCGAACAGGAACACATGCACTCATGTGCTCTCAAACGTTCTTGATAAATCAAAACTAATCTCTCGTTCTTCGAAGCATGTTTCACAGCTAGTCGGCGTGTGAATTAAATTGGAACTGAAAGTGGTTCAAGAATCGGCGGTCGGAGATCCGGCCTCGGTGGTGTCGACCGTGTCACCGAACCCCCCCCCCCTCACTAAGGTTGGCATTTGCCTAACGTTGCGATTCTGGACACCGTTTCCCGATCGGTATACAGATTTACCAATTTCGTACCGAGATCTCGGTTTTCTAATTTTTCATGATAACTCCGATTACGCGGGATGTGTGGATGGAGCTCCACTCGCGTTCGCTCCCTCTATCACAGACTGCAATGGCCACCACATGACCCCGACCGTGCTAACCGCTCGCCTCGGCACTCCACCCGACCACCGCCACGACCTCGACCGTGCCCGACCTGGGTTAGCTTGCACTCGTCCCTTCGCCTCAGCGTCAATGAATCAACTGAGTTCCAAGCCACGCTAATTAATGCAAGCGCGTTCGCGTAAACACCCTGGACTTGCGGCACGAGAAAACCGCTTTCACAAGACGAAAGATAGGCAGCGTCGGCCGACGCTGGCCGCGCCGCCGCCACCGCCTCCGCTACCGCCGCCGCCGCCACCCGAGACAGACGGCGACGGCGGCAGTGCGTCGCCAGTAATCGTGTCCGGGGGAAAGGACACATATGGTGCGGCGGGGGCGGCGGCAGACGGCGCGGCTGCCGCCGCTGCGGCGGCCGTCGTGCCCCCCCCTCACGGGGAGCGCATCCCACACGACCGGCGGGGTCCAAACAGGTGGTGCCGCGGCTCCACCGGCCGCTGCCGGCAGGCACGCCAGGTCACCCGCAGCCCCCTGGCGGCAACGTTGGGCGACAGCGACGGCGACAGCGGCTGTGCCGCCGACGCCGCCGCCGCCGCCGTGGCCGCAACGTCGTCAAGCCCGCCCGCGCCGTCTGCAAAGCCGCCCGCACCGTCGGCAAAGCCGCCCGCGCCGTCGGCAAGCCCACCAGTGCCGCCGTCGCCGTCCATCTCCCCCTCACCCGCCGCCGCCGGCGCGCTCCATGGGCGCCGCAGCCACCGCCACCGCGGCGGCTCTTACCCTCCTTCCGGCCCGCCCCCCGCATCCACCGGCGAGTGCCTAACGAGCGCGGCGGCGCGGTTTCCCCCGCAAACGTCCGCCCCCCACGGGGCCCACGGCCCCCCCCAGGGGTCGCCCGCACACTGGTGGTCCACCCCCCC
>ENA-ORXR01002543-ORXR01002543.1-marine-metagenome-genome-assembly--contig:-NODE-2543-length-17181-cov-16.028824_pt1 | contig 17181 bp, 20 predicted proteins | sample MGYA00237866_ERZ511479 | MGnify/ENA metagenome assembly ERZ511479 | reverse complement strand
TACACTGGGCAGTTAGACGACTCTAGACCAGGAAATGGTATTGCTGTAACAGGCAAAGATATAAGAGCTGCAATGAATGCTTTAGTGAATAATGAAACTATTGACGCCAATCAAAAACCTAGCATGGGTTGTAATATTAAGTGGAAATAGACTTCATATAATTTAGATCTTAAAATTGATTAGTTCCGTAGTAACAAAAAAATTAAAAAATATAATTCCTTTTTAGGTTTTCGGGATATTAGTGAGGTTAATCTTACTATGTCAGGTGAAATTTATGGGATATGAGTAATGAAGGTGATTATATAACACGTTGTGTGGAATTTGGCTACGTTACCAAGATTTGGTATGTTTGAGTAAAATTATAGTCAAAATGGGAAAAAACACATCAATATCACTCGGAAATCATTTTGAGAATTTTATCAGAGAAGAAGTAAATTCAGGTAGATATGGTTCGGTAAGTGAAGTTATTCGTTCTGCATTACGTTTGTTAGAACGCGAAGAAAAAAAGGAAAGAGAACTGATTAAAGCTCTCGAGGTTGGAGAAAATAGCGGATTTGTAGAAAATTTTGACCCAAAACAAAATCTGACTGAATTACATCGCAAACACTTATGAGCAAAAACAAATATCGCATAAGTGGACAAGCGATTGATGATTTAAATGATATTTGGGTTTATACTTTTCACAAGTGGTCTAAAGAACAAGCCGACAGATATTATGACGTAATAATCGAAGAGATTGAATTTATAGCTGAAAACTATCTGATTGGAAAATCCGCAGAACAAACTCGAAAAAACTATCGAGTGACGAAAATCAAATCGCATCTGATTTTTTACAGAAAAGTCGAAAATCAAATTGTTGAAATCGTTAGAATTTTACATCAGAGAATGGATATTAAAAACGACTGAAATAAAAAACCGCACACAACAATAGCTATAAGTAATTGCTTGTCCTCGCCTACTTTGTAAATTCCGTAGGAATTTACAACTTGGTGTGTACTTATAAAGTTAATCGCTAAACCACGCAACTACTCATAGCCGAGACCATTTGCAATAATTTTGCACTATGCTAAATAAGAATTTTCTTTTTATTTTTTTGATGACCTTTTATAAATTATTCGATATGGATATAGATTACTAAACTTTAAATCTATACATATGAAAAAAGCAATAATTTACTCGATACTATTTTTAAGCCTGTCTCTATTTTTTTCTTGTAGTAGTGACGATGATAATGTACCAAATAACTCAAACTTTGATGAGCTAATTATTGGACAATGGAAACGCACTGCTCTCACTGTTGATGGAGCTACTTCCCAATCACATTGTGCGACAGATTTTAAAGTCACGTTTGGGCCTGATGAGCATTATGGTGAGTCTCCTTTTGACGGAAGTTCTTGCACAAGTACTGGCAATACTGGCACGTATACTATTACCGGTTCTGAATTAATCATAATGTCAGGTTTTTTCTCGAGAGTTGCAGAAATAACAACTTTAAATGAAAGTACTTTTCAATACTCTTATACAAACCTGTCAAATGAGTCAATTAAACATACGTATAGTAAATTATGATTTTCGAAAAATAGTTTTAAGGTAAAAACTATGGTCATCATTCGAATACAACAAATAGATAGTTCAGTGCGTGAACTAAAATGAACGCGTCCCGATAGCTATCGGTATTATTTTCAGTTTGTATTCACTAAATTTGATACTTATATGCTCAAAGAAATCATTGACAATACAGTTAGCGATAGCTATCAAAACAAAATGAAGACATACTTAGTAATACCATTCTTTATATTAATTCTGTGTAGTACAAACGTATGTGCTCAGAAAAATTATAAAGGATTACAAAAACATCTTCAACCAAATATTGAAATTCTTCCAGAGCATACTGACTATGTTTTTAATCGTAAACTAGACGATACCTTAGAAGATAAATTAAACAGAAAAATTGACGATCTTTTTGAGACCTATAATGTAGCAGGCATAACAGCTACTATTGTAGTTCCAGAAAAAGGGCTTTGGACTACAACGAGAGGTTATATTTCTAAGCCAAATACTATTTTGGCTGATAGTTCTTCTGTATTTTATTGGGCAAGTGTGGGCAAACTCATCACCAATGCAATAATTCAACAACTGGTTATAGAAGACAAACTTTCGTTTAATGATAAACTATCAAAATGGTTTCCTGATATTGAAAATTCAAAAAAAATTAAGATAGAACAACTACTCAATCATACTAGTGGAATTTTTAGTTTTCAAGCGGATTCTGCACTACATTACAGCAAAAAACACTATAGTCCAACTGAACTTAAAGAAGTTTCGAAATCACATAAAAATTTGTTTAAGCCAGGCGAATATTGGTCGTATTCAAATACTGGTTATCTACTCTTGGCTTTAATAATAGAAAAATTAGAAGCAAAACCATTTGAGCACGTGGTGAAAGAACGAATTTCAGATCCCTTACATCTAAAAACCTTAGAAGCACCTACAGAAATGCCATCTCATTTAGCATTGGCTCATATAAAAGATACTGCTATTCCTAATGATTCCGCAGGACCACTTGGTGCAGGTAATATTATAAGTAATTCTAAAGATATTGCAGTTTTTTTAAGTGCGTTATTGGCTGGGAAAATAATACCTATTGAAATGGTTCACGCTATGATGAAAGATTTCTATCCAATGTTTAATAAGGGTCAATATTATGGTAATGGCATTATGTTATACGATTTTAAAGAACTTAACAATACAGACAATCAGTGGTTGGGACATAGTGGAGGGACTGAAAATTATAAAGCCATTGTTTTGTTTGATGTAAAGTCTAAAGTCATTGTGGCGATTTCGATAAATGAAAATATCCCAGCCGAAGCGGTAGCATTGAAATTATTGGAATTAATTGATAACTGAAACTAATGCCAACACCCGAAAATAAGGCTGACTGAACGCACTTAAAATCTAAAAAAATGATACAAGTATTGCTAACCATTCTTCTTAGATAAAAAGACTTAGCGCATTAAAACTGTCTTCTAGCTCTTTTATTTCTGCTACTTCTAAAATTTCTACCTTTTTTGGTAAAGAAAATTACAAACGTCCAAAGCACACAGATAGCACCAATTAAAATAAAGAACTGATAAAAATCATCTGGTAAATTCATATCTAAAGATACTAAAAATTCTCAACTTCGTATTTACGAAAAATACAAGTGCCTGAATGAAATAAAATAATTGTATTTTAGACTTCAACACTATTAGTTGTATTAAACACCAAAACTGAACTCAGTTAATAGTTATACCATCAAAAAAAAAGACTCAAAAACCGCTTTTGAGTTGTACTATTAAGCGCAAAAGACTTATGCATCTCAATATAGAAACCAGAAACCTCATCCTAAGACCAGTTACCAAAGCGGATTCTAAAGATTTCTTTGAAATGGATTCTAATCCAGCCGTGCATCGGTTTTTAGGTAATAATCCTGTAAAAACAATAGAACAATCTGAAGCTATGATTGCTTCAATATTAGAGCAGTATAAAACATTCGGCTTAGGACGTTTGGCGCTAATCCTTAAAGATACCAATGAATTTATAGGTTGGTCGGGACTTAAATACGAGCAAAATCTTAGAAAAGAATTTGACTATTACGATTTGGGTTATAGGCTAAAAGAACAGTTTTGGGGAAATGGTTATGCCACTGAAGCAGCTTTGGCTTCGATAGATTATGGTTTTAAAGATTTAAAACTAAAAGAAATCTGTGCTGCAGCAGATTTTAATCATTTAGTTTCAAATTATATTCTTAAAAAAATAGGGATGCAACCGCATGGTCAATTTACATTTGAAGGTGATTTATGTAATTGGTATACGCTTCATAACCCTCATTTTTAATTATAAAAGTTGATGACATTTTTAAGTTTTGTTGATGTTATTAAAAACACATACTATGAAACTTTTTAAAACACTGCTATTGCTCAGTATTCTTTTAACTTCTTGCTCGTCTAATGATGATAATTCTGATGATGAAATTGAAATTAACACACAAATTGAAATCACTTTTAGTGGTGACGGTATAGGCACTTCAACTTTTAAGGATTTAGACTTTGGTTTACATCAAGATTGTGCCATATTTACATTTTATGCTAATACAGCATTTCAAAACGAATCTATAACTGTTGCTTCTTTCATATTTCAATTAGAAGAGCTCACTTTTAACCCAAATGAAACTTATAGTTTTGATGGGCCAGCAGTCAATGATTTCTTATATCCAATTAATCTGCGTACTGAAGTTAATTCAGAATTTTATGAGGCAACATATATTACTACCGAAGTGACAAGTAGATTTTATAAAGAACAAGAATTCTGTGGTGAATTCTATGGGCGCGTTTTTGATATAAATTTTACAGTTACATTAGAACATTCTAGTGGTAATTTAGCACCTATAACGATAACTGGCAATACTATTGATCTGCCAATTGAAGATAATTGCGGATGCTAATATCATAGAAACTATTATAGGTTATCTAACTGGTTATCTGTGCCGTCTTCACTAATCGTCCAAAAGAGGCCAACAAAGAAGAATTGATCTGCCGCAGGAGTTAGAGCGCGTCTGCTAAAATTTCCATTCATATCTGGTGTATTTGCATATTGATAGCCATTAATGTTTTTAAAGCCTAAAACATTATTTACAGAGAAGTATAATATCTTTTGCGGACTTAATAAATAGGCCCAATTTACACTTAGACTGTTAAACGACTTGGTACGTTCTGCTAAAAAATCAGAGGTGTTTGGATTATCGTATGGTCGTCCTGACGAATAACCATATGCTAAACCAATCTGACTTTTCCAGTCGTCTACCCAATACTTTCCAACGACAGAAAGATTATGTTTAGTAGCGAAATTAGGTTGTGCAGCCGTTTCAAAATTTTTGTAATCGCGTTCTGTATCTAAAAATGAATAGCTTATCCAATAATCCAAGTTTTTAATTCCGGTATTATCTCTCCAGAAAATATCTATTCCTTGCGCATAACCATCACCTGATGAATTAAAGTTACTGTCAAAACTTTCAAACTCACCATCAAACTTTACTAAATTATTATAATCTTTTCTGTACGCTTCTGCTCTAAAGATTTTACCATTATTAACATATTGATAATTTGCAATATAATGCGTCGTTTTTTGAGCTCGTAAATCTTGTTCGAATTTTAAGACTGCATTATTCGGATTCTGAAAAAAGTTACCATAAGCCACTGAAAATTGTCCGTTTTTTGAACTCTTATAAGCTAATGCTGCTCTTGGCGCGACATTAGTAGCATCAAATATGGAGCTGTAGTCTGCTCTCATCCCGAATTTTAAAGCTAACGCTTTTGAAAAAATTAGATCTGCTTCGGCAAAGCCTGCTGTAATGTTATTTTTAAAACCGTAAGCTTCGTTTGCAAATTCATTTTGAAAATCCTCATCAAAATCGGTAAGGAACTGTTCTACCCCAAAATTTAATTTAAATCTACTATCGAAGCGTTTTTTTAACTTCAACTTTATATGTGCAGAGTTTTCTGTATCACTAATGTCATTTGTTATAATTCCTATATCATTTTTAGCATACGTATAACTTAAGCCTGTTTGAACACTCCAACCAGTACCAAGACTGCCTTTGTATGAAGAATTTAAATAAAAGTTATTGTTATTCAACTTAAAATTTACTCCGTCTTCTAGATTAATATCTTCTTGGGTTAGCTGAAACTTCGAGGTATCAAAGGCCGCATAAAATTTTAATATGCCGCTATTAAGTCGTTGTCTAAACACCATTTCACCTTGTGCGCCTTGGTATGGAGTTTCCCAATCGTTTCGGTCTTTAAATAGCTCTAAATATGGTGCTAAGTTTATATAAGACACGTTAAAACTTAAAGACGACTTTTCCCATTTTTGAGTATTTCCCAGCGTTGCACCAACAGTCATAATGCCAATATCCGTTTTTTCTTGGTCTGGCTCATCGATTGAATTTAGAAGCAACACACTAGATAAGGCTTGTCCAAATTCAGACGAATAACCACCTGTAGAAAACGTTATACCGTCAAATAAAAATGGAGAATAACGACCACGCGTCGGTATATTGTTTGTCGTAGGTGTAAAAGGTGTAAATACTCTAATGCCATCAATAAATATTTGGGTTTCATCTGCGTTACCGCCTCTTACAAATAGTCGTCCATCCTCTGCTACATTAGAGGTTCCTGGTAAAGTCTGTAAGGCTCCGACAAAATCACCCAAAGCGCTAGCTGTTGTAACCACGTCTAATGGTTTTAAAACAGAAACTTTACTGTTGTCACTAGCTTCAAAAGTACCTGCACTAATAATTACCGCGTCCAAACCTTCTACATTTTCTCGTAATTTAATTTGAAGATTAGAAAGCTTCAACACATCTTCTGATATGGTTTTAGTTTCATAAGACAATATTGAAATGATGAGCGTTTGTTTACCAACCTCATTTGTGGTAAATAAAAATGTTCCATCTTCAAGCGACGTTGCACCATCATAAGTACCATCTAAATAGACATTTGCTCCCATTATAGGTTGATTTTTAGTATCTATTACTTTTCCTGAAATCTCAGTTTGCGAAAAGTTTAGGTTAATTAGAAGTAAACAGAATAGTGTGATTAGCTTGTTCATTTTAGATGAAATAAAAGTTCGTTGATTGATTGTTATACAAACTTCAACGATTTTATAGCAAAAAAGAATTCCATTTTACCGAACTGTAATATTCTAATGATGAATTGAATTTATTTAAAATTAGGCTCTAGATTTTGATATTAATAACGTCTTACCTTTATTTTCGTAGTCGTGCTTTAAGAGCACAAACAATATTTAAAAACTATTGTTCTATATTTTTGTAACAATATATAAAGTAGTGCTACTAATAAAATAACTAACCAATCTCATCAATTGAATAAAGAACTCGAACATAGTTTTGTAGAGCAGTTGCAAACGCATCAAAATATTGTACATAAGGTATGCCGTTTATATACCAACAATGCAGATGCGCATAACGATTTGTTTCAGGAAATAACAATTCAGTTATGGCGAGCTTACCCAAAATTTAGAGGAGACTCTAAGTTTAGTACGTGGATGTACAGAGTTGGCTTAAATACCGCAATTACACTTTACAGAAAATCGAAACGTAGAGTTACCACTCAAGGATTTGATGCGGTTGAGTTTAAGATAAAAGCTGAGGAGTATGATGATACTGAAGAGCAACAATTAAAGCTTTTATATAAAGCAGTACATCAGTTAAATGATATTGAAAAAGCCTTAGTCTTTTTGTATTTAGAGGACAAAGACTACAGAGAAATAAGCGCGACTTTGGGTATTAGCGAGGTGAATGCACGAGTGAAAATGAATCGTGTAAAAAAGAAATTAAGAACAATATTAAATCCGTAATAGTATGGATGAATTAGAATTATTAAAGAAAGATTGGAAAAAAGATACCGCTGAATATACAAGTTATTCAGATTCTGAAATTACACCAATGTTGCATAAGAAATCGTCTTCTATTGTAAAAACACTATTCTACATCAGTATTGGTGAATTAGTGTTTTGGCTTTTAGCTGGAGTTTTGCCTTATCTTTTATCTTCAACTATGAAGCAACAAATGGATAAAAGTTACGAAAACCCGCTGATTATAGGTTTTAATATATTCAGTTATGCCGTTATTTTACTTTTTATTTATTTGCTTTTTAAATCCTATAAATCGATATCCTCTACAGATAATGCAAAAAAACTAATGGAGAGTATTTTAAAAACTCGAAAAATCATTAAGTATTATGTAATTTTTAATCTCACACTTATTTTCATTTCAATACCCTTAGCATTTTATTTTGAGTATAACGATAATCCTGAGTTTCATCAAGTTATTGTAGAAGCTACAACAACGCAGATGTTGGTTATATATGCCATAATTGCTTTAGTTGCAGGAGTAGTTCTTCTAATAATATGGTTGATCTACAGACTTATTTATGGTATACTTTTACGACGTCTTAATAAAAATTATGACGAATTAAAGAAGCTTGAGATTTAATAAAAAAATAATAATTTATGAGTAAAACCTTAAATACTCAAAGAAGCGCAATCCCATTTGCAATACCTTTATTCCTAGTTGCAATAATGGTATTACTCACAAGTTCTTCGGCTTTTAAGACTAACCCTAATACATTAAGTTTAGCAATAACAATAGACCTATTACTTACCACGCCCTTTATTTATTTTTTACTTATTCGTAAAACAGCGATTCCAAAAACAACTATAGTACCTTTTGTTATTCTTGGTGTTGTTGTGTGTTCGTATATTATCCCGTTAGAAAATCAATATTACTTAGAGCTTTTTAAGACTTGGATTCTTCCAGTTATAGAACTCGTTGTTTTAACAGTCATTATATATAAAATTGTAAAAGCAAGACGACTCTATAAACTGAATAAAAAACAGATAAATTTCGATTTTTATACAACTTTAAAAACCACATGCTCTGAGATTCTTCCAAAAGCAGTGGTAATTCCATTTGCTACTGAAATCGCAGTTTTCTATTACGGATTTGTAAGTTGGAAAAAAAGACAACTCAAACCTAATGAATTCTCATACCATAAAGACAGTGGAACAATAGGTCTTTTAATTGCGATATTATTTCTTATTGCAATTGAAACTGTAGCATTTCATCTATTATTAGCTAAATGGAATACAACTGCGGCTTGGATATTAACTGGAATAAGTATGTATTCAGGAATTCAAATTCTGGGATTTTTAAAATCGATGTTAAAACGACCTATTCTTATTAAAGATAACGTCCTTTATCTGCGCTATGGGATTATGAATGAAACCACTATTCCTATTAAAAATATTGAATCTGTAGAATTGTCAACAAAAGATATTGAGATAAACAACACAACCCGAAAGTTATCATTCTTAGGGAGCTTAGAAGGCCATAATCTAGTGCTTACACTTAAAAAAGAACATATATTGTTTGGGCTTTACGGCATAAAAAAACAATATAAAGTTTTAGCCTTACAGGTAGATCAAAAACAAGAGTTTAAAAATTGTATTGAAAACATTCTGAATACTGAGACTGAGACTGAAACTGAGACTGAATACTAAATTACCAATCCCTCAACTCTTTATTCAAACGCTCCTTCTCCTCTAACTCTTCTTGCGGAATCACTTTTAAAAACGAAGGATGTTGCTCAATAGCATATTCAATCTTTTCTACAATACTGTCAATAGACTCATTCTCGTAATCTATTTCCAAAGGTTCTTTAACTTCAAAAGATTGATAAATGTTTTTCTTTTTAATACGAAGTCCTTTCTTATCAAACGAACGTCTAAAGCCGTCTATTACAATCGGAACTACAATTGGCTGATACGTTTTAATAATGTGCGCTGTACCTTTTCTAATCGGTTTAAAAGGTGTGGTTGTACCTTGCGGAAATGTTACCACCCAACCATCATCTAAAGCCGTTTTTATCATGGTGATATCACTCATCTTCACCTGTCTATTCACATCTTTACCTTGAGAACGCCAAGTGCGCTCAATACTTATAGAACCTGTATATGCAAATATCTTTGGGATTAAGCCAGACTTCATAGTCTCTTTGGCTGCTACGTAATACATGTTCAATTTCGGATTCCATAAATAGCCTACATTTTTAATTGTATCTAGTCGGCCGCTTAAACTCGCATTAAACACATGAAACATAGAAATAACATCTGCAAAATAGGTCTGATGATTAGAGATAAAAAGCACATTCGTTTCAGGAAGATTCTTTATAATGTCTGAGCCTTCAATTTGTAAATTGTTAAAACCTCGAAAGCGTCTATGCGTTAAAAGACCTAGAATTCTAATAAGCCACTTCTTAACCCAAAGTATATGTCCGAAAGGATTTTTTTTGAATAATCCCATAAATTTAGTTGTCAATTTTAGTCAATTACAAATGTAACAATAAGATAAGCTAAAGGACTTGTTTTAACAAGTCTTTTATTTCTCCGAGCATCATAGCTGTTGCTCCCCAAACTATATGATTATTGAGGTAAAACGCTGGCACATCTACCTCAACATTAAAAGATGTTGGTACTCTTGTAGTTATGCAATTTGTTTCATTTAAAAAGTCATCTAAATTTACCTCGATTATCGCTTCTACCTCTTCGTCTTGTTTTATAAATTCTAGTGTGGTTTTAGAAATAGCAACATAGGGATGCACCATAAAATTGCTTGGTGGAATATATAATGGAGACATTGTTTTAATGACCTCTACTTTAGATTTTGGTACACCAACCTCTTCTTCTGTTTCTCTTATCGCAGTAACCCTTAAATCCTTATCTTCTTCCTCATACTTTCCTCCAGGAAAACCAACTTGTGCAGAATGTACTCCTTTGTAGGTCTTACGCAGAATAAGAACTAAATATGTTTCACCATCAGTATTTGGGTAAAACAAAGCCATAACACCTGCTTTTTTGGCTGATTTCGATTTCTCCTTCATTTTTTCCGCCAATTCTAATAGGTAAGGAGGAGACATTTTTGCATGAGATGCTTCGCCAGAAAGTTCTAGATGTTTTATTTTTACTACAGATTCTAAAAACGAATTAAAACGCATTTATGAGATTTCTATTAGTTGTATGTTTTAGTATTATTCTATTTAATTGTGAAGATAAACAAACTTCAAAACAAAAAGATACGACTATCGTAAAAGATTCTATAGCTGTTAAAACCAAAGTTGATAAGAAGAAACCAGAGTCAAAATATCCTACACTTACTGATAAAAATGCGATGGAATTCTTTTTAGAATACGAAAAAGAACATAAAGAAAATAAAGTCAGAATTACTACAGATTTTGGTACTATAGACATTCTACTGTATGATAAAACAAAATTCCACAGAGCTAATTTTATTTACTTAACCAAACGCAAATATTTTGATGGCACTCAGTTTTATAGAGTCGTAAAAAACTTTGTAATACAAGGAGGAAGTAGTGATGGCTTAAACCTCTACAAAAAACGACGGAAAATTGGTAAATACCTTTTACCACCAGACACCAAACGTGGTTTTACACACAAACGTGGTGCAATTTCTATGCCTAGTAGCGAAATTGAAAATGCTTACAAACTTGCGTCACCATTTCAGTTTTTTATAATTAATCGTATAGGTGGAGCTGGGTATTTAGATGGTGATTATACTGTTTTTGGTGAGGTCATTAATGGAATGGACGTAGTCGATAAAATCAACGCAGTGGACACTGATAGTGGTTATTGGCCTTTAAAAAATGTTTATATTAAAAAAGTTGAAATAATTGAGTGATGGATACCATAAGGCCATTTCCCAAAGTTGTACCAAACCACACAGAAATTCAAGGAGAAATTTAGTGAAGCAATACACCTCTCTGTGATACGCTGTGAATCCTCTATTAAAATCCGTGTAATGCTTTTTAAATGTCAATTATTTAAACCTAGAAATTAAACCGTTGTGCATTATGAGCCAATATTTATTATAAAGCGTCAGTTCGAGTGATTTTGAGGTACGAAAAATTGTATCGAGAACCTTTTTTTACATAATATTCTTCTTCTCGATACAAATTTTTCTCATTTCAATCGAAAAATCCACTCGAAATGACAAATTTTATAATATGGCACAACAGCTAAATTATAAAATAATTAAGAGTCTTCGTTTTTAAATTTCAGTATCTTGTTTTCCTAATTCGAAAACTAACTGTAATGATTTCTAAATCTTTAAAAACTGCAATCCTCAGCAGCATCATCTTATTTACAAGCTGCAAAGAAAACCCAAAAACAAACGATAAATTAATGAGCGATAATATATTACTCCAAGAGTGGACAGGTCCTTACGAAGGTGTTCCTGCTTTTGATAAAATGAATGTAAACGCTATAAAAGAAGCCGTAGAAAAAGGTATGGAACTCAATTTAGCTGAAATTGAAACTATAGCGAATAATGAGGAGGCTCCTACATTTGAGAATACCATCGTTGCCATGGAAAGTGCTGGTAAAGTCCTAAACAATGTCTTCACCTATTATGGTATAATGAGTAGCAATGCGTCTTCACCAGAGTTTAGAGAAATTCAGACGGAGTTAGCACCAAAACTCTCCGAGTTTCAATCTAAGATTTCACAGAACGAAAAATTATTTCAACGTGTAAAGGCTGTTTACGATGCCTCACAAAAAACACCTTTAGAATCGCAAGCGCAACGTGTTGTTGATTTAACCTATAAAGGTTTTGAAATGAATGGAGCCAATCTCAATGCTGAAAAGAAAGCACGCTACGCAGCCATCAACAAAGAATTATCGAGTTTATATACCAAGTTCGCGAATAATGTTTTACACGATGAAGAAAACTATATTACCTATTTAACAAAAGAGCAACTTGGTGGACTGTCTGATGGTTTCATTAAATCTGCTGCAAAAATAGCAACTGACAAAGGTGAAGAAGGTAAATATGCCATTACCAATACGCGCTCATCCATGGATCCGTTTTTAACCTACGCTACCAATCGTGAGTTACGTAAACAAGTTTGGGAAAACTACTATTCTCGTGGAGATAATGGAGATGAATACGACAATAACGAGCTCATTGCAGAGATTTTAAAACTACGTAAAGAACGCGTAGGATTAATGGGCTACGATAATTATGCACAATGGAGATTACAAGATCGTATGGCAAAGACACCAGAAAATGCCATGGATTTAATGCTAAGAGTTTGGCCAGCTGCAATAGCAAGAGTAAAAGAAGAAGTTGCAGATATGCAAACGGTTGCCAATGAACTTGGAGACAAAATTACGATTGAACCTTGGGATTACAGATATTACGCTGAAAAAGTTAGAAAAAAGAAGTACGATTTAGATAGTGATGAAGTGAAGCAGTATCTGCAATTAGATAAATTAACAGAAGCGATGTTTTTTACCGCAGGCGAATTGTTTAATTATAAGTTTACTCCAGTTGAGGAAGGTTCCGTTCCTGTGTTTCACGAAGACGTAAAAGTTTGGGAGGTCACTGATAAAGATTCTGGAGAAAATATAGGTTTATGGTATTTAGATCCCTTTGCACGCCAAGGCAAACGCTCTGGTGCTTGGGCAACAACCTACAGAAGTTCTGATTCTTTTGAGGGTGAGAAAAACGTGTTGGCATCTAATAATTCTAATTTCGTAAAACCTGCTCCAGGCGAAGCTGTTTTAGTGTCTTGGGATGATGCCACAACATTTTTCCATGAGTTTGGGCATGCCCTTCACTTCTTCTCTGCCGATGTAAAATACCCAACCTTAAATGGTGGAGTTAGAGATTACACAGAATTTCAATCGCAATTGTTAGAGCGTTGGTTATCTACCGATAAAGTGATCAATCAATTCTTGGTGCATTATGAAACAGGTAAACCAATACCTGCGGCATTAGTTGAAAAAATTAAAAAAGCCTCTACTTTCAATCAAGGTTTCGGAACCACAGAGTATTTAGCTTCAGCTTTAATAGATATGAAATTACACTTAGCTGACCCATCTAACATTGATATCGATACATTTGAACGTAAAACTTTAGACGAATTAGGAATGCCAAAAGAGCTACCAATGCGTCACAGAACTCCACATTTTGGGCACGTATTTTCTGGTGAAGGTTATGCCACGGCTTACTATGGTTATATGTGGGCAGATGTACTAACAAGTGATGCTTCTGAAGCATTTGCGGAAGCACCTGGTGGATTCTACGATAAAACAGTAGCAGACAAATTGGTAAAGTATTTATTTGCACCTCGTAATGCTATGGATCCTGCAGAAGCGTTTAGAAAATTTCGAGGTCGTGATGCTAAGATTGAAGCTTTAATGAAAGATCGTGGTTTTCCGGTGCCGACGAATTAATACTTTAATGAAAAGAATATAAATTACGGTTATCCTCTAAATTAAATGGGATATGGTTTATATTTATGCTGATATAAGTAGTTGTGCGCAAGCTGAACAGACCAATAAGAAAGGTTATTTTATCCAATAATTTTGATTTTTAAAAACAATATGACGGACGAATTTACACCGCCAATAAAAGAAAGAACAACAGACGAATTACTAAAAATAGTAGGAGCGTCTGAAAAGTGGAATCCAAAAGCTGTTCGACTTGCGACCAACGAATTGACTAACCGAAAAGTCGAACCGAAAAAAATAGAAACAGCTAAATATCTATCCAAAAAACGGGACAAAATTGAGAAACAAATTAAAGCAAACGAAAGTTATCACGTTTGCGATTTCATTTTAAACCCTTGGCCAAATTTAATAGAAATATTACTTTCTTGGGAATTAAGAAAAGATGGGTTTCCGAGAAAAGCACGACAACAAAAACGCTTCAGAATAGTAATTGGAATAATAATTTTAAGCTGTATCGCTTATTCGTATTTAAGTTAAGAAGTATTAATTAAATTTAACTTCAAACGAACAAAAACAAATTTATAATGGGAAATTCCAAAACGAAGATAATTAAAGAAATTGCGCAGGAATTAGATTGTGGAAATGAATGCTATTATAACTCTAAAACTGACGAAATCATTACAATTCCAAATTTTTCAAACTTTCCCGAGGAAGAAGAATTTCGTAAGCACTTTAAAACTGAATTAAAAACTGTTAAGAAAAATAAAGCAGATTTGATAAAAATCAAAAGTTTAGAAAGTTTCGAGACTTTTAAAATTATGGAACAATTTACTGACCAAATAACTGACAAACAATTTAGATTGGAATTAATAAACACTTTACAAAAGAATAAACCTTTTCAGAATTTTAAACATTTAATCGACAATTCGGATTTTAGACAAGAATGGTTTGATTTTAAACAAATAGAACTGGAAAGAATAATAGGAAATCAATTAAAATAAAAAAGCCTACGCACAACACCGTATATAATTTATTGCTGGCTTTTTGCTTACTTACGAAAGTCCTCGCGGACTTTCTTTGTCAGTAATTTTTACTAAATTAGGTGCTTAAACCACGCAACAAACCATATACAAACACGTTACCACACATTTGAGAAAAACATTTTACATACCGCTAATTTTCTTATTAATTCATACGTCTTGTCAGACCAATAAAGATTTAAAAGGAACTTGGATTTCTGCATATGAATTTGATGCAACAGACACATTAACTGCTTCGGATGGCATTCACCTTAATCAGATAATTACTTTCGAGGATAAATACTGTACAATAAAAGAGTTCAAGTTTTTTCGTTATGAGGATTTTCGGCGTAACCGATACTCATTTAAAAATGGTAAACTTAGGGTTTTGAATGATTCAATTGAGGCTCTTGATTCTGATTTTGACTATGGCTTCGATTTAATTAAACCTTTAACAAAAGACAGTTTAGTTCTGACAAATGAAATGAGTCTAAGAAGAAAAAGAGTTTATAAAAAACTACACGATTCGTTAAAAAATAAATCTAATAAAATAAGTCTTTCTGGAAAATCATTTGTTCGTGAATTTGACAAATTAACTGACACGATTACATTCGTAAATGATTCTATCTTTAAAAACACTTCTTTTTGGATTGATGGAACTGGAAATACGGACTTACATTGGGAAAGGATTTCCCATTTTGGCTACGATATAGTTTTTATGGATTATACAATTCCTTACATAGTTAAAAAGGAAAAAGGAAATACAATTTATTTAAGTGCATTTGACAAAATAAAAATTGATTTCACACTGACCGAATTAAAATAAAAACGTGTGGTAACAATGTGTATAATTCATTGCTAGTTATAGCCTACTTACGAAAATTCCGCTGGAATTTTCTATCTGTGATTTGTTTGCTAACTTTATTGCTTAAACACGCAACGAAACCATACACGAGACCGTTGTAATGCATTTACCGAACGAACCCTAAAATGAAATTAAATTCAAAGAAAATAGGCAGATTGTTGATTTTTAAATATCTCGGAATTACAATTCTAATATTAATTATTTTAATAGCCTCATTTAATTATTTATCGCCTGAATTGAATGAACTTGTAAATCGGAATTTAATTAATCCATTTTTAAATGAACCGAAATATTACACTTTTCAAATAATACTCAATTTAATAGTTATTTTTTTTATTTCAGGAAATATTGGGAAATCTGTTATTGAAAAAAATGAAGAACCTTTTTGGACAATTTTTTTAGGTTATTTAAAAATGTCGATTGGTTTTTTTATTGTAGCAATGTTATCCGAAATGACTCTAAAAACTTTAGAATACGGAATTGACTTAAAATTATTAGGGATTGGAATTTTAATTTGGATTTTTACTGGTGGACCAATATTTTTAATAATTGGAGGAATTTATGGTGGAATGACAAGTTGGTTTATCGGAAAAGAAATGGTGAATAAAAAAACGCATTACAACACAGTATAAAATTAATTGCTGGTTTTAGCCAGTTTACGAAAGTCCTCGCGGACTTTCTATCTGTGATTTATTTGCTACTTTAGTGCTTAAAACACGCAACTAATCTTATACAACAACGTTGGCAGTAATTTAAGAACCGAAATGCAAACATTCAGAATCAAAGGAAAAAGATTAAAAAATTGGAAGACATTTCACTCTGAATTTAAGAAAGAAATGAACTTTCCAGATTATTATGGAGAAAATATGAATGCTTGGATTGACTGCGTGGACGAACTGACTGACGAACCAACTATTTTGCAAATTGACAACGGAAAATACCTGAAAGAAAACGAACCCGAATTATTTAACGCAATTTTGGAATGTGGAGCATTTGTTAATTACAGAAAAATAAAGGTCGGAGAAAAGCCGAATTTGATAATCGCAACTGACAATTAAATGAAAGAAAGCAAAACTTTAAAATGGATTTTTATTTCGGTTGGCGGAATTTTAATGTGCCTGATTAGTTTTACGCTAATTTATGATTTATTAATTCCAGACATCTGTTATTACCACACTAACGAAATGAATTCCTTTATGAATCTTTTTTATAGTGCTGGACCTGCTGACAATGGACATCCAAGTCCGAATTTATTGAATTTTATAATTTCACTAATTATTGGCGGAATTTTAGGATATGGAATTTATAAATATTTGACAACTAAAAATAAACGGAAAATAAAAACTACTGCCAACACCGTGTATAATTAATTGCTTTGGCAAGTGCTTATTTGGAAAATTCCTTCGGAATTTTCTCGCGTTCGTTTTT
>ENA-ORXR01002542-ORXR01002542.1-marine-metagenome-genome-assembly--contig:-NODE-2542-length-17189-cov-6.637915_pt1 | contig 17189 bp, 18 predicted proteins | sample MGYA00237866_ERZ511479 | MGnify/ENA metagenome assembly ERZ511479 | reverse complement strand
TTGGTCTCTGTATCTTAGCCATTTTTGGCCTCGTGTCTTATCTTCGCAGCCGAGATTATGACTTGCGATTTAGAGCTGGTAAGGAAATCGCCGAACATATTGATCTTGCTGAGATTTTTGAAACGACATATTTGGGCGCATTTAAGTTTGATGAAACCCCTCCGAATGAGGATTTGCGAAAAAACGTCGAGCGTGATTTTGACCGAGGTGTCGAGTCACGTCTGGCACTTCATTTTGCAAAAACTTTGCCTAAATGGGTTTTGCAGGGCGGTGCAGCTGACATCAAAAAAGGCCAATTTAGTTTCGGAACATCAATCGGAGGGCATATTAGGAAACAGGTTTATGTCTTTGCAGAGGCTAGACGTGTAGAGCTTTCCGGCATGCTGAAGACCCGTGCAGCGACCGGGCCCGACCCGGATAGACGGCAGAGAAGACGAAGACGTTAATTTCGATTTTGGAGAGAAAACCCATGGCTGATTATGATTATGACCTTTTTGTCATCGGGGCGGGGTCCGGCGGTGTACGTGCGGGGCGTCTGGCTGCGCAACTCGGGAAACGTGTCGGTGTCGCAGAAGAGAGCCTTCCTGGCGGGACCTGCGTTGTGCGGGGCTGCGTGCCAAAGAAATTCTTGGTTTATGGTGCGGATTACGGGGCTTCCATTCGTGAGGCTGCCCAATATGGCTGGAACGTCGGGGAGGTTTCATTCGACTGGCCGACATTGCGCGATTCCATTCAAAAAGAAGTCCAGCGTTTGTCCGGTATTTATTCGACGATTTTAGAAAAAAACGGCGCGACTCTGTATCGGGAACGCGCAGAATTTGTGGATGCCAATACTGTGCGGCTGACGACGAGTGGGAAGACGATTACCGCCGAAAAGATCCTCGTCGCTGTCGGGGGCTACCCTTGGGCGCCTGAAATAAAAGGTGCGGAACATGCCATTGTGTCGGATGATGCTTTCACTTTGGCGACATTGCCGGAGCGAGCATTGATTATTGGCGGCGGATACATTGCCTGCGAATTTGCGGGCATTTATGCAGGTCTGGGTGTGAAAACAACGCAAGCCTATCGCGGCGGGCGCTTGCTTAACGGGTTCGACTCTGAGGTTCGAGACGAAGTCGGTGCCGTGCAAACCAACAATGAGATTGAAGTCAAATTTAACATCAGCCCGACAGAAATCAAAAAGACCACGGGCGGTTATATCGTGACCTTTGATGATGGGTCAAAAATTGGTACGGATTTGGTGTTTATGGCAACGGGTCGAAAACCCAATACCGACTCTCTCGGTCTGCAAAATGCGGGCGTAGACGTCGACAAAGCCGGCGCAATTATCGTTGATGAATACTCGCGCAGTACCTCGAAGAATATCTTCGCCGTTGGCGATGTGACCAACCGCGTTAATCTCACACCCGTCGCGATCCGAGAGGCCGCCGCTTTTGTTGAAACGGTGCTCAAGGGCAAGAAAACCGCCTATGATCATTCCAATATCGCCAGCGCTGTCTTCACGCGTCCGCCCGTTGGGACTGTGGGTCTTTCAGAGGCCGATGCTCGCAAAGAGTTTGGCGACAAAGTTACCGTTTACACGACGAAATTCCGCCCGATGAAAAATACGCTGTCCGGGAACCCGCAAAAAGTCTTCATGAAACTCATCACGGAAGGCCGGAAAGAAAAAGTCATCGGTATCCATATTGTAGGGGATTATGCGGGCGAAATGATTCAGGCGCTGGGAATTTGCGTGAAGGCTGGACTGACCAAAGCGGACTTTGATGCGACCTGCGCCGTACATCCGACACTGGCAGAAGAGATCGTGACGTTGACAGCGCGGGAGTCGGCGGCCAGCCATTGATCATCCAAGATAGGATTAAAACCTGTAGCGCAGGCCGAGCAAATTAGCATTGTTGGAGTCACCCGTCTTGCCGATCGTTGGCATATAACTCACACGTTCTGCCCCAGACCGATGGTGAATGCGGCCCACCAATTCTAGATTGGATTTTGATTTAGGGGACAGTGCCAACTCAGGTCCGGCATAATAGATGAAACTCGCTTCGCCACTGTCTCGAATTTCTCGTGCTCTTTCTAACCCATTAGATTCAGTGACAAATGAGAATCCGACTGTGATAGCAGGCTTTACGATAACGGGTCCAAGTTTTATTCCATGGTGACGGATTTTAGGGCCGAACCAAAGTTCTTGCGACGTGCCGCCTTCGGCGTATGTGTCTCCATCCTTACGAATTGCGACGCCACCCTCAATTCCCAATTTTAGGTTCAGCGGACCATCAATTGGTGTCCAACCGACGGTGGCTGCCAGGAGTTTTTGATCGCCATCTTTATAGCTCAGCTTGGTATGTTCAAAGCCTTTAGCATTCGGACCTGCAAAGACGGTGACTGAAAGATCCTTCTCGTGCTCGTCGGAAGCGCTAGCATTTGAGGGCAAAAGACCGCCAACTAAAACACAAGTGGAAATTTGGTGTATGATGTGACGATTCATGTCGGTCCTCATTAGATCAAACAAGCCTTGGTTAAACCAAACCGGAAATGGCTTCGTTGGACTTATTTTTGTTATTGAGGTGCGCCCTCAGTTTTTGTTTAGCTTTATTCGTGGCGTTGACAACAATTATCTCCTTAAAAATCGGGATGGAGTTTTTGACGCAAGTTGTTTTGCTTACGGCCCTGAAACAGAGAGATCGTGGTTTTGGTGTGTTACTTGGGGTGAGTTTTCTTGGCGCCGTGTTCAACCAAAGCTGGGCAAATTTAACCAGACCTGCTATCCCCCCCGTCGAACTCACGCAAATCTCTTGCGCGCAAGGACATCATCATGACCAAATGGACGCCGTCTAGCTGGCGCATTAAGCCTGCTAAGCATATCCCAAACGACTATCCGGATTTGGATGCGCTGCGCGATGTTGAGACGACGCTTAAGGGCTATCCGCCGCTTGTGTTTGCCGGGGAAGCGCGGCGTTTGAAAAAGCGTTTGGGCGAAGTTGCCATGGGCCGCGCCTTCCTGATGCAGGGCGGAGATTGCGCTGAGAGTTTCAAAGAATTCCATCCTGACAATTTACGCGATATGTTCCGCGTCATGATGCAAATGGCCGTTGTGCTGACGTATGGCGCGGGTCAGCCCGTTGTCAAAGTCGGCCGGATTGCCGGTCAATTTGGCAAGCCGCGCAGTTCTCCCGTAGAAGTCCGCGATGGCGTCGAGCTGCCGTCCTATCGCGGTGACAATATCAATGGCATGGAATTTGATCTTGCAACGCGCATGCCCGACCCGGAGCGTCTGTTAAAAGCCTATGGTCAATCCGCCTCGACGATGAACCTGCTGCGCGCCTTTGCGACGGGTGGTTATGCGAATTTGCGCAATATCCATAAATGGACTTTGGGGTTTGCGGATGCGTCAGAGCAGACGAAGAAATATAAAGTGCTGTGTGAAAAGATCGAAGACGCGCTTGATTTCATGGAAGCCTGCGGCGTGACGCCGGAATCCACGCCGCAAATGTCCGCAACGGATTTCTATACCTCTCATGAAGGGCTGTTGCTCGGCTATGAAGAGGCGATGACCCGTATCGATAGTACAACGGGTCGGTGGTATGATACATCCGCCCATATGCTCTGGATCGGCAACCGTACGCGCCAGCTTGACCATGCCCATGTCGAATTTATGCGCGGGATTGAAAACCCGATTGCGATGAAGATCGGTGAAGGGTTGGACCCGGACGAGTTGATGCGTTTACTGGATGTGTTGAACCCGGAAAATGAAGCCGGACGCATGACGCTCATCGCGCGCTATGGACACGATAATGTCGTCAATGGATTGCCGGAATTGGCGCGCGCCGTGAAAGCGGCAGGGCGTCATGTTGTGTGGTCTTGTGATCCGATGCACGGCAATACCATCAAGACGGAGAGCGGATACAAAACTCGCCCGTTTGACAACATCTTGACCGAAGTCCGTCAGTTCATGCAGATCCTACATGCGGAAGGCTGCTGGCCGGGCGGTGTGCATTTCGAAATGACCGGGCAGAACGTAACGGAATGTCTGGGGGGCTCAGCCAGCGCGGTCAAAGAGGCCGATTTGTCTTCCCGCTATCACACCCATTGCGACCCGCGTTTGAATGCCGATCAAGCCTTGGAGCTTGCATTCCTGATCTCTGAAGAGCTTGGCAGTTACCGCAAAGAAGACGCGGCGCGGTTGGCGATTTAGGGCGAGTCTTCTTGTAATTGTAATTTTGGTTGTTCTGCTTCGGGCTCGTCTGTTTCGGAAGAAGCCTCTTTCCCGGATTTTTTTATATTTGAGTGCGCAATGTGTAACTCATGAGCCGCGTCGTACCCTGACTTGTACATGCCATACCCCATCGCAATAAAGGATGCCAATAAATAGGCCACTGACAGCAAAGTGGTGAGACCGAGTGCCCTTAAAATGCGTCCCTTAGCACTTGCAATTTCCGGAAACGCACCTCGATAAGCCGTTAATCCAATTACTGAAATTGAGACAACCAGAGTAAGATTTGAGACAAAATCAATCCAGTTTGATGGGAGGAAAACAAAAGAAATCGAACTAATAAGTGTGATAACCCCCAAAGGAATAAGCACGGAAAATAAAAATCTTACTCTCACTACATAACGTAAGGGCTCTCCAAAAGACCGGAAAAGAAAGGCTATGATCAAGAAGAATACAATCGCGAGAGGGGTAGAAATTAAAAAGAAAGACTGCAGGCTATTTTGGACAATCGCTTTTACATCAATGGTTTGAGGGTTGATTCCGTTGGATGAAAGGAATTCAGAATCAACAGCAATTTGTTCGGAAATCATGCCTTCGAAAGCCCTGAATAAAGCGCCATCTTCGCTGGCGTAGAAAAATTTCAAAGCTGTTGAAATTGCCATAAGTCCGAAGAATATACGAAATGAGGGCGAGTATTTGTTTAGCCAAAAAGGATGTTTGGCCGCCTGAAAATAATGCACAGGTTCAAATATGAGCGATTTGATTGTCCGAATGCTGCGGCCACTCAAGCCCAAAATATCCTCAAGTAGTTCGTCAAATTGAACTTCGAGCAATTTAGGTTGAGAACTCGTTGGATCTCTATCCTTTGTATTATTAGGCATCGTCATACTATTGCCTCTGGTTGGGGTCTGCTCAAAATCTTAATCTTCTGCGCTCAACGGTAACTAGGTTTGTAAAGATTGAAACAAAAAAACCGCCCCAAGAGAGACGGCTCACGATTAAAACAGGGGCTCAAAAGACTACAGACCTGAAGGGCCTGCATAAAAGGATGCGGTCTCTTACCCTTTAGGCGTCAATTCCATCATCGCCGCCGCGCCGGCGGGAATGCCCGCCAGATATGATCCTATCGCGAATAAGATGAAGAGAAATATCGCTAAAACGATGGAGAGCCAAAGCCTGTTTCTCTGTTTAATCGAATGTAGCGTGCCCCGGTAAGCCGTCACGCCATCGAATAGTAAAGTTGCCGATAAGTTGGCAAACATGATCATAGCCAGAATTGGACCTTCGAAAAAGAGATATGTGATCGTCAGGAGCGCTGTGAGGGCAGTTCCGGGCAGAACGGTTAGCATCACATATCGAAACCGAATGACAAAACCGGGCTTATCGGGCCAGACACGGAATACCAAGGCTATGAACGCATAAAGCGCCAACATGATGAATGGAAAAAACAGGAAGGTCCATTTAAGAACCGACTGCGCTAATAGTGCAAGGTTTACCTCTGCAAATGGAGACTCCGGATTTTCAGCAATCGCCGCCTCAAACATTTGGACATACATTTGCGTCATGGCGCCGTCTTCGCTGCCATAGAAAAAGCGCAAGGCAGAATAAAACGCGACCAAACCAAACCACACCCGAACCGTGGGCGTAAAAGCATCTAACCAGTTCGCATGGGTTGCGGCCTCAGCATAGGATTTTGGTTTCGAAAAGCTTGCCCAGATAGATTTAAAGGCTTTCGCATTCAGGCCGAATATATCCTCAATCAGGTTATCCAGTCCTACAAAAGAGGCTTTTACTTTGCTTTGATCTTCCATGCCGCCATCCAATAAAAAAGCCGTTCTGAAACAGAACGGCTTTCCGTGTAAGCAATGTCAGCGAAAGACTAAAGGTCTTTCAGGGCCGCCGCTGGTTTGAACGACGCAGAAGTCTTGGCTTTCGACATCATCATTTTGCCGGTTGCCGGGTTGCGCATCTCGCGCGATGGGCGGTGTTTTGCAACAAATTGACCAAAGCCGGGAATGACAACTTTTGTGCCGTCGCCTTGCTTCATTTCATTCGTAATAACTTCACAAAATGCGTTGAGCATTTCGCCGGCCTCAGCCTGCGTTGCGCCAGCTTGTTCGGCCAATGCGCTTACGAGTTCTTTCTTGTTCATCGAGTTACTCCCTTCAGATGAATGGTGCCGGATCTTGCGCCCGTCACTTGATACAAATCTTAAAGGTTGTGGTTAATGAGTCATTAAAAACCGCAGTTCTATGGGGGTTTCCGCTGTTTTTTGGGTGATTTCATACCATTACAGGTTAAGGTTTGACGCAACAATCGGGTCGATGACCGTAAAATCGGTAGAATTAGAGAGAATCGTTAAAACAGTGATTCTCTTATTTTTTCTTGCAAATGAACGCGTGGACAGCGTTAAGGGCTCATGTCTGAGCGATTGAAAATTGCCCTTGTTGGCGCGGGTGTTTTTGCCGGATATCACGCGAATAAACTCGCGAGCCATCCGCGTGTGATTTTCACCGGCGTTACCGACCGGAATACACATCGGGCCGCCAATCTGGCTCAAAAGCACAATGTTCCTGTTTTGACTGTAGTGGACCTAATCGCCCAATCTGATGCAGTGGTGATTGCATCGCCAGCGATATCGCATGGGACAATTGCTGTTCTGGCGCTGCAAGCCGGTTGTCATTGCCTCATCGAAAAACCCCTTGCGACATCCGTAAAAGACGCCGAGCAAATTGTAGCCCTCGGGGCATCGAAAAACCTCACCATTCAAATTGGGCATCAAGAGCGTATGGTTATTCGCGCGATTGGATTAGACAAGATTCGGGAACGACCCTTGCATATCGAAGCCGTCCGGAACTCTCCCTATTCTGAGCGCGGGACGGATACCTCTGTCACCTTTGATTTAATGACGCATGATATTGATCTCTGCACAGCCTTGATGGGCGGCGCGCCGAACGAGATCAAAGGTCAGTCGGGCATTATTCGGTCAGAGACTCCGGACATGGCGAATGTCCAATTACGCTACGGCACATCTACGGTCCGTCTATCGGCCAGTCGTGTGGAAGCGGAAAGCGAGCGTTGGATGAAATTGACCTATCCATCGGGTGAGGTGAGGATTGATTTCAATGCGAAGAGTTTAACCAACACGGCAGGCTTTGCACTCGTCGCAAATTTCGCAGATAACGCGATTGCAAAAGACAGCTTGGGTGCCGCGACGGATTGTTTCGTACGGGCTGTGCTTGACGGCACGCCCGTTCTGGTCAGTGCGGAAGACGGTGCAATAGCGGTGCGGGTTGCAGAGGCCATTGATAAGGGAGAGTAGCATGAAACTTTTTAAATGGGGCTTGATCGGTCTGCTGGGTGGATTGCTAATTCTGGTCGGGTTGAACTGGACAAAAATCCAACGCTTGATGACAGTGAACACCTTATTCGATGCGGATAAGATCGTTGAGAATTTCTCCAGCATGGATTCGGCATTTCTGCATCATGACCTGACGATCGGAGAGTCAAAACCCTGGCCAGAGGATATTCAGGACATTCCTGAGACGGTGATGATTGCGGGTGTTGAAACTAACCTCGCCGACGCATTAGAAGAACTCGACACAACGGCGCTGGTCATTATCCGTGACGGCACGCTTATCCATGAGAGCTATTACAAAGATACAGACCGCGATGATCTGCGCATTAGCTGGTCTGTCGCAAAATCCTTTATGTCAGGATTATACGGGCAGGCGATTGAAGACGGGCTCATTGATATCCAGCAGCCGATTGAAACCTACCTTCCGCAGTTGGAAGGCACGGCCTATGAGGGCGCAACGGTCGCCAATATTCTGAATATGGCCAGCGGGGTTCGGTTCAATGAAGACTATATGGACCCGAAATCCGACATCAACGATATGGGCCGCGTGCTCGGCCTTGGTGGGTCGATGGATAAATATACCGAGACCTTGTTGGAGCGCCAATTTGAGCCGGGCACGGTCTGGCAATATGTCTCGATTGATACCCATGTCGCGGCCATGGCGCTGCGTAAGGTGACGGGGAAATCCCTGCATCAGCTTTGGGAGGAGACCTACGGCGCGAACCTCGGCATGGGAACACCCCCGTTTTATCTGACGGACGGTAAGGACGTGGCTTTCGCGCTCGGTGGGCTAAATCTGCGCACGCGGGATTATGCCAAATTCGGCCAGCTGTTTTTGCAAGATGGCGAGTGGGAGGGCGAGCAGCTTATTCCGGAGGCGTGGGTCAAAGACTCGACGGTCAATCATGCACCCAACGTCCACCCTGTTCGCGGCTCAGGCTATGGCTATCAGTGGTGGGTGCCCATGCCGCAAGAAGGACCAAGCAAAGGCGACTTCTTCGCCGTCGGGATCTACGGCCAATATATATATGTGAACCCCGCCATGAATATCGTCATCGCCAAAAACGCTGCCGACCGAGAATTCACCCAGCCGCAAAGCAACGGCCAGCACAGCATGAATATGAATATTGATGTGTTTCGGAGCTTGGCGGAGCAGTTGAGTCAGGAAATAGAGATCTGCTTACCTAAAGACTACGTGGTAGAATTTGTTCAAGTTAAATTGGGAACAGATTTCTCAGGAGAAGATAAGAAACTTATTGCGGAAAAAATTGAGAACAGTTCGCCATCTAATAAGGATGTTTGTTTCTCGCGAGGAGAATGGTTGAAAGCAGGAATACGCTAAAGAACCCTCTGGTCGTATAATTATTTCAGAGGTTGGAGGTGAATGAAAAATGGCGGAATTGGTTTGGGCTCTCAAGTTGGAGCAGTTTATTGTGGCCCGAAAGCGGCGCGGAGGCGAAAAGGCAAATGATGCTTGTGCTGGCCTTACTTCCGTTTGCAGCAATCATATTTTTCGTGATGCGCGCAGGGCTAGGTTAGTCTTGGAATGATTAAAACCCGTCCCAACATTACATCGGGACGGGCTGATCGTATCTCGCCATCTACTTTGCAGACAGCGAGACCAAATCTTCCATCAGGCCTTTTGTGCCTGAGTGGACGGTCAATGTGCCGACCTTATCAGAGATCGACTCGAGCGCTTCCAGCTCTTTAAGCCGCATCATGGCAGGGTTATCCGCCATGACTTTGGCCGTGTTGAGCAAGGCCCGGGTCTCGGCGGCATCTTCCCTCCGCCGGATAACGCCGGCTTCGGCTTCCTTTTCCGCCAAGACAACGGTGTTCAAGATCTCCCGCATGTCGCCCGGAAGGATGATGTCCTTCAAGGTGACGTGCGTAACCTTGACGCCCGCAGCGGCGAGTTCTGTCACTACAGCCGCCATAGCTTCTGCGTCGACTGCGCCTTTTTCGGCCAAAACCTCATCAAGTGTTTTGGTCGCCAAAGACCGCCTGAACGCAGACCCCAAGGCCCGGTGAAGCGTGTCGACAAAATCCTTCACCGCGGTCACGGCGAGGACAGGGTCAACAACTTTGAACGTCGCGGACAAGTTAGCCCGGATAGACACCCGGTCCTTTGTCAGGATCTCTTGGCCGGTGACGTCGAGCGCGGTTTCCCGCGTATCGACGATCTTGACCGTGATAACCTTACCGACGACCAGATGGCGTGCCCGCCGGGGGGCAGCTCGCCTGTCATCTTGCCGTCAACGTGGAGTAAGCCGGTTTGGCCGTGCTCTACCTTGAACCGCTTGATAAAATCCGTCCGCAGCGTCATCAACCTCCGCGACATGGCGTCGGTCATGATGAAGCCTTCGGTCAGCGAGACCCGCTCGGTAGACCACAGTCCTGCGTCAGACCAAACGATCTTCCGAGACAAAGGCGGGGCCAAAAAGGCAGGCGCGCCGTCCAAAGAAACAATCGCCATTTCATCGGCGCCCGTTTCGACCTCGGTCAAATGCTCAGCCGCAGCCGCCTTATGGTTCCGCAGAACAGACGTCAGAAGCTCGCTATGAATGGGATCCGCGGAAAGGTGGAATGGCCGCACGTCAAAACGGGATTGATTACCAAGCCGTCCGATGCGCGTCCGTCCCGGGCCGAGGATAGCCTCGAAGATGCCGTCCTTGAGGACGACAGCCCGTTCCATTTCGGGGATCACGGCCCTAAGGCCGAATAATGTGTGTGTCACTTTGGTCATAACGATACTCCTGTGTTGTCTATTTCACCTGTGACGGTCCTTTTTGTTTGGGCTCAAAAGCGAGCCCGCGAGGTTAGGGGGCGATACGCCCGGTTTGGCGGTCCTCCCCATGAGGATCGCATAAATTCGAGTGACATCCGGGCGAGATGCTGACGCGAGGACGACGGATCCGCAGGGTCCCCGCAATGGCGGGCCAAGTGGTCTGTTGCCCGGTCCCACGAAACCTAAGGCGGGTTCGCTTTGCCGGTCATCGTCACACGAGGCGCACCAAAGTGTCCGCCGCGTGATCGGTCATCTCTCGTAAGGTCGGTGGATGCGGGTCGCAGGCAGCTCATCACGCAGGCCTATAGGCCCGGTAAATCGCTATCTTCAACGCCGTATCTACCTCCCTGACATCCGCCCGGATGCCGTTATAGGAAGCGATTTACAGTCGCCTTTTGGTGCGCCTTTCGGCGCTGGTTTGACGGCGGGATTCGAACCCGCGACAGTCGGCGTGAATGGCCGGTGCTCTATCCAGACTGAGCTACAATCATAGTTGTGACAGGATTCGAACCTGCGTACACGTAAGTGACCGATGTTAGTCGGCTGCCTTTAACCTCTTGGCTACACAAAACCCGCAACATGACGACCGGCCTACAGCATACGCGACCATCAGAGACGGGGCGCACTGGCCGGGAATTCAATGAACCCGGACCTTAGAAGCTCGGCTACCTGAGTAGCGGGAGGCGGCCTCTAAGGGCGGTTTTATTTTTTGGCAAGCGAAAAAATGAAAAAAGTTTTTGAGCAGTTTGCTAAACGCCGCGGGCAGGGGTAGAGCGCTTGCCTATGACACAAACCCTCAAAATCGCGTCCATACAGACCAATCCGGTCGTCGGGGATATCTCCGGAAATTTGGAAAACGCGAAGCTGCATTACGCGAAAGCGAAAGCGGATGGCGCAGATATTGTTGTCTTCTCCGAGCTGTTCATCATCGGCTATGCGCCGGAAGATTTGGTGCTGCGTCCTTCCGCCATAACGGATTGTAGAACGGCCTGTGTGCGCTTGGCTACGGAGACCAAAGACGGTCCGGCTATCGTGTTTTCTGCGCCGTGGCTGGAAGATGGAGAGCTCTATAACGCGGCGCTCTTTATGCGGGGCGGCGAGATCTCTGATGTTCGGTTTAAACATCATTTGCCCAATTATGGCGTGTTTGATGAAGCGCGTGTTTTTACACAAGGACCTCTACCGCAGCCTATTGATTTTAATGGTGTTTCTATCGGCCTGCCAATTTGCGAAGATCTCTGGCAGGACACGGTGGCGGACCATCTCAAAGACGCAGGTGCGGAGCTGATGATTTCGCCAAACGGGTCGCCTTGGCGGCGCACGGCTTTAACGGAACGGGTTGCGGCACTGGGAGAAAAAGTTATCACCGAAGGGCTGCCCCTGGTCTATGTCAATCAGGTCGGCGGGCAAGATGAACTCGTCTTTGATGGCTCGTCATTTTCCATGGCGGCAGACGGGTCGATTGTTCAATCTCTGAAGAGCTTCGTCGATGATTATGATCTCGCGATCTGGCAGAAAATTGACGATGTCTGGACATGCATAGACGCTAAGAAAGAAGTCCAGCTTTCCGGTCATGAAGCCGATTGGCGCGCCATGTGTTTGGGACTTGGTGATTACGTCAATAAGAACGGATTTAAGCAAATAATTTTGGGCATGAGCGGCGGTATTGATAGCGCCATGGCAGCGACAATTGCCGTAGATGCACTGGGCCCGGACCGCGTCTGGGCGGTGATGATGCCGACAAAATACACCTCCGGCGACTCACTGACAGATGCGGAGTCCTGCTGTGAGCGCCTTGGGTGCCGCTATGATTCCATCCCGATCAAGCCTGCCATTGACGCGTTCGAGACAATGCTGGACCCGTTTTTCAATGATTTGCCCCCGTCAACGGCGGAAGAAAACATTCAATCCCGCTCTCGGGCGCTGACTTTGATGGCGCTCTCCAATAAATTCGGGCCGATGCTCGTCACCACGGGGAATAAATCCGAAATGGCGGTTGGTTACGCGACGCTCTATGGCGATATGTGCGGCGGATATAATCCGCTGAAAGACGTCTATAAGACCGAAGTTTTCGCATTGGCCAAATGGCGGAATGAACACACACCGAAGGATTTACTCGGCGCGGACGCCCCAATTCCGACGCGCATCATCACAAAACCACCCTCAGCGGAATTGCGCGATGACCAGAAGGATAGCGATAGCCTGCCTGAATATGACGTTTTGGATGATCTGTTGCTGTGCCTAATAGAGCTGGAACTTCCCATTGAAGAGATTTTGCTGCGGGGCCATACCGAGGCGAATGTAAAGCGGATTCAAAATCTGCTCTACATCGCAGAATATAAACGCCGACAAGCGCCTCCGGGTGTAAAAATCGGCACTAAGAATTTCGGGCGCGACCGCCGCTATCCAATTACCAATCGCTATCGCGATAAGATTGCCAAGGGAGAAATCTAATGACCGCTCCAATTGTTCGCTTCGCTCCGTCGCCGACGGGACGCCTTCATGTCGGCAATGTCCGCACAGCGCTGATGAATGTTTTATTCGCGCAGGCAGAAGGCGGGACATTTGTTCTGCGCATTGATGACACGGATTTAGACCGCTCTACGGCAGAGTACGAGCAAGGCATTCGTGATGACTTGTCCTGGCTCGGCGTGAGCTGGGGTAAAACGTTTAAACAATCAGACCGTTTCGGCATGTATGACGAAGCCGCTGCAAAGTTGAAAGCCGCCGGATTGCTCTACGCCTGCTATGAAACGTCCGACGAGCTGGACCGCCAGCGCAAGTTATTGCGCGTTGCGGACAAACCGCCGATCTATAACCGCGCCGCGCTTGAGCTGACGGATGCGGAGAAATCTGCTTTGGAAGCGGAAGGCCGTACACCGCATTGGCGTTTTAAACTCTCCGGCGGAACTGTGACGTGGCACGACCTTGTTCGCGGCGAGCAGACGATTGATATGTCTTCACTTTCTGATCCTGTTCTTATTCGCGGCGACGGGTCCTATCTTTACACGCTGCCAAGTGTCGTAGACGATATTGAAGCTGAAATTACGCATGTTATTCGCGGTGAAGATCATGTGACGAACTCCGGCGCGCAAATTGAAATTTTCCAAGCTTTATCTAGCCACTTACCGCAGTTTGCTCACACGCCGCTCTTGGTCGGAGCCGACGGTAAGTCGCTTTCCAAACGTCTCGGCTCGCTCTCCATGTTAGAGCTACGGCAGCAAGGCATTGAGCCGATGTCGATTGCGTCCTTGTTGGCCAAAATCGGAACATCCGACGCGGTGGAAATACGCCACAGCCTGAAAGCTTTGGCTGACGAGTTTGCGTTCACCAAAATCGGCCGCGCGCCCGCCCGCTTTGACGAGAAAGATCTGACGGCGCTAAACGCCAAGCTCTTACACGAAACGCCATATGCCGATGTGAAGGACCGCGTGCCGGGAGATGAAGGTTTCTGGAATATCGTTCGCGCCAATATTGAGAAAATTTCTGATGTTGATGACTGGGCGGATATTGTCCTAAAGCCCATGTCCGGTGAAATTGCGGCTGAGGACAACGCCTTTTGCGAAACCGCTGCTGAATTCCTACCAGCCAAAGTGACGCCGGAAACTTGGGGATCCCTTATCGCGCATTTAAAAGCCGAGACAGGCCGCAAGGGAAAGGGCTTGTTTATGCCGCTGCGTCTGGCTCTGACGGGACAGCAACACGGCCCGTCCATGGATGACATGCTGCAATTGCTCGGCGCGGATAAAGCTAAGGCGCGCCTGCGGGGGCAGGCGGCGTAAGCTCTCAGTTTCGTGAATCCTAATTGATGCTTTTGCTTGTTAGCAGGCAGCATAATCAATGGAGAGAGTCACCATGACCCAATCGAAAATATTAAAACCTGCATTATTCATTACCCGGATTCTTATATTTCTATTCCTACTGCCTTGGCAAACCCTGAGATTCACCAATCATGACGGCGCGGCCGGAATTGCAAATAAATATTATAAGATTTCGACGCTACCGCCCGCGATTGGTCTGGCGATCGGCGTCTTCATGATGGTTTTGCTTTTGGCTTTTGTGACAGGCTTTCAAAAAACTTACAGCTATGGCCTCGTCTTCCTACTGCATCTGGCGGGAACGATCATGACGATTGGCATTCTTTTGCCGCCTTATCCCAGCCCGCAACGGCTGTTCTTGGCTGCAATGCCAACGGCTGGTGCGATGCTGCTTCTCTGGGTCCTGCGCAAAGAGGACACACTGCTCAGCTTTGGCGGGAAATTTGGTTAGGAACTTGGCGGTAATCCCGAACGGCGGCTGGTCGCTGACTTCACCTAAATTTGAAGAAGCCAATGACCAGCCCACCTAATTCAGTCGCGATCGTGGGATGATGCGACTAATGTGTCTGGTGTATGAGTTGGGATGTGAGCACCAGAGACAATAGGGCGTTTATACTATCGGTTGTATTTTGTCACGGGGTATTTTCGAAAAGAAACAAACCTAGTTACTGTTTGGTTAAGCCAGAGTTTGTGGTGGTTTTAAGTCTTTAATCTTGATGAGGTCGCCAAGATATGATGCTGGTCAGCATGATGCGGTAAATCGGATCGAGTAACAGGACAGCCGCCAGAACGGCGATGCCCCATATCCAATGCTGACCCGTGACAATCAACCAAATCATAATGGCAATGGCGGCCGGGTAGAACAAAAAAGCCCGTGTAAATCGCCATATTCCTTTGAAAATTTGATGATTCATACCTCAAGGTCACGGGGCAGAATCAAATCCTTGAATGTCCACGCCGCCGGGTCCAACCAGTCGGATTTCCCATTTTTCTTACGTATAAGCACAGTACACGCCCCGGTCGGGTAGTCATGGGGCTGGCCGGTGAAATAGCGATGAAGCTCTGACCAACCGGGATTATGCCCCAGCAACATTAGGGCGCCTGTCGGTTCAATTTCTTGTCCGCAAATCCGCAAGACGGTTTCAGCGCTCGCGTGGTAAAACTCGGAATTATAATTGACTGCCTGCGCACCGGGAATGGCGCGAATCAAACGCATGGCGGTTTGACGTGTGCGGGTCGCATCTGAGGACCAAATAACGTCGGGTGCAAAGCCTTTTGTCGTCAATGCTGCGCCAACGGCACTCGCGGCGCGCTTTCCGCGTTCGTTTAAGGGGCGCTCATGATCAGTCAATTCGCCGTCTGACCAAGACGATTTCGCGTGACGCATAAGCAAGAGACGAGACAACATAATCGCGTCATGCCTTTATTCAGGCTCATAGACAATCCCGATCCGCTATTTGTTTGTCTTTGGCGCAACGCCGCAAGCCATCCTTTACCCCTAGCACGCCTCGCACTATAGCGGGCGAAACCTGCTATAAATAACAAAGTCCTTTCCATGTTCGATATAAAAGCCATTCGCGAAAATCCCGAAGAATTTGATCGCCTCTGGGCGAAGCGGGGCCTAGAGCCACAATCCAAAAAAATCCTCGATCAGGACAAGCTTATCCGAAAAGCGATGCAGGTCGTCCAAGAGGCCGAAGCCGCTCGCAACAAAGCGTCAAAGCAAATTGGCGCGGCCATGGGGAAGGGCGACAAAGAGGAAGCCGAGCGCCTTAAAACAGAAGTCGCTGGCGCGAAGAATGTCATCGCGGCCATGGGCGCGCAGGTTGAGAGCGAGAAAGCCATATTGAATGACACGCTCTCCAGTCTTCCGAACCTGCCGTTCCATGAAGTGCCGGACGGGGAGAGCGAAGACGACAATGTTGAGCTCGCCAAATGGGGTGAGCCGAAGGAGTTTAGCTTTGAGCCAAAAGACCATGCCGATTTGGGCGAGGCTCTCGGTCTGATGGATTTTGAAACGGCTGCGAAGATGAGCGGTAGTCGGTTTGTTGTTTTGCGAGGCGCGCTAAGCCGCATGGATCGAGCGCTTTCAGCTTTCATGTTGGATATGCAAACAGCTGAAGGCTTTGAGGAAACAAGTCCGCCACTACTGGTCCGTGGCGAGGCACTGTACGGTACAAGCCAATTGCCGAAGTTCGAGGATGATCTCTATAAAATTGATACTTACGATTTTGAAAAGCTCAGTATATTAGGCCGAGAGCGGGGAAAAGAGGATGCTCAAAAAGGCGGACAAGAATTTTTTGACTGGTGGAGTACTTTGTCATCAGAAGAGCAAGGCAGTCTTGACCAAAAAGCCGCGTACAGATCCTTTATGGATGTCAAAAAAGAAGACCTAAGAGCCAACGCTGTAGATGAGTTGGAGAGACTATTAGGGAGTGGGGAGGTCTCCTCAACATTCTACCTCATCCCAACTGCGGAAGTCTCTCTCACAAACACGGTTCGCGAATCCATCCTAGATGCCGACACGCTCCCGAAACGTATGACAGCACACACGCCGTGTTTTCGCTCCGAAGCAGGCTCTGCGGGGAGAGACACAACGGGCATGATCCGGCAGCATCAGTTTAACAAAGTCGAGTTGGTCACGATTTGTAAGCCGGAAGACTCCGAGGACGAGCATAAGAATATGTTGCGCTGTGCGGAGGCCGTCTTGCAAAAGCTGGAGCTGCCTTACCGCGTTGTCGAACTCTGCACAGGCGATCTCGGATTTGGTGCGCGCAAGACGTATGACATTGAAGTCTGGCTCCCAAGCCAAGACACTTACCGCGAAATTAGCTCCATCAGCAATTGCGGAGACTTCCAAGCTCGCCGCATGAACGCACGTTATAAACATGCCGAGAAAGATAATCGGTTTGTGCATACGCTAAACGGGAGCGGTTTGGCGGTGGGCCGAACATTGGTCGCTGTGCTTGAGAATTATCAGAATGAAGACGGGACGATTACGGTGCCGAAGGCGTT
>ENA-ORXR01002541-ORXR01002541.1-marine-metagenome-genome-assembly--contig:-NODE-2541-length-17198-cov-2.689037_pt1 | contig 17198 bp, 22 predicted proteins | sample MGYA00237866_ERZ511479 | MGnify/ENA metagenome assembly ERZ511479 | reverse complement strand
CAGGGGTTCACTGTGTTTTTCACAGGCTTCTCCGGTTCCGGCAAATCCACAATCGCCAATGCGTTGATGGTGAAATTGATGGAAATGGGCGGTCGCCCTGTGACGCTTTTGGACGGTGATATCGTTCGTAAAAACCTGTCCTCGGAACTGGGGTTTTCAAAGGAACACCGCGATTTGAACATCCGTCGCATTGGCTATGTTGCGTCTGAAATCACTAAAAACGGCGGCATTGCGATCTGTGCGCCCATCGCGCCCTATGCCAGCACCCGCCGGGCCGTGCGCGAAGACATCGAATCGTATGGTGCATTCTTGGAAATCCACGTCGCCACATCCATCGAGGAATGTGAGCGCCGTGACCGTAAAGGCCTGTACAAGCTGGCCCGCGAAGGAAAGATCAAGGAATTCACAGGGATTTCTGACCCCTATGACGTACCTGAAAGCCCAGAATTGAGCGTCGAAACAGAAAACGTCGACGTGGACAACTGTGCGCATCAGGTGATCTTGAAGCTGGAAAGCATGGGCCTGATCGCAGCTTAAGCCCTACCTTTAACACAAAACGCCCGGTGCCGCATGGCCCGGGCGTTTTCTTTTGTGATCATCACTGCTTGATTAGTGAACGGTCATTGCCTGATAAGAAAACTGCTTGGCCAAATCTTGGGCCATTTCCAAATCCGCGATAAAGGCCAACTGATCGCCGTCTGAATTATGGATCGACCACAATTGTTCCACGGGACCTGTGTCTTCCAATACATCTTCGGGCAAATCATCCGGGTTCACGGACCGCAGGTAAACGATCCCGTCTTCCAGTACGCCAAATTGATCTTTCATGGCCCTACCCCTGATTTATGTTGATGGTTTGGATAACTTTTTCAGCCACGGCGCGGTTCAAATCGACGTGCAGCAATCCGTTTTTCAGTGAGGCCGCTCCGACATCCACGCCGTCTGCCAACACGAATGTCCGTTGGAACTGGCGCGCGGCAATGCCGCGGTGCAAGAAAACCCGGCCATCGGCATCATCGGACTGACGTCCCCGGATCACCAGCTGGCTGTCTTCGACGGTGATGGACAAATCGTCTTCGTCGAACCCAGCCACAGCCAGGGTGATGCGATAGGAATGTTCCGATGTTTGTTCGATGTTATAGGGCGGGTACCCCTCATTGCCGGACTTCGCGGTGCGTTCCACCAAGCGTTCCAGCTGATCGAACCCCAGCAAAAAGGGGTGCGTTCCCAATGTTAATTTCGTCATAGCCGGTCCTTATTCAAAGCGACGTGCTGTCCAAGGCCCCTTTTGGCGACCCTGTTTCTTGAAATATGGGTCGTGTCGGCCCATCATGCAAGTATGGGGTGAACGACATCCTAACGCGTCCCCAAGAAAGCGGCTGATTCTATGACCGATGCCCCCCACATGAACCGGACAGAAGTCCTAAAGGTGAAGCTAGAGGTTTTACGCCAAGAACATCGAGACCTGGATACAGCCATCAGTGCCTTGCAGGAAAAAGCGTCCGACCAACTGGCGGTTCAACGGCTGAAGAAGAAAAAGCTTGGGCTGAAGGATCAAATCATAAAGCTGGAAAATATGACCACGCCGGACATTATTGCCTAATCGCGCGGGCCAGGGTAACCCGTCCCCTTAGCCACCAAGGGGTAAAGTGATGGCAGATGTGGGCATTATCATGGGCAGTCAGTCGGACTGGGCCACCATGAAAGAAGCTGCGGATATTTTGACGCAACTGGACGTTTCTTTCGAAAGCAAAATCGTGTCGGCCCACCGCACCCCAGATCGGTTGTGGTCTTACGGCACAGGTGCTGCGGATCGTGGCATCAAGGTGATCATCGCAGGCGCTGGCGGGGCTGCGCATTTGCCCGGCATGGTGGCATCGAAAACGCATCTTCCCGTGGTGGGCGTGCCCGTGCAATCGCGGGCACTGTCCGGCGTCGACAGTCTTTATTCCATCGTCCAAATGCCAAAAGGTTTTCCCGTGGCCACCATGGCCATCGGGGCCGCTGGGGCTGCAAACGGTGCACTGATGGCCGCCAGCATTTTGGCGTTGTCTGACGATGGTTTGCGCCAGCGTCTGGTGGATTGGCGCACAGCCCTGTCGAATTCTATCCCGGAAGAACCCCAAGATGACTAACGCGTTGAAGCCGGGTGCGACTATTGGCATTTTGGGTGGCGGTCAGTTGGGGCGGATGCTGTCCGTGGCGGCAAGCCGGCTGGGGTTCATCACCCACATTTATGAGCCGTCTCCAAACCCACCAGCGGGACAGGTGGCACACACCGTAACAACCGCCCCTTATGACGACGCGGATGCATTGCGGGCGTTTGGCCAATCCGTGGATGTTATCACTTACGAGTTCGAAAACATCCCCACCGCGGCCCTTGATGCATTGGAAGCCCTTGCCCCCATTCGCCCAGCCCGCAACGCGTTGGCGGTTTCCCAAGACCGGCTGGATGAAAAGAATTACCTGCAAGATTTGGGCTTAACCACAGCCCCCTTCGCCAATGTCGAAAGCCAGGCTGACTTGGACACGGCCTTGGCCACCATCGGCACCCCGTCCATTTTGAAGACACGGCGCTTTGGGTACGATGGCAAAGGTCAAGAAAAGCTGACCGAAACAGATGCAGGCGCGTTTGACCGCTTGGGTGGGCATCCGTGCGTGCTGGAAGGGTTTGTTGATTTCACCCGCGAAGTATCCGTGATTGCGGCACGCGGCATTGATGGCCAGGTGGCGTGCTTTGATCCTGGCGAAAATGTCCACAGCGACGGCATCTTGCGCACAACAACCGTACCCGCAACGCTGACAGCAGGCCAACGCGTGGACGCTGTTTTGCTGGCGGCCAAGATATTGAACGCTTTGGATTATGTCGGCGTGATGGGCGTTGAATTATTCGTCACATCCACAGGGTTGGTGGTAAACGAAGTGGCCCCACGGGTGCACAACTCCGGGCATTGGACACAAAATGGCTGTGATATTTGCCAGTTCGAACAACACATCCGCGCCGTGGTGGGCTGGCCTTTGGGGGATGGAACAAGACATTCCGATATCCGCATGGAAAACCTAATCGGGGATGACATGGACCGGGTGCCATCTTTGGCCAGCACATCAGCTGCGATCCATTTGTATGGCAAATCAGAAACGAAACCGGGTCGCAAAATGGGCCACGTTAATTTTCGCGTTTAACCGCCAAATATCACGTCATAGCGACGGTTGAATTCAAACCAATCCAGCGGGCGCAACGGGTTTTTGCGGTCAAATGATCCGGTGCGCAGAAATTCAATCGTTTGCGAAATCACGGTTGGCGCGTTCATCATAAAGGTGTGTGTGACGGGCAAGGTGATGTGATCTGTCATGCCTTCCACACGCGTGCTTGCGACAGAAACTTTCCCATCGTTGTCGCCTTCGATCATGCTGGAAAAGATCGGACTAATGCTTTGCGACCCCGCGATAACACCCAGCGGAAAATCTACGTTCGGCAATCGGTTGGGCAGGCTGTCGATCGTGGTTCCAAGTTGCATACCCGCTGGGCCGTTCAACATCGAAAACAACTGCCAATCAATAAACTCGTCCACCACTTCTGATCCCCGGTTTGGCGGGGCCATCATGACAACACGGCCCAAGTTCGGAACGTCCTGGCGCGCCAAATAATCGCGCAACAAAATCCCCCCCATCGAATGGCTGACAACGTTGATCTTTCGATCACCACATTTAGCAAAGGCCGCGGGCAAAGTATCATCCGCCAAAGAGCTGATCGGTTGGGAGGTGGAAGGATAAGACGGGCGAACAGTCTGGTATCCAAGTTCAACAAAAATCCGGTCCATCAAGGCCAAGGAACTGCCCGTACGGGCCAGCCCGTGCAGAAACACCACGCATTCGCTTGATTGGCTAGCTTGAGGGACAAGGGTCATAAGGATGAATACAATGGATCGCCACATTTAGAATAAATTATACACCACTTAGCGTCATTCAAGTTAGTCAGACGTTGCGTCAAAATTCCAACAAAAAAGGGCCCCCGAAATCGGAGGCCCCTTCTTAAGACTTTATAAGCTGCGGCAGCTTACATCATGCCGCCCATGCCGCCCATGCCGCCCATGTCGGGCATGCCGCCACCTGGGGCCGCACCTGGTTTTTCAGGCTTATCAGCAACCATGGCTTCTGTTGTGATCAAAAGACCAGCAACGGAAGCTGCATCTTCCAACGCGGTACGGACAACCTTGGCTGGGTCCAAAACGCCGAAGGAGAACAGATCGCCGTACTCTTCCGTTTGCGCGTTGAAGCCGAAGGATGTGTCGTTGCTTTCGCGAACTTTGCCGGCAACAACTGCACCGTCAACGCCAGCGTTTTCTGCGATCTGGCGCAAAGGCGCTTCGATTGCACGGGCAACGATTTTAACACCAGCTGTTTGGTCAGCGTTTGCGCCTTCCAAACCTTCAAGGGCTTTGCCGCCTTGGACCAGTGCAACACCACCGCCCACAACAACACCTTCTTGAACAGCAGCGCGTGTAGCGTTCAGGGCGTCGTCGACGCGGTCTTTACGCTCTTTCACTTCTACTTCTGTCATGCCGCCAACGCGGATCACAGCAACACCGCCAGCCAATTTGGCAACGCGTTCTTGCAGCTTTTCGCGGTCGTAATCGGAAGATGTTTCTTCGATTTGGCCGTGGATTTGGGCCACGCGTGCTTCGATTTCGGCTTTTTCGCCGGCACCGTCCACAACTGTGGTTTCATCCTTCGTGATGGAGACGCGCTTGGCAGTGCCCAGCATGTCCATTGTCACGTTTTCCAGCTTCATGCCCAGATCTTCGGAGATCACTTGGCCGCCTGTCAGGATCGCGATGTCTTGCAACATAGCTTTACGACGATCGCCGAAACCAGGGGCTTTCACAGCTGCGATTTTCAGACCGCCGCGCAGTTTGTTCACCACCAAAGTTGCCAAGGCTTCGCCTTCAACATCTTCTGCAATGATCAACAAAGGCTTTTGCGACTGGATCACGGATTCCAACAAAGGAACCATTGGCTGCAAAGAAGACAGTTTCTTCTCGTGCAACAAGATCATCACGTCTTCCAGCTCTGTCGTCATCTTGTCAGGGTTGGTGACAAAGTATGGCGACAGGTAGCCACGGTCGAACTGCATGCCTTCAACAACATCGGTCTCTGTTTCCAGGCCTTTGTTTTCTTCGACGGTGATTACACCTTCGTTGCCGACTTTTTGCATCGCGTCTGCGATTTGACGGCCGATTTCAGTTTCACCGTTGGCAGAGATTGTGCCGACCTGTGCAACTTCGTCAGTGTCTTTTACTTCGCGGGATGCGGATTTGATGGCTTCAACAACTTTGGAAGTTGCCAAGTCGATGCCGCGCTTCAAGTCCATTGGGTTCAGGCCAGCAGCAACTTGCTTGAGACCTTCACGAACGATGGCTTGGGCCAGAACTGTTGCGGTTGTTGTACCGTCACCAGCTTCATCATTGGTGCGGGAAGCAACTTCCTTAACCATCTGTGCGCCCATGTTTTCGAACTTGTCTTCCAGTTCGATTTCTTTGGCAACAGATACACCGTCTTTGGTGATGCGGGGTGCGCCGAAGGATTTGTCCAGAACAACGTTCCGGCCTTTGGGGCCCAGGGTAACTTTCACGGCGTCAGCCAGAATGTTTACACCAGCCAGCATGCGATTGCGGGCGTCGGTGTCGAATTTGACGTCTTTAGCAGCCATTGTGCTTCGTCCTTATCTTATGAGTATGAAAAAGAAATCGCGGGATCAGTTCCTTAAGAAATGATGCCCATGATGTCGGATTCTTTCATGATCAACAGCTCTTTGCCGTCGACTGTGACTTCCGTGCCGGACCATTTGCCGAACAGGATTGTGTCGCCTTCTTTGACGTCCATGGCGATACGGTCGCCGTCTTCGTCACGTGCGCCAGCGCCCACAGAAACAACCTTGCCTTCAGCAGGTTTTTCTTTTGCGGAATCAGGAATGATCAGACCGCCAGCAGTCTTTTCGTCGCTTTCCGTACGCTCGACCAGTACACGGTCATGCAAAGGAGTAAATGCCATCTTTGTAGCTCCTCGTTAGCTCAAAGTTTCATGCGTTAGCACTCACCTCATGCGAGTGATAACGAAGGGCAGATATGAAACACAGGCCCGTGAGTCAAGCAAACGACCTGGATTTTTCTCAGCGAAATTTAGCGGAAGTGATGAATTCCCCAAAGCTTTCGCACCACACCAACACCGTGGTGTATTTGGTCAGATCAACGCCCTGCGGCAAATCCAAAATGAACCCGTTGAACGACTTCACCTGCCCAACATTCAAGGACTGCGCTTTTTGCGGTTCAAATTCGTCTTCGTGTTCGGCAAATTCTGGCACCAGGTACACCATGTAATCAGGACCCGGCGACAACTTCCCCTCGTGGACAATCTGGGTGGGCGACAGGCTGATCTTACCTTCCCCCCAATGCCCAAAATCACTGCCCCGCAGATCACGGGTCAATTCCGCCGTGAAAGACGCCAGGGCCGCCGTTTCTTGCAACTCCGCCGCGTCGGGGGATGGCGGGGCCGTCAGGATGGGCAGCAGATAAATCCCCAAGCCGAAGCCCGCCACAAAGACAAACCCATGGGAAACTAACAAAGCCAAAAATCTGCGCATGATTGGATCCTAACCCTAAGCGTTGGCAGAAATTGCCAGACAATGCCCAACGGCACAACGGTAATGGCCCGGTTTTCAAGGACACATCATCAGTTTGAAACAATTTTTCAGGACCAGCTATGGCTATCCCAACGTTGAATTAACGGATTGTTAATGTATGTTCAGGGTATGGGTGAGGTTTACTTTTCAGCGATCATTTGCAGCTTGTTGTTAGGCGGAGAACCAGAAGTGCGCCTGCCCTTTTCTGTTGGATATGACGTGAACACCGTACGCATTGATTGCGCCACTAATGACAGCGTAGTGGAAGTGGGCATGGACAAACGATCATCGTTGGATTCCGTGCAACAGGCCCTGTTCGCATCCCATCTGACAGGCAAGGCCCCGGTGATTTATCTGGTGGATACAGATGGCCGCATTGGCAAATACGAAACCCGCATCCGCGCGGCAGCGGGTATGGCGGATGTTGAATTCAAAACTGTCACCAAGGATTTCTTGATCCGTTGGCAGATGACATCTTGGTTGCGGTCTTACACGCCTGTGGCAGCAAACCCTTCGTAGTTATCCAAGGGTATCGCCCCAGTCAGCCAATCCTTTTTGGCCTTCCTTAGTCAGGGCATAAACGCCTTTTTCCACCTTCTTGAACCAGCCATAGTGATTGTCACGCATGATGGTTGTGGCCGCAGGAACGCCTGTGGCCTTGGCCACAATGGCCCCTTTTTCCGCGCCCGCATTGGCAAGGTATGTCGCACACTTCAACGCATCTTGGCGATATCCCGTCACCAGTCCGTGGCGCGTAGCACCCCCTGCATTGGGGTCTCCATCCAGCCGATGGAACGCTTTCTTCAAACCCGTCGCCTTTTTCTTTGAAACCCGCGCTGCATAGGGTCCGGGCGCGCAGTGTTCTTCCAAGAACCCATCGCGTTCACGCACGGTAATGACCCCCACCCCCAAGCGGCGGCACAACGTAATATTGGCCCGCAACGCTTTGGGGGACTTGGGGCGGGGCACGGCGACGAACACGTCTTCGGTTGTGCCCAGCCGTTCCACCACCTGGTGCAACAGTGCCAAAGTGAAGCCCAGCTTCAACTCGATCACCACGGGCGGCGCACCGTCGCGCATGGCCACCACGTCCGCCTTACCCACTTCACCCTTCACGACAAAGCCTTGGCGTTGGAAGTGGGCCTTCACGGCGGGATAGAGATCACTTTCGCGCATTCCCCGACCATAGGAAAAACACCGCCGACGTTCAATCATCGCCCCGTGACAACCCAACCTTGCCCGCCTATAACGCCGCCAAATTTACATGCTTTCGGAGTTTCGACATGATCCAAGTTTTTGGCCACAAATCCCCTGACACCGACAGCACAGGAAGCCCCATCATCTGGGCCTGGTACCTGACCCAGATCAAAGGCACGGCTGCCAAGCCGGTTTTGCTGGGCGAACCCAACACCGAAGCCGCGTTCATGTTGAAACGCTGGAACTTGGACAAACCAGAAATCATTACCACCCTGGACGCCGATGCGCCCGTGGTGATCGTGGACACCAACAACCCAGCTGAATTGCCAGACAACATCAATGATGCGGATATTCAGGGCATCATCGACCACCACAAACTGGTGGGCGGGTTGGAGACCAAAGGCCCCATCGACATTCGCATTGAACCGCTGGCGTGCACCGCCACAATCATGTGGAAGATGATCGGCAAAGACATGGCGCAGATGCCCGAAAACGTGAAAGGCGCGATGCTGTCTTGCATTTTGTCGGACACGTTGGAATTCCGGTCCCCCACCACCACCCAAGAAGACAAGGCCATCGCCCACGACCTGGCCAAAGACCTGGGCATCGATGTAGCCGCATATGCGGCGGAAATGTTCGAAGCGAAATCTGACGTATCTGAGTTTTCCGACGCCGAATTGTTGCGCATGGACAGTAAAGAATACGCTGTGGGTGACACAAAGTTCCGCGTGTCTGTCTTGGAAACAACAGCCCCCAAAATGATCTTGGACCGCAAAGACAGCCTGATGGCATCCATGACGGACGTGGCATCCGAAGATGGCGTGGACCAGGTTCTGCTGTTCGTCGTGGACATCTTGAACGAAGAAGCCACCATGTTGATCCCCAACGATCTGACCAAGGCAGTTGCGGAAAAATCTTTTGACGCGACCGTGGGCGGCGACACCGTTGTTCTGCCCGGCGTCATGAGCCGCAAGAAACAGATCATTCCTAACCTGAAGGTTTAACCCAATGACACGCATCATCGAAAGCATCGACGAAATCGCCGCCAACTATGATGCGTTATTTTTGGATTTGTGGGGCTGCGTCCATAACGGGCTGGCCCCCTTCCCCGAAGCTGTTGCTGCCATGCAGTCGTTCAAAGCTGCGGGTGGCATGGTTTTGTTGCTGACCAACGCGCCCCGGTCGCGCCACTTGGTGGCGAAACAACTGGATGGCATGGGTTTGCCCAATGACGCCTATGACGTGATTGCGACGTCTGGCGACAGTGCGCGGTCTGCCATGTTCCGGGGTGTGGTGGGCGAAAAGGTTTTCTTCGTCGGGCAAGATCACGACCAAAGTTTCTTTGATCCTTTGTCCATCATCGACAACCCCGTGAACATCCAACAGGTCCCCTTAGACCAAGCCGAAGGCATTGTATGTTGCGGCCCGTTTGATCCCAAAGCTGACCCCGAAGAAATGCGCGCGCAATTCTTGTACGCCAAGACCCAAGGGTTAAAACTGCTGTGCGCCAACCCAGACATCGTGGTGGACCGCGGCGAAGAACGCGAATGGTGCGCGGGCGCTTTGGCCAAGTTGTACACAGAAATGGGCGGCGAAAGCCTGTACTTTGGCAAACCGCATCCCCCCATTTACGATCTGGCCCGTCAACGTTTGGTGGCCGCAGGGTATTCCATTCCTGACAACCGTATCCTGTGCGTGGGCGACGGTATCATCACGGATGTGCGTGGTGCCATCGGCGAAGATCTTGATTCGTTGTACATTACGGGCGGGTTGGCCAAGGCCGACACAAAAACCGACCGCCAGCCCGATCCTGACGCCTTAAAAGCGCACCTGGAGGCGGAAATGATGTCCCCGACCCTGGCAATCGGCTATTTACGCTGATTTCCCTTGCCTTTCTGCATCCGCGAAGTAATTAAATTACAACCTTGATGCTTCAAGGTAATGAAAATTGCGTAGAGGTGCGAAATGCTTGATAATATGCCCCGTGGGACGATCTGCATTGAAGACTTGGAAATCGGCATGGTCCGCCACCTGAACAAGGTGGTGACAGATGAAGATATCGAACTGTTTGCCCAAGTATCCACCGACCATAATCCGGTGCACCTGGATGAAGAATATGCGCAAGACACCATCTTTGAAGGACGCATCGCCCACGGCATGCTGACGGCTGGTTTGATTTCCGCCGTGATTGGGGAACAACTGCCCGGCCACGGTACGGTATATCTGGGTCAGAACCTGAAATTCCTGGCCCCGGTGCGCCCCGGTGACCGTGTCACCGCCGAGGTAGAGGTGATGGATATCGATTTTTCCAAGCGCCGCGTCAAATTGGATACCCGGTGTTTGGTGGGCAACAAAAAGGTCTTGATGGGCGAAGCCACCGTTTTGGCACCGTCCCGTAAGTTCGACTGATCCGCATCCGCTTGCCCCGCCTGACTGGGCGGGCTAGGTCACGGCCATGCAACGGTTTACGACTTTCCCTATTCCCAAAAATGCGCGCGGGGCCGCTTTGGCCATCGGCAATTTTGACGGTGTGCATCTGGGCCATCAATCAGTCTTGGATCAAACACGCGCGGCGGCAAACGACGCGCCTGTGGGCGTGCTGACGTTTGAACCCCACCCCCGGGAATACTTTGCCCAGATGACGGGCCAAACCCAAGCGCCCTTTCGGCTGTTGGACGCGGATGCCCGGGCGAACAGGTTGGAAAAGCTGGGCCTAGACGTGTTGGTGGAAGTGCCGTTTGACGCGGCATTGGCGGCCCTGACACCCGAAGAATTTTGCAAAAATATCCTATGTGACGCTGTGGGCGCATCCCTTGTGACAGTGGGTGCGGATTTCAAATTCGGCCAAGGGCGCGCGGGCACAGTGGACACACTACAAGCCATGGGGAACCGCATGGGCTTTGACGTGCACGTAGCGCAGCTGGAACAGCACGGTGATGCGGTGATCAGCTCCACCAATATCAGACAATCCTTGGCTGACGCCGATCCACGACGGGCGGCTGCGATGTTGGGCCACTGGCACCGCATCGAAGGCCCGGTTCTGCACGGCGAAAAGCGTGGGCGTGAATTGGGGTTCCCAACGGCGAACATGTCCATTGCGGGACTGCACCCCCCTGCGTTCGGTGTTTACGCCGTGGTGGTGGATGTGTTGACCGGCGATCATGCTGGTACATATCACGGCGCGGCGTCGATCGGGGTTCGGCCCATGTTTGGGGATAACGTGCCCAACTGCGAAACTTACATCTTTGATTTTAAGGGCGATCTGTACGGCCAAACCCTTTCGGTGGGCTTGGTGGATTTTCTGCGCGGCGAACAAACCTTCGACAACCTCGATGCGCTGATCACCCAGATGGACAGTGACTGCGCCCAAGCCCGCAGCAATTTGGCACAACTATGACAGACGTAATTGACCGCAAAGGCCTGCGCAAGAAATTCTGGGAAACCGTTCCCATGGACAAGATGTCCGACAAAGAATGGGAAGCCCTGTGCGATGGCTGCGGGCGGTGTTGCTTGAACAAGCTGGAAGACCCGGACACCGGGCACGTCGCCCTAACGCGCGTGGCATGTCGGTTGTTGGACGATGAAACATGCCGCTGCGGCCAGTATGAAATCCGCCACCAGTTCGTGCCCGAATGCATCCGTATGACACCCGCCAGTTTGCCGCTGCATGCGTATTGGCTGCCCGCCACCTGTGCCTATAAACGTTTGCACGAAGGGAATGCCCTGCCCGATTGGCACCCGTTGCTGACGGGCACCCATCAGACTGTTCACGACGCCGGAATTTCTGTTCAGGGTTGGACAATCCCGGAATTCGAAGTCGATGAAGAAGACTGGGAAAATCACATCATCGGAGATGCCTCATGAATTTTGCTTCTGACAATACTGGGCCCGTGCATCCCAATGTGATGGCTGCGCTGAACAAAGCCAATGAAGGCTATGCGATGCCCTATGGCGCCGATGATCTGACGGCGCAGGTGGTCGAAGACATTCGCCAAACGTTTGAAGCCCCAGATGCCGCCGTATTTTTAGTTAGCCTGGGCACGGCGGCGAATTCATTGATCCTGGCCACCTTGGCCGATCCGTGGTCCGCGATTTTCTGTCATCCCCACGCCCACATCCAAGAAGATGAATGCAATGCGCCTGAGTTTTATTCAGGCGGGGCAAAGCTGATTTTGGTGGACGGTGACAACGCCAAGATGACGCCCGCCAATCTGAAAGCGGCCATCACAAACGAAGAAACCCGTGGCGTGCACGGCCCCCAACGCGGACCCGTTTCACTGACCCAAGCCACTGAAAAGGGCACCATCTATTCCTTGGCGGAAATCAAAGCCCTGGCGGACGTGGCGCACAATCACGATTTACCAGTGCATATAGACGGCGCACGCTTTGCCAATGCCATGGCCAGCCTGGGGTGCACGCCCGCAGAAATGACCTGGAAAGCCGGCGTTGATGCCGTGACCGTGGGCGGCACCAAGAACGGTCTGATGGCCGTGGAAGCGGTGATATTCTTTGACCCTAAACATGCCTGGGAATTCGAGTTGCGCCGCAAACGCGGGGCCCATCTGTTTTCAAAGCAACGGTTCTTGGCCGCGCAAATGCAAAGCTATCTGGCGGGCGATTTGTGGGTTGAAATGGCCCACGCTGCAAACGCCCGCACCGCCCAGATGGCGCGGGGGTTAAAACAGATCGCGGGCGTAGACATGGCATTTGATCCCCAAGCCAACATCATCTTTGCCCATTGGTCCCGCACCCGGCACGCGCGCCTGTTGGCGCAAGGGGCGTCCTATTATGTGATGGGCGGTGATCCCATGACGGGTGACCCGGATGAAATGTTAGAAGCCCGCTTAGTCACCGACTGGTCCGCGACCGAGGCGGGTGTGGACCAGTTCCTAGATATCCTGCGCGCGGACTAACTAACCTCGCAGTTCAGCGGGAATCAACGCTGCCACATCGCTGACGTGGGTCAGCGGTGACATGTGCCCTGCCCCTTGGATTGTGTGGCGTGATACATTCGGCAGACGGCTTGCCAAGGCGTCGTGGATTGCACTGATGACCGCTGCACTTTGCGACCCTTCGACCAGGGTTACTGGGGCAGATAATTTTTCAAGCCTGCCAGGCGAAAGGACACCGTTGACGTCGTCGTTCAACGCGGCGGCCTGGGCGGGGATCACGTGAATTTGCGCTGCCATGGCTTCTTGCTGTTCCGACCCCAATGCAGACCAGCCGCCGGGACTACCCCATTTATCCACAAAGCACTGGGCCGCAACTGCGCGGTCCCCTTTTTGCCAGGCATCCACGAACGGTGCGAAATCAGCCACGTATTGATCATGGGCCGGCGTGCCTTGGGCTGCGCAAAATTGCACGGGTTCAATCAATGTCACCGACGCCACCTGGTCACCCAATTCTAACGCCGCCAACAACGTGGCTGTTCCACCAAACGAATGCCCCACCAAATGCACAGGGCCATCGGCCAATTCCTTTATCGCATCCGCCGTTAGCCGCTGGGTATCGACACCCGTTGGCGACGGTGCGCTACGGCCATGATCCGGTAAATCCAACATGACGGCTTCGCAAGTCAGCGCGGACACCAAAGGAAACCATGCGCCGGAATGGGCCAAGGCACAGTGGGCGAAAATGCAACGGGGGCCGGTGCCGCGCACAGCGTACCGCAGCGTGGCCCCCGCAATGTTCAACTCCGGCATTTACAACTTGCCTGACAAATACATGTCCAAGTCTTCTATGCGGTCTTGGCCCCAAAACCGCTGATCGTCTTGTGTGATAAAAAACGGCGCACCAAACACACCGTCCGTCACAGCCGTTTCAGCATTGCGGGCGTATTCTTCGGCAGACCCCGCCATGTCCTTGTCCGCCAATGACGGGTCAAACCCTGCCCCCTTTAGACAGTCGGCAATGACATCGGGATTTGAAATGTCTTTTTCTTCAGACCAAACCGCGCGTGTAAAGGCGTGGGACAAGCCCAACAGATCGCCGTCACCGTGGTTCTTGGCGGAAATAAACGCATAGGATGACGGTGCCATATTCGTCGGGAAATGGGCTGGTTTCAGATTGAAATCCATTCCCAGCTTTTTGGCCGTGCGGGTCATTTCCTGCAGACGCCATTCTTGGCGGCTGACATGACGTTGGCCCGGGGGCGTGCCCCCTGTCGCAGAAAACACCTGCATCAAGTCGACGGGGCGATATTCAACGTCCAGGTCATGCTTTTCGATCAGCGGGCGCAACCGTTCGCCAGAAAGATAAACGTAAGGACTGATAGTCGCGAAATAGTAGGTCAGCTTGGGCATGATACAGGGCCTTTTCTTTGTCATGGCGGTGGGAGGAATCGTAGCCCCATGTTAAGGGGTGTCAACGAAGCGCGACTCACTTTCGTGATAAAGACCGGGGATACATTCACATGCCAATTATGGACGAGCCGAAACTGATTTCCGGCAACGCAAACCTGACGCTTGCCACGGGGATTGCGCGCCGCATGTCCATGGCCCGGGGCCAAAAGATCAAACCAGTGGACGCCCGTGTCGAACGGTTCAACGATGGTGAAGTTTTTGTGGAAGTCTACGAAAACGTCCGGGGCGAAGACATGTTCATTGTCCAGCCCACATCCAGGCCCGCCAATGACAACCTGATGGAGCTGCTGATTATTGCAGACGCGTTGAAACGATCTTCGGCCCGCCGCATCACCGCTGTGATCCCTTACTTCGGGTACGCCCGTCAGGACCGCCGGACCAAGGCCCGCACGCCGATCTCTGCCAAAATGGTGGCGAATATGATCAGCCAAGGCGGCATTGAACGGGTTCTAACCATGGACCTGCATGCGGCACAAATCCAAGGGTTCTTCGATATTCCGGTTGATAACTTGTATGCCAGCCCGATCTTTGCGTTGGATGTGGAACATAACTTCCCCGACCTAAGCAAAGTAACTGTTGTCTCCCCCGATGTGGGCGGTGTGGCCCGCGCCCGTGATTTGGCGCAACGCATCGGCTGTGGTTTGGCCATCGTCGACAAGCGCCGCAATAGCCCAGGTGAGGTCGCTGAAATGACGGTCATCGGGGAAGTCGCGGGCCAGACTTGTCTGATCGTTGACGACATTTGCGATACTGCGGGCACCCTTTGCAAAGCGGCCGAAGTCCTGATGGACGCGGGCGCGGTTGAGGTGCATTCCTACATCACCCACGGCGTATTGTCGGGGCCCGCCGTGGAACGGATCGGGAATTCGGTCATGAAGTCTTTGGTGATCACGGACTCGATCGAACCCACGCCTGAAGTCGCGGCCTGTAAAAACATCAGGATTGTGCCAACGGCCCCGCTGTTTTCCCAAGCAATTTTGAACATTTGGTCAGGGACATCCGTGTCGTCGCTGTTCGACACGGACTCATTGAAAACAATCTACGACGGGATCTACTGACACAGGGACTTCGTCGCCTTAGTCTTCTACATCCCAATCGTCGGCATATCCTAACTCACCCATGGCAGTCCAAGCCGCGCGCATCCGCGCGACTTTGGTGTCGCCCCAGGTCTTGAACACCAAAACAAAGCCCTGGGTGGTAACCTGTTCGACAGTCAAATCCCCACGGGAATTTTCGCTGGAATTGATATCCCACATCGACAAAGACAATGAAACTGCAGGCACGGATCGGAACGTTTCATTAAACGACACGTTTTGACGCGCCTCACGGGGACCTGTCTCGGCCCACATCGGACCACCCGCATCAAAGTCAGAAAACAACACAACGTCGCCCTGATCGATGCCTAAGTTTTGGTTCCGAATTCGTATCATACCACTTACCTGCCTTTGAATTCACAAAAAGGGAAGTAAAAACAAAAAGGCCCCGCAAAAGCGAGGCCAATTCAATGCTTTAGATAGAAAATCAGTTTGCAGCGAAGCCCAAATCACTGGCCAAAGCGGCAATGTGCGCTTTGTATTGGTCAGCAGTGTCCTTGGCATCTTCGCCAGCGGTTTCAGCTGCTGATTTTGCAGCGGCCATCATGGTGTCGATGTCGCCTTGGGTCACGTCTGCTTTGGCGATTGCTTGTTCCGCAAGAACGGTCACGCCGACGGGGCTGATTTCTGCGAAACCACCTGTCACCACGAACTGCTCCGCACCGCCGGACCCCATCGCGGACAAAACGCCGGGGCGCAGGGTCGTCATGGTGGGGGCGTGGTTTGCCATAGCTGTAAGGTCACCTTCGGCACCGGGGATTTGAACCTCGGTCGCTTCAAAAGATGCCAGGCTGCGCTCGGGGCTTACCAGGTCAAATTGCATCATGTCTGCCATCGTATTCTCCTTTGGTGGAGGTCGCCGCCCCTGGGATCACCCAAGGGCAGTGACAGAACAAATTAGGCGGCTTCCGCAGCCATTTTCTCGGCTTTGGCGATCACTTCGTCGATGCCGCCAACCATGTAGAAGGCGCCTTCGGGCAAGTGGTCGTATTCGCCAGCAACAACAGCTTTGAACGACGCGATTGTGTCTTCCAAAGGTACCTGCTTGCCGTCAGCGCCGGTGAACACTTTGGCCACGTCGAACGGCTGGGACAAGAAGCGTTCCAGCTTACGCGCACGGGCCACAGCCAATTTGTCGTCTTCTGACAATTCGTCCATGCCCAAAATCGCGATGATATCCTGCAAGGATTTGTAACGCTGCAGAACCTGCTGAACGTCTGTCGCAACTTTGTAGTGTTCGTCACCAATGATCAACGGATCCAACAGGCGCGATGTGGAACCCAGGGGGTCCACGGCCGGGTAAATCCCTTTTTCAGAGATCGAACGATCCAAAACGGTGGTCGCGTCCAAGTGGGCGAACGATGTTGCTGGCGCAGGGTCAGTCAAGTCATCCGCAGGGACGTACACGGCTTGAACGGACGTAATCGAACCCGATTTGGTTGACGCAATACGTTCCTGCATCGCCCCCATGTCTGTCGCCAATGTTGGCTGGTATCCAACCGCAGATGGGATACGACCCAAAAGCGCTGACACCTCTGAACCCGCTTGGGTAAAGCGGAAGATGTTATCAACGAAGAACAACACGTCTGATCCAGACTCGTCACGGAACTGCTCGGCCAGTGTCAAACCAGTCAAAGCAATCCGCATACGCGCGCCGGGAGGTTCGTTCATCTGGCCGTAGACCAGCGCGATCTTCGAGTCTTCGGGATTGTCGAGCGAGATGACGCCCGATTCGATCATCTCGTGATAGAGGTCGTTCCCCTCGCGGGTCCGCTCGCCCACACCGGCGAAGACCGAATACCCGCCGTGGCCTTTGGCGATGTTGTTGATGAGTTCCATAATCAGAACCGTCTTGCCCACACCGGC
>ENA-ORXR01002537-ORXR01002537.1-marine-metagenome-genome-assembly--contig:-NODE-2537-length-17214-cov-9.595612_pt1 | contig 17214 bp, 7 predicted proteins | sample MGYA00237866_ERZ511479 | MGnify/ENA metagenome assembly ERZ511479 | reverse complement strand
CGCCACCGCAGGAGCGGGCGTCTCGACCGGCGCCACAACAGGGGAGGGCGTCACCGCCGGCGCCGCCATCTGGGCGGGCGCCCTCACCGGCGCCACCACCAGCGTGTGCGTCACCGCAGACGCCACCACCTGGGCGGGCACCGCCACTGGCAACGCCACCGGAGCGGGCGTCTCGTCCGGAGCCATAAGGGGGGCGGGCGCCACGACCGGCGCCGCCACCGCGGCGGGCGTCACGACCGGCGCCGCCACCGATGCGGGCGCCACGACCGGCGCCGCCACCGATGCGGGCGCCACGACCGGCGCCGCCACCGATGCGGGCGCCACGACCGGTGCCGCCACCGATGCGGGCGCCACGACCGGCGTCGCCACCGGGGCGGGCGCCACGACCAGCGCCGCCGCCGAGGCGGGCGCCCACGCGGACGGGCGCAAGGCGGAAGCCGCGGAGGCGGGCCTGGCGTTTGCAGCCGTCCCGATTTCGCCAGCGACGGCGGACGCGTCGACGGCCAAGGCGGTGATCGACGCGCTGACCGACCTCCCGTCGCCGGTGCTGATTGAGTGCGCGAGCGCGATGCGCGCGGGCGCGGTGGCGTCGCTGTGGATGGGGCACCAGAGCAATATGGCGGCCGACGCGGTCGTGGCCGACGCAAAGGAACGCCAGCTGGGGTGGGTCAACGTGCCGCCGCTCAAGGCGTGGGTCACCAAAAACGTTTGAGTGGGAGGGGGCCCATGCGTGTGGAGTCGGTGTTTCTGTGGGGAGGTGCGCACATAGACATGACACTCGTTCCTTTGGATGGCACGACTGGTGGAGAACGGAGAACGTTACGAGGCGGTGGAATGCCGCGCCCCCACCGAGCGACGCACACGGCAAGTGAGAATGCTTCCAGACGGTTGGCCTAGCGCAAGCACGCAAGGAGCACGCGCGCAACAAGAAGAGACAACATAGAGGAAAGGGAGAAGAAGAAAAAAAGAAAGAAACAAAACGAGTCTCTAGTGCGTGGCCGAGAAACCGCAGAACCGCGCGGCAATGCACGCGGGGGCAATCACAAGACGCGTCACCCCAACACCGACGCCGTTCACCCTCACGGCCCGTACCGGCGGCGGTGTGCCGCCTGCGTCTCCTCATCATCATCCTCGTCCGACGCATACGCATCACCGTAGCGCCAGATGTGCTTGCGCGTGCGCCGTCCAACGTCTTCCGCGTCGCGGTAGCGCTCCGCCACCGCACGCGTCGCCGCGTCTTGGCGCCGCCAGTTGCGAGCGAGGCCGGCTTGAAGCAGCTGCTCGGCCAGACTGGCGCTGCTACCACCGGACGGTCGAGAGGGGGCGGGCGCCGCCGCGGGCGCCGACGGGGTGGGCGCGGGCCCCTTACCGGCGCTTCGCCTCGATGACGACGCCGCGGCGGTGGGGAGCGTCGGGAACGCATCGTCGCCGGCGCCATTGACTACGACCGCGGGGGCGGCCGCCGCGGAGCTGCCGCCCCCAGACCCAGAGCCACTGCCGCTGCCCGACGCAGGCTCCCCGTCGGCGACCACGACGGCATCGCCGTTGGCCACGCGGACGCGGCGGCCCATGGCGAGCTCCCGCAGCAGCAGCCCCGCGTCGCGGCCAACCTCGTGGCCCTCCCCCGGCACCATCACCGCGTCGACGGCCGCAACCACGGCAAGCGGGGCCATGGCCGCCAGCGGCGTCGCCGCGTTGAGCGGCCGCAGGTTCTTGGGCGCCACCCAATCCTCATTGCCGTAATCCAAAAAACGCACCCACGCCGCCGCGTTGGGGCCACCCCCCGCCGCCGGCGCCGCGAGCACCTTGGCACGGTACCAATCGCCGTTCCACTTGGCGGCGAGCACCTCCCCGGTGCGCACCGCCGCCGACGGCTTGCCGCCGTCCAAGTTGCACGCCGCGAGCGCGGCCTCTACGCCGCTCATCTGGCGGGCGGCGGTCTCGGTTTGCACGCACAGCTTGCCCGCAAAGCCAACGTCGACGACGCGGCCGACAACCGTCGGTCCCGCACGGGCAGCGGCGGCCTTGGCCGCCGCCTCAGCCAACTCGGCAGCCGTCGGCTCGTGGTAATCCTTCCACACCCCCTTGCCGGCGGCCTTGGCAGAGGCGGCCGCCGCGACCAGCGGCCGGGAGTTGGGGTCCTCGGCCGGGTAGTAGGCCGGGTGGAGTTTGCCATACCCGGCCGCGAGCAGCATCTGGGCAGCGTCGTCACGGCCCTTGCCGTCGGCAGACGGCACCAAAAAGGTGCCGAGGAAGGCGCCGGTGCGGTCGCACGATTCAATGTGGATGTCCACGTCCCGCTGCAGGAAAGTGTCGCGTGCAAACGCGTGCGCCTCGTCACCCAGCGCCTCCCCCGGAACGGTCTCCTTGAGCACCCCCCCGGGGCCAAACACCCGCCGCGTCGACGGCGGGCACGCGACGGCCTTCAACGCAAGTGTCGCGAGGGCCGAATCCTTGATCAACATCACCCGGAAGCGAGAGCCGGACATGACGTACTCGACAATACCCCGCTGCGGGCCCGTGCGCTGCAGGTAATCGACCATCTCCTTGGCACGCTTCTTGCCCGCCGGGCCCGTCAGGTCATTGACACGGCCGCGGCCAGTCGACGACGAGTCGTCGGCAGTCAGCGCCTCGCGTTTGGCCGTCGCCTCCTTCTCCGCAACGAGGTACTCCTCATAAGCGCCGGCACGGGCCTCGTCCCCGCGGTGGCGGGTGATGGTGGCCAGGCCGGCCTTAACGAGCATGAGCCCAACGTCCTCGGCCTCTTTGGTGTCCCGCTTGAGCGACACAAACATCATGGCGTCGGAGCGGCCGGCCGGCGGCGGCGCCCCCTTTGGCGCATTCGACGCACCGACAGACGCGGCAGCGGGCCCGCCCGGCGCCCCCGTGCTCGGCGCACCGAGTACGCGCGTGTACTCGACGGTCACCATCACGCGGCGACCGATGAGGCGCTTGCGCAGCAGCTCCCGTGCGGCGTATGCGCCGGGCGCGTCCCGCTCTGCCCCCCTCCCGAGCCGCGGCGCGCGGATGGAGGCGAGCGACAGGCGGCGGGGCTCGGCCGCCGGCGCCCGCTCGTCGACGATCGACAGCATGTCGCCCGACACGATCTCAACCACCCGCCCCGCCCACGTTTCAGTGCCGCCGGTCGGCGCCACCGCGCCGGTCGTTGGCGGCACCCAGTCCTTCCACACCGCCAGGCGCGCGTTGCGGGCGGCACGCTCCGCGGCACGGAGGGCGGGTGCTTCCGCCGACGAGTCGAGGCTGTACCCCATCGTGCGGGCAAAGCCACGGCGGAGGAGCTCCTCCCCGAGGCTGAGCGGGTCGCTAACGGTGCCGAGGAGCATCCCCGACTTGTCGACGCCGCCCAAGCTCAGCCGCACATCCCGGTGGAGGACGCGGGATTCAGTAAAGACCTTGGCGTTGAGCGCAAAGGGCATCGGGATGAGCGCCGGCGGCGCGCCCGCGCCCGGCGGGGCCGACCCCTCGGGGCGGCGGAAGCCGGGGCAGATGACCCCGGCAATCGACACGGTCGCCGCGCGGTAGACGGTCGGGTCGCTCTCCCCGGCCGCCGCGTCGGCGTCCTTGATCAACACCCGCAGCACCGCCCCATTGATGACGTGGTCGACAATCCCGTCCAGCGTTTTGCCGCGCACCGACGCCACGTATGCCTCGGCGTCAACGCTCGACGCAAATGGCAGGTGTACGCGGCGGTGCGGCTGCACCGGCGCCGCGCCCGGCACCTTGTTGTGGATCCCCCTGTTCGCCGTCACCGCCGCATCCTCGGCCGCGACTAGCGCGTCATAGTCCGCTGCCCGCTCGTTCTCCGGGTTGTGCCGGCGGAGGCGCGCGAGGCCGGCCGACACCAGTTCAGCGGCGAGGCCACCCTTGGGCGGCGGCGGCGCACCGGCAGCAGGTGGAAGGGAGAGGGAACCAAACAGGCGCCCTTGCAGTGCCGCTACCCGATAGTCGACACAAAAGGAGACGGGCTTGCCGACGAGCTTTTTGCGGAGGAGCTCCCGCGCGGCCCACGCGCCAGCCTCATCGGCGGGAAAGAAGCCGTCGCTGCTGGGCACGCCGCCGGTCGGCGCGCCCGGCCCGTGGGTTTGAGCGAGCTTGGGCGCCGCGAGGGACGCGAGCGAAAGCCGCAGCTCTGGGGGGGGGCCCGTCGCCCCAGCCTGGGGCTTGATGAGGACGACAGTGTCGCCCGATGGGACGGCCTTGACAATGGCCGACAGCGGCCGGTGCAGCGGCACGTTGGTAGCCATAGTGGTAAACCGGCCCACAGGGCCGGCGAGCGTCAACGCCGAGGTGCGGGGGCGGATGCTCGGCAGCCCCGGCGGGGCCCCGCAGCGACGATCAGTCGAAAGGAGCACGGTCACCACACCCGGGTCGACCACCAGCGGGAGGGGAACAAGAAGATCCGCCTGGGAGGGAAGGGACGTCGATTACCGCTGACGACGAGGAGGCAATGACGACAGGCGTGCTGCGTCCAGGACAGCACAGGCACAAAGGGGGGTGTGGGGGATGAGTCAGTGGACAAGGGGGGGCCAAGGAGAAAAAAGCATGCAGACTCGTGGCTTGGAGCGCGAGAGCGGTCAACCAAGCAGAGTTGGGAGTACCCAGGGTTTCTGGAATAGAGTCCCCCCATTGGCTGGATCTATACTTGGGTCAACGTGTTGCACTGACAGTGCTGACACTAGTGTACCTACTCATTCTCCCGGTTCATAATTTCTGGTAATTGATATCTACTAATCGATGATCTGTTCGACCTTATCGATTTTTTTTCGTCAGACCGGCTGGTGTCCTTCTCTGGACAATCGCCGGCCCCCAATTTTCCGAGCAATGACCACGGCCGTCGTTGGCGCCGCGACCGTCGCGCTCACGGGCTTCGTGTCCGTCGTGGATCCCGACGAGTCGATCGCCTCTTCGCGTCGGTGTGCGGCCATCCATTTCGCCCCCCCCCTCGTCGAGCACTGTTCCTTGCGTCGCCGCACCTGGCGGCAACCTCTCCATCATGGTATGCCTTGGGACGTGTTCGTTGTGTGTGGGTGGGTGACTGAGCGTTAGGGGGTTTGTGGGTGGTTTCGTGCTTTGCTTTGTTCCCCCGCAGCGCGTGGCGCAGCATCACCGCACTCTGCTTTATTTGGGGTGTGCTGTGCGTCTGTGCGGCGGCCTCCTCGCTCATTTCGTGGATGCGTCAAGGGATTTCCCCTTTTGCCAGGGGCGTGCCGCGGCCTGTCTTCTCGCTTGACCAGGCGGGGGCCATGTTGTGTGGGCGGTATCGAGAGAGCAGTTGCTTTATCGCCTGGCACCTTCGGTAAGCTGCTTTTTGTCGTCCTATGCTCAGGCCTCTGACGTTCTGACCACCTTGCTCTGTTGTCGTTCGCGTGCTACCTGCTACACGGTGTTTCCTTTTTTGCCTCAACAGCCGTCCCACAAGGCCCTGAAAATCAAGCTGAAGCTTGCTCGCAAGTCCAAGCAGAACCGGCCCGTGCCCTACTGGTTCCGGCTTAAGACAGACTCCAAGATCCGCTACAACGCGAAGCGCCGCCACTGGCGCCGCACCAAGCTCAACTTCTAAGCGACGGCTGCATCTCCGCGCTGCTGTGTCGCTTTGTTCTGGATCTTGGCGTGCTGATGGCCCACGCGGTGGTACCCGAGAGGTGCCCATCGCCGGCAGTGTCGTTCTTGCGATCGTACTATCAAGCCGGTGGTGCCAAGGTGGAGGGAGGCGGCGGAGCGTTCGCTGTGGGGTGTCCGCGCCTGGATGCGTGCATCGTGCGATTGGGTGTGCGCGGTTTTGTGGGGGGGTCGTTGCCAGAAGGAAAGTGCAGGAGATAGGCTTGGCTGTCTTGCCCTTTTTTCTCGCTTGCAGCTTCGTCAGTTCACCCGGTGCTGTTCGTACTTGCATAATACAGGCGATACGCGCTCTCATAGCCAACCTGTTAAATACAACCCGCGGGTACAACTGAGCACACCCGCGACTGCTAACCGTCTGACGCACTTCGGGAGAGCGGTTGAGCCTGTGCGCTACGCAACAAGCATGGAGCGAGCAGAGCTTCGTAAGCACCGCGCAAATTTGCGCCCGTGGCAGGTACAGTGGGCCGCAGGTGACTACGCACTGCGCATTGCGCACCGTCTCGGCATGACAAACAGTGAAGCCCGCGAAGAAAAAAAACGAACCGGGGAATCAGAAGCTCGAGGAAGCATGATAGAAGCAGAGACACAATGAGGCTGCCGCCAAGGAGAAGTCATCCGAGCATCACCAGTGGCTCGCCGTGCCGTCCCCGTGTCGAGCCGCCGTCACCGGCGCCCCCATGTTGCAAGATGGCGACTCCCACCGTGATGTCGTCGACCACGTCCTCCCGGTCAGCCCAGAGCCCCGCAGCTTTGCGAACGAGGGCCTCAGACACCTCCTGGCCGCCCAGCCCCTGGTCGAGCATCTGACCAACCATGTCCACCACCTCCTGGCTGCCCAAGAACTCCCACAACCCATCGCTGGCGACAATGACAAAGGCGTCGTCGATGCCTAACCGCACGACGCTCAGCTCCACCTCCGAGTTGACCCCAATCGGCCGCACAACGTCGTCCCCAAACGCGCGGGAGAGGGCCAAGCCAGGTACCCGTGAGTGGGCGAGCCATACCCGGTACGGCCCGACGCCGTTGCCCGCCCACGTTTCCACCCGACCGCCGTTTTGCACAATGCGCTTGCGCTCCGACTCGACCGACGGCTTGTGGTCCGTGGACAGGTCAATGGCAGTGTAGGCGGTGCCGGGGTTGGCCGCCCGGCCGTCCCCAGAGTTCGATGGCGGCCACGGGAGCGTCGACGAGCCGACGCCGCCGGACGCGGACGACGAGTCCAGGACGTTGGTGAGGCTAGTGGCCCCTATTGCTGACGGCGTACGCCGGCCGAGTACGCACCGCGAGTCACCCACGTTGCCGCAAAACAGGTGCACCCCGTGCAAGAGGATAAAGGACGCAGTGGACCCCGACAGCCGGACGTCAATGTCCGAGTCGGTCGCCAACCGCCTCGCAGTGGCAGCACACGCCTTGCGGATGGCATCCGGGACGCAGATGCCGCCAGAGATCAAGGACGCCCGCAACGCGTCTGTGAGGGCATGCGCAACAAAGAAGGAGACCGCCTGGCCGAACTGACCATGACCATCAAAGACGCCCACAAAGGCGGTGGCCCCGCCTTGGACGTCCACCGAGGAGGCAGACGAAGGGAGCCCGTCTCTCCTTTGGGAGGTGCGGCCCGTCGAGGACAGCTCATCAGCGGCTGAGTGGGAAGACGACGCAGGCGTGTGAAAGGGGACGAGCACCGCAAACGCATCCTGGTTCTCTTTCCCAGAGCGGACCGGCTCCCAGCCGGTGCGGGACTTGTAGCCAACGTCCAAGCGGATGGGTGCCGAGACGGGTTGCCGCTTCACGTGCACGACTCGCCGCTTTTTCCGCTTCGTTGAGGTGGGTGGGAGAAAGTCCGTCCGGTCCGCGATGATGGACAGGCGTCGGCGCAGTTCGGCCACATGAGACTGCACCATCACAACCGGAAAACACGCAAGCCATGAAGGAAAGGAGCAAAAGAGGCACAATACCAGACGCACAGAGAGAAATCCGGGTCAGAAACAACGCCGGACACAAGGAAAGCATACGCTCCGGTGCTTGACGAGGAGGAAGAAAGATGTTTGGATGGCACAAGTGAAGTGCCCGCACCAGCCCAGAACGTGTATCGATCGCGTATCAAAGTGTGGAGATGGACAAAGAAGCGGTCCGCACGTGGTCAACCAGCAACCGTGACCTGCACAACACCCTCTCCGCGCTCACCCCACATGCACGTGCTCCTCATTCACGGAACAGCTCCTGCCGCAACACGCGCGTCAACGCACCTCGTTCTGTCCCGACGGCGCAGGCGTAAAGTGCGTCTTGCGGCCGCCGCCGCCGCCGCCAGAAGGTCCTCCAGACGACTTCCGGCCAAGACCAAAGCACGCAGATAGCATCGCACGACGTCGCCGCAGCGCAGCGCCGCTGTCCGTCTCCGATACACGCCCTCACCCGTCGGTGAGCAGGCGCCCCGCGGCTCCGCCCGGTGTACCCCCCCTCACCGCCCCGCCTCGTCCGTACAGCCACCACCGAGGCTGACAGCCGGCGCCCCTCAGAGCCACACAGGGAAGGGGGTGCCCAGAGGCGACAAAGCAGACGCCCCCACCCGGTAGCGATGCCGCAATACCCAGGGGGTCGGCACCCAAGCCGGTACGCGCCACAAGCGCGCGCCACGGAGCGCCCGCACGCACGGGCCGTTGGGCGCCGGCGGGCTCGCGCAGCGCCAACCGGCGGCAACGCGGCCGTGCGGCACAAAGGGAGCCCCGCGCGGCGCACGCGCGGCCACGTCAGCGCCTCGTCGTTGTGCGCTTCGCCGGCCGGGCGCCGGTCCCACTCGCTGCGCGCCCCGCACGGGCGCGCCGGACCCACGGGCCGGCGGAGCTTGGCCGAGAAACGGGGGCGGGCGGCCGGTGTCGCCCCGTGAGTCGTCGTGCACCCACCGATGCCACCCTCGTGCCACGAGGAGCTGGACCTTGTCTGTCTCGCGGGAAGCAGCGTGGGATGGCCGCCCCTGGCACGCAGAATCGTCCACCAGGCGAGTGGATTTCGAGCAAGAGACCGAACCGTTTCGAGATTGGTTTGGCGTGTGACGGATCTCGTGTGGTTCACATTCGTGGGAATCAGAATTCGCTGTGCGCCGCAACGTGGAGCAGCTTGGCCCACACCGCTTCTATCGCCGCGACACGCTCTGTCCCACCATGTCGTACGTGTGTGGGTTGTACATTTGAAAGCAGCCTCGCACCGCTGATGAGGGCGCGGGAGGGTTCTTTTCCATCTTCGGTTGCTCAGCATCAGGACGGGGATGTAGCTGGCGGCCGCACACCCTGACCCTGGTTGATTCAGCCCGTGGTGAGCGTTCTGGATCCGGCTCGAGCCGAGCACAGCGCTCGGCAAGAAACTCCACTCAGAAGACCGTGTGCGAAAGGAGGCCTGCCGCAGGGCACGCCAGAAATGTCGCGTCGAGTGCACTGGCGGGCACCGCAGCCAAGAGGGGACCGTCTACATGGGCGGGACGCTGCACCGAATAGTGTACAATGACGGCCACACACACCCCCGTCCAGTCGACAGGGACGGGGTCCCACCAGCACGCTCAGTGCTGGCGCCAGCCACATCAGGGGAAAGCGAAGCAGCTGTTGGCTCGCACACTCAACAAAAAAAAAAGACAATGTACAACGAGCACCCAGGCACGCGACCACAAGAAAGGAAGGGCACGCCCCCACAAGCCACTCACTCAATGACCGGTGGCACACGGGTGAAGATGCGCGACACGAGCCGGTCCCACGCGAGGGCCCCAAACGAGTCGGCGACGAGCACGCGGATGACAAACCACCGCAGCTGCGAGTTGGGAAACGGCACCAGCTGCATGAACTGGTTGGCCTCGGGCGACACCTCCGCCACTGCAAACGCGACAATCGCCGCGCACACCGCGAGCGTCCTGAGCAAGTACACATTGTCAAAAAGGCCCTCCATGAACGGGCGGCCCTTGTAGTTGACGACAAACGTGGCCGTCTGCTGCGACGTCGACAGCAGAAAAATGACCGTGTTGAGGATGTTGGGCGAGAAGGAGCCCTTGACGTCGGGTCGAAAGTCGGGCGGCAGGTACCGCTTGGCCGCCGCCGACGCAAAGTACAAGGCGGCCACGTGCATGGCGAATTGGCCGAGGAGGGAGAGGAAGAGGGCGGGGGCAAACACCGACTCTGCGGGGCGCTGCCGCGACAGCCGCCGGAGGGGCTTGGAGCGGGAGATCATGAAGAAGGCGGCGGCGGTGAGGATGCCCGTCGTCGTCAGCTGCCGGTCCCCCAGCTTGACCCCGTCCAAGTGGAGGACGGAGAGGGAGTAGGCCGAGACGAGCGAGTTGAGGGCAAGGATCTGGTACGTTTGCAGTGTCGTTGCCAGCGTACACCGCCCCTGCCGCACAATCGCTGTGACCGAGTCGATGGACATGCGCTTGGAGGTGAAGGGCGACGCGACGGACGCGTCGCCGAGTTTGACGAGTGGCGGACCGTCTGGCTCGGCCTCCTCGAGGGCAGCCTTGAGCTGCGCCACCCGCGCTTCCAACTCCGTCTGGGGCGGCGCCCCAGCGGCGCCATTGTCGCCAGCCGTCGCCACCTCCTTGGTGCCATTGGCCGCCCCGCCCGCCGCCGCCTCCCGCTGCGCCGCCTGCGCCGCCGCCGCGCGCTCTGCAACGGCCAACTGCGCCACCTGCTGCTGCCGCAGTATCGCCGCCTGCCGCTGCCGCACCGCCTCGGCAAACGTTGCCGGCGGCGTGTTGGCATTGGCCGCCGCCCCGTTGGTGCCCCCCCCGGCGGCGCGCGGCCGATTGGCCGCCACCGCCGGCCGCGAGATGGTCGTCGACAGCAACGCCACGCCAACATGCGCCTGCTTCAACGCCCCCACGTCGTTCGTGCCGTCCCCACACATGAGCGTAATCAGGTCGGCGGCATTGAGGGACGAGAGCACCCGCTCCTTGAGCATGGGCGTCATGCGGGCAAAGACCTTGACGTGGCGGGTGACCGCCCACACGTCGTCGCAGGCGGCGGCGACCGCCGACAGCGCCGGGCCCGACACGGTCAGGTCGTACGTGGCCGCGAGGGAGGGCACCGCATCGACGGAGAAGGCCTTTCTCCTCAAGCCCGTCACGGCCGACATCCACGCGACGAGCTCCTCGCCACCCTCGTTGGTTAGCCCGACCGCCGCTGCGGGGGCACACACGTCGGCGGCCGTGGCACCGCCGGTCGCCGTGGCCGCGGCCGCCGCCTCCGCGGCTGCCGCCTCGGCCACGGCCGCCGCCGCCGCCACCCCCGCCGACGTCAGCTCGAGGATGAGCATCCGCCGCGTGGAAATCGCCACCTGCCGCGCCACGTGCGCGGCCGTCAGCGTGGCGTCCCCTGTAATCATCGTGCACGCGTGGGAGCTCTTCTTCAACGCGCGGATGGCTTTGCGCGAGTCCGCGCGGAGGGGGCACTCAAAGCACACAAAGCCGACAAACGTGAGCCCCGCCTCCACGTCCGCCCGCGCCATGTGCCGCAGCGTCGCCACCGACGTGCCCGCCTTGAGCCGCCGCACGGCGAGCGCGAGCACCCGCAGCCCCCGGCGGGCGAGCGACGACGCCGTCTCGTCATACCCAGCCGGCGGGGTGCCGCCCGCCAGCAGCCGCCGGATGGCTTCGGGGGACCCCTTGACGAGCACGTGCGGCGCGTCGGGCACGCCCGGCGCCGCCTCCACCTGCGCCACCACGCTCATTCGCTGGAGGGCAGAGGAAAAGCGGTGCCGCGCAACGATGCGGAGGGAGCCGGCGCCCGACGAGAGGCCCCCGCGGACGGGCACGACCGTGTCGCCGCGGGCGTAGCGCCACTGCACGGCGGAGAGCGCTTCGAGTTCGAGCGGATCCCCAACCACGTCATCGTCCACGTGCACGAGCGAGTGGCAGCCGGCAAGCACCCGTACCGCCTCGCGGGATGCCTTGTCAAAGGCCACGAGCGGGTAGACGCCCGCGTCATTGGCCGCCGGCGCGCCCGGTGCCGACGCCCGCGGCACGTCTGCCGCGACGCCCTCGCCCGCGTCGGTGGCCAACCGCACGCCTGCCTTGTCGAGGCCGTCAGTGACCGTCGCCGTCGCCGCCCGCGGCAACGCCAGGCCGACCGCCTGGATGGTGTCGGTCGTGAGCGTGCCCGTCTTGTCAAAGCAACAAATGTCAATCTTGCCCGCGTACGGGATGCGGAACGGTTCCGTGCAAAACACCGCCGCGCGCACGAGCGCAATGAGCGACGTGTTGACGGCCAGCGCCAGCTGCATCGGCAACTCGGGCGGCATCACGTTGGTCACAATGAGCACGCAGTGGAGGAGGAGCTCAAAGCGGGGCCGGTCCGCGTCGGCGAGGCCGACGCGCAGCACGTAGCCCGACGCGGCCACCGCAAACGCAAGGAGGAAGAGGAGGAAGAGCGCCGTCTCGCGCGAGTTGGCCGACACCTGCTCCGTCGAAAAGAGGATCGTGCGCATCAGCCGCCCCTGCGCGCTCCCAAACCCGGTCCGCAGCACAAAACACACGCAGCCGCGGTCGGGGGGGCGCAGCGCGCACGACGCGGCGGCGGCACCGGTCGCGTCGGCGGCGGGCGTGTGCGTCAGGATGCGGGTGCCGCCAAAGAGCACGTGCGCCTTGTCGTCGCCCTTGATCGCCAGCGGCGCGGCGCCGGCGGCCGCCGACTGGGGCACAATCGCCTCCTTCATCAGCGGCACCGACTCGCCCGTGAGCATCGCCTCATTGACAACCGCCGCGCCGCCGAGCAGCAGCACGTCGGCGGGCACGAGCTCGTCCTCCCCCGCCCCGCGGCAGAGGGAGATGATGTCGCCGGGCGCGAGCGTCGCCGACGACACTGACGTCCAGCGGCTGTTGCGGAGGACGAGGAGATCCCGCGGCGTGTTGCGCATGCCCCGCAGCTCCCGGAGGGAGCGCAGGCGCCCAAACACGACCGTCGCCTCAAACAACAACATCATGCTCAGCGTCATCAGCGCAAAGTACCAGTACTCATCGAGCATCCACAGGCCGACGCAGGCGACTTGAAAGACAAAAAAGGGCGCGAGCAGGTGCTGCTTGTACAGCTCGAGGAAGGTCGGCGCGGGCATGTCGAGCCGGTTGTCCCCAAACCGCCCGAGCGCCACCTGCACCTGCGGGGTCGTCAACCCCCGCGCGCCGCCGCGGCGGTACTCATCGACGGGCCGGCGCACCGGGTAGGCGGCCTTGACCCACACCCCAGTCGGCGCGTCGTACTCATAGGCGCGCTTTTGAAAGTGAAAGCGGATAACCGAGCCGCCGCCGCCGCCGCCGCCTCCCCCCCCGCCGCCGGCGGACGCCACCTCGACGGGCACCAGCTCCGCCTTGCCCCGGTGCGCCCGCGGGGACGCGAGCGCGTGGAGGCCGTCGAGCGCCACGCCGCGCGCAGACGCGGCGCGCGGCAGCGCCACCCGGTGCCACGCAATGAGCGTGTGCGCGGCGACCGACCAGTGCTGCGCGAGCAGCGCGAGGATGTGCAAGACGACCGCCAAGACGGCGAGAAAGGTGCCGGTGAATCGGGAGAGGTGCCACCGCCCAATGGCGCCGCCGACGGCCACGTACAGCAGCGCAAAGGGGGTCGTGTCGAGGCGCGCCCACAAGGCCGCCCGCCGGTGCAGGGACAGCTTTGTGATGCTGTTGCCGGTCCATGTGGGGCCGCCGGGGGGGGGCGGGGGGGGGGGGGAGCCGCCCCCGCTGCCGCCACCGCCGCCGCCGCCGCCGCCGTTGGCCGCCGCCAGCAGCGGCTGCCGGTCACCCATGGTTGGCGATGCGCGCGGCGGGTGCCCCGTAGTGTCTCGCCGCAGAGGCGTCAAAAATCGAGCGACTGCGCCAGAAAACAGCGCATGGGAGTGACGCCCGCCGGTACCGTCAGCGGCAGAGTCGGCGACAAAGAGACGGGGCCCTCGACGGCTGCGGCGGACGGGAGTGTGACACTGGCGGGATGCAGTGTCGAGCACTCCCTCCCACTGGCACCGTCGACGAAAGCCCGGTTCCGTCGAAATTCTGGGCATCGCGCGCCTCAATTCTGCCTCAGTACGGTACTTGTCGTGCCCCTGGATCGCCCCAGATCAGCACGGCCGGGCCACTTGCTGAAAAGAAAAAACGCGGCATCGACCGCGGGACGCATCCCAAGAGTTGACCCGTCCCACGCCTGACCTCGTACACATCTCGCGCACTTTTTTGGCTGTGGCTTTGACGAATGTTTACTCTCTGAGATGGAACTCAGGCTGACGCGCAGACGAAAAAAACCTAGGGAAAGGTTGTGCAGCTCGTCAGCTTCAAGAGGGTGCTGCTTATTTTTGTCGTTGCGACAACAAGTGGAGAGTCCATGCCAAAGAAAAAGGCGTTTTTTTGTGTTTGAATAGCCCAGACAGCGATCGGCTTCACTGGGGCCTCTCCAGCTTTGACGGAACGACCATACAGGAATTGGACACCAGATCAGTGCCCTGTTGCCGGTGCAAAAGCAGTAGCGATCTGTTTGTGCGATTTTGGTACACAGCACTTTTTACTGATACGTTTATGGTATTGAGTGGTTTGGTATGCCTGCCCCAACTACTCTTATGACACCCATGAGCCTTGGGGCTAGGCCCTGGTCAAAAGGAAGCTATTTGGAAGCGCAGGTGGACCGCGCAAGGCGCGAAGCGTCGATGTCGTCCAGACCAATTCCGTCGAAACGTCCAAACATGATCTGGGGGGCTCGCAACAATCGGCCCAGTGGTTGAGCGCAAGCCCCACAGACCAAGATTTTGCTGACAGTCAGTGTCAGTGTTCCGGATTTGACATTGGACACAACGCTTCACGAGGGGCATCGGATGCAGCACAACTCACGCACTTGTTCGACTGACGGTACGCTCTTTTCTGTACTGACCCGCGTGCACTTCTGACTCTCCGAAGCGATTCTGAGGGATGCTTCCTTGCATATTACATTGTACAGCCGTTCTCCCAAAAATCCCACACTCCAACTGTTGCAAAAGAGTTCCAAATCGGCCACTACGACCCCACAGAGGCCGATTTGGGACACTTTTAGAACAGTTGCAGTGAGGGATTTTTGGGAGAACGGCTGTAATACCGCAGAATCGCATCAAATGATGCATCAAATGCCGCACTGCGTCTATATGAGCAAAGAGCAGCGGCGGTCAAGCCACGACCGCGGCCGAGCCGCTTGAATCCTCTTCCAGGAGTGGGCCATCTGCTGAAGGGCCCCCACCCACCCAGCGCTCCTACCGCGGTCCAGGCCCGTGGAACGCACAAGGACAGCGCCGGAAAAGATGGAATCCAGCATGGCAGCCGACGGGGGAGCCGAAGCGTCGGTCCAGGTGGCTTTCTGAAACACGCTGCTTGGTGGCAGGTGGTGCACAGGCGCTCTGCCGCACGCCCGCCCGTCCGCGCTCAGCATCAACCCGACCAGTTCGTCGGGTGGTGCCCGTCTGCTCCCCAGAGGAGCGCCTGCCGCCGCCGACGGCCGTCACGGTGAAGCAGTCCCTACCCCCTTCCCCCCCACCGTATCGCACAATTCGGGTGACGCCGCCGGTAGCTGGGCATGAACGGAGGCACCCTCATTGCCATCGCTTCGGGTAGCCACCGCGGTGACGCAGCGGCGCGTCGAGGTGCTCTCATCTAGGTAGCGACCATTGGGCACGGCGGAATAGCAGCCACCGGCCTGGCGCCAGCGGAACCGGCTGCCCCGGCTGGGCGGCGGGGTCGCCATTGGCTCCCCACTCCTCCCTGCAGCGGCGGGGGCGCCTCGACAAAGCCACACCCGCGGTGCGCGAGCCGCCTGCTCGAGACCAAGGCCTCCGTAAATGGCGTCGCCGGCGACCGCCAGCGCCATCAGCGCCACCACTGGCGCCGCCATCGCCTTCATGCCTGCCACCGCCGCGCCGCCACCGCCTTTCATCGTCTTCGGCGGCGGCGCCACCAGCTTAGTGAGCGCGGCATCGTCGTCGTTTCCCGACGCTGGTGTACCCGCCACTACCGGCCACTGGTCCCAGACCGTCGAGCGGCAGCCACCTCCGACGCAGAGCGCTGCACGAGCGAGACACCTGCCGTCTGACGGCGCAACGACCTGGGCCGTCGCGGCCGCCATGGCTGTTCCGCTTCCCGCTGCGCCTCACCGTTGCCACGGCCGATGGGCGCTCCACGGTCGTGGTGGCGGCGGCCGAAGCGGGGACGCCAGCGGCCACTGAAGGGCATCTCCGCTGGTCTGTCGCTGCTCTTGGCGTGGGGGCGGGGGGGAGAGGGGTGTGGAAAGGGAGAAGAAGTGCCGCCACCAACGGCCATGAGGCGCTCGGGTGAGGGCGGCCGGCGCATCCCGAGCGCGCGACGGGAAGGGGCGGCGAGACGGCCGAAAAAGTCGAGGCTGGGGCGTTGCATCTCTGCAGCCCAGCCTGCCCGTAGCCGCAGCCGCAGTCTCTCAAACCCGCCGACTATGCTTCCGCTTCGGGATCTGCCATTCCCTATCCGATCGATAACAGCAACGTCGCGCGTCCCCCCCCCCAGTCGGCCGCGCGTCCGTTGCTGGCTCCACCACCGCGGGCACGCGCACTTCCACACATTTTCCACTCCCACCCGCCCCACGCCACGCTTATCGAGGTCTCAGCAGCGGAAATGCCGACATCGCCCACCAGTAGCAGCACTTCTGCCAACCAGCACTGTTTTGCAGGAGGTGGCGGCGGTGATGGTGACGGCGGCCGCGCGGAACCCGCTCGTTTTGGTTATGTGCGAAGCATACGATCGCGCGCGACCGCGCCGCTGCCAGCACCACTCATACCATGGCGCCCACTCTCACTCACCCCACCCCCTCCCCGTCGCAGAGTACCTTCGACTCTCATTGGGTCAGCGGCTGCATCGAAACCTCCCACCACCAGTGACGCTGCTGCCGACCGCCGGCCAAGCCTGGGCGGGATGGTAGCGACCGGCAGATGTAGAAACCTGCGGTGCCACCGCCGAGCAGCTGAAAGCTACTGGTCAGAGGGGTGGCGGTGGCCAATGCGTCGACTGACGACGCAGCTCTTGTCTACTTGAAGCAGCTGTGACTTAGGGCGCCACGCCATCGGCCAGCATCCAATGGAGCCGTCAGCCGCCTACCCACAAGCCGTAGGCGCATCCGGCGCGGCCATGGCCACCACGACTATGCCCTGGGCGGGGCTCCGCGACGGAAGAGGGAGGTGCTTGTACGGGGGAAGCCGCCACTGCGCGGGGCGGAGGACGTGGGTCTGCCGCACCCCAGAATGCTGGCGACCGACGGGTAGAGGACGAGCCTTCGAGGCTGCCGTTTCTTTCTACAGTGGTGCAGGAATTGCTGGGAAATCGGCGTTCTTGGGGCCATGTGCTCACTGTTCCGATTGGTCCCCCTGGAATAATAAACCTTGTCATTCTTGGCAAGGTCTGTTACGGGGGGACCGTTCATGGCCCGGGTGTGAATCTACGATTCTGGCCACTTTCAGCCATGGCGTCAACCTCGCGCACGGCGTGATGGGGGCCCTAGGCGGTGGCCAATGACGGGCCGTGGCGGTGTAGTGGGACCGCGCGCGGCGTCTGATTGGCTGGATTGAGCGCCGCCG
>ENA-ORXR01002535-ORXR01002535.1-marine-metagenome-genome-assembly--contig:-NODE-2535-length-17216-cov-16.131688_pt1 | contig 17216 bp, 19 predicted proteins | sample MGYA00237866_ERZ511479 | MGnify/ENA metagenome assembly ERZ511479 | reverse complement strand
CTCGCGCAATCCATTTGTTTGCCATTGTAGCCCGTGTGTGCGACCCGATCGCGGGCGTCCCATTGGTGGGCTGCACAGACAGACAGATACACATGTGGCCCACCGCGAGCTTTATATAAAGGGAAGAGATCGCCGAAATTCTAGGCCCGTGCCTTCGAGTCATGCCTGGTTGCCGCCCTGTGCTAGACGCGGGCGCCGGAAGAAATATAGTGCGGACAGATCCACTCTCCAAGAACTGGACTGCTTACGGCGAGAAATTGATCCCGCTTCCGCGTGTCCGAGACGCGAGCAATAATCCAATCGTCACCAAGTACGTCATTCAGGAGTATGTTTACACATGAAGAGTGCGCATCTTCGATCATTTCCTTCTTGCTGACAGCTTGTCAGTCCCGTGCATCCTTGGCACGGAGTTCATCAAACAAATTATTGAAGCGATACTGCCACGACTTCTCAGGCGCGTCTGGCAGGACCACTTGCGCTGCACAGCAGAACTGATTCGGCCAACGCCGATCTTGGCCTGTCTAAACGAGAGCGCCTGGGAGCACAACTGGCAGGACAAACCGGCACGAGTTCTGGCCCGTGAAAAACTGCGTGTCCAAGGTCACCAAGAGGAATGGATCAAAGAGACGTGTGACACCCCGTGTATGGTCACTATCACACCGAATGTTCGGTGTTTCCGACACAAGTCTATGGCAGTCTCCCGTAGCGCCGCCATCTTCAAGCCCGACGAACCGTTCTTGGTTAAGTTACGCAACTTCAGTATCGATCACGTCATCGCTCGTAAGAGCTCTACGCTCAGGTTGGCGGAACACTACCAAGGACCCATGGTATCGGCAGTCCTGGAGGACAAAGTCCCAGAGGACGGGGGCGAGCCCCGGTCCACCGACCCCAGTCGTGACCCCCTCGACGACCTCGACCTCAGTGAGGCGCCGGAGCACATGCACATGCAGATTCGGGACATGCTCAAGACCCATTCGTCTATGTGGGACGGAACTCTCGGAGTCATCCGTGCAACAGATCATGCCGTTGTTACTCCGCCAGACGCATAGCCTGTACGGGCCCGACCATACAGATCCGGGCCGTTTACACGGAGGATCATCGCTGATCAGATCAACAAAATGTTGAAGCTCAAGGTCACTGCACCTATCCATAGCTCTTGGGCAAGCCCCGTTGTCATCCGACCCAAGAAGATTGGCAAGGCCCGATTCTGAGTCGACTATCGTGAAATGAAAAACATTACTCAGAAGATTGCGTATCTTTTGCCTCGAATGGAAGATTGCCTTGATTCTTTGGGAGATGCCCAATTGTTTACATCTTTCGAATGCTGCGCGTGATATTGGCAGGTGCAAATCCGAAAGGAGGACCAAGAGAAGACGGCGTTCACTACGCATTGTGGTATGTCACACTGGTTGTCTATGCCATTCGGCTTGACAAACGCACCAGCGACCCTCCAGCGAGCATTCGATATCATCCTATCTGGCTTGCAGCGGCAGATATGCATTGTCTACTTGGACATTGTCATCATGTTTTTCGCAAACGCGTAGCGACACTTCAAAGATATCAATACATACCTACAAAACCTACGCGATGCCGGGGTCACCCTTAAAATTAACACGTACACATGGTTCTCCGACGAGGTCGAATAATCTGGACACATCGTCCGCCCTGGGCAATTGCGTGTGCACGACTCGTGCACGTGTCGTGCACGTAAGTGCTCTTTGCAAGATTCTTTGAAGCACGCAAAGTTCTCATCTTCCAAGACACAGCTGAAACGCTTCATGGGAATGTCCAACGTCCATACACGATTTTTCGAGGACGTCTTCGAATGGGAAAAGCTGTTAAACGCCCTGACAACAGCCCAAGTCCAACCGGATTCACCGATGCCTACAGACGCCGCGGCTGCCTCGTTTGAGGACCTGCGCAACGCCCAGTTATGCCCCCCCATGTTGGCATTGGCCAAGGAAAGTAGGAGACTCGTCTTCGACGGGGAAGTGTGCGCCGACAACATTTGATGCACCACCCTACAAGAGGAACCGGGTGACATACTTCACTGTCAGGTATTGGAGCCGAGGACTCCCTGCTGCCGCACAGAACTACTCTCGAACCGCACGTGAATGCCTCGGGGTTGTATGCCCTGTCCTGAAACTGAGGCACGTCCTCGATGGTGAACGGCTTTTTTTCCAAACGGATTACCAAATTATAAGATGGATCTACAGCGCCACCGACTCAAACGGACGCTTCATGAGATGGGAAATTCGCCTCTCGAATTACGCATTCGCCATGGTATTACAAGCCGGGTGCATCGCACCACCTGCCTGACTTCCTGTCGCCCGCGACCACAGTGGCGCCGACAGACGATATCCACGACTATATCCATTGTCGTGCATTGTACGAACCGGCCAACGGCTTGATGACGAGGAGGTACACGGGTACCGACACACCCAAACCTCTGCAATTTTAAGAAGTCGTCGAAGCCCAAAAAGCAGACGACTACTATGTCAAAATGACCAAGCCAGTCGAACTAGCAACGTCAAGGCCTTCTTCCGAAATCATCATCACGCTCTGAACCGACTAGCGCCTTACGGCAACCAACTCGTTATTCTCAAGTTTTCACGCGAATGCGTCTTGACCCTCGAGCATCAGGCAACCGAGGCAGCCAACCCTGGTATATACCGAATGTATGACACCATGCGTAAGGCATATTATTGGCCATCAATTGTAACGGACATCCATACTACCATCACCAAATGCACGACGTGTGCGCAAAACCGCCTTTCCTTGCGGCGACACTCGACTCCTTTTACTTTGTTCTTCGCCACGGAGCCACTCGCGGAAGTGTCCGTCGACATCTTTGGGCCAATACCGGCCTCCAAGGCGGCAATGGCCTCATCTTAAATATCACCGACCGCTTCACCAAGCGTACGACGTGCGTCGTCTTACGGCGGATCACGGCCAGGTCCGTGGCGTCTGCCATGATCGAAGCGTGAGTATCCCCATGCCGGCCTCTGGACCGTATCCTGTCCGAACGAGGGCCTCAGTACATGTAGAACTTCTTCACTGCCATGATGAAGAGGCTGGGCTTCGAAACAGTCCATACGACGGCGTATCATCCCCAAATGAGCGGCAAGTCGAACGGTACAACCGTGGCATGGAAACCCAGTTGCCGCTTTACGTTGCCGACGACCCACTACGATGGAATGACTTACTCCCGGTACTAACCATGGCATAAAAGGGCCAACCCCACCACTAGACGGGCATTTCCCCCTTTGAACTCGTTATCCCAAAACAGATTCCCAACCTCACGGTTCGCAGCTTGCCGCCGGGCACACCCCTGAACAACAAGGGTACCCTCAACGACGGGTCCCCCCTGGCTCGCAAACGCGAATGAGTGGCTCTCCTACGCCGGAGAATGCTCGCGGTAGTCGAGGCCTTGCGTAAGACGCAGCAACATTACAAACGCAATTTCGCCCACATGGTGGCGAACCGCAACGCGGACGTCAAAGTTCGTGACTACGTCTAGACGACAAAGCACGATTGTAGAAATGATCGGCAAAGCAAACCCATAGGCCTCTTCTCGATACGTGACGCGGACGCATCCGCGTTTGTCATTGACATCGACAGCGAGGAAAAGCGCGTCAGAAGTGACCCTGTCACCCCCGCTCCTCGCCCAACACATCTCCAAGAAGCTTTTCAGCTGGGTCTTGGTGGTGGAGAACGAAGCGTGTTTCAACGCGTCCACACTCTTATTATGAACATGGGGCTGACCCGGTCGGACAATATGTCCAAGATACTTGACTTCGTCGAAGAACCAGGTGCACTTCTCAATATTGAGAGTGACACTGGCATCACGCAGCCCAGTTAAGACCACGTCGATGTCCTTGACGTGCTGTTATGCGGATGCAGAGAAGATGACGACATCGTCTAGGTAGACGAGGCAAAGATGCCACTTGAGGCCAGGAAATATGATGTCGAGGGCACGCTGAAAATTAGCAGGGGCGCTGGTAAGTCCGAATGGCATGGACCGCCAATGGTAAATACCAGCATGCGTTGTAAACGCAGTCTTCTCTCTGTCGGCCGGGCGTAGGGCCCTTTCCAGTAGCCGGCCGTACAGTCTAGGGAGGTGAAGACCTTTGCATCTCCTAGGGAGTTCAGAAAATCCTTCATTCGGGGAAGGGGATAGGCGTCCTTGTTGGTGATGTCGTGGAGTCATCGGTAATCGACACAGAAGCGGGCTTTGCCATTCTTTTTTGGTACGATGACGACGGGGCTTTCCCATGCACTATGGCTAGGTTTTATAACATTGAGCTTCAACATCTTGTTTAATTGATCAGCAATGATCTGTCGTTTGAATGGACCCGTGCGATACAGTTGTGCCCGGATGGGTACGGCATCCGTTGGGGTGACGATGGCATGCTTAGTGGCGTGTATAGTACGAAGGGTACCATCCCACATCGCAGAATGCGTGCGTAGCATTTCCCGGATCTGCTTGTGCAAATGCTCCGGTGCTTCACTGAGGTCCACATCCTCGACAGGGTCGTCGGACAACGATGTGTCATCATCAGTTGGTGTGTCCTGGGTTACCTTTTCCTCGGCTATGGGTGCCAACATGGGCCCTTGGAATGGTTCGGCGAACCCGAGGATGCAGCTCTTACGAACTATGGCCTGGTCGAGCCCGAAGTTTCAGACCTTGACCAACAATAGTTTATTAGGCTTTACGAGCGCAACGCCACGGGCGACTGTCACTGACTTGTGCCGGCATAGGCGGATGTTGGGAGAGATGGTGACTAGGCCGGAGGTGGCACAGGTTGCCACAACCAATTCTTCCATTTGTCCTTTGACGCGAACTTGGCGCCATGCTCTTGCCTTAGCAGGTTGGTCTTCCCATGACCGTCCCCACTTATTGGAAAGTGGGGTGGCGAGGATAGGACTTCGCCTTAGGTTCCTCGTGACATCACCGACGTGGTCTTTTCACAATATCTTCTTTCGGCGGGTGAAGATGGCTTTGACATGGTTATCCATGAACTCGGTACCGGGAATACATGGCACCGATAGGTGCTGGGCGACCAGGAATCGGTCGAAGACCTTGGCGTATCCGACCTTTATATACAGATGTATAGCGTAGTGTGCTATGTGGCGGTTGTTGTGTACATCTTTGATGCGGGGTGTTCGCTCGAGCTGTTCAGCATAACTATTCCAGTTGGCAGGTGAGACATTAGGTCAGACCACGTTAATGCCGGCCCCAGTGTCCAAGACAGGGCGCCACCTGTGCCTTGACCGTTGGAAAGGGCCAATGGTGGCCGCGATCTCATAGTGCCGATGTGCAGGGCTTATAGTCCATGTGACCTTGCGTCTTTCACCAGTTGGTGATGCTGTGCCGGGCAACCCGCCAACGGGCGCCCGGCTCACTCGCTTTTCGGGTCGGTGGACTCGCTGCTATCGCTTCCAGCGGCTGGTTTGGTATCCTCCCTCACAAAGTTTCACGGAAATTACGGGATTGCGGCGTTCACGTGGCAAATACGGCTCAGCGCATTGAGCAGCGAAGTGACCGGGCTTGCTACAGTTGAAACAGATATCGGTCCTCGCCTGAGGCGACTCCTTCGGAGGAGGGGAACGGGACCGGGCCCGCGGTTGGGTAACCGGAAAGTGACGGTCGACATTGGGGTGCCGGGTTGGCATGGGCGAGGCATATGCCACCCGAGTCGTCTGAAGACGAGGCAGCCTAAGAGACAGCCGAAGCTTGTTTGTCCCTTCCCAATACATCTGCGCGGCGGATATAGCATCCACCAGTGTGCGCTTGGGGAGCTGCCCGTCCAAGACCCGGACATGAGATTGGATAATCTCGGACAGGCCACTGATGATTACATCCTTCACATCTTGGGCGTGGAAGAGGCCATCTTGGCTGTCACACTGCGTCTCAACGCGAATCCCAAAGGCTGTGGGCCACTCACTATAGGGTTGACGCATTGTGATAGTGCCGTGGTATGCGGAGGCCATTACGGCGTGGGTGTCATACTTCGGTAGAATCCAGTTAATAGCGGCACCATAGGTGCGAATTGCATGAGTGCGGTGTCCGGAGTTCGAGTTCAGAGCGCTCGAGAAGGCTCTTTTAGCAGCGCCTGACAGGCAAAAGGCCAAGAGAGGGAGAGCTTGCCCATGCGTCAAGCCGGCTTCGTCATATGCACGCTGAAAGGTCGCCAAGAAGGTAAATACACCGAGGGGGCTAGTGCCCGTAAACGGCTCTTGCCCTTGGAATGCGCCTTCAAGGCGGCGGTTCATCTTATGGGTTTTCTCCACTAGGGAGGGGGGCACAGACAGATCACGTCGGATCAGGAAGTAGGTGCGATAGTCCAATAGGGACTTGAAGCGACTGTTGGAGGGTCGCATGACCTTTTGCCGATCGGCTTTCTCCGACCGCTTCTCAGAGTCGGGTCGACTCTTGTACGGACACGGGCGCGATCTTCGAGACGCGGCATCCGATGACGTGTCCGGGGACTCGGAGCTTGAGCTCAACGACGGAGAAGACGGGAAACCCGGGGATTCTCCGGAGTCGGAAGACGAAGATGAAGTCGTCCCACTGGACGAGCTTGCCTCATTCACGGCCGACACGTTGGCGTTCTCAACTGAGGATAGTGAGCGGGACAGCTTGGTCTTCTCGCGGATCTTAAGAACCTTTTTGCGAGACTTACGCTTTCGATCCCGACGCTCGGTCGCTTGGCCAACTGGCTCTGGACGAGAGGAAAACGACTCGCCCCACTTGGGGTCGATCTTGACTTTAGTCTTGCTCTTCGTCTTGCGACGCGACTTTGCCACCCGGGTATCGCACTCGATGTCCTCCTGGCGCATAGCCTCCAAGATTGCGATCAGGTTGTCGTTTTCTTGCGCTTACGAGCGGTTAGTCACTTGATAGGCCGTCAGACCGAGACGATGTGTCTCCACCTTCTCCTTAAGGCTCTTCGCATAGAGCGGTTGGCCAGAGGCCGCCGCATTCAAAGCAGGTGATCCCTAGAGGGAACCGCTTAGGGTGTTGGCGTCGCGCATGTTCGTACGAGCGCCTCCCGGCGGGACGTAGTCGGAAGGAAGGGCGTTTACCTTACCCATCCCATTGCCACGTTGCCCATCGGCACAACCAGGGGTCATTGCTCAACCGGCACAGTGCCAAACGAAGCGCCCGGCAGTCCAATTCGAGGTCACAATCCACGACGCCCAGCGTCGTGGCACACACAAGTGTAGGGTTGGCGAGCACGAGCAAGTTTGGCCGGCGTGAGGGCCTGACACGCTAAATAACGTTAAATAACGCCCAAACACGCCCTTTTTTTCATCAGCACGCCCATCACGCCCGAATTAGTTCCTCCACGGATCGATTCATAGCCCCTCTTTTCCATGGATTTATGAAATCCAGTCACCACATCGGTTCCATGTTTCGGCCGTCATGCCACACGGACACGGCGGCTGCACCTGGTTTCTACTGGCCTCTATTCCAAATGAGCATGACCTTGGGACCGCCCCATGTGTCTATGACGCGGGGCTTCTGCATCACTGAAGGCGCATGTGGATCTCTCTTTGCTGAATTGAGCGTGGCTCTTAGCATAGAATGTACACCATCAGAGGTGACCATGCCGTCTGGGCGTCGGCATGATGCGCACAATGTGGACATCGTGCCGATGTCATGCACATATTCGTCCATCTCTCAAGATGGGTGTCCTAAACGAAATCCAACTACCTACACCTGTCTGATGCGGGATCCTCTACGAATTATTGGATTTTCAGTTCGATAGTAATGAAGCACTCCCTACGCACGCCCTTTGAATGCTGGGCGTGAGGGCGTGACACGCCCTAAATCACGAATTAAAGCACGCCCCGTGCCGGGGCGTGAGCACGCCTGGGACGTGCGCACCATCCGTACACAAGTGGGAGACGCGCCCTGCGAGTCATGCCAATTGGTGCAATACCCGTCACCGTGCCACTTGGAAACAAAAGACAGCTCTCAGGCACCGCGTGCAGATGCACGCGTCGGGCAAGATTATCCCATGCTGCTCCACTAAATGTGGTATTAACGACGTTGGTTCACTAACCAGTAAGTCGCGACCGACCGTAGACGCACGATAAAGCGAACGCTATCGCCCAAGAAGCAAGGAAGAAGAACTTTTGTTCGTGCGAAATCCGATGGGGAGCCTGGGGTGCCAACGACGGCGAGCCTCGGTCCCATGGTGCTTTTATTTTCAGACTGTAAAGAGGCGGGGTCGATCGACCGAGCGATCATACAGATCAAACGACCACCAAAAAAGAGACGATACAAGGAAGGACAGATATACAGGACGGAAGTAACCTCCCAAAAAGCAAGCCCCAAGTCAGTTCAATCCTCCACTTGAATTCTGACCAGTCAGGAGCGCTACCGGGCCCAATATCCAGTATTAAGAAGATATGCTACACCGACGCCGGAACCATTTCGGAGCTTCGGAGATGATTCCTCCTTTCAGGATTCCATCATGACCATTGAAGACCTGAACGGGGTCGATCGCGCTGACAGAAAAGCCTTGAGGCCCCATTTCCTTAATACAGAGACACGTTTCTACAACGTGGCGCAACGTGTTACGCAAATGAGATGGGGCCGACCCTATTGGGGTCGTCTTTAGACACCTTGGGCACCGAAGATGAATCCGCACATGCGATTTGGCCACCGCAGAGGCTGTCATCGCCGGCAAACGGGGGGGGGGGCGACGCCTACCATTCTGATGCGAAGTCACTTGAGCGGGGGAGGGAGGGAAGGGAAATGGGAGACATATCCTTTGAGGCGAGGTGGACACAGGAAGAAAACAAGAATCCAAGTCGGGCTGAAGAAAGACGCTCCCAGGACGGGGTCGACAGAGCAGGAGACGCAAGTGTTGGGATGCCAGCCGGAAGGTCGGCCTGCCGCGCCGTCGCTCGTGTGACAGCATTACTGTTTGTCAGGCCTCGGCAAGGGGCCCTCTTTCAGACACGAGGGGGTCAGCCGATCCGGGAAACTGGTCGGTCAGGATCATATCCAATCCCGACCGACGTCGAACCCGTTCAGGGCGAGTATACCTAAGTTCCGCACATTACGAGTCGTTCCGGTGGCGATCCACTTGTGATCACCCCGTGGCTCACCAACCACAACCGCGATCTAGAGACATCTCTGGGACTAGCAAAATGGGCGGGCCGCCAGTTAAGGGCCTAATGTTGTGTAAATCCGACTGAGGACAATGACCAGCATCACACCACGCGCCCGACGTCGGGGCGCCGCAACGGTGTCCCGTAGCATCCTTCCCCCGCCCCAAATCAAGGCGGTGTTCGAAGCTTTGACCGTCCTCCACTGAGACTGCTCCCATGGGCTCTGAGGGGAGGGTTTCTGAGGGTTCCTTGAGGGTGTCTGAGGGTTTTTTTCTGGGGGGTTGGAGGGGGACGGACGGAGTATGGAGAGGATAACAAGTCGAGGCGTGAGTGCCGCCTCGAGGCCTTCGACGCGGGCAAGTAAACTTCCGGTCATTTAACTCGTGTTTGCCGCCCGGGGCGTCTTCCCCCGGTCGACGCCGTGCGCGTGTGCTCTTAGGGGTTTCCTTCCGGGGCGGGTATTACCCGACAGGAATACCCGGCGACACGGTCTGGCTCGCCTTCCCCCCAACTGGGCGGGGTTGGCTGGGTGCGATGTCACTTTTGGTGGAGCAGCAGGGGAGGAAGGCAACTCAACCTTCCTCGGGGCGGTGGGGGTGCGCCAACCCGCCTCGGGGGGAACCTAGTTGGTACTCATCCCGTTGGTTCCTAGCGCTGCGGGCGGAGCCCCGCAACGCCAGAGTTGGCTGAGTCCAGCCGGGTCAATGGCAGATGGGGGGGGGCATGGAGACCCCCCTGGTGTCGACGTGCCTGGTGCCGGGGGGGATGCGTCTTCCCCCCCCGGAGGCGGATCGTCGGTGGACGATCGCCACACCAGTGCAGGTACCACGGATGCGGGTGCGCGCGGGCAGCGGACTTTGTTCAAGCCCTCGACCTCGGGCCTCGATCCGACTGGGACTCGCCCCCCGGAAGGCACCTCCTCGGGTAGAACTCCCCCCGAGGCGGCCCCGCCGGGTGCTGGCACTCATTTCGGCGGAGGACAGCCGCCCGACGTAACCACGTGGGTCGGTTGGTCTGTGCGACAACCGGCACGGGAACCTGCGGGTGGGAGCTTTAGTCGTGCTCCCCTACGTTCACGGAGTGCCAAGGGTGCCCCGACGCGCGAGCACAGCGCCGGGTCCCACGGTATCGGTCCCCCGGCCCTCGGGCCCGGTGGGAGATCCCCTCTCGGTGCTTGGGAGGGAGGGCAGATGCCAGACTCGGCACGGGAGCCTGCGGGTCGGAGCTCTAGTCGTGCTCCCCCATGCTCACGGGGTTCCCGGGAAGGCCGGGGTCTCTAGTGGCGAGGCGCCGTGGCCGAGGTCGCTCGGTCTGAATTTGCCCGTTTGTTTGTTTCTATGTTGAGGGGCACTTCGTCCAGACCCGCTGAATGCCGGGGAAGAGCCCGGCGCTCTTCCCGTCGGCGTTGACGCGGCGACTCGTCGTCTTCGTCAACCTCGGACATCCCCAGCTCCGGGGACGAGTCGGCCGTTGCGGCCCTACTAGGTGCAGTCCGCGCTACCTCCTTGCCGTCAACGGTGAGGGACGGTACTCTGAGTATTGACCCGAGGACCCAACCAACTCCGGGCTCGGAGAGGGGGTAGCGAGGCGGGGGGGGGCCGCGAGAGTTACCCCGGGGTACTGACCCGGGGTTCCCGACGCAACTCTCCCTCGCAACCGGTACGGACGCGGAGGGGTGGCCGACTAGAGCAACCGCGATGCCACCTACTCGGGTGGTGCCGCCCAAGATCGTGGTGAACCACCCGTACTACCGTATCATTTTCGATTGCGAGACCTACGCGTTGAACAACGAGTCGGTTGCCTAAACGCGGCGCCAGGCCTATACTCTGGGTCGGCGCAAGAGGGACGTTGCTCAGTCCTTCGGGTTACACGACGAAAGGGAAGGCTCTCCCCCTGCCAAGGTCTTCCAATTCTTGCGTAAGTTCGCCAAGGCCTGTGACGAGAAAGACATCTCCGAAGGCGAGGCTTTCTACGTTTTTCAAGTGTTTATGAAGGAACCTCTCAAGTCGGAGGTAATGATGGTAACGCCAACTCGCCGGGAGGGCAACCCCGGCGAGGTCACGGCCTACTTGGAGCTCATGAACGGTATGCTCCAACGGCACGTCGACGAGGCGTCAGTGGCAACCCTAGTCGGGACCCTTGACGTCGCGGTCCAACGGGACGACGAAGACGAGTTGTCCGTCGCCGAACGGCTCCGCCGCCTCAACACAGAGAGCGGGTTCATGTTCGGGGAGGGCGCGCTCAAGGGGCGCTTTGTGGAAGGTGTCCACCGCGCCGCGCGCGCCACTGTTCGTGCGCGAAACACCCGCGGAATGACTTTGGCGGAGTTTGCTCGCGTCGCCCAGACTAAGGCGGACGAACACCGCTGGCTACGACTTGAGCAGCTTAAAGAGCGGACCAAGGAGCGAGAGGTGCTCTCGGAGGTGGCCCGGCTCCGGCGGCAAGCCCGTGCGGCCGCGCTTCCCCGGGTCTCGGGGGGGGCTCGGGGTTACCAACCGCGAGACGCCCCCGTTCGGTTCGTCGGGGCCGTGGACGCCTCAACTCCAGGCGCCGGCGCACGGCGCGATGCGTCCCGACCCGGGGCACCGGACGGCTCGACTCCCGGCGGCGGCGACAACTCATGATGCCGGCTCCGACCGAGAGATGACACTCCCCGTCCCAAACCCAGGACGCGAGAGCTGCCGTGCTGGCAGTTTGGCAAGGTGGGACATTGGGCCGAGGTTTGCACAACTTTGGACGCACGCCTACATGACTGATTGGCGATTGCCACTTGCTGGTCCCCTCTCGGGGATCACTCGGGCTCTCGAGGCATCCAGCGGATGGGCCGGCGGGCAGCCGTCGCCATCCCCAACGAGGACTCCAGCTCAAGCGGAGATGAGTCGACGCCGCTTGAGAAGGGGGAACCGCCGGCAGGGCCCGAGTGCGGACCGGCTACCTCCCCGGAGTCCGAGAAGGGAAACGAGTAACCACCGGTGTTGGGACGTCCCCGCGGCGACCGGTGGACCCAACCCGGGGCACGGATGTGATGCCAGTACGCATCCAATCCCGACACAAGGGGATCCGCTCTCGGGACGCACCCCTCACGTAGGGGCAGGACGGCCGTAATGTGGTGGCCATCCTGACGCGGTCTAACTATCAAGTGGCCAGCCGCATCTGGTTAGACGCGGGGCGCGAGTTAGCCCTCCGCGTCATTGTCGAAACGGGGTCCGGCGTCTCTCTAGTACAAGAATCGCTACTCCGACCGGAGATGAAAGTGGAGCCCTTGGACGCGACGACCGCCCAGTTGTTTGACGTGAATGGGGGACTCTTACCCATCACGGGCACTGTGACTCTTATGCTGCGAGTAGGCACCCACAAGACACGGGTTACGTGTGGAGAAGTGGGCGGCATGTCGGTCCTCCTACTTCTAGGGACCGACTACACCGACGTCTACGTCCTCAACATCTGCGGGCCCAAGGGGTATATCCAGGTACTAAATGGATGTAAGGTCCCCATCCTCTGTCGGGGTAAGACGGTGTCGAATGCCAAGGCGGACCAACCCAACAAGACTGGTGCCGCTAGTGAGGCAGACGCCAAGGTGCGTCTGGCCCGCGAGGTGGTCCTGTCCCCGCGGTCCCGGGGGTACGTCCCAGTGCAGACGCCATTCCAAGGGAATGAGGTTATTACCCAGCGCCATCAAGCGTATGAGCGCCACCTATTACATGTGGCGGCAGAAACCATGGACTGCACGTCCGACCAAGCCTGGTGGGTGGAAGTGACCCACACGGGAAGTATGAGTACGCGTCTCCCCAAAGGAAAGGTCCTGGTGCATATGTCGGCCTACTCCGGCACGGTGGCCGCCATATCCCGAGACGAATGGGCTGCCATGAGTCCCAGTCCGGCCACCGCGCCGGACACGACTGATCCCGTGGAGGAGCCTTACGTTCATACTTCGAACGTGCCTGAAGGGTCTCGGCCCCAGGTGCTCTCTCTACTAGAGAAGCACCGGGCCATATGGAGTGGGCACTTGGGCTCTATCAAGGCCACGGAGCACCGGATCGAGTTCAAGCCGGGCTCTAAGCCCGTCCGGCGAAACCCCTATGGGATGGGTCCCCGAATTAGGGAACGCATCAAGGCCCAGGTCGACCGAATGCTCAAGCTCGCAGTCATTGAGCCCAGCCAGTGTGAATGGGCTAGCCCGGTGGTCCTCATCCAGAAACCCGACGGGAGTCCCCGGTTCTGCATCGGCAATCGGCATTTGAACGAGCGCACAGTACGCGACTCGTGTCCTTTACCCTGGATGGACGACTGTCTCGACTCCCTAGAGGATGCCCAGTTCTTCTCCACGTTGGACTGCAACGCAGAGTACTGGAAAATCCCCATAGCCGAGGAGGTTAAACCCAAGACGGCGTCCACCTGCCACTGTGGGCCTTACCAATGTACCCGTCTGCCCTTTGGCCTTTGCAGTGCCCCTGCCGCTTTCCAGCGGGCAATTGACATGATCCTGTCCAGAGCCAAGTGGCAGAAGGTGCTCGTCTACTTAGACGACCTCATCATATTCTCTTCTGATGCAGAGTCGCATCGGTCCCACTTGGACACGGTCCTCTCCCTACTTTGGAAGCATGGGGTCACCCTCAAGGCGCAGAAGTGCCACCTCTTTAGTAACGAGGTGGAGTACCTCGGCCATGTGGTGCGGCCAGAACGCTTGAGTGTAAACGAGAAGAGCCTCAAAGCCATCAAGAAGGCCGTCTTCCCCAAGACGCAAACCCAACTGAGGAGTTTCCTGGGCATGTGCAATGTCTACCGCCAGTTCACGGTAGACTTCGCCAAGACCGCGAAGCCACTGAACGAGTTGAACAGCTTCAAGCTTCCGAAGCGGTCGGCTCCCCCTGGTCCGGAGGAGCAGGCAGCGTTCGACACACTACGCGAATAGCTATGCCAACCACCCATCCTTGCCATACCCGGAAAGGGTGGCAAGTACATCATCGATTTTGATGCCAGCTATGACCAGATGGGGTGTTGCCTACTACAGCAACAGACCGACGGGTCTTACCTCCCGGTAGGATACTTCAGTAAAGGTCTCCTACCGGCGGAGAAGAACTACGCCGTCACCGAGATTGAGGGACTGGGTGTCGTGTGGGCTGTCGATTTACTACGACCGTACATCGAAGGCACCAAGTTCCTCGTCTGGTGTGACCATAAGGCACTGAAGTGGATACTAACCACGAAGGCCTGCACCAACAATCGACTCAATCGTTGGCGCATCCTCCTATCGGAGTTTGACTATGATGTGGAGTACAAGCCAGGCCCCCAACACACGGTGGCCAACGCGCTGTCCCGCATCTCGACTGAGGGGTTGGACGAGGGACCAACCTCCCAGGCGATCCCCACAGCTGAGGTGGCCACGCAGTCGCGTGGTGACGTAGCCGGCCGACGTCCCCCAAGAGGGAGGACGGCCATCTTCTTCCCCTCGACCACAGCTCTGGTGCGCTGCTCGGTCGTTGTGCCCTTCCTCTCACGGTACACACAACAACGCTGCAACAAGTACAGACGATGCGGTGAATTTGAGATACTCACCCATGAGCAAGACACGCAAGCTGCTCTCGGTTCTGTACAATGGAGCCCGCCTCCCGCGCTCGCCCGGCCGCCGTCACGCTCGTGGTTGATCTCTCCCTAGCACCCGAGCCATTGCGTTTCCCCTTCACAGAACCCCCCCGGCGCAAAACGCGCGCGCCGTGGCGGGCGAAAAGCCATTGCCGAGCGCGGCGGCGGCTTGAAAGTCGGGCAGCGCGCACACGCTGCTGCCGACGAGCAGCGTCCCCGGGTCTGCGCTGTTGAGCGTCGCCACAAAGCGGCACGGCTCGGCAGACACGCACGTCTGCGAGTGGATGAGGCCCTCGGGGATGACGCTCAGCTGCCCCGCCGAGGCCTTGACGGTAATCGTCGACCGGCCCGACCCGTTCTCCTCCACAATGACCGTCTGGATGGTGCCGCGCACGATGTAGTCGAGCTCCGTCGCGCGCGGGTGGAGGTGCGCCGGCAGCGTCGCGCCGGGATGGATGCTCGCCACCGTGTAGGCCATTTGCACGTCGGCGCCACCGAGGGCCGGGTGCTGGTCGACGGCGCCGAGGGAGAGGCTCCCAAACGGCAGCTGCCGCAGGTTGGCGGGCGCGCCCGGCGTGAAGACAAAGGCGGGGTCGGGGACGGCGGAGCGGAGCCGGTTGGAGGCAAACACGTTGGTCGACCGCACGAGGGCGTTGGCGGGGTCGGCGACGGCAACGATCAAGGCGGCGACCGCCGCGGCGGCGGCGACGGGGAGGGCGCGGGGGGAGACCATGGTGGCGGGAAGAGTGGGGAAGGTGGCAACGGAAGAGGAGAGGGCACTTTCGGCAACAGACAGGTGCGGGGGTGCGGGGAAAGGCGGGAGAGCGGAGAAAAGCGGGATTGGGGAGATGGTGCTCAGGGTCGGCGAGGGGTGTGCGAGTGCGGTGGTTGATGACCGTGGCGGGTGGCCTGCCTCGCGGCAAGGCGCCCTTCTTATGCGCCCTCGTCGGCCCGCGCGGGACGTCTGCTGGTGTGCCGCGGCTGGGCCACCACCGCCCCGTCAGAGCAACAAGCCCCTGCGCAACTGCACAGGCACCTCGGCCAGACGCAGCCGAGCACCGGTCGTTGTCATGCCCTTTCGTGGCGTGCCCGTGCTCGCTGCGCTCGCGCCCCACTTTGCCCGCCCAACCGCCGCTGCGTGCAGCCAGGCGGGACGACATCCACCCGACCCACGCCGCGCCCCAAGCCGCCGCGGCCGCCCGCACCGACGCGGGCACGCGCGGCACCCGCCAGCGCGTGACGTGGCGGCGCGCGCCCGCCCAACCCGCCGCGGACGGCAAAGCCGCAAACCACCGTGCCACGGTCGGGGCGGCGGCGGCGCGCGGGGCCGTGGGGGGACGCCCACCGCCGCGCGCCAGTCGGGGGACGCGCGCCGCCGTGCGGCGGCGGGGGAACACGCGCCACCGGGCGGGCCGCCGGGCGACGCGCGCCGCCGTGGGCTAGTGTGGGGGGACGCGCGCCCGCGCCGTGGGCCGCCGCGCGCCCCCGCGCGCCGCGGAGTGTGGCGCGGCAGCGTGGCGGGCGGCGCGCCGCCCCACGCGGCGTCCGCGGTGGAGGCGGACGCCGCGGCGGGGGGCGCCACGTTTGCTCGGTCGCCCGCGCGGCGGTCGGCCGCCGCAATTCTAGGTGCGAAACGGGGACTTCCAAAGACAAGTACACCAGCGCCCCCGATCCGGCCGGGATCACGCGCGACCGCACCGACGCGTGGCCGTGGCGCGCGGGCGGCTGCCGGCGCCCGTCGCGCCGTCCACGTCTCGAGGGCGAAAGAAAACAGACGGATCCTTGATCGATGATGCCAACCCACTCGAGGACGCACGCGCCTGCAGCGGCAGAAAAACGGCGCAGGCGCCGCCACCTCACACGGGGAGCCACATGACTGACACCGTCGACGAGGCCAGTGACCGACTGGACCACCGACTACTTCTTGCTCCATGCCGACTACACCAAGAACCCCTAAGAGATTTGTGACGCCATGCGCTAGGCGTGCCGGTCGCGCATACCGAACGACTTGGTGGCTCGTGGATGCCGACGACCAACGAAGACGTTCGCCAGATCGCCAACAACACCGACGTCAGCCGCTTGAAGTGAGCTATAGTTGCTGAGAAGACATAAAGTAGCTCAAAAGTACATGTAGGAAAAGTAGGAGGCGCATGACATCGGGATCTCCAGGCAAAGGCTGGTGGAAGGCGTCGGACGCCAACTGGTATCCACCAGAAACTCATCCCGATTACCTGCCGCCGCAACCAACGCTGCCGGCCGCACCAGTAGCCAATCCGGCGAGCTCCGATGAGCAAGCGGCATCGCACGGGCCCGGGTTTCCGCACGCTCAGACGCCGTCACCGCAGCCTCGGGCGCCGAAGCCGGCGGGGTCGAGGAAACCAAAGCCGCAACGACGAGCCAAACGCCCAGCGAGAGCGACCATTGGGTCGAGCACCGGGTCGAGCACCGGGTCGAGTCAGTCGGCGGACGCAAGCAACAGGCTGGCCATTGTCGTGTTGGCACTT
>ENA-ORXR01002534-ORXR01002534.1-marine-metagenome-genome-assembly--contig:-NODE-2534-length-17224-cov-10.205634_pt1 | contig 17224 bp, 28 predicted proteins | sample MGYA00237866_ERZ511479 | MGnify/ENA metagenome assembly ERZ511479 | reverse complement strand
GTTTGGTTTGGTTCATTTCTTGAAATCAACCTGATTCATCGAACCATCTGTACATTCAACATGAACTTACAACCCTGTACCTAGGTATTCGAAATAGACTGTGCAACACGGCAACGACACCTGTTTCTTCCAGAGGGTGGGATATGGATGGAGACTGACTGTAGCTAGGGCGTCGGGTTGCAGCCAATGAGCGCCTTTCTGTGCTTCTGCAGATGGCGTCAGATGCGAAGCGCCGTTGAGACGTGCCTGCACGCAGGCGCGCTGGTTCCGTTGGGGCGGCTGCCACTGCGACCCGCGGTCCCGCAGGTGAGACCAAGTCTATCGGTGTTCCATGTGATGTACCGTTGCCTCCTGGGAAGTCCACGTGGCAGATCTGAGCGTACCCTGGGAGGCTCGGTGTGTTAAATCCATTGGAAGTCTCCAAGTCTACAATCATTGTGATACTACTTGGGCACCCAGCTTTCAACACCACTTATCATCCTTGGACTGTCTCATTCGGCACCCGCCTTTCTCTGGCGCCAAAGACTGAGGTGTTGCTCCGGTCATTCTCGGCCAAAATGGCTCGTGCGCGCGTTTGCCGCGCCAACAATAGACCATAGCATCGTCGACGTTGTTCCGCCACTTGCCTGCTTCCCACCCCACCGTCCTTGCTTGCTGTGCCCCCTCCCCACATTGCCCTCTTTGTCCGGAAACACGAGCACCATGCCCCCCCCCACCCGTGGCATACTCGGGACACCGGACCCCATTGAGCTTTCCCCTAACCCCTCTTGTGCTGCCATGATTGAGTTGATTAAGATCCGGGGACTGCGTGTTCCACCACACCCCACCGCTGCCAACCTCACCCGCCTCATTGCCATGTACAATGGGGAGCTGGTCAACTCGGGCAACTACCTTGTCAAGCGCATGCTAATGCTAACGCTCGTGCGCGATGGCAAGCAGCGTTCCCTCCGTCGGTCGGTGCGCGCAGGCCTGTCGGCCTTTCGACGAGCGTTTGTGGCTCAGCGGGACGCGGCGAAGGAGTCCTCTGGTTTCACGTCGCTCGTTGGGCGTGACGGACGGCGCCTTAGGGCTTCTAGTTCACTCCCCTCCACGCCGACGCCTTCCTCTACCGTAGAGGGGGCGGAAAACCAGCTGCTGCGCTCTACCTCCACATTGCGGCTTCCCCCTGCATGCGAGCGATCAGGGGATGACCTTTCCCCGTATGAGCGTGCCGTGCTGTCTCACCACCAAGAGCGCCTGCGCCTCGACACTGAGCGCCACCGCGATAACACGGCGCTCGTACGCCGCCGCCTCGAGCTGGACGAGGCCAAGTGGGAGGCGACCCGGGACCGTGCCGGTCCGCTGCTGGCTACAGATGCCAGCTTCACCTCCACTCCTCGTGCATCCACTGTGCTACCGACGCTTGTGCCTGCTTCAATCCCCTCTACACCGCACTACTGCCCCCACGAGGCCCGGGACATCCGTCTTTCGGTTCCGTCGGCGGCCATTGAGCCCCCCCTTGTCGGACCGCTGCTTTGTGTGCTGGAGAAAATTCTCAATTTCGCGCACAAGGACCCCGCGGCCAAGGGGCTCTTCTCGGGCTTAGCCGCCATTGATGCCGCGTTGGCAGTGACAACGAGCGGGACGCCCTTGCGGAGGCGGTTGGAGAATCTGAAGCTGCGCCACCACGTGTACCTGCGAATGCTGGGGTGGGCTGTGCATGTGCTCGGCGACTCACCGGCATTGGCGCTCCAGCTGCCGGTATCCGTCGCCAGCCGGAAACCCGAGGAGTTCTCCCTCGAACAGCGCAAGGCGCTCGAGGCGGCATTTGTGCTCATTGACCCCCGTCCGCCCTCTCCCAAACAAGACCGCAAGATGTTCCGGGGGGCAACGTACTCCACTCTGCGGGGCATTATGCAAAGCAAGAACAGCGGGCGCCGCAGGGACGATGCCATTGAGGCACTTTCCCGCCCCACGTTCAAGGTTCGTGCATCGGCAGCTCAGCGCCACTGGCATGCAACTTACAACTTGCCGGCCAAGAAATAAAATGACCCCGACGCATGTCACACAGAGTACCCCTGTGGGCGACGCAGCCGCAACCGCACCCCCAAGAGCGCCCATCCCCCCACCCCCCCCGCACACTTCGGCGGCCGACGCCGCCGACCTGCCAGACTTGGGGCGCCGGCCGTGCTACCGCTATAGCGCCAAGGCGACTAACATTTCACTGCCCGCCCCCCGCAGCCTCTCCCCCGCCCCAAACGTCGCCGTCGCCCGCCTCGACGTCCAGCGTCATGCGGGTCCGCACCAGCTCCCCTCCTTTTCACAGGCTTTCTTCGCACGCCCCTCCGAGCGGCGTCGACACCTCACAGCGGCGCTCGTGGCGGAGAACCGGCCACGCATCAGAGACAGTTGTGCGGCGCGATGCACTCACAGTGGGAGGTGGGAGGGAGCGTGGCCGCCGTCGCCCGCTGAGCCGTCTGCTTCTGCCCTAGCAGCGACGTCGGCGCCGGCGGCAGGTGGCCGGCACCGGGACGAGGGTACCCCCCATCCCACTGATGCGGAAAGAATGTGTAAAAACGGGCGGTCTCTGCTCCCACGGGCTCCGGGCACCAGCCGCCCCGCGTGCTACAAAAGCACAGCGGGGCGGCAGAAAGACAGGCAAACGAGCGCCCGTTGCAGGCGAGCGGTAATGGGTGCTGCGGAACGAACAAGGGGCAATGGCAGTGCCAGAAGGTTTTGTTGAGAAGGAGCGAGGTGAGCACCGACACCGCCACGACTGGGGCGGGAGGTAGGGGACGGAAACATACGGGCGGCAGTGTTGGCGCATCACCACGGCGCCAACCCGCACAGCTCCCGCCATTGTGGGAAAAATGGGTCTATAGTGAGCAGCGCCCGGCACCGACACGACGCCACAAAGCAATCTGACCTGAGCAGCGCTCCGGCACCCGCTCGGCGAGCGCCGATGGCCGCCGTCCGTACGAGACAGGCCGGCAGCAGCCGAGTCGGCCTGCTCCCAAAAATACTGCACCCCCCCAGCGTCCCCCCTCCGCCCCTCCCGTGCTTTCTGAGGGCCAACCTCCCCTTCCCACCTGCCTTCGAGTGGCCAGAGAGCCGCTCGACAGGCAGAGCCGCCGAAGCGTCCGCCTCGTCGCCGCCCCCGGCGCCGCCACGAGCACCGCCGCGGAGGAGACGACGGCGGTGGTAGCGCACCACCATGGTTCCGCCTCGCACCGCCACCGCCGAGCAGGGAAGGTTATCGTGGTGACGTGACAGGTAGAACTCCGCGAAGGCACCAGCGGGCAGCCGGTCCCGCGCAGCGCTCCATCTCCCTGTTTGTGCCATGCCGACAGCCGCCGCTATCCCCGCGGCCGCCTAGAACAGCAGCGTCGGCTCGCCGCCAAGCAGAAATCACGCCCCGAGCGCCACCCCCCTGCCCTCCCCTCTCTGTCTCGCGGCCTATGCCGCCGATGAACCCGCCTTGACGCTCCGCGAGTGCCGCACGTCCACAAGAGCTGCGGACGCGCCGCCCTCGTCGCCACCCGCGGCGCCGCCGCGCTCCTCGTCGTGGCGGAGTCAGCGTCGGTGGTGTCCCCACCAGCGCCCGGGCCGTCGCTAGGAGCAGCCGCGCCCCGCCCCAAAATATACAGCACCCCCGCACCGACCCGTCCCGCTCTCCACGCACGCGTCCGGGGCCGCCGCCGCGGACCCGCTCATATTGGCGCGGCCCTCCGGCAGCCGGCACAGCAGCCATCTCGGACGCTCCGACCTCTTTGCCGGTGCTCTCCCGCCGCGCGACGTCTACGGAGCCGCGGAGCGCCTCTTAGTGGCGGTGTGGTTGGCGGCGGGGACGCACCACCGCGGTGCGGCTCCTGCGCTTTCCACCATGCTGGCGGGGTTGCGATGGGGGTTGGCAGCGGCCAGCGACGACGTGGATGCAGCGTCGGGCTGGCCGTGAGCGGCGCTCTGCCGCCCTCTCAGCACCAGGACGATGGACCCCACCAGGACGTCGGCCGCCGTCAGCAGCAGCGTCCTCCCCCCCCTTCCTAAATCAACACCCTCACAGGGTCCCCCCCCCGCACCTCCCGCACGCGCCGGAAGCCGCAGCCGCCGCCCCGTTCTCGCTGGCGCGGCCCGCCACCGGCGCGGCCTCCGCCGCTGCTGAGGCACCGCACCATTCAATGCCCGCCGCCCGACGCCCGCTGCCCGCCGCCGGCCGCCCGCAGCGCTGCCGCCCGGCACGTTGTGGCGGCTACGGCGGCGGCGGTGGCGCACCACTGCATCACGGAGCCGCACTCCACTGCGCCGCGCTGCGCAGCATAAGTGTTGGTTGTTTTATCTTTCTGGGAGAGAACAGGGAGAGGGGGGAGTGGAGATGGTTGGACAGGAATGGTGCTAGTCTGGAAAACGAGACTTCATTGGCGGATGCCGTTTTCTGACAACCTCTTACTGTAAGCTTGGTCCAGCAGGATTTCATCTGGAGTTAATTTCATGCAGTCCTTATCCGCCAATGCTTTTCCTGAGGACGTCGAGAAGGTCACTGAAAAACCAGAGGAGAGAGGTCTCCTCATCCATTGTTCATCAGATACGGACGTGCCATGCGTGTTTTCCTTGCAGTTTTCTTTCTGGCTAAGTGAAAGCAGGTTTTTGCTTGAAAAAAGACCTTCATCCAGGCGTGAGCGGGAAGGCTGACCACTGTTCGCAGGCGTCAGAGCAGCGCATCGGCCATTGGCATGCTACTGTCAGAGAAAGTGGTGAACACGCTCTGTTCCGTTCGCAAGATGCCCGCGAACGCCTCAGAGAGGAGTGGTCCATCATCACATCGGCGCCATCATGGGTGATTCCCACGAATTTTGAGTGATCCCCGGCGGAGGCGCCGGGTGTGATCTGCATGGGAGTGAGCGTCGAAACTGGCGAGAGCACGACTGCGGTGCTGACAGAAGACGTTCGTGGTGCCACGTGCAACGGGCGGCAACAAAGCCCAGGAAGATCATAGGTCCTACTTGCGCGGCCTCATAGGCGGAGCTGGGAGCTTCTTCATGACGGAAATCGAACCCGGTATGTCACAAAAAATGGTGCCTTCATTGAGTTCCACATGAACCGACTTGGCATCACAGGTCCTGGTGGCCTAGTGGGGAAATGCCCCGCTCCGTGGTCGTGGGTTCGAATCAAGGAGAATGCGATAAATGGTTATCAATCCTCCCGGTTTCAAACGTTGCGTCCGCTCCGACTCAGAATTAATGTGGCCTGAACAGATATGTCAGGAGAGGACCGTTATACTGGTGTGCTATGCTCCGTAACCCAGAGTCGCCCACGACGTAGAACTCGTGCTGCGGCAAGTGGTGCAGTGACGCTCACGTCAAGGGGTAGATGGCCGTTGCCCTGTACACCGTGGTACCACAATTCTAATCGCAGCGTCTGGAGTCATTCGTAATGCTTGCTTCAAGTTTCTTGACAGTGAAATCGGGTCGCATCTAAACGGGACATAAGTCCCTACTCCTTTTTTTTCGTTCTCACTGACTCGAAAAAGGCAGCGTCGCTCTTCTTGAGTTTCTCCCACTCGCCCCATGTCCTCTGCGCCATTCTCATATGTCGTGACCCGACACCGGAGTTCCCTCCGACGTCTTCGCCTAACTGGAGCAGCTGCGCAACTTCCGGCACCAGCTTCTGTCGTTTTTTACGAGCTCGTGCCAGGCAGCGGCCCGCGTAATGGCGGCGGCCATCGCCGCTGCGCCGCGCGCGTCGCGGATCACCCAACGCCAACGTCCGGCAGCCCGCCGGCGCCGTGACGGCGCCGGTTCCCACCGACTACCACTACTGCCTTTCCTCCACGGCGGCGGCGCAGGGCTACGGCGCCGCGGTGGTGCGCCACCTCCACCGCCGTCTCCACTGCGATGACAGGCGCGGCTGAGCTGCGGGTGGCGACGTGGACGGCGTCTCGGCGGCTCGGGCGGCCGCACGGCCCGCAGGCCGCGCGAACTGGAGAGGACCTGCTGCGTCGACTGCCGAGGCGTGCGGAGGGTGCGGGAGGAGACTTTTCGGGGGTGCTGTTTTCAGCGGGGGGGTCCAAAGCTGCGTCTGGCGGCGCCTCGCGCGCTGGCGGCGGCCACTGGCGTTGCGCCGAGCGCGTGGCGGAGAATCCACTGCCCACGTCCGGCAGCCCACTAGCGCTGTGTCGGTGCCACCCACCGCCAACCAACACACCCGACCCTTCCCCCTCCGGTGGCAGCGCCGCGCGCCCGTGCCGCTGTGTTGCCGGCCAAGTCCACCGCCGTCACCACCCAGCTCCGGCGCGCGGCGCCGCCGCGGACGTCGACGCGGTCGGCGTGTCGGTGGTTCTGGCTGTCGCACGGCCCGCGAGCCACCGCAAGGCGGGCGGGTCGGCGGCGTCTGCCGCTGACGCGCGTGAGGCGTGTGCGAGAGCACGCCGCGGAGGCGCCGTGTTTTGTCTGTGAGTCCGACTCTGAGCCAATCGGCGACTTGCGGGATGGCAGCGGCCTGCGGCGCTGCGCCTAGCGCGTGGCGGAGCACTCACCGCCTCCGGCCGGCGGTGCTCTGGCCACGTGTTGGTGCCGGTCGCCGACCACGACCACCCCGGACTTCCCGCCGCGGCGGCGGCTGAGCGGGCAGGCACTGTGGTGGCGCGCCACATCCAACTCTGTGAGCGCCACGGAGAGGCGCGCGGCGGCGCCGCCAGCGGCGAATTGATTGTCGTTTCAGCTGCTTCAGGGGTCGCGCGGCCTGCGTGCCGCGCCGAGGTGGCCAAACAGGCTGCCTCGGCCGCCGACGAGCGCGGGGGGCGCGGGACGGGGACGTTGGGGGGGTAGTGTCTGGATAGGGGCGGTATGATGCTACTGGTTCCTCTGGTCCGGGTGCGGGCGGTGGTCATCGGCGCGCGCCGAGTCGGCGGAAGAGCACGGCTCGCGGCCAGCTTCTCTCTAGCTTCGTTGAAGAGGGGGGACGGAGGTGTGACGATGCTGGCGACGGCTACTGTTTCTTTGGTCTGTGACCTGGCGGATGGATAGTAGGTGACGGGGCGGCCGGAACGACCGGCGCCAGTTCTTTTTATTATTTGGACTGGAGATTGTTTTCACAGGCCATGCCCGCGCATGCCGCACCATGAGCGTTGGCAAGAATAGTATTGGCAGCTGCTAGCATGGAAGGCGCTTCCTAGAAGGTAAACCACCAGTCTGTAGGCGCACCAGGCGGTTTCGAACACGGCTGTGCGAAGTGGATGACTGAGAGAGAAAAGTGGCACATGTAGAAAGTGTAGAAAGACTTTCCCTTTCTTTTGGAACTGGCAGACACCGCAGTAGCGATTCACTCTCGGCAGCATTCACGTATGTATCCTTCCCAGGAAACAGACACGATTGTGTCTTTCTCTGAACTGGAATTTGGCTTTCTCGATCTGGGCTTACAGTTGAAGCAAGCAACGAGGTCAACACCACCACTGCCTGGTCGGGCACCGGCGGCAGCATGTAAAAATACGGCACCCGTACGCCGCGCGACAGGCGCGCCGGCGGCGGTGCGACTGCGGCGGCGAAGACGTCGGGCGGCTGCCGCTTGCCCCCTGTACGCAGACGGCGTCAGTGACGGCGCGGGCACCAGCCGGAAGGGCAACGGCGAGTTTCAGGAAGCTCTCAGGTGCCCCAGCCGAAAGGTAATCCGAGTTCAGCGTCCCGCCCCGTTTCTCACCACGCCTTCCCGGGCGAGGGGCTTCCACGCCACCCCAGCGTCGGCCACTGGCAACTATTTGGTGGCGCCGAGTGGCGACGTGGATGGCGCGATGTCGAGGGCGACTCTCGCGGTGGCGATGGCGGCAGCAGCGGCGCGCCGTCGCGGCCGACACGGCCGAATGATGTTGCTGGTGCGCGTGGGCGGCGGCGGTGGCGGCAGCGGCGGTTCCCGCTGCCGCCGCTGCCGTCGCTGCCTCGGGACTATGCGGGTGCGGCCGCCAAATGGCGCCGCCATTGACGGGCCCGGGGACTGGGGGCGGTGCCCGCCCCGCCGCCGCCGACGGCGCCGCCTACCGCGCGTAGCGGCGGTCAAAGTCTGGGTCGGCCAAATCGTCGTCCCGCTGCGCCCGCGCCGCGTCGCGGGCGGCGGTCGGCTTCCGCGGGGGATCCCCCCGCCGGGCGGCGGTGGCGCCCGCGCCGGCGGCAGCGTCGCCGGCGGCTGCGTCGCCGGCGCCGCCGCCGCCGCCGCCGCCACCGACGGGGTTTGCCGCGCAGGCGGCCGCGGCAGTCCCGTCGGCGCCGTGCACCGAAAGCGGCGCCACGCCCGCCACAGCGGCGTCGATAGTGGCCGCGGCGCCGCCGAAGGCGCGCGCCTGCCGCCGCTGAAAGCCCCGCGACCCGTCGGCGGCGCGCGGCCGCGGCAACGGCCGCACGTTGGCCGGCGGCCGCGCCGGCCCGCCGCCACAGGCGGCCCCAACCCGCCGGCGCTAGCGGTGGACGTGGCCGCCGCCGCGGTCGCCGCCGGTAATGTCGGGGGGTCTGACCGACCGCCGCCCCCAGCAGCCGCACTCGAGTCTGCCGCTGCAGCGCCTTCGCCTTGGGGCGGATTTTCATCCGACCGGCTCTCCCCCTCACTGCCTTGCTAGATGTGCGGTGGGCGTGCGGTCCCACGAGGGGAAGGCCGCGCGTGTGTGCTCGAGTGGTGCCCAACCCGACCCACTGCGGAAACGATATGTGCGGGCCAGGGGAAAACGACAGGATGTGCAGAGGGAGGGGTACGAACGAGGGGGAGAGTGCAGCGGCCACGCGCCAAACCACGCGCCCACTACCTCGTTTCTACCCTCTCTCTCGAATGGATAAACACGAAACATGACCCGCCACCGCACTTTCCGTCACACCGCCTCTCCCCGTCTTACAATCTGGCGGCAGCTTCTTGCGTCCTAGGCAGCCCATGGGCTGGAGCGGCGACGCCGCGGCTTGGGGAGGGGGAGCGACCACTTGGGAAGTGGGTACGTGAGCTCCACGTCAAACGTGCTGCGGTGTGCATAGCTGATGATGTAGGAATGAAGCCGGTGGTGCGCGGACGCAGACGGGTTCGAGGCACCACAGTGCGCTGTGTCCCCTCTGAACACCAGAAGCTCACACACACTCAGATGGACAACCTCACCGATCCCCCCGCCCGTCCTGGCCCCGCCTCGCACCGCTACGTGGGACCCCGGCCATGCCGGGAGATGTGTGCCGGGCTCAATGGCAAGCAACGCACCCAGCATGCGAGGTGGGTCCATAACGAGCGAGGGTGGGCAAGCATCCGTGTGTGGCCGTTGTTCGGCTGCACCAGGGGAGGAGATGAGTACAACCGGCTTGAAGGGTGCATAGTTGAGCCCGAAAGCCGACGATAGGAGCCGACAAAGTGACGCAAACGCCTCGAGGACCTCCCCCAACGCAGATGCTCCTCCAATTGACGAGAGCGCCTCCACCGACAGCGACAGCATTGCTCGACCGTAATCCCCCCTCCGACCGAGACGTACAATGGTTGAAACGGCCGTCGAGTTGAAAATGGTGCTGGGCAGCCCGGCGGCCACGACGCCACGGAGCTCAACCAGCGCGCGGGCCATCGTCGACACCGTCACACCGGTCCTAAAAACCTCAAATCCACGGCCGCCCATAGAGAGGGCGACCTGCGCGGCTCGCAAAGGCCCTCCAACAGCCGAAGATGATGCCCATAGAAGATCCGCCCCCCTGGCTTGCGCCACGTCCTCGTGGCAGCACCGGACGACAATGCGATCGAGTTCTCGGCGCTCAGCGCCAAAGATGTCCATGTAGTCGTCCACGCAGGGAAGGGAGGCGCCATCAGCAACAAGGGCAGGTTGGGACTCGGATCCTGCGGGAAGGCCCAGAAAAGAGGCGGGGGGGCGGGGAGGGGGGGGGGGGGCGCCTGTCACGGAAAGAAAGATGCCACCGTGAGCCCGGCGACGTGCCCGCGTCTCGGCTGCTTGGCGCGCGCGCGACGCGCGCTTTGACGCCGTATTACGTGCCTTCTTCAGCTCAGCCTGCTCCTCGGGGGAAAGCGTGCTCGTGCTCGGCCGTCGGCCGCCCCGCGTCATCTTGTTGAGGAGTGGAGTGGAAACAGGGGACGACTGCTGCTGCATGTGCACCGCTTCGGGGGGGGGACCGCACAAGACGACAGAGCAAATGAAAATGTAAGCCGGCGGCTCCCTCCAATAGCGTGCCGCTTTCCAGAGTAGGACACTTCCCAGCCACCCATTCTGCGGACTGCTGCTCATGATGTCGGGCCTCTGCTCTACACCTGGGAATGCGCCATGGATGGCGCCCGCCTTGGCTGCTTTCTTATGCCACCAGCTGTCGTGCCCCCGTCATGAACACGCCAAGACGCGAGGCCTGCGCCTGGCTCGCCGCCCGTACCCGAGCAGCGCTGCGACGGCGGCCGGCGGCGCGGTGACGCCCGCCATCGGCGCGGGGACGGCGGCCAGCGGCGCGGTGCTGCGCCGTTTAGCGCACTGCGCATCACCGCGCCGCTGGAAGCACGTGGCTAGTCGGTCGTGCGGGCACTGGCGCGCCACGAGGCCCGGCACGAAAGTGGGCGCCCAAGTTGGTGCCTGCCGCATCGCTGCCCTCTATGCCCACTACGCCAACCGCCGCGGCTTCCCCCGCTCCTCCACGTCTCAGACATGTGGCAGCGAGGCGCCGCAGATGTTCGCCATGGGCCTCCGCGTGGCGGGCATCACTTGGGACGGGCATCCTGTGGCTATCGTTGCTGTTGCAGCCGCTGCTGCCGGCGGCCAGGGGGGGGGGGCACGATACTTTCGGCCGCCGCAGCGGCCATGTGGGAGCGCTTAGTTATCGTGTGGCTCCCTGCCGTAGCTCCTCGTTTCGAGCTCACGTCTGGAGGAGAGGGGGGCTGCGAGCTCCCGGCGGCGGTGGCCGCAGTGGCGGCACAGCGCGGTGGCGGTGACGGAGGCAGCGGCAGCGGCGGCTTCTGGGGTGACGTCGCTGCCGTGACAGCCTCCCCGCGCGTCGTGGCTCCCCCCTCGCCCCCGCCGCTACTGCGGGCGCCCTCATCCCTCCCACCCAGCAGCATACTCACAGACTCCGTGGGTACGGCGCCCCTCCCACAGCCCCAGCCGCGTGCTGGCAGCTTTTCTTCCAGGCTCCGCGAGCGCTACCGCCTGTTGGCCGTCACCACGACACGCGGCTCGGCCGCCACCACGTGCCTGCTGTCTGCAACGGTCTGTGACGAGTTGTGCCCACCGGGGGGCCCGTGCCGAGGCGGGCGTGCAGGAGGAGGGGGGATCCGCCGCCTCACGCAAGCGGCGGCAGCGACGCGAGGGCACGGATGCCGCCGCCGCCACCGCCGCCGCTTCCAACGCTTCCAACCCCGCGTATGTCTGTATCGGGACACTGCCGTCCGCCACCCGCTGTAGTCTCTTTGCTGTCTTCTCTGCCGCGGCCGCCTCTACCGCCACCGCTCTTTACGGGCGCTCCTCCGGCGTCTTGAGCGGTACCCCCTTCTCCCAATGAGCGTGCGGGGGATGGCCCCGACCCCGCGCGCGACCGCTGGCCGCCACCTCTCCGCCCTCGGCCGAGTTGTCTCTCCCCACCGTACCGGGGATGCCGGCTGCCATGCCGTTGAGAGGGACATCACTGCCGTTGTGGGCCAGGTGGCACGGGAGCCTCCTCCTCGACGTGTCCGTAAGGCCACGAGTGTGGGCAGACAGTGAAAGAAGGGCGGTGTGTAGGGGCGCCGTAGACGGTCGCAGCTGCGGGGGTAGCGGTGGCCGCGCCGCGGGACCAGACAGCGACGTCGACTCGCCGGTGGGGGGGTGGAAAGGACTTCACAATGCGAAGGACGCTGCCGCCACCACAAGTGGTCGCGGGATGCTGGGGGGGCTTCCGGTGCCACAGCTGCTGCCTTTACGTCGGCCGCGTGTTCCCCAAACAGCAGCACCGGGCGTCGGGACCGTCGCCGCCGCGCCCTCCACACCAGCCGGACTCTGGGCATGCGGTTGCGGCCGCCACGACGGCAACGGCGGCATGTGCTTGCGGGCGGCGTCGCGCCCCCGGCTCAACCGCTCCATGGTACATGGCCGGTGCGTTCTTTGCGTCTACATGGCCACCCTCTCAGGGTGAGCGTACTTACTGTGCGCTACGCGAGAAACCGCACTGCCGACACGCTTATCGTATGCGCCGTCGGGGGTTCCGCCGCCGTTACTGACGCATCCCCACTGGGCGGGTCCCCCCCTCCCCACTCTCCTCGCCGCTGCGGACCTCTCCGTACACAGCTGCAAAAGATATTGCCTTGGACTCAACTCCCTCGTGTCACACCCAGCACAGGAACGACAGCGCTTCTTATTGCAGCGGGGCAAGTGGTGGCGGCAGTGTTCGTCGCGCAAAAGGGCTGCGGTGCGTAGGGCGCGGTCTGCCACCTCTGGTCGCCCCCGCCGCAGCCAGTCCCCAGCTCCCGGGTGCTCATCAATGGCGGCAGCGCCAGTACCACCATCAGCGCAGGGGGGGGAGCAGCGGCGACTGCGGGGTCGGCGGCTGCCAGAAACATTTCCGTGCTGGCGGCGGCAGCGGCGCAGTCGGCGGCGGTGGAGGCGGTGAGGGCGGTGAAAGCGGTCCCGCGAACACGCCTGGACATTTTTCAAGTGCGCGGCACCGCGGGGGGGCAGGGGGAGGAGGGGGAGCGTCTTGGAAGGTGTAATGGATTCGCAGCTGGTGGTCGTGGCGGCGGTGGTTTGCATGTCGGTGAAGCTCTCAGACGGAGACCGTGACGCACGCAGCAGACTTGCCCTCACCGCAGCGCCGGCTTGAGGGTGCCAGGTGGTCTTCCAATCCTTCAGCCACCACCGCTAATGTTCTGGGCGGCGGCCAGTCCTCTCCATAGCCGCCGCGAATGGGCGACGTCGCGGCCACGGGCGCCACGACGGGTGGCAGCCATGCTACGAGCGGACCAGCGTACGAGAGTCTGTCTCCGCCGCTGCCGCCGCCGTGGCGGCCAACCGTCGTGGCTGCTCACGGCGCCGCCGACGACTTTGTACGCCCCAATCGGTGAGACTGCATCTGTTGGTGGCCGCGTTCTCGCGCACAGCGCCGCGCATGAGGGGGGGGTATCATAAGCGAAGTAGAAGTGCGGGTAGTAGACTTCGAGTCGCCTCCTGTGTAGTCGTCCACAACGCCCTACGGCGGAGGGTGCTGTGCGCGTGCGCTCGAAGCGAAAGCATCCGGCCGCAGTCCACATATAGAGGCTCTGGTTCCGGCGTCTGTCCCATCATCATTCTTTATGGACCCCTGTTGTCGGTGTGGGGCGCGTGCACCTCGAGAGGTGAGAAGTGAGGAAGGATAGGACCATCGTAAAGTAGAGAATGACTATGCAACACCTCACTCAACCATGCCAGCGTTCGTCCGCAGGAGCACATCAACCATGGTCATCACCTTGGTCGCCACTTCAACCGCAAAGCCCCCCGCAAAGAAGGCGCTCTGCCCCTCCTCGTAAAAGGCAAACACGCGTGCTTCAGAACGCTCCATGAACCTGCCCACCAGCCCCTCGAGACGCTCCGCCAGGTCCTGCCGGTCCGTTCGATATTAATCCACGATGCGGGCTCTCAAATTCCCCCTACATCGGTAGTTTAAAATGTAAACAGGGAAGGGCGCGGAGTTGGGCTTCCATACTCCCATCCGCATGACCATCGCCACGTTCGCCGTGTTACTCCACCAAAACAGCGTCACCCCCCGGCGGAACCCGTAGAGGCCACCTACCCCACGTGCGCTCAGCAATGGGTCCAATATCAAGACAAAAGCCTCAGGCCGCTGCTGCCACCATGCCTTAGTCAATGGGATGTTGCTCATAGCACGCGCTCCGCGAGTATCGCAGGCAAGAGGCACCACGAAGAAGGGCACTGAGGCGGTCATGTAAAAGCCAGGGTCCTCTGCCCGAAGTTGCACAAAGCGGTGCAGAAAGTAGGGCAGGTCGCACCAAAGCTCCGGGCAACGGACACACACACTCGCAGAAGCGTTAGGGTTAGGGTGTGGGCGAGGCGCACATCTCCTCGTCGCTGGCATTTGAAGACCAAAAGTTGTAGGCCGGAGCGGGCGCAGTTCCCGCATCGTTGGTCTTTAAATGCGAATAGCATACCTTGACCCACCAAGGGCAGCCGTGTTCTTGTAAATATGCCGCGTTCTCCCCGACGACTGGAGGGATGAGGCAGTCTCGCTCCGTGAGCTTCAAAAGGTTCTCAGGCCACAACATTGTGCAGAAGCTGAACAACATGATGACGTAGACGGTGAGACGCTCGTACTGCAGCACCGTGAGCGGCTCGTCCAAAGAATCAATGTCGGCCCCGTCCGTCGCCAAGTCACACGCCACGGCCATGTTGTCCACCGTCAAAGGGGGGGTCTGGGCCGATGCCTCACCTAATCTGGTCGGCTGCTTCTTCAAACGTTGGAGCCATCCAGCGACGATCTGGGACTTGAGCGGGCAGCCGCAATGCGTCTCGCCGCTGGCGACCTGAGCGGGTGTGCGGACAGCCAGCGGCAACGCCTTGTACTGCTCGTCACGCTCGCCACAGCCAGCCACATAAGACGTCTTCCTCGCAAAATCACGGGTGCAGAAAGAAATGAAGTAGCCCAACGACGAGGTAATGTTGCGCACGGACACCATCTACAAAGGAACGTTCCGTCGCCCGACAAGGTGCTTGCTTCCCCCCTCCAGCAATAGCGCCAAAAAGCGATGAAGGCTGAAAGGAAGCGCATCGTTCAACGTCACGGCCTTACGCTCGCCCGTCAGGTCCCCGCCCCCAGCGCCGTCGACCGCACCGTCAACAAGGGGAAGAAATCGGTTGAAGGTGACGGTGGCACTCTCAATGGCGCTCCACGTGGGTGAGCCCCTTGCACTAGAAGCGGCGCTACCGGACGAAGCCCGTCGGGCCGCCCTCGCTGCCTTATTCACCTCAAAAGCAAGTGGTCCTAACTCCGGGACGCCTGCGGGCTGCATACGAGCGATCTCGTTAGAACCTGGGCCGAAGCCCTCATCCTCGTTGCTCTCATCGTCGATGTTCACATCGGCCGCGTGCTGCAGGCCACCTGCGGCATCATCAGCAATATGCAGCAGGAGCGCCGCGTCCATGGTCTGTAGGGGAAAGCAAGGCGGCCGCAGGATCACAGCAAAGTTCTTGAAACAAGGTACCGGCACCGTACTGGCGACCGCTACGGTGGTCGGAGACGAGCGCCAGAAGCGCTGACCTGTCTTTGAGGCGCTATCCATCGTCATAGGACTCAACACTGCGCGACAACTGTGGACTTACGACCCAAAAATAGGCGCGAACCACTCTTACCGCTCTCTGAAAACAAGAGAAGCGCCATCTTCGGGCCCTGAGGCGTGGCTCCAACCATACGCGCGAGAACCAAGCTATCAGAAAGTTCCGATGGCGGGATTTCATCTCGAACCGGGAGCGCCAGACATGCACGCGACAGCCTGTCACGGCCACCAGCTGCGCAGCGAACTTGGCAGGATGAGAGCTCCCCAACAGACTGTATTTCTCGAAAGAAACAGGTCCCGCATGAGGTAGCTCGACAGAACTATCTAACTACTATGTACTTCAATTTCTGGAAACGGGCGTTGCACCGCATTCAGTTAAGAAAGGGCACCCTGGAAAGTCGCCACTTCGCAGCAAATGGGAAGATTGGAGTTTACTTCACACCGCAGGCGTCTGTGGACAGTAGGGGGGTTCATCTGAGCCAGAGGGGTCCCGGGACCCAGAAGGGATCTGGCTGTACTAAGGGCTGTAAGCCAGTCTTACCCAAATCGGACCGCGGAGACCTCAGGTCAGCCGGTCAGACTTCTATGAGAGACATGGACGTGATTGCCAAGACATTTGCGGCAAGATTCGCTCCAAACCCAAACGTGGTCAGAAACAGAATGCAAAACAGTCCCGTGTCACTCACAATCGTCTCGCATTTCTGGTCGTCTCCACATTTATCGTCGTCTCCCCTCTCGCCTCCCCCATCGTACCTGCTCAACTGGCACAGCGGTACGCGCCCGCCATGGCGCGCGTCTCGCGGCGGCAGCGATCTGTACGCCGAGCGACTCGTCGGGTGCGCATGTTCACGCTCCTGATTAGCCTGGAGGAGTCTGACTCGTGGGATTATGACGCCATCGAGGGCCAGAGTGAGGAGGATGTCCCTTTTTCTGTTTTTCTTCTGTTGCTGGAGCGGAGCAGGCTGCGCACTTTGATTGCCAACAGGTACTTACACATGAGTCCTGGCTTTGTCTCGAAGAGCGTAAAGTGGGGCGTGCGTGTTTTGAATGCACTGCAAGAGCACCGGTGGCGTAGTGTTTTGCGCATGGGACGTAGTACATATAATTTACTGACCAAGCTTCTTGACGAGTACCTCGATAATACTTGTGCGCATAGAGGGAAGCCTATCTCGACGGATCGTGTGCAGAAGACTGCACTTTTTCGGTTGGGGCACTATGGCAATTCTGCAAGCACGTTTGATGATGTGTTGGCATGAGAAGCGGCACACTACAAGCGGGGAAGCAGAGGCCTGCTATTCAAGGCCAGTGCTGACGCAGTCGCTCAATTATTGATCTTTTTTCTTCTTTGTTTCTCTTCTTTCTCCATTGCACACAGTTGTGAGAGCTGTTGCCAATATCTTTGGTGTGAGTGCAGGGTCAGTCAGCAACTGCACCAAACGATTCATGGCGACGGTCAACAAGCTATGAGACAGGTACATTGTGTGGCCATCCGAGAAGAAAAAACAGAGCTTGCCGTGTTCACGTGGGAGGGGTTTGGGTTTCTTGGGTGCATTGGGTCAGTTTACAGCTCCCAGATGCCCGTAGTGAACGCGCCGAGAGTGCAACCATGGACTTGGAGGAACCTCCATGACCGCTGTAGTATTCATATTCTGGTGGTCAGTGATCCTAACCGCAATACCAACGCTGTGACGTTCGGTTTTCAGGTTCGGCGTCCGACGCCATGGTACAACAGAAAGCGGATTCTGCACGCTCTACAGGTGAGCATATCTCTCTTGGCGAGATGTTGCTTGGAGAACAGGGAATGCACTATGCGGACAGGGTGGGTCCCTACATCGGACATCGCGGGAAACCCACGACTAATGAGAACTTTGCCTGGCAGCTCGCTCGCCTTCGTGTCCTTTCTGAGCACACGATTGGCATCGTGAAGGGGTGTGAAGCGCGAGGTAAGTGGGTGGATGCGTTGCTTTACTCGAGACCGGTCTGAGGCGCGAGGCCAGCAGCCTCTTACCCCCCCTCG
>ENA-ORXR01002533-ORXR01002533.1-marine-metagenome-genome-assembly--contig:-NODE-2533-length-17235-cov-12.769554_pt1 | contig 17235 bp, 25 predicted proteins | sample MGYA00237866_ERZ511479 | MGnify/ENA metagenome assembly ERZ511479 | reverse complement strand
TCACCGACGGGAAACAGCCCGTCGGGCACAGCCGCAGCCGGGCCACACCCCCACTCAAAGGCCCGGAAACGCACACAGTCCCGGGCAGGAACCAGCCTTCCACGCACAGCCGGCGCCGGGCAACACCCCCTCGCAAAGGCCCGGCATCACACTCAATCTTCAGCGGGAAACAGCCCGCCGGTCACCATCAGACATCAAACAATCACAGCCAGGCATAGTGTCGGCCTGGAGCCCGGTACGTCACGGCACGACCACCGGCCGATGCGCGGCGCACGCAATCGGATTCCGGCAGATGATTGGTCCACAGGTCCCGGATAGGATGATGGCACGCGAGGATGTGTCAATCGCCGTGGCCACCGCTATGTGGCGCCCCGGCGCGCAGACCGAAGATTCACACAACTGTCCATCCTCGGCTTGCAACACGTGGCGACCACGTGTCAGAACTTGATTCGGAGGCACGTGGCACGCCACGTGTTATGCTGTTGTACTGTTCCCAGTATGCTCGATAACAGGCCCAATTTGCGTCGCCGCGCCGCCGCGCCGTGGCGGCGCGGTCGCCACGTCACCGGGGCTGATAATCTGGCGGGCGGGCGCCAGCCGACGGTGCAGCGCGCGCGCTGTCCGCCATTGGCACTGCCGAAAATTCGGCGAAGCGCGCACGCGGCACCCGTCGCCGGAACGGACGTGGCGGGAGGAAGCGCCACGCGCACGCACGGCAGAGAGCCCCGCGGCCGTTGCCTCTTCTTTCACTTGGCGGGCACCGCCGCTGTTGCCGCCTTGCTGGGGGGGGACGCGCCCACGCCCCCGACCGGGGGGCGGGGGACGCACGCTATCCGCGCCCGGACCTGCTTGTGTTGGGGGGGATGCGCGCCCTTCTTCTTTTCTTCCAGGAAGCCGCCTAAATCATATCAGGCTCCCGTCGCTCCCCACCAACACAACCGTCCTGGGCACCCACGCCGCATGACAGGAAGGCACCAAAACACCCCACACTGCACGACGCTCATGCGCCACGGCGGCCGCGCTCGCCACAGCGACCTTCTCCGCCTCCTCCCCCGTCCCCCCATCAGTCCTCAATACCGCACGCGCTTCCCCTACCGGTCAGATCACGTCCGCCAATTACACGCGGCTCGGCAGGCAGCAGGCATGCAGGCATGACACGTGGCACAATTTGATCCCACCTGTTGCAACTTAATCCTCGGGGCGGGTGGCCCTCCACGTGTTCCAACTTGATCCCGGAGCAGTAGCGTTACTGTTCCGGCCTCGCAGACGTCTGAGATCAAGTGCACAGTAGAGCTACCGTACACGACCAAATATCGACCTCCGCGAAAGCCGACTCGGCCGAGCAGCGCAACGCCGCGGCTATGCCACCAGGTGTCTCCAGTGGCGCCGCGGCGCCTTAGCACGCCCCCAACAGGGGGCTGCCAAGGTCCGCTTCTTGCGCAACAGCGCCGGGGTCCCTGTCAACGCCGATGGCAGCCCGGAAAGCCGTGAACGCCGGAGACGGCAGCGACTTCGTAAGCCCGTCCGCCGGCATCTCGGCGCTGGGGAGAACGTAGCAGGCCACATCCCCACGCCCCTGGGTGTCGCGAACCATAAGGTAGGCGACGTTGACGTGCTTGGTCCACCCCGTCGCCTCTGGGTTGTTGACGAACGGGAGGCACCACTCCTTGTCCTCCCCCATCGGTACGGCCCCGCCATCGACGCCCAGCGCCGTCAGCAGCTTGCGAAGCCATAGCGCCTCCTTGGTCGCCATCGCGGCGGCCACGTTCTCAGCCGCGGCCGTCGAGGTCGCCACGTCGACCTGCGCTTGCTCGCCCAGGAGATGGGCCCGCCGTTGTGCGTGAAGACGAAGCCGGTCGTCAACCGGCGGCCGTCCGTGTCGCCCGCCCAGTCGGCGTCGAAACACTTTTGGAAAGGCTCGCTTTTGCCATGCACCACGCTAACGCGAGTAGTCCCGCGCAGGTAGCGTGACACGCGCTTGGCCGCGCGCATACTGTACTGCTCAGGGCATGACATGAAGTGCAAGAGCACGTCCACGTCAAAGGTAATGTCCGGCCTCTTCGTAGTAGACAGGTAGGGCAGGTGCGACCAGCTCCGCGTACCGGTTGCCGTCAATCAGCAGGTTCTCACCCGTCTTGCTTAATCTGACGCCCGACGCCATTGCCGTCTTTTTCGGCGCGCACATTTCCATCCCGAACGCCTGGAGCAGCGTCACGATGGGGCCCGGGTTGCTCAGAGTGAGCTTCTTGGCCTCCCGGTCGTGCATGACCTTCATGCCTATGAAAACGCTGACCGCTCCCATGTCGCGCACATCAAAATTGGCCGACTCGGAGCGCTTCACGGCCGTAACCCCGTCCAGCTTCTCGTCCGCCACGATGAGATCATCGAAGTAGACGAGGATTAAGACACTTCCGTGCGCCGGGTTGAGCCACTCGAACCGAAACGGGTCCACCTGATATCGCACGGCGCCCATTTCGTTGAGCTTTTCTTCGAGCTTCATGCCTCACACTCGCCTCGCCTGTTTTGTCCCGTACAGAGCTTCGTTCAGCCGGCAAATCTCCTTCAGACTTTCGTCATCAACTCCGTCTTGAGGCTTGATGTACATCTCTTTGTCCATCTTGGCGTTCAGGAAGGCTGTCTTGACGCCGACGTGGTGAACCTCCCAATCTTTAGGGGCCGCCACGGAGAACAGTGCACGGGTCGTTGCGGTGTTAGGCACCGGCGCCAACGTCTCGTCTATGTCTTGCCCCGGCACTTTTTTAGAGCCTTGGGCCACGAGCCGCGCCTTGTAGCGCGTCTTGCTGCCCTCCGCGTCGTGCTTGATGTCGATCAAAAAACGCTTCTTGAAAACCTTGTGCTGCTTTTTGCTGTCCTTGGTCTTGGACGACGTTCCAAGCTTCTTGTGCGCCGCCACCTCGTCCTTAATGGCCTTCTTTCACAGCAGCCAGTCCGAGCGAGCTGGCGCCTCCTTCGCGTTGGCCGGCGGCTTCGTCAAGTCCCAGCCATCCTTGGCTGACGCATCTGTGCCTATTGCCAAGTAAGCTTTCGGATCCATCGTCCACAGAGTCACCTTGGGAGCTGGCCTGCGCTTGGACCGGAGAGGCCTGGGCTCGCCTTGGTCTTTGCTTGCCCCGACCGACTCGGGAGCAGCTCGCTCGTCTTGGTGTGTCGAGCAGTCCTTGCCTTCATCGTCCTTCGCACCGCAACTAGGGCAGTGCGGGGCATCGTCGTCTTCGTCGCTATCCGACGGCAGGTCCGGGACGTAATCGTCTCCGCTTCCGCCTTCAGCATCGAGCATGTCGATTTCCCCACCCGTACCAGCGCTGTCTCCCGCGTCATCTGCGGCGTGAGTTGAGGACCAGCGCTTGAGGCGGCAGACGACTCCTCCTTGACCTCCTTGGCTGGGCTCTCTTCCATCAGCACGTCGCCACGCTCGGACACTTTGTCCGCGCCGTCGTGAAGGATTCGGTAGGCCTTGCCACCGACCGCGTAGCCGACGAAGCGGCCGACGTCGGTCCTCGGTTCCAGTTTGCGCTGCTGCTTCTTGGGCTTGAGCGCCCAAGCCCGACTCCCCAAGACGCGAAATCCCGCGACATTTGGGTGTCGCCCCGTGAGCGCCTCGAGCGGCGTCACGTCCATCCGCGCCTTGGGGGACCGGTTCCTCGTATGGACGACAGCATCCAAAGCCTCTGCTCATAGCTCCTCCTCGACACACGAGTCGCGCATGGCAGCGCGTACGCGCTCCATCAAAGTGCGGTTCACTTGCTCCGCCTTGCCGTTCTGCTGCGACTTGTACGGTGCCGTCATCTCGGACGTGATGCCCTTGTCCTCATACGGCGCCCTGAGATCGTTCGTAACGTACTCCATGGCACCGTCATGGCAAGCATGCTTGACCTTGACATCCGTCAGGGTCTCAAGCTGCTTGATTCGCGTCTTAAGCACGACCGGCACCATGCTCTGTGTCTTGATGGGCGTCGCCGTGATGAACCCCGTTGAGTCCTCCAGAACGGTCATAAAGTAGAAAGAGCCGTTCAACGACTCCGTGACGAGGCCACTAATGTCGATATGGACCAGCTCACACTTGATGGTCTTGGTGGAAGAGCGCGGGGGCGGCGCCTGCACCATCCTTCCATCAACGCACGGCACACAGAACGTGCAGTCGATACGTTTCGCGTCTGCCACTGTCGACAGAATCCCTTCGACCATCTTGACCGGCCACTTGAGGTTCTCAAACCCCAAGTCGTTGAGCCGGCGGTGCCGCATCTCTGCCTGCCCGGCGATTCGCGTTGATGCCGCGCTCGCCGACGCCTTGACCGGCGTCACCTGGAGCGCATACGTCTCCAGGCTGTTGACGTTGCCAACCACCGACGCCTTCGCGAGCACCCCGCTTGCTCATACCGCATCTCCGTCATTGAGGATGTAGTAGGCGTCGCCGACAAACTCCACTGCACCGCCATGGCCGTCCACTGCGCGAACCGACAGCAATTTGCTGGTCAGGCGCGGCACTAGCATGGATTCGTCGAGAACCACGCGTTTCTTGGTGCTGCTCATGCCGACGTCCATGGAGACGCGTCCATGCCCCTTGATGGGGACCTTTTCACAGTTGGCTAACGTGAACTCGGCTCCGCTCCCCATTGTCTTGGCGGGGAAGCCCTTGTCTTCAACCGCCATGTGGCTGGCTGCGCCAGAATCGAGCACGCAGGTCGGCGACCCGCTTGTGCTCCCGTGAGCCTTGCTGGAGCCGGGTAGACCGGCCGAGGCAGCGCATGCCAGTGCGGCACCCGCCTGGGGCCCGCCCCCATGGCCGCCGTCACGGCGGCCGCCACCGGGCTTGTTCTTTCCCTTGGCCTCGTCAGCCTTCCGCTTGTAGCAGTCACGCTTCATGTGCCCCTTCTTGTCGCGGTAGTAGCACACGACCGACTTCATGTCAAACGGCTTCCTTGGCGCCGCCACCGTGAGGGCTTGCGGCCTGACACCATCAGCTGGCTTCGATGAGCCCCCGGAAATGTTCCGCTGCTCGACTTGAAGCAGCTTAGCTGTCACGTCCGACATGACCAGCTTGACGTCCTTGTTCTCCAAGACTGTCCTGGGCATCCCGTACTCGGACGGGAGCCCCGACAAGACACGCAGCGCGAGCGCGTTGTCGTCCACCGGGTTTCCCAGCATGGACAGCTCGTCCCGGATCATCCTGGCGTGCGACGCGAACTTGATGATGTTCTCGTCGTCTCCCTTTTTCCAGCTGCTTAGCTCGTCCATGAGCCGAAGCAGCTGAGCGTTGTCGCGCGCCTCGAACATGACCTTGAGCGCGTCCCCCGCTTCCTTGGCCGTGTCTTCCGACGTGACCATGTTGAGGTGCACAGGCTTGACCGACATCTGGATGGTCGCCTGGGCCGCCTCTTTCATGGCGTCCCACTCCTCGACCGCCGGGTCGGACTTTCTGTCGTCCGGTCGAGAAGCAGGACAGTTCGTCACGACAGCCTTCCAGAGCTTCTCCTTCTTGAGTTGCGCACGTTGGTACCCCGCCCACGCCTTGTAGTTGTCTTCCAGCTGCGCGAACCGCGGCCCACCAAAGCGACCAAACTCCGACATGATGATGACTCTGCGACCGCACACAGCGCCGCACTGACGACGTAGGGGCACACACGGCCACCTGATGCCAGAGCGCAACTCGACCCGAGCAATGTCGCTCCGCTAGCAACGGCAGGGAAGACGAAGATGACCACGAGCGACATCTGGGCCCATAACCCGTGAAGCAGGTGGTAGTTGGGTGTATGCGTTGCTTCACTCGAGACCGGTCCCAGGCACAAGGCCAGCGTCCTCATAACCACCGTGGGACCCTCTCGCAGCGTCCTTCAGGCATACCCCCGTCCACGCATCGACAGAGCCGAGGGCGCACCTCCCGACGCAGAGCTCCCCACGTCCCACCGGAGAGCACATGCTCTCACCACCCCACAAAGCCAGACGAAGCACCTCGCCGATCTCCCGGAGACATACCCCTAATGGGTCCCCCAGAAACAAGCACACAATAGTACATGGTAATTAAAAAGCGCACAAGAAAACATGATTGGGCATCAAACATCATGTACATCTGGACAAGTCCGATGTAGACCGGGATTTATCCAGAAATACAACCGGACCTCTCCCGGCACGAAGACTTCGCCATGTCGAGTTGCTGAGCTGCGCTCAACAGTGGGCACCGGTTGTCGCAGCGTGCAGATGGGAGAGGCCCCTGATGACGGCTGAATGGCGTCCAGGGCGGTGTCGGCGGCAACGTGAGCTCTTTCTCTTCGTCGAAGCAGGTGCCCCCGGATTCTTCTCCGCATTCTTTCTCATTTCAGATGCACTCGAAATAAAGTCCGTCCCCCAGCGCTGGAACTTTGTAGCAAAGCTTCCTTCACGCCCTTGACCTTCTCTTTGGAGACTGAATCTATCACTTCGAAGATTGTTGGCCTCCGGCCCATCATCTGAGCTGGGATAAGATTGCACAGCTTCCCTCACAGAAACGGCCTGCACTAAGGCCTCATGATGGTGACTGCGCTCGTCCCGGTTGGGTGCTGGGAGTGAGATGTCCAGTGTCTCGCACCCGCCCGGGTCCACCGTCACCAGCAAGCAGGTGTTCTTTGCTTTCTCGCCGAAGGGAGAACCCGACGGCAGTCAGTCCCGCCAAACGACCGCCCACGGGTGGCGGCGCTTGCCCCAGTGGGTTCTGGGAGTGTGATGTCCAGTACACCTCACCCGCTCTGGGACGCCGCTACTCTTAGATAGGTGGCACGCAGTCCAGTCATCTCCTCATTGATCGGGCCTCAATTGCAGTCTCCACACTCATAGGCCTGAGTTTCAGTATCCGTATTATCATTTCAGACGAGCTTCACGGACAGCGAGAGAACGAAGTGGACAAGCAGCAGGGCGGAGGCAGACGGACGGGTCGTAGATCAGCGGCGTGCCAAAAGTAGATGATAAATTGAGGAACAGGGAGATCGGAATGGTAGGAGACGATTATGGAAAACGTTGTGGTTGGGGGAGGGGGGGGCAGAAGGCAGGTGGCAAAGAACAATACAGGAGGTGGGGCGGGTGAGAAGGGGTGGAGGCGGCAGGAGACCGGCGTGGCGGCATAAGGGGGGGAGTACAGAGGAAAGAGGGAAAGTAAGAACCATGTAGGGCAGCGTGGAGTCGGTGGGGCCGACCTAAAGTCTCACTCATCTTATTAGTCGCATGGGGAAACGGCTCTGGTTTCGGCCCATGTACACCAATCGACCCCAAACTTTGTGTAAGTATCAGAGGGTTGCCCTCGAGTCCTCAGATGAAAACGCGGAACATGAAGCGTAGCAGAGGCGTCTCGTTTGTGCCCTCTTCCGCATTCGTGTCGATCAGGGACATCCGATCCGCCCGATTCACGACAGCTCCCGATTCATCACTGACGAAATCTGGAGAAATGCAAGAACAAGGAGGATACATTTCCAGCCTCGTGAGCTCGATGTCAAGATCTCGTGATGCCGCACGGGTATGGAGAGGGGACAATGACAGCTGACCAAAGAAAGAGATTACACGGAGAACACGTATCTGACCAGTGACAGCCATATTAGCCACCGGCAATGGCCTACGATTGATGTGCACTTTTGGCGGCTCGGATCCCGCGGCTGCGCTGCGGTGACTAACCGGGGGTGGGACACAAATGCCATTTTGGGCCATGTGGACCCACATTCGGTCACGGAATCGGCCGATGCGGGGTCACAGACGCAGAATTTTCCCACAAACATTTGTGGATGATATCTCCTCTCTTCTGGCGTTGGATGTCTGTACACCACCAGAAGCATCTCGACGAGAGGAAGAGCGTTGCGCCGAGTCTGGCCGCCTATTTGGACAGGAAGTGCGCTTCACAAAGCCATGTGAAACAGTCGTAGCATCCGTCCACAAAGGCATGTGGAGGCAGCCGGTGCTCTGCGAGCGTCCTGCTGCGCGTGGGAATATCTCCCAAGAGTAAGGCGACAAGACAAGGGTGCTCTCCCACCATATTGGCCCAGTGGAGAGCATGGCGCGACGTCAGAAGGACAGTTTCGAGCTCTCATTGGCCATTATCAGCTTAGATACAAAGCGTTGATTGGCTGTTTCGCACTGTCGGGCTGTCTGTTGATGGGGAGTTTCTATGTGCTGGTATGCCGTGGGTAGACTCACGAACTGTAACCCACAAGAGCAACCACAAAATCATGTCAATGTGTGTGGTTTTTGGCGTCCTGCGGAATCCCTACATGTCGCTCTGGCCTTTCCATATGGAAAAACCTCGTTAGCGTCCCACGCCCGGTTAGTCACTACTGCGCGGGCGGCAAAGGGTGGGGGGCAGGTGTGCGACGGCGCTTGAGCCACACAGAGACGTTCGAGGACAGCCCTGGCTTCAACTTGGGAGTCCGTGCACGGTCGCTCATTGGCTGCTGACGAAGCGCGCGAGTCGATTGACTGCCGGGTCTCGTGAGATTGAATCAAAGAAAGCGCGCAAGAGATCGCACTTCTGGATGAGCAAACTTGAAAGTAGCCTCCAGCTGTCACGGGACCGCTGCGAGACACTGTTCCGCTTCTTCTCGACATACTCTTCACGGACGTCGACCTTCGGCCAATGGGAATGACGCGCTGCGCAGAATAGTGCAATCGAATGTACGAAATATGTGAACATGGGACAAACTCCAGAGACGGTGCTGTGCCCTCTTGCGGCTCGCCCAGTGTGCCGGAACGCCTGAAAACGAAGGATCTGAGCCGTATCTTTCCGATAGAGGTGTGCCGTTGACGGGCTTCCTATGGAAGAATACGTACCCTGTCTTGCAGAGAAAAAGTTTAGAGAGTCTCTAATCTTCGTGTGAAGACTACTTGTCATTTGCGGGTGTAGCGGCGGAGTTCTGGTCTCTCCAAGAAAAGTGCGCTTCTCAGAGGACTAATAGAGTGAGACAGACTTTAGGAGGACTGAGATGGCTGGAGATACAGGGCAGGTGTGCACTGTGCTCTGCGACGTTGAGGACGACGGCGAAGAGGGTTTTGACGCAGGCAAGAACGGAAGCAGCCAGATCGAAGCCCACTTGGACGGCGGCTGGCATGCTCTGAGCCATACTTGCCTTCCACATGTTTTGCAAATATATACCAATTTGGGGCTCCGAAAGACGTCGGTTTTTGTCAGGAAATGGTCAGAGGAATCAGGTGACATTTTTTGATTTAATTCGTCCTGATTGTAAGGATTGAAATAGGTTGCGCGAGAGGATGCGTGATTTAAATCACAATAGCTGGGAACAGACGTTAATGTTCAGCTTACTTCACGCAGGCTAAGCTCTGAATGAGGCAGATGATTGGTCCACACAGCAAAGATCGATCAAGAGTCAGAACTCTATCCCTACTGTTTGACAAATCGAGTGCAGTCGTCGGTGGCTAAGTGTTGCATGATGCCCAATTCTGGCTGATCAGAACGTGAACACATACACTCACGTGTTTTCAAACTTTTCAAAACCTTGGCACTTTGATTACATTTATCCAGGGTTTGTTCAGAGCTAATCGGCTAGGAGGTTCATGTGCAACTGGACGTTGTACAAGAGCTGGCGGTCGACAGCCCCGGCCGCCGTAGTGCCGGCCGCCGTCCCCTGCATAGATCCAGTCATTTTTTTATTTACGGAAAACTTGGTCACACATGCTTCTTATTAATCTCTGGCGTCTTTTGGGGGGGCACAATACCTCTGTTTTTCACGAGATGTACATTGGCTATATTGTGGCGTTAAATGGCCATTATTCGAACGTAGCAGGCATTAAAAAGTTGATTGCATGATCGATTTGACTGTATTAGTCATGAGCGACTGTCAACAGGCATTTCCGACTGTTCATCTTTAGGGAATTCTCACCCAGACACGGTTGTGGCGGGCTGGCGTGGACGGGTAGTTCCGTTTGTTGGCCATGACCTCCTCTGTGCCCAGGCTACCCTTCTTTCGTGCCGCCGCGAGCGGTAACGGCGTGCTCCTGTGCCATCTCGTCCACCGTTTGGCTTGCATCTTCGAGGCCGTGGAGGCGCCTGGGTTCGTGCCGGCAGGCCCAGCGCTGCCACTGTCGTCGCTGGGGAGGCCAAGCGGTCCACAGTGCGTCAGACGCCGCCTTGGAGCCGCTCTGGCGCAACCACTCCCCTCGCGGCGCGCCCTCCCCCATTGGCCGGCGGGGAGATCTCCATCGGCGGGGATTCTGCTCGCCGAGGAGGTGCGGATGGTGATTCGGTCGCTACTGAGGGAGCCCGGGTATGGGGAGATTGGGCCTAGCCCCCCCCCCCCCGACGGAGTGCCCATCGGCAGAGGCGGGGCAACTTTTCGCTGACCGGAATCGGGTGGTCATCGGTTTAGCCACCAGTGCCAACTTCGACCACTGCTCCATATTCAAGCACGGGTACTTTAGCTGTCGAAACTCGATTCATGCTGTGAGCGAAGAGATTTGAAATTGGAGAAGGCTGACAGTCATCTGAAAGTAGGCTGACGAGCAGCCACAGCCAATCCTTAAGAAAGAGGTCAATCCTATTCGCCAGATTGAGTGGGCATCTAGTCACGCCAGCCGGTCGTTAAGATTTACCGATCTCGACTATTGGCTGGGACATGCCCTCAGATTCGTTCCATGGGTCTATGCATGGTGCAGTGGCCGTGCCGACCCATGGAGTAACTGACCACGCCGACTCGACGAATGTCGAGTCTATCCTCGGCCAATTGCGGGCCGTCATCAGATCAATTCAATTCACGGTCAAACAGGACGCTCTCCCGGTGGGATGAGGACACTCAACATATTTAGAGTCTCAACCATATTTGTAATCTACTTTTTGGATTCTGCTCCAAAGCCTTGTACATGAGACACGACGGTGTACCGTGTACCCAATTTCAACCTGACCTCCTCTCTATCGTCCCCTCCTCCGACTACCTTTCTTTTTTGTCTATTGTATATGCTCCCTCTCGTCCCTCTTTTATCCCTAGTGTCAGTCACAGCCACCCCCACCACCCCATTCACCCTGCAGGTCGCCGCCACCTCCCACGTCAAATTTACAGTAGCGACGTCGAATCACCCCCCCCAGCCCCCCTCCTCGCCCACCATCAAACTCTGAAGCAGCAAACAGGGGGGATTTATCCAAGGGAGGGGAAGAAAAAGCATGATGGGTGGTGGCGGGAGGGAGAAAGACGGCATACGGGAACGCACAGTACGCGGGAGCGGTGCGGCGGCCACAGCGGCTTGTGCCACGACGAGGTGGTGGTCGAAGCCCGACTCGGTCGGCCCGGGGGCAAATCGCGCCCACAATTGCCACTTGGTGATCGGATTGCCAGTGCTTCCAACGCTGTGTGTGACGCTCTCATAGGCTGAACCCATAGAGGTGTTGGTGGTCGACAACCGATTGACCAGTCAGACGTTTGCGTACCCAAAGGGGTGGGCCACGTCATTCCGCGTCTAATCAACCGGGGCTAGCCCCTGTCCACTCATAGCCCGCTCTGTGGCATTCGCCCTTCGTGCCCATGCCCCTTGTCTTGACCCAATGCAGGAAACCCCTGTCAGGGGTGACACGGCCCCCGGCATGAGGCGGGGACTTGTCGTGACCAGTCACGTAACACCCCCCTAGGGGGGTATCGTGGGACTGCCCCCCTTGGGCGGGTGTCTAGGGAGCCTGAGGGCCACACACGAAATGACCTCTCTAGAGGGACGCGGGGTGAAGCACACCCGATCGGGCCCCCCTGGAGGGGTCTGACACAGCTGAGGGAGACGCACGTCTTCTCGAATCCGGGCCCTCTGGAGGGACCGGGAAGCTTGTGGAAGCCTCCGCAATCCGAGCGTAAGCCGGACCGAGATATGATCTCGACCGGGGATAAAATCCCACCGGAATTCTATCCGGGAAATTGAAAAATCTTGGGATAAGTTCCGAGGTACAGATTTCGGGTAAATCCTGAAATCTTGGAAGTCTTGGTGACTTTCCTGCTTCCGCTCGAGACGGGCGGGGGTCCTCTTCCAGTGGAAGGGTAATCGAGGATGCTGGGCAGGGGCCACCAGAGGCCCGGGCCTGAGACCGTGGCGGGTTGGGCACCGGTCCCCCCATGGTAGCGCCCGGGGGTCGGGATTGTGCACGTCCTGCCTCTTGTTTCTGAGGGTATCTGAGTGTATGATTTGGGGTCATCGCGCGTATTCGAATAAGTCAGCGTTGCGTTTGCGTTACTTCCATCGTTCTGGTGCGCTTTGCGCCCGGTGATCCCGGCGTTCGTGTTGATTCTCCTGTGTTGCGCTCCGCATCCCGTGCTGGGCTTTTCGACGGGGCTATACCCCGTCGGCGTTGAGGGCAGGATCCACTACAGACCCCTGCGTCCCCTCCTCTTGTTGCCCCGGTCCAGCATCCTCTGCCGTCGCCCCCACCTCTTCCCTCCACCTCGACCCTCCTCCCTCTCCTGAATTTTCGTCCCTCCCCTCACCCCCCGCCCCCCCGACCCCAGGCCCCGCTGCCGTTTTATGCTGCATTTTGCTCTTGTTGGAGTAGGCGAAGATTCCGCTGGGGGGCGGGGGGGGTGGAGCTCTGAAGTTTTAGGGCGGAGGGAAAGGTGACGGCAGGTGCTGGGACGCCCATGGACGGTAGGGGGCAGGGGGTCCGCCGACCAAAAACGGAGGGAGGGAGGAGAAGGAAGGAGGAGGGATGCACGCGGACGATGGCAGTCCAGAACCGTTCAAAAAATGTTCTTATATCCTGTACAGCCTTCTGTATTGCTTGGAACTATTTAGGGTGAGGCACCTTTCAAAAGCACAAGTCACATTTGAAAGCCCGTGGGTGGGGTTCGCATTGAGAGACGCCAGTGGCTGAGATCGACTCGACAACCGTCGAGAGGGCGTGGTCAGTTCCACCCTCTGCTGACCGGGTCGTCACGCTGCACACCCCAACCCCCACCTGTCTCCATCGCTGGCGCCTCCGTCGCACTGCCAATTTCATTTATCTGTCATCCTTTGGGTCGCAGAGAGTGTATCACCAAGGTATGAGGCGAAGGCGCAACACTAGATGGTGCCCGACTTCTTATTTTTCTGGGAGGCAGGGGGCAGGGGGGGCTGGAACAGTGGATACTGCATTTCTGGCGGGGTGTGCGATCGTTCAACTCGTGCTGTTTGTGTATGTGTGGCTCCGTTGTAAACTGTGGTCCTTCTGTTATTTGCACATGATATGGGTTGTAACTCTGGTGTGAGATCAGCCTTTGCACCGTGCATGACTGGTCCCTGAGCCACTCCCTCTCCCCGTTTTGTATCCCCTGTCAGTGTGCATGTGTTGGCGATTCATCAGGCATTCTGGTTGCCGCTGGGTAGGGCTTTCTGACCGGCGGCGTGGACGGCGGCCGTGGGGGCTGAGGGCATGGAGAGACTGATTTGATTTGACAATGGATCGCGCTGCAAAAAATAGAAGCAGAGGCAGACGCGCTGTCTGTTTCTTCCCTCTTTCGTCGCTCTCGCCCGACGAAGGCCGTCTTGGCCCCTCTCTTTTCGGGGCGTCAGCGTTGAGCCCAGCTGCAGCGCCACTTGGAAAGGGGAGGGACAAAGGCGAGACGAAGACGAAGACGACAACGCGCCGAAAAGCAACGGAGAGCCAATCAGCGATCGACTTTCATGTGCAAGGATCTCGCGTTGCAGCCAATCAGCAGGTGAATGACGGTAAAGAAGTCCGTTCTGACGGTCGGCGTGTCCTGCGGCCCGACGACGGTCGTTCGGGCCGCGCCTGCAGGCCCGGGTACCATGCACACACATGATTCGGTTTCTTGATTTCCGCGAAGCGGAAAGCATTGAATTGAAGAGTTCTGCACCAGTATCCGGCCAAATAAACAAAAATGGGTTTCATAATTTCATGTCCACCTCGAAAGGTCAGCCCATGACACTTGAGTCCACTCCTCGCCAGATAGTGTGGCGTCAGCCTTGTCATCGACGCCGGCGCCCAAGCGCGGGCGGCAGTAAGATGTGGCCGCTGTCTGGGCGTGTACCCTCTCCCACATGGTTGCGCCTGCCAGTGGCCGCCATGGCGGGCGGGCGCGTCCGGCATGGCCGCCCCCGAAGCGGCACGTTGCTCGTCCCCCGCGCGGAGCGCACGGCGCACGTCTCCCCCCCCGCCGCCGCCGTCGACCACCGGCGCAAAGCAGGCGGAAATCGCACTCGAGGGCACCTGGACACCACCCGTCGCGCCAAGCCGCCGCCACCAACCGGCCGCGGCGGCGGCGGCGGCCGCGGCGGCGGCGGCGGCGGCGGCAGTGGCGACGGCAGCGGTGGCTGCGCGCCGCCATGCATGCCGCGCGCCTGCTGCTGGCACCGCGACAGCCGCCGCAGTCGTAGGTGGACCCACAACACTCGAAGTGACGGCGGTGGCGGCAGCCGCCACCACCGCCGGGTGGGTAGCGCCCACCGCAGGCGGGCGTTTCTTCTTCCACCGCCGCCGCGGTGGGTAGCTCCGTGCCGTGCGGGCGCCTCGCGGGCGCCGCCGCCGCCGCTCGGGGCGGCAGCGGGCGGCGGCGGCGCGGTGGCTAGGGCGCCGCCCGCCGTGGCGCACGGGCCCTTGACGCGCGTCCTCGACGCCCAGTCGGCACGGCCCGTCGTGGCGGTGGCGGCGGCGGTGCGCCCCACCGGCAACGGCGGCAGCGGCGGCAGGGCGCCGCGCACGGTTGGCGGGGGGGGTGGTGGTGGCCGGCACCCGTGGCAGGGGCGGCTGCCGACGGAGGCTGGGGGGAGAGCGGCAGCACTCGCCTGGGCTAAGGCGAGCGCCGCTGACCCCCCCATGGGGCGCGCCGTCATTTAGACGCTGGCAGAGGGGTAGGGCGCCCCGTGCGAGTGGGGGGGGAGGGCGGGGCGCCGTTGGTTTCCGCTGCCCTGCGCAGGTGGTAGGCGCCCCGAAAGACCAAGTGGTTGCAAGTATCTTGGGCGGCATCTGCTGGCCTGAAAAAGTGAGCTCCGTCGTGGCAGCAGCAACAAGTTGTCGAGTACGTTGATGATATATTTCATCTTCAAAACTACGGAGACCTGCTATTGCAGGATGCAGACAGGGGCGGGGCCGGATAGCACATCTGAAAGTTCTGAAGGAGGATCATGCCACGTCAATGCCGGATGACTCAGCGGCTCAGATCGCTGAACCGTGGCGAGCGGACATCCAATGATTAGGCGGATGGCTGAGAACGCATCTGAGGAGCGATGAAAGCCTATTGTTACTACGAGGTCCAGTAACGATAGGCTGAAGATCGGTGACTTAATCCGGAAACCATGTGTGTGCATGGTACGGGGGCCCCTGCAGGCCCGTCTTTTCCCGTCGTTTCCCTCCATTTCTCGTCGCTTCTCGGGCGTTACTCCTCAGATCCGGATCAGATGCGGGCTCTAAGGCGCCGCTGTTGTGCAAGACAGGCCCGGTCTAGTCAGAATCGCGTCGGGGACCGGCACCGCGACAAGAAGGGCGTACATGTTGCATGACCTTGAAGTCTTTTCGAACTTGGTTTTGGCCAAATCGCTCTGGGCGGCGGAGCCAGGGCACCCCTCCTTTCATCAATTCTCGGACAGCACGATTCCCAGTCAGATGTTTCCAAGGACAGAGCCTCGGATGTAGTTTTGTTTGGTCCTTAGAGGCTGTCATTCCGTACTTCGCACTACTGTTCACGTCCCCCTTGTGCACGTGTTCCCGTTCGGATCTGCAAAATATTGGGCATCCTGCAATAGCTGCAGGATGCACATTGCTGTCCCAGCCTGCTACATCTCCTCGACGAGAAATATTTGCTGCGAGAACGGCAACCTGGAGGATATCATGTGCAGCGAAGGTAAGAGACGAGATGTGTATTGCTGATCCCCGAATTCTGTCCTGGGGGACAAAGACAGAGACTGACTGTGAATAAGAGCATTCTAATGGTCTAAAACGACAGTAAGAGAACATCGAAGCCAATAGAAAGCCCGCATTCGGTACCAGGACCTTGCATGCAGCAGAACTCACTGTTTGTTGCCGCTTGATCCGCTTTTATTGGCACGGAGCAAGCTACCCAGGCAACATCTTGAGATTTTCTACTGTTTCCTTGCCAGAAGTGCAGAAAAAAAGAGGAGCTGATGTCGATTTCCAGGCCGTATGGGCACATGTAAGCTATCAGAAGCTCCAAGTTAGTCCCAGGGTCGCATCTGATTGGTGGAGAGAGTCGGTCCGCAACTCAGTCTCGGTCCACCAGGACAAGATTCGGGGATCAGCAATACATGAAGATCTCTTCTCTCCTCCGTACTCGTTCTTCTCCGTCCCACTACTGCTACTGTGCTAGAAAGAGAAATGGGAGCGGAGGAGAAAAGGTTCGGCGAGAGAAGCCACAATTACCATGGCAGCAGATACCGCGCAGCCGCGCAAAGGAGTTTGGAGAAGCGTAAAGAACACGTCTCCACTGGCGCTGGGAGGCTGCGGCCCCTCCCTCTCGTCTACCGGCGCAGTTTCTTGGGCCGTGCCGCAGCAAACTGGTACGGATGAGGAACTCCGCCATGTCACCGCGTTCTAGCAGATAGGTAGCACAGCAGACAGGTCTCCAAACTGGGGAAAGCCTCGAGCCTGAACCCCACAGTCGTCATTGGCCATCAGATGCGGCTCAGCCGTTCCGTTGTGTCGGCTGAGAACCCACCAGCTTGTCCCTAATCGTCTTTCATACAGACTTGCTGAGGGATATACAGTACTTTCACACACTTTCTCCATCGTTAAGGGGCTAAATCATTTAAATCATGGCCCGTGATTGAAAATAGTAAATATCGCCCTATACGAATACACATCAGTGGTTGATTTAAATCATGATTATCCGAGCCAAGAAATAGTTTACATTTCATAATGGTGTCACTGAAATCTCCTACCTGCCCCGGCAAGTAAGAAGAAATACAGTTAAGTCGGTTGTCGTCTGGTTTGTTTCATTTCGGGAAGTCAACTTTAATCGAACCATCTGTAGATTTAACATGAACTAGCAACCCTGGGGACAGCAACCGATGATGCGTGGACCAATCAGATGCATCCGTCAAGCTTGCCTGGACGGCATCGAAGTCTGCGATTTCCGCCTTGGCATGACCTCGGTCGCCTCCGCTGCTGCCGCCGCCGATGCGCCGCCGCTTTCGCCTCGGGTGTCGCTCGTATACGAAGAAAGCAGGGACCTTGCACGAATGTCGAAGCGGAATCCACCGCTCAATCGGCGGTCGAAGCACGAGCTTAGACCGCCCCGTGCAGGCATTGGAGGGGGGTTAGACAAGTGT
>ENA-ORXR01002532-ORXR01002532.1-marine-metagenome-genome-assembly--contig:-NODE-2532-length-17241-cov-25.907656_pt1 | contig 17241 bp, 14 predicted proteins | sample MGYA00237866_ERZ511479 | MGnify/ENA metagenome assembly ERZ511479 | reverse complement strand
ATGCGCGTCAAATTTAGCCAAACATATAAAAAAAATAACTTCTTCATTTGGGGTAGATTATTTTCTTCCTCTTCCCTGACGACAGTGGAATCTGTTTTTGTAATCAAACCTCAATAAGGTTCACAGTTTCGATATAGTCTTCAATCAACAAAGCCCCTAAATTAAACCACCGCACGTCCTGTTCCAAAATCCAACCATCCGAAGAGATGATAATATTTTCACTTTCTACCAATACTTTATCGGGCGAATAATCAAGTTCGACTTGCCAATTGAATTGATGTGCTTCGCTGATTTCGAGGAGTTTGGTTTTGAGGCGTCCGCTATTGGAAACGGGTTGGTCGAGATACCAATGAGCAGATTGGATATTCATTTTCTTCAACACTTCACCAACTAATTGAATCGCATTTTCGGTTTGTATCACGCGCTTATACGAGCCATGTACGCTCGAAATATCGCGGTACGTCCCATCGCGTCCCTTCAAAATATACGCCCCCGACAAAGCACTTTCCAACAATATCAAAATATTGAACCCGTCAATATCAACGACATTTCCCTGCAAATCTTCTGCGCCACACATGGCATTTTTGCGTGTTTCGATGGCTTGTTTGCTTGCGCTGATACGCATGATGGCGGTGCGTTGTCTTTTGTTGAGTTTGTAACGATTGCCGACGATTTGCAGGGCAGAATTGGAGGCGTAACCCCTCGTCAACAGGTAGCCCATGTCATCCGCAGCTTCCTTGAAAATGGGATGCCATTCGGTGGCGAAATGTTTGTCGTCGCCGGATTGTTTGCCTCTATTTCTTTGTGCCAAAATTGTATGAATTTTATATCATTTTAGGGTTTTTGATTCAAAAACAAACCGCCATAGTCTTCTGCATATTTTTGACTTAACTGGACTTTGCATATTTGGTAATTGGGAAATTCGGAATTAGGTAAAACCCTGTTATTTAAATTTTTATAAAATAAATTAAAATACATGTTTTTTACTTTTAATGAAATTCAAATAACTGATAATCAATAGGTTAGGAATTTAAACCTAATTTCCCAATTTCCTAATTCCCATTTTGTCCAAAGTCCAGGACTTAAGTAACGAGTAAATAATAACTCTTTTCTTCCGGAAAGTCGGCAAGTCCAACTAATATGTTGTCTCCCGATACCGGATTTGGATTTTCAATATCAAAAACGGACAAAAAAAACGAAATGATCTGGCTTCTGTTTTGTGAAACCAATAATTTCAAACTTGGCGAAGTATCAAATAGAGTAGATATGTCGTTCGGATTGAGCATTTTATCAAAAATACGAAAGACAATACGAAAATTGGAATAATTTGGTACTTTTCTGTGCGAATTTCCTTAGCAATTCCCCTCAAATTCCCTACCTTTGAAAAATTTAAACCAGCACATGCACGGCATCTCAGACTTCATCGCGGCAGAGACGGACGGTAAAAATTACAAGTCCTACAAATACTGCTTTGAAGACGTGCAAATGCGGCGTTTGGTCTATGACGACAAGCACGTAGTCCGCATCAAGCGCAAGGGCGAAACCGACAAAAGCCTCACCCGCCCGAAGTCTGTCAAGAAGTTGGCGGACAACATACAAAAATCACCGCCTTTGTTTCGATATTTTTTGGACGGTTCGCGGCGCACGTACAAGGTCGATGATATTGCCTACGGCAAAAAATTGTACCCGATTATCGCCGGACAAATCGGCGTCGCGGTATGCGAGCGACCCGACACGCAGACCTTCAAACCGCACAATATCAAAATGCCCCTCGTCATGGTCATCCCCGAAAAAGCCAATGCCCGTACTTCCTTGTTGAAAGAGCATATGTTTTACGTCAATTTGCTCCAAAAACTCAACGCCCAAAACACGCTGCAAAAGCAACACATCCAATTCAGCAAAATACTTTCCTACCCAAGCAGCACGCCCAAAGACCGGGGCAGCTACGAAGACAGAGGCATCTCCCGCATACAAAGCGAAATGATGTCATTGGAACAGCAGGTCGTCTTGGAACTCGTGCAGGCAAAGCGGCTCAATTCCGGCACTTTTCTGATAAAAGACGGCTCATTGGAGTACATGCGGACGGGCGATGCACGCAATTTTTCGAGCATAAAATCTAATTACGACTGCGTGGTTGGCGTCTCCAAAGCCTTCAATCCCGAAGCCCTCTCCGAAGGCATCAAAAACATTTCCCGAATCATCGCCGACCTCAATATCTACGAGCGCAGCCCCGCCTACATGTACCAAACCGAGCGCATTGAAGATGTCAGATTCGCCGTATGGTATCTCCGCATCCGCGACAAAAAATACACCGACAGCCCCTTCGACGGCGTCCTCAAAATCGAAAAAATACTCGTCTGGGACAAGCAGGAACGCGAAGGCTTGGATTCAGACGAAATTGACCTCATCAGTGCCAATATCATCAATGAGCGCAACCCCGTCTCTTATGGTAAAGACCAGCGTTGGGCAAAACATTTATATCCCGTATATTTGACCGAAAATTATATCAAAAGCAAGTACATGAGCGATGCTCGATTTATTAATCTGTTTTAATTAATGATTAACGATTAATGATTAATTTTTTTAACGTAAAAATGCTTGTAGTACGCGGACGATATTAGTGTTGTTTAATTGAGCGTTTTAATAATTATTTTAATTAAAATTAAATATGTAATAAAGTGTTTTATGTTAATTTTACAGGAGCGTAGCTCCGTCACCCTTTGTAAAAAAGACTAAACACCTTCTTCTTAGCCGCATAGCGGCGACACCCTTAAGAGCATGTTTAATAGTGCCGACGCTACGCGCCTAAAAAGTTGGAAGGTTGACAGTAAGTTACAAAGTGTGCCGTCGCTATGCGACTACAAAATTGATGCTGTAATTCGTCAGAATAGACATAAATAACACTCATTACGCATTTTATTTTTATTGTTTTTTAATAAATTTAAAATCAAATAAATAGAAGAAAACACGTTCACCTCGCGTCCTACAAATTAATCATTAATCGTTAACCATTAATCATTAAAAAAAGAATGACAAAAGCGATAGGCAGGGTAGTTGCCACCGAAAAAAGACCGACGACGATAGATGAGTTTTTCTTTTGGACGGACAAACGTCGTATTCTCCATCCCTTTGATGTGGTCAGGGTGGAGCATATTGATGGGTCGGTGACTTTTGGTGTGGTGGAAGGTATTTCGCATATTACGGACTCGCCAAGCTATCTTAACAACTTCATTTCCAGCGACTTCGGTAACGTAGATGCACAAGCGAACATGCACCGCGTAGGGATGAATTTTGTCAAAGCCAAAGTAGTCGGCAACAGCAAAAGTATTTATACGCCCGTACTCGACGGCAGCCGCGTGGGATTGGCGGGGCAGGATGAAGTGTTGCGGGCTTTGGGCTTGAAAAACACCAAAAATCCCCTCGCTTGCGGCTATATGCAAATGTACAGCGATGAGGATAAAATCACCGTTCCGGTACATCTCAATGCCAAGTTTTTAATCGGACCGGACGGCGCACACCTCAATATTTCGGGCATATCGGGCTTGGCGGCAAAGACCTCCTACACGATGTTTTTGCTCAAATCTATTCAGGAAAATTACCTCGCCAATCCGCGTCCGAATGACTCGGTTGCTTTCGTGATTTTTAATGTAAAAGGACGCGATTTATTGGCAATCGACGAACCAAATGAAGACCTCACCGACACCGAAAAAAATATCTACCGAGATATGCTCCAATTAGGTACTGAGCCGTTTCAATCCGTCAAATTTTTCTATCCTTACTCCGACCAAATGGACTCCCAAGCCTTTAGCTACGCCAAAAAAAATGACATCGACACACAGGTGGACCTCAACAAAGGATTCCGCTACAAATATGTCTATGACGAGGACAAAGCCAACATAGATTTGCTCCTCTCGAATGTGGACGACAGCACCGGAACGATGGAATCTATCATCAATTTTATCATTACCGAACAGGGTGGATTTGGCGAGATTGACAGTTGGAGTCAGTTTTTGAAGAAGGTCAAAGAATATACGAGTCGTGCAAGTACGAGCGAGATTTCGGTGATGAGTTGGCGAAAATTTAAGCGGGTGATGAACAAATCTATCTCACATTCGATTTTTTCGCAGCGCATCGTACCCGCCAAAAACGAGGTGCGTTTGCGCCAATCTATCCAACAAATTCAGAAAAATGAGGTGCATGTCATTGATATTGCCCGACTCGACCAAGAGACTCAAGCCTTTGTATTCGGCGATGTGATACGCGCGATTTATGACCTCAAATTGGGACAAGAAGACCGCGACGAGCGCGATATTCCTTCAAAAATTATTATTTTTATAGACGAATTAAATAAATATGCTTCGAAAGATGCACCGAAACATTCGCCGATTTTGCAACAAATTATTGATATTGCGGAGCGCGGGCGGTCATTGGGTATTATTTTGTTTTCTGTCGAACAATTTAAAAGCGCGATACATGAGCGTGTGAAAGGAAATTGCGCCACACACGCCTACGGACGCACAAATGCCATTGAAATTTCAAAATCAGATTATAAATTTGTGCCGAATGTATATAAAAATATGATGACCCGCCTCGACCCCGGCGAATATATCATCGAACACCCCGTTTTCAGATCATTATTAAATATTAAATTTCCCCGACCACTTTATAAGCAATACCCGAATGGGTAAAATGAAAAATTTAAAATAATAAATCCCGTCATCCGTCGGGACAAGTTGTAAAATGTAAAAGGTGTAGAACGCGAGACAAACGTATTTATTTTATATTTATTTGATTTTTAAATATATTTTCATATAAAAATAATTTAATTTAAAATGAAACGACCTGTAATGACTACTTTAGTTGTCAAGTGAAAGATTTCCGCTTGACAGCTAAAGCAGTCATTGCAGGGCATTACACATCAATTTTAGCGAAACGTGAATTATCAATGTCTTCGCCAAATTGAGAATTGAGAATGTATAATTGATAATTAGTTTAAAAATATTCATTTATAATAAATTAATAATGACTTTTTTACAAATATTTAAATAAAATAATTATCAACGCCCAATTATCAATTTTTCATTTGGCGAACATATTGAATTATTAAAAATAATAAAAATGTTTTGTTTAGATACTACAAGCACTTTTACATTTATTATTTTACATTTTACATTAAAAAATAAGACTACATAAACAGTTCCCTAATGGTTAATATAGCAACTAAAATTGGCAAAGATGTCATCGAATCCCTTACGCTTGGTATGTACGAAGATTCCCGTTTTATTTATCGGGAATACATCCAAAATGCTGCCGACCAAATTGATAAAGCTGTCGAATTAGGTCAGTTGGAATCGCTCAGTGAGGGCAGAATCGAAATCGAAATTGACCGCGAAAACCGCAGGATTGTCATTTACGATAATGCAACGGGTATTCCGGCGGAGGAGGTCGCGCCGATTCTCAAAAATATCGCTCAATCGACCAAAGACCGTTCGAGAAATAAAGGTTTTAGAGGCATCGGACGACTCGGCGGTTTGGCGTATTGTGACCGCCTGATTTTTGAAACAAGCTATAAAGGCGAGGACATAAAATCCATATTGACCTGGGATGCTCAAAAGCTAAAAGCTATCATTAACAACCGCGCTCAGAAGGAAGAAGCCGCCGCAGTTATCGACGATGTAACTTCGCTCACCACACAAAAAGAGGATGCCGACACGTCCTATTTTAAGGTGACTTTAGAGGGCATTTCCAATGATATTTTGCTGGATAAAGAGGATATTCACGATTATCTCGCTATGGTCGCGCCCGTGCCGTATTCAAAGAGTTTTCTCTATAAATCAGAGGTTTATGATACGTCAAAAAGCCTTAGCCAAACTATTGATGAGTACAATATTTACGTCAATAATAATCAAGTAGAAAAAGCCTATAAAACGAGTATTTATGAAGGCGAAAAAAATAACGCGAAAAAAATAGACGACATTCACGATGTTGAGTTTTTTGATATTTTTAATCATAAAAAAGAACTCGTGGCTTGGGGTTGGTATAGTATTTCCAATTTTACCAAGCAAATACCAAAGGTGAATCTTGCGCGGGGTTTGCGCTTGCGAAAAGGGAATATTCAGATTGGTTTGGAGGATTGTTTGGTGAAATTATTTAAGGAATCGCGGGGTTCGTATTATTTTTTCGGGGAGGTACATGCCGTTCATCCTGATTTGATTCCGAATGCCCGACGCGATTATTTTCTGGAGAATGATACCCTCGAATTTTTTGAGCATCATTTGAAGGTGAAATTTGAAGAACTGCACAAGCTCTATCATTTTTCTTCCAAAATGAGAAGCAAGGCACGGAAAATTGATAAATTGGTGAATTTTCAAGAAGAATTTAAAGAAAAAAGCAAGAAGGGATTTACCAACGAAAAAGAAAAAAATAAATATAAAGAAAAATTTCAGGTACTCAAGCAATCTGCCCAAAAAGCGGAAGCCGAACTGGGCAGAGTCTCCGAAAAACTCCAAGAAACAAGCGAACCGCAAAAGAAGATTTTTGAAAACATCGTCGGCTACAACACAGAACCCGTAGAGAAAATCGCCAACACTCAACTAGTCAACGAACCCATCACCAAACTAATGACCGACGACCTCAAAATCAGCAAGAAAGATAAGAAATTAATTTCCCGTATATTTGCTGTCATCGACAATGTATTGCCCAAACCGATTGCTGATAATTTGAAGGATAAAATTAAAGAAGAATTTGAATGAAATTAACGATTAAAAACTTCAAGTCTATCAGGCTGTTAAATGAGTTTGACATCAAACCATTTACGGTGGTTTCGGGCGTGAATAGTTCGGGAAAATCGTCGTTTATTCAGCTTTTGTTGTTGTTGAAGCAGACCTTAGAATTGAATGCCATTAATAAACCACTACATTTGAACGGTGATTGGTATAAGGTAAGAGATTACAGAGATATTGTTTACAAAAAAGACTTAAATAATCAACTAGAAATTTCATTTTCATTTAGTAAAGTAGATTTTGCCTTTATCAAGAAACCACAACTTACACACATTTTTGATATATATAATGATTACCATTGCAATGTAACTACAAAATATAGTTTTGTAAACGATGAAATTGAAATAACTGAATTTTTAGTAAATTTTTCCTTCCCATCCGTCGGACGTTCCGACGAATTTATCAAATTCAAAAAGCACCCCAAAGAACCACATTACGAGGCTGAAACAAACAAAGATTACTTTGCAAAAAGACTTAATGAAGCAAAACTACAAGTTACACATATTGAGTACGCATCTATTTTTCCGCTTTTTTATGAAGGAGAGAAAGCAATAGAGCAGGATAAACTTGGAAAAGATGATACTCCTGAAACAGAATATGACTACTTAAAAGAATTGGTAAAAATTGATGATGTCAAAGAGCTAATCCAAACCTTCTTTGCAAAACTCTTTTATTTAGAACCAATTAGAATGACACCTCAAGACGAGTATATCATACCTCAAGACGAGTATATCATTTCAAGTAAACATAATACTGTCGGTAGTAAAGGTGAGTATACCGCTCAGATTTTGGAAGAATACGCTAGCGAACCTATTTCTTATAATAAGATTGAAAAACACGAAAACGGTATTAATTATATTCTGTCCGAATCTACACTCAAAGATGCCGTAAAATATTGGATGTGTGATATATTTGATGTAGCACAAGATATCTATGCTGAAAAAACGAATGATTCTTACAGGATAATTTTGGCTGATAAATCAGGTTTGAAAACAAGTATAAAGCATGTGGGATTTGGCATTAGCCAGTTATTACCAATTGTGGTGCAGGGTTTGCGAATACCCGAAAACGGTACATTCATTGTCGAACAACCTGAAGTACATCTACACCCGAAAGTACAAAGTTGGCTATTTGATTTTTTGTACAGTTTGACTCTACAAGGAAAAACTGTCATTGTAGAGACACATAGTGGTCATTTCATTACGCGCATGAGAAGGAGAATTGCGGAAGATGTGGCAAGCGAAATGGACGATAAGATTAACTTGACTTTTATTGAAAATAATGCTTTCAGAACAATTGAATTGAGTGATTATGGTAATTTAGGATATTTTCCAAAGGATTTCATTGAGCCTTCAAGTAAGGAACTGCGGGCTATTGTCAAAGCACAAATGAATAAGCGAATAACAAACCGACCGCAATGAACTTTCAAACTGTTTTAGACATATCAGCAGTTATATGGGATAGAGAAGACTATCGTGCAAATGAACATCAATACTATAAATTGATGAATAGTACAATGAAGCTGTTGGATAAATTGAAGAAGGAGCAGCCTAAAATATTCGTTCGTGAAGAACTACTTAACCAACTAATAAATAATTTCCCCTTTGATGAACTACCTGACAAATTTTACGACTTTGGCAGAGATATGTATGGTTTCTTCGGTACAATAGATTCAAATATAATAACTTACCCTAATGATAAAATCCCTGATATCATATCTATTCCCGACTTATTAAAGCCATATTACAACGAAACAACTGAAAGTGAAGTCTATTATCTCATATCTGCCATTCATACAGATGACGAAACTGACAAGGTCTATTTTACGTTTCAATATCTATGGGATGAAAATGAAGACAAATTAAAAACACAAGTTGGTGACGATATAAAAGATTATGAAACAATTATATGTGATAAACTAATTAAACCTGATGAGGAATTAACCGAACTTGATAATTTTTTTGCTAAATTTAAGCGCATATTCAAACACCATAAAAAGAAGCATTACAAAGCATCATATAAAAATAGAGAGGCTTGGAAAAATTGGGATCCAAGCAAAGGTAAGTTTAAATCACAACTGAGTTGTTATAATGGAGACGACGATCCAACACCACAAGAATTACTAGATAGTGCGTTCAAATCAGGTGATAAATACTATAACTACGATGAAGATAATGACGTATGGGTAACTTTCCAAACAGAGAACAAGAAAATAGTGGGTGGTCTCTATCATGGCTATGATGAGTATGATGAAAATAATATTCCAGATAAAGTAAGAAAACATTTTAACAAATAATACATGGTTGCATTCAAACCACACATCGGTAAAAATGTCATAGAAACTCTTACATTAGGTATGTATGAGGATGCTCGTTTTATATTCAGAGAGTATATTCAGAATGCAGCCGACCAAATTGACGAAGCAGTAGAACTTGAGATTTTAAATTCAAGAGCAGACGGAGAAATTAACATTGAAATAGATGCCAAAAACAGAAGAATAACCATAACCGATAATGCAACAGGTGTTAAAGCAGAAAACGTATTGAGTTTTTTGGGTAATGTTGCCGCATCTACAAAAGATCCTTATTCAAGAAAAGGCTTTAGAGGTATTGGAAGACTCGGTGGACTTGGATATTGTGATACACTTAAATTTGAAACAAGCTACAAAGGTGAGTCCGTAAAAAGTGAAATGATTATGGACGCGGAACTCCTCAAAAAAACGATTACTGACAAAAAATATGTAGATGATGCCTCGACACTTATCAGTTTTATCACAGATGTATCAACTACTAATGAGGAACCTCTTGATAGTCATTACTTCAACGTCACTTTAGAGAATGTTACCAATGACGAACTTCTCAATAAGAATAGCGTGAAAGACTATCTTTCTATGGTCGCGCCTGTACCATTTAAAGATGATTTTGGATATGGTGGTGTTTCTTTTAAAGACAAAATTCATAGGTATTTTAGAGAACATCACGTCAGTATTGACGAATACAAGATATTTCTGCGGGGAGAAAGAATTTACAAGACATACAAAAACTATATTCTTGACAAAAACGGCAATAGGAAAAGAAAAAAAGGTAAAAAGGACGAGTATGTTGAGATAATAAACATTGGATTTGCAAACGTATATAATTCTACGGGGAAATTAATTGCCTTGATGTGGTACGGTATATCCAACGAATTAAACTTCCAGATGAATGCCAAAAACATAGAACGGGGCATAAGGCTCAGAAAAGGAAACATAGGTATAGGTTCAGAGTTAACATTAAGTGGTCTGTTTCCGCAAGAACGACAAAATCTGAATTATATCGGAGAAGTTCATGCCTTGAGTCCTTTATTTATCCCCAACGCAAGAAGAGATTATTTTAACGAAAATCAAACTTCCAAAGTCCTTGAAACAAAATTAGAAGGCTTTTTTCCAAATCTTGGTTCGCTTACATTAGACTCATCTGAACTTCACAATAGAAAGAAAGACATTGAAACATATCAAGAAGAAGTTGAGAAATTCCAACAAGAATTACAGAACGACCAATTGACTCCAAAATTAGAGCGAGAACGTAAAACCCAACTTCAGAAAAAAGAAAAAAAGGCAATTCAGGCAGTCAGGAAAATAAGACAAATCAAACAAAAGGCTAATTCTAACAAAGATTTAAAAGAAGTTTATACAAATATTATTGATGATGAAAACTTAGTAATTCCTTCTGTGGAAGATATCGTCACCCAAGACAAAAAATCTGAACCAATCACTTCATTACCCAAACTTTTACCCAATCAAAAGGAAATTGTTTTAGAAATTTTTGCTATAATTGATGAAAACACGAATTCCTTTAAATCTTTAACAGAAGCAGAAATGCTAAAAAAGAAAATAGCAGAAAGATACACCTAAATGTCAGACACAAAACGCAACATACTACTCATAGAACCCCCCTACAAAAACAAATATCCGCCCATAGGTCTGATGAAAATAGCGACGTATCACAGGCTGTTAGGGGATAATGTGACGTTTTATAAGGGTGATGTGCGGGAGTTTATTCTGGAGAATATCGTGGAGGAATGTATCGAAAAATTACAGGAAATAGACGCGGATTTTGATTGGAAAGAGAGAAGGGAATCTATCAAAAATTTCATATCAAAGCGTCATAGGAAATCCCTGCACGAAGCCCTTGCCGATGTGCCGGATATTTTTTCTGCCGAAAAAAGTAACCGCCCCCTGCTCGAATTATGGTTGGAACATTACAAAGATTATTATCGAAAAAAGAAATACACGAACAATCCGAAATGGGACAGAGTCTATGTCACCACCTTATTTACATTTTATTGGAAAGTAACGATAAAAGCCATTGAAGATGCCAAGCTAATCGTCAAAGACATCAACGAAATTAAAGTCGGTGGTGTACTCGCGTCCTTATTACACAAAGAGGTAGAGGAAGAAACAGGTATAAAACCCTTTAACGGCCTGTTGGACAAGCCCGGCATGTTAGACGACAACGATTATATCATTGACGACCTACCCCTAGATTATTCCATTCTATATGAAATTGACTATAAATACCCGACAGGCAGCGCGTACTTCACCTTTATGACCAAAGGCTGTACCCGCAAATGTGCCTTCTGTTCCGTTCCCATTCTCGAACCCACTTACAAAGAAAAAATTCCCACGAAAGATAAATTCGATGAAATCAAAGAACTCTATGGCGAGCAACAGAACCTCCTTTTAATGGATAATAATGTGCTGGCATCGCCCAAATTCCCCGAAATTATACAGGAAATCAAAGATATGGGCTTTTACAAAGGTGCTATGTTTGTCGAGCCTAATCAATACGAAATTGCCATTAGAAACTTGAAAAAAGGTATTAATGATAAAGGGTATATCAGAAGATGCCATGAGTTGTTGAATGAATTTGCCAAAAAAAAGAAAGCCAAACGCGAAACACGCGAAGTTTTTCGTGAAATTTTAGATAAATATAAATTCGTTGATTTAACCACCACCACAAAAGAAAACCTCATAAAAGCACACGACGAAATTGCTCCTATCTACGAAAAATATCGTAATAAAGTCCCCAAACAACGCCATGTAGATTTCAATCAAGGCACAGACGCAAGATATGTAACGGATGAATTGATGAAACTAATGAGCGAAATCCCAATATATCCACTTCGTATCGCTTTTGATTATTGGGGAATGAAAAAACAATATGAGAAAGCAGTTCGTCTTGCTGCAAAACATGATATAAACAAACTTTCAAATTATCTACTCTATAATTTTAAAGATAAACCCGAAGATTTATACAATCGAATCAAACTCAATGTAGAACTTTCGGAAGAACTTGATATTCACATATACTCATTCCCGATGAAGTATATCCCCCTATTTGGCGAAGATGCTAAAAGCCGTGATTTTATCGGGAATAAATGGCACAAAAAATTTATCAATGCTATCCAAGCTATCAGCAACGTAACGCGCGGTATTATTCCGCCGGGTAGAAGTTTTTTTGAAAAAGCCTATGGGAAAAATTTAGATGAATTTTTTGAATTGCTCTATATGCCCAGGGTTTATCTGACTTTTAGAAAACTTTTTGAAGTAGAACTAGGTTTAACTCAGCAGTTGAAAAAGTCCTTTGATGCACTGAACGAAGCCGAAGAAGAAGAGACAAAACGAATAATTGAATTCGCTGATTTTAGCAATCTGACCTCGAAAACTCAAAACCCCAAAATATTAGAAGTGCTCAAACATTACACTATTGGCTCACATGACGTAGCTAATAGCGACGAAAACTACCACCTCATCCAAGCCAAATTCGATAAACTCAAAAAAGAATATGACGAACTCATAACATCCGACAGATTCATCGAACTCACCCTCACCTACGACCACGAATAAACCCCATCAATCATCCACCACAAATCGCTGGACAAAACGCCCCGAAAATCCCGCGTCAATCACAGCTACATACACCGCATCGGGTAGTCGTTCAATATCAATCACCAATTCATATCGTGCTTGTTTTTGCACCTCTAAGCGATAGCGGTACAGCAAGTGTCCGAGTACATCATAAATGTCAAGTATCGCGGCATCTTCCGGTATATTTATCGTTTGGATGGTGATGGTGCCATCGGTTGTGGGATTGGGAAATACGTTCATGGCAGGTGGGTCTTCGGGGTCGATAGGTGGTCTGCCTGTATATTCATAAGCGATTGAAAATTCTGACAAACAATTATCCACAATACTCACCACTTGCCAATTTTCACTCAATTCGGCTACAATACAGCGCGTCGCGAAATCCGTCAACGCATTTTATTAGACAACATTAATGTATTAGACTTTGGACAGAGGAAATTAGGGCATTGGAAAATTCGGTAAACCCTTAGTTTTTAATTTTTTATAAAAAATAATTATTTACATATTATATTATGTTAATAAAATTAGAACAACTGATAATCAATAGATTACGAATTTTAACCTAATTTCCCAATGCCCTAATTCCCATTCTGTCCAAAGCCTAATAATGTAGAAAGATAGTTTTGCTTGTTTTCATGCTTGTTACGATGCAGCTATTAGACAATCATTTCTGCACCTGCTCACTGGTTTTCCCGAACCTGCGTTCGCGCTGTTGAAAGTTCAAAATAGCTTCGTAAAGGTGTTGCTTACGAAATTCGGGCCAAAAAATAGGCGTGAAGTAAAGTTCTGCATAAGCGATTTGCCAAAGTAAAAAATTACTAATACGTGTTTCTCCACTTGTACGAATAAGCAGCTCGGGGTCGGGCATTCCGGCAGTGCTGAGGTGGTTTTCAATGGTATGGTCAGTAATAGCGTCGGGTTCGATTTGGTGGGTTTTCACCTGCATAGCGATATTTTTGACGGCTTGTGTAATTTCCCAACGTGCGCTGTAGTTGAGTGCCAATACGAGCGTCATGCGTTTATGGTTTTTGGTCAATTCAATGGCTTCGAGCAGTTCTTTGTAGCATTTTTCGGGCAAGTTTTGGATGTCGCCAATAGCTTGCAGACGAATGTTATTGTCTGTCAAGGTCTTCAGCTCTTTGCGAATAGTGGTGACGAGCAGCGTCATCAGTGCATTGACCTCACTAGCTGGGCGTCCCCAATTTTCCGTCGAAAAAGCATATAGCGTGAGATACTCCACGCCCAGTTCGGCAGCAGCTTCTGTCGTTTCACGCACAGCTTTTACACCATTTTGATGCCCGAAAATACGCATTTTGCCGTACTTTTTTGCCCACCGTCCGTTGCCGTCCATAATTACCGCAATGTGGCGTGGCAATCTCGACAAATTAATTTGCGTTTTTACATCCATTCGCTAATTTTTGTTTTTTATTTAATCAATAGTCCGTGCAAAATTACTGATTTGCACTGTTTAAAAATCATGTATTCATTCGCCCCCAGTGAATGATTTCTTGGATTTTCGGATGTTCAATGTTCTTTTGCATTAAAATTTCGTCCAAGTTAGGTTCAGAGCTAAGTTTGGAGAAAAATAATTTGAGGAATTTGGTGTTGTATGCTTTGCGAATAATAGAGTTCATTGAAAAGGTTGATTCATTACTTTGTGCGATGGTAGCTTCATACTGATAGAGGTTCAAAGCGGCTAAACTCATGTTGAAGTGGAAGTCTAATTTATCTTCATCTCGTGCTTGACAGTGTGTAAGTCCTATAAATTGTTTAACATCTCGAAAAATAAATTCAATTTTAAATCGCAATTGATAGTAAGTCACAATGAGTCTTGCAGCTAAAGTAATATCGGTGGTAAACAGTAAGACATACTTATTGGTCTTGGTGTTTTTGACCAGTACGACCTTAATTTCACACTTGAATTTTGGACTATACAAAATTTGGGTATAGAGTTCAAGATGTGGGTACTTATGGTCTGTACCGACATATACCCAACGATTGAGGTCTAAGGTTTCCCAAATGACTTTGCCCTCATATTTTCTGTTAGGGAAGAGGAAGAAAATAATCTACCCCAAATGAAGCCGTTATTTTTTTTATATGTTTGGCTAAATTTGACGCGTCCCGAATGCTTTCGGGATAAGGAAAATTTAGTGAAACATATAAGAAAAAGAACAATTCAGACGGGTAGATTATTTTTTTCGTCTTCCCTAATCAAAGAACTTTTTAAAATGACGACGGAAGGTCACTTCATTACAATGGCTGTAACGAGCCAAGTTCGTGAAGTTTACCCGTCCGCGTATGCACAACAGTAACTCAAAGAGTTCTGTGAAAAAATTGCGGTCACTTTTGGTAATGCCGCTAAATCTTGCGAATATTGTGTCGAGTGTTTTAGTAATACTCATCATAGGTCGTTAGGTTTGGTCACGTCATAACCTTACGACCTTTTTTTGATATATGATAGTTTTGTCACTAAAAAATTGCACGGACTATTGTCTATGACAAAGATACTAATTAATGAGATGTCTTTCATTAGATAGAACGCAGATTTGGCGGATTAAACGGATTAACGCGGATTTTTGTGTTGTACATCGTAACTTTACAGCATGAATTTGAATGAATTGTACCAAAAAAGAATCGCACAATTTGCTGCCGAAGCCGATACGCTCAAAGCCAAATATGACCGCTTGGCATTGGTGCGTTTGATTGCCTTTTTAATTGGTGTGGCGGTGTTTTTCCTGCTTTTTTCGATGGGCATGTGGTACGCATGGGGTTTTGCTTTGGTGTTTTTGGTGGCTTTTGCGCGGTTTGTGATGTGGCATTTTCAGATACAGCGCAAGTCAGAATATTTTAATCGTTTAAAAACTATCAACGAAAATGAATTGAAATATTTGTCGGGCGAAATTTCAGAATTTGACGATGGAGAAGAGTTTGTAGATGCTGACCATCCATATACCGTTGACTTGGATATTTTTGGAGCGTTTTCCATTTTTCAATATATCAATCGCACCGTCACGACTATCGGTAAACAAAGTCTCGCTAAGTATCTCAGCCAAGCCGCTGACCGCAACGAAATCCTTGAACGCCAAGCAGCTACCCGAGAGTTATCCATGAAATTGGACTGGCGACAGCACCTCCAAGCCAAAGGCGCAGACTGCCACGATAGCCCGGCATACGTCACCCGCCTCATGGGGTGGATGCAAGACGAACCCATTGTTTTGGGGAATAAAAAACTCATCGCTGCGCTCTACATTGTGCCGGTGATTATGCTGATTGCTTTATTTATTCCGGCAGCGATTATTCCGTGGAAATTCAAATGGATTTTCCTGCTCATTCCCGGTTATTTCTTACGACAAACAATGGAGCGCGTCGAAATTTCACATGAAAAAACCGCTAAATCGCAGGAAATGATTGCCAATTATGCAACGCTGATTGAGCATATTGAAAATGAAGATTTTGAGAGTGAAAAATTAACACAACTCAAACAACTGCTTTTTACAGAAAATAAACCCGTTTCTATTCATTTGAAAAAACTATCCGGCATCATCAGTCAGTTGAATGTGCGGTATAATGCTTTTGCGCTGGTCTTGGAATTGGGTGGTTTGTGGAGTTTGCAATACACCTATAAATTGGAAAAATGGAAGGCGGAACACCAAGACGAATTAGCGAAATGGTTTGAGGCATTGCGCGAATTTGATGCCTTGTCGAGCCTCGGCGCATTATACCATAATAATCCAGATTGGGCATTTCCGGAGATTGTAGATGAAGGCGTGACGGTCTTTGAAGGCGAGGTGGTCGGGCATCCCTTGATTCATCGGGATGTGCGTGTTTGTAATGATTTGAATATTCCGCATCGTGGACATATCAAGCTGATAACAGGCTCGAACATGGCGGGTAAAAGTACCTTTTTGCGAAGTACAGGCTTGGCGATTGTACTCGCAATGGCAGGTGCGCCCGTATGTGCGCGACGCTTCCGTGTGCCACTCACGCAGGTATATACGAGTATGCGGACAAAGGATGCGCTGCACGAAAGTACGTCGTCATTTTATGCCGAATTGAAGCGATTACAATTCATCATTCAAGCGGTGGAGAATGGCGATAATATCTTTTTCCTACTCGACGAAATTCTGAAAGGCACGAACTCCACAGACCGACATACCGGCTCAAAAGCTCTTGTCCTTCAATTGGTCAGAGATAAAGGTTCGGGCTTGATTGCTACGCACGACCTCGAACTCGGCACCCTCGCTGCCCAATATTCTAATGACCTCGAAAACCTCTGCTTTGAAGTGAACGTAAAAGGAGATGAATTGGAATTTGATTATAAAATAAAACCCGGTATTAGTCAGAGTATGAATGCGACGATATTGATGCGACGGATGGGGATTGACGTTTAAGCTGGACTTTGGACAAAAAGGGAATTAGGGAATTAGGTTTAAATTCGTAATAAATTGATTATCAACTATTTATTTTTTGTTATAAGTAAAAAACATGTATTTTATTTTACTTTGTAAAAAATTAAATAACAAGGTTTTACCTAATTCCGAATTTCCCAATTAC
>ENA-ORXR01002531-ORXR01002531.1-marine-metagenome-genome-assembly--contig:-NODE-2531-length-17246-cov-2.816821_pt1 | contig 17246 bp, 11 predicted proteins | sample MGYA00237866_ERZ511479 | MGnify/ENA metagenome assembly ERZ511479 | reverse complement strand
GATCACCCACTTGTAAGTCTTTAATGCCAGGGCCACACTCGACGACTTCACAGCCACCTTCATGACCTAGAATCGCCGGAAAAACACCTTCAGGATCTTCACCAGACATAGTGAAAGCATCAGTATGACAAACGCCTGTTGCGTGGACTTTCAGAAGAACCTCGCCTTCTTTAGGGCCTGCTACTTCAACGTCTTCAATTTCCAGTGCTTGCTTGGGGCCCCAGGCAATTGCGGCTCTACATTTCATGATGTCTCTCCTAAAGTATCTGTGTGAACAATTTTAAGCGTTGGCTGAATTTGCATATAGCAGACCAACGTTATGAATTATGAGGTGGAATCCAGCGTGGCAATACTACGTTTAACTGCCTCAAGCATATGCGCTTGGGGGAAGCCAAAAGGAATGATTTGTGCCAGCTTTCCATTGCCGTCTATGATAAACAAATTTGCAGAATGATCCACAAGGTATTGCAAGTCTTTGCCTCCAGTTTTTTGAACGCTGCTATGCACTTTATAAGCTGAAGTGACGGCTTTTACTTCCGCTGAGGTTCCTGTCAATCCTATCAGTTTAGGATGAAAATAAGGCACATATTCGCTTAGTCTTTCAGGCGTGTCACGCTCTGGATCAACACTGACAAACAAGCCCTGTATTTTACCTGCGTCACTCTCCAGATTTTTTAATAGGCGTGCCAAGTTGGCAAGCTCGGTCGGACAAACATCCGGACAGTGTGTGTAGCCAAAAAACAGTAGCGACACTTTGCCGCGTAGTTGTTTCAGATCAAACTCATTGCCATTGTGATCGGTTAATTGGAAATCTCCGCCGACCTCATTTGATTCGGGTGCGGGTTTGTCTTTTTTTATCTTTGCGGCAGGCTGCGGGAGTTTGTCTTCTGCACGTGTATCGCCGATCGGTGCAGTGGATGCGTCTTTAACAATCTGTTGAACATTGCTGCCAGTCAGGCTTTCCATAAAGGCAACAAGCTGGGAGATTTCCTTATCATTCAAGCCTAATGGCCGTATCAGCGGATCAAGGTCTGGGTTTTCTATGCCACCTTGATTGTAAAACTCAACCACAGATTGCAGCGTGCTAAAACTTCCATCGTGCATATAGGGAGCAGACAGTGCGACATTGCGTAGCATAGGCGTTTTGTACATCCAGCGATCTTTGGGATCTTGGCTAATCTCGTAATGCCCCAAATCAGCCGCAGGCTTCTCGCCAACGTTATCAATAATCGATTGATCCACCTCAACAAACACGCCGGGTGACAACATCACGGATTGCTTCTTAGGCTTTTTGCCCATGGAGTTTTCATAGCCAAGGCCTGTGTTATGCATACCTTGATCGGTGAAGAGTGCGCTTTTATCGCCAATTTGATGACAGGTCACACAGCCCGCTTTGCCACGAAATAACTCAAAGCCTTTAACAGCATGCTCGCTCATACCCGCTTTTTTCGCTGATTGCTTACCAAAGTACCAACGATCAAACGGTGAGTCAGCGGATAATAGCGTTTGTTGATACGCAGCCAAAGCGTCACCAATGGTTTGCATATTGACAGCTTGCTTGCTGCCTTTAAACGCCGCTTCAAATAAACCGGAATAGTCAGGCAGCGCTTTGAGTTTATTCACGACATAGCCAATCGATGGATTGGCCATTTCATTGCGAGCAAGAAAGGGTGCCCAGACCTGCTGGGATAGCGAGTCTTCTCGCGCATCATGAAACAGTGTTTCAGCGTAAGCGATATTGTAGAGTGAAGGGGAGTTGCGTCGCACACTGCGACCTTCAAAGCCTACCGCAGTGGCTATTTCATTGCTGGTAAAACCTTGGCTTGGTACATGGCACATCGCGCAAGACATGGTGCTGTTTAGTGATAGTCGGCGATCAAAAAATAGCTTTCTGCCTAAGGTGATTTTCTCATCTGTTAACGAAGCAGTCAGTTCCTTAGATAGTTCCGGTAAACCCAGTGGCGGTTGTTTCGCAAGGTTTATCAAGCTAAAGGGTGCTTGATCAGTTGTATTACTCGACGCTGCATTACTTTGTTTAGTATTTGAATCAGTGTTATTTGATAGCGCCGCCGCTAAAACAGAGTCGCTATTATTTGCTAATACTACAGATTGTTGCCTGAGTTTGTTCTCAGATTCTGCATTGTGTAACAGCGTTTTTAGATCATTAATAATAATGTCGGGGTGCAAAAATTCGACGCTGTAAATATTGCGGATATTATTGTCAGGATCGATAAGAAAGACTCGTAACACATGAGCAATGGATTCACCGGGCGATCCATTCACCGACATTTCACGCTGAATATCTTGCTTATAATCTAGGAGCAACGGAGAAAGTGCCTCCTCTGATTCAGTCGTTAGGAAGTGCCATTCACCTGTTGTGCCGGCATAGTCAAAATTCTTGCCATAGAGTTTCATAATCTCAGGCGTATCGCGCTCAGGGTCAAAACTCAGGCTGAGTAGACGCAGTTTATCCGCAAGAAGCGGATCTTTCTGCATCATGGATTTTACTTTGTAGAAAACATAAGAAGACAGAGGGCATCCATTGATGTCACCGCAGTTGCTGTAGATAAAGCCAAGCAGGGTATATTTGCCTTTGTACAGCTGATGCAGGGTTTTGTTTTGATTGTTGCTGTTAATGACCTTACCGTCAGCTGCCTTGCCCAGAGGCGGCAGCTGATAGCTACCAACCTCTGGTAAAGCATAATTTAAGGTGGAATACCCCATGGCCGGGCTGAGAGGCGTATCATCAGCCTGAGCGAGGGGTAACCAAAAGCTGCCTAGCAGCAAACTCACTACCAGACAAATATTCCTTAAGAAATGTGGTCTCACCATCTTTACTCAGCAGTCAGCTTACTAAGAAGGGTTTCCTTCTTAACCGGACTAGCATTAGCATAGAGTGAGTAAGCACCGAAACGCATTTGATGGGCACGGCCTAATTTCTCAGCATTGAAGTCAATGGCAAACTGCTCCGTTAACTCTTTGCCATCCCAGTTGTAGGCTTTGAAGTACTGATCGTTATCAGCGCCTTTTTTGTCCCAGTTTCCAAGTAATGAAGAGGTGTAGTAAACACGTTTGCCATCCCAGCTGGAAGAGGCCATGTTCACTTGCGCACCAATCTTCTTTTCATAAGTTTGCTTAGGATTGAATGGATCGCTCATATCAAAGTAGCGCGTTTTTCCATCCATAAAGGTATTGACCCAAAGTCCCTGATCATCCGCTGATAATGAAATATCAACAGGCAATGGAATCTTAGAAGGGTCGCCTACATCGGCTACGGGTTCTGCTTTCCATTCGCTGGTTTCATCATTTTCATGAACTAGCCAGATCTTAGAAGTTAACGCGGTGGTAGTGACACACCAATTGTTTCTTGGATTCCATGCGCAGCGAATTTCAAGCGGTGCACCCGGTACATCCATGATTTGTTTAGGCTTTCTTGAGTGTAGATCCCAACGCACCATGGTGTTGCCGAAGCGTTTCATGGCCTCGCCATCTGTGAGCATTTTACCGAAGTCCATCATGTAGTTAGACCAACCGGTGAAAGAGGAGGTGAACATTGCATTGCGACGAGGTAGTACGCGTAAGTCATAGCCGTAACCATCAGCATGCTCACCTGTTTTTACCGCGTCACCCAAGCTATCTTCTCTAGGGTTCCAGTGAGTGGCGACATGCTTGCCTTCGTTGGTGTACTCGGCCATGCCGGTGCGGCCACCGTTGTCTTTATTGTTGGATAAGGCAGTGACCATCATGCGACCCGGTAGTGCATAAGTCGTGTGAGGGCCAACCAGTCCACCAGTATCAGCAACAAAGGTGTCGATAGTGTTGTGCAAGGTTGGTTTAGCTGGGTCAGTATGTACGTCAAAGATAAAGATCTTGTTAGTATCCAGCCCACCAGCCCATAGATATTTACGGTCGTCGGTTAAGCCTGAATGGTGGGCTTCATTACGTCCACCAACCGATAGTGAATTGATTACCTTGCCGTATTTCTCAGACTTTGGATTCACGTCGACTGTTACCAACTTGTCCTGACCATCGCCAAGACCTTCTACACCCAGTGTCCAGATATAGACAAAATCTTCCTGACCAGTGATTTTAGCCATATAGGGCGACATGCAAGTTTCGTCAGCATGTACCGGCGCAATGCTCACGCCTGAGACTACAGTGGCTGCCAATGCCATACCAATGGCTCGACGTAACATAGGTGATTTTTTACTAAATGTATCGCATAAAGACATAATTCCCTCCAAGAAATAAATGTGTATTTACTCTTTAAACCTAGAGCGTCTCAATATCAATGTCAATGCTAAGGTATCAGTAATATTAGGTTTATTTGGGAGGTATGAATTTAGTGAATACTGAGCACTAAAAAGCCGAACACTCAGTGGTTCGGCTTTGATTGGCTTCATGATGAAATGATGCTGATGGATACGGGTAAGGATTGTAAACTGGCTCCAATCGTCCAAACATCCGTTCATAGAAATAATGTTGGTCATATGCTGGCTGTCTTTAATAGAGCTTTCTTTACTACCTCAGCCTGAGCGACGTCACCCTCTTCATTTTTTATTGCTTTTACTAGTAGAGCATCATTTTTGAATTGATGGATAAAGTGATTTCAATTTAATGCGAGCGTCTTCAGTTGTAAAGCGCCAGTTTACGCAAACAGCTTCATGGTTGCGTCGCTGTTCCCAAGCCATAATTTCTGTACGAAGCGTTTCTTGATCAGGAATCCTCCGCTTTAGGCACTGCCGAGTCAATATCCCTATTTCTATTTCGGCCATATTGAGCCAGCTTCCGTGCTTCGGGGTGAAATGGATTTCTAGCCGTTCGGCAATTCGCCTAGCTTCCGCCGGCTCAAAGGTCGCATAGAGTGAACCCAACTTATGCGTGTTGAGATTATCCATCACTAAAATGACTTTCTTATCGGGAAAGTGCTCATCGACCAATGCTTTGATTAAGTGCGCCCAATCTTGCTTGGTATGTCGATCCGTTACCTCAACGTGTCGCCACCCTTCCAGCGGGGCCGATAACATAAACAGGTTGCTGACGCCGTTTCTCTCATATTCGTAGTCGTACTTTGCTGGCAGGCCAACGGCTGATGGTAGCGGTATGCGGGTCTCTTTAACCTGCTGCTTACTGGTTTCATCCATACAGACCAGCACTTCATCTTCGGTAAAGTGTCGTTGATAGACTTCCAATACATCTTCCATCGCACAGACAAAATCAGCATTTTGCTTAGGTGGGATGACCCAGCATTCTTTTAACTAGGGCTTGAGTTCATTTTTTTTAATGTCTGTCGCACACACTCGCCCGAAATAGTATCAACAATATTGCACTCGATTAACCGATCTGCCAACAATTGTAGTGTCCAGTCTGTACGCCCTTCGGGGGCGGGTGAGCAGGCGGTTGCTATCAGAAAAGCTTCTGCCTTTCCATCCAGTTTCATCGGTTTTCGGTGCGCCTGCACTTTGGGCTTGAGGGCTGAATCAAGCCCTTCCATCACAAATCGTTGGCGAACCCTTTCAACGGTGAGCCGACTGGTGTTAATGGCTTTGGTTATGTCAGTATCCTTGAGCCCGCCTTCGGGCGATGCTTCATCGGCATGGAGCAGTATGTGTGCATGAATTAGCTGGCGAGCCGCTACTTTTCCGTGTGAGGTGAGCTTGATTAAGTCATCTCGCTCTTCTTGGGTCAATGTCACTCTATATTTTTTAGCGGGCATGTTTTCTCCTGTATACCATAATCTTAAATCCGATACTTAAGAGTTTACATTAGATATCCATCAGAGCTAAATTTTTAGACTACTAGGTTTCTATCTCAAAACTAATGGGAACAGTTAAGGGCCGCACGGCGTTGCAGGTTTTCAAGCAATTTCCGTACTTGAAACATAAGCCTTATTGGGGCAATCACTTTTGGGCAAAGGGTTACTGCGTTGATACCGTTGGTGTGGACGCTGAGATGATACGTAAGTATGTAAAGTACCAGGAAGATCAAGAGCGACAGCTTGATTTAGACCTCGACTAACCCAGTTTGATCGGGCGACAATGATTAGGATAACCTTCTCAGAGGGTTAGTCGCAAAGCACCCTTCTAGGGTGAGATCAAAACCACGTTCTAAGAACGTGGATGTTTTTTATATAATTTGCATTGTTCCTGAGTATAATTAATTAAATTAAGTCTAATGATATTAGTTGTCATATCGGAGACTTTGTCTCGGCCGAGTTTGGGAATGAATAAAGCTAGATCTGATATGTCTCGCAATTAAACCCGTTTTAGATGCTTTGCTTTGGTTCAACGCTGCGTATATATCTTCAGCTTGCTTTGTCTCGAATAGAGGTTATCACAGCTTTAAAAAAGGTATTTACTTGATGGATACTTATCAATAGACCATCTGTCCTTTCGAGCTGCTAGCGCGGAGGTCGATATATAGAGGTGTATCAAGTTCGAGGTCGATATCCACAAAATCTAACAGGGCTTGTGGTTTATTGATATTAAAGAAATCACAAAAATGTGGCACTATCCTACTCCACTGCCACTGAAGCTTTTAAAATATCCAGTTAATGCACTAGTGATGCCAATAGTTTTTAACGTTAGCAGATGTATAAAAATAATTAATTTTTCTGGTTAATAATAAGACAAACTATACGGAACATGTAAGAGATATACAACCACAAGTCACTCTAGTAGATCGAGTTGCTAATTCAAACCCATCACATTTCTTCAGAATTGACATCGCCAACTCAGCATGAAACATTACAAACACTAATTTCTGTGAATTTTATCAACTCCAGATCACTGACCGGAGCCAGCCCCAATGACCTTTGAAACCCTAGAATTCTTCATCGATGAGAACGTAGCGATCATCAAATTTAACCGCCCTGAAAACGCCAATGCCATGACCCCACAGATGGGTAGCGAATTGCTAGAAGCGGCAATCCAGTGCGAAACCAATCAAGACGTTCGCGCAGTGGTTATCACGGGTAACGGTAAAATGTTCTCAGCGGGTGGAGATCTACAGAGCTTCGAAGACGCAGGTGATCAAAAGTACGGATTCCTGATTCGCATGGCAACGGATCTGCATCAAGCCATCATTCGACTCGCACACCTAAACGCACCCGTCATTATGGCGGTCAACGGAACGGCCGCGGGTGCTGGTTTCTCCATTGCCTTAGCCGGTGATTATGTGATTGCCTCGGAGAAAGCCAAATTCGTTTGTGCTTATACAGCTTCTGGTCTGACTCCTGATGGTTCGTCCACTTACTTTCTGGCGAAGCATGTCGGTTTGATGCGGGCTAAAGAATTGATGCTAACCAACCGCGTGCTTACCGCTGAAGAAGCCTGCAATTGGGGCATGGTAAGTAAGGTGGTTGATGCTGATTCAGTCATGCAAGAAGCGGTTGATATGGCGAAGCAGTTTGCAGTGGGGCCAACCATGGCGTTTGGAGGTGTAAAGTCAATGCTGTTAACGACGTTTAATAGTCCAATCGAGGCGCAGTTAGAAAAAGAAACACAGTCGATTGCCAATATGATGCGTACCGAAGATGGCTCTGCAGGTTTGAGTGCTTTCTTAGCGAAGCAAAAGCCTGAGTTTAAAGGGAGTTAAGAGATTCCGAAAGGCTATGGTCTGATCGCCCAAAGGGTATAAAATCTAGCTATTGAAAAGTCTGCCATTTGCAGGCTTTTTTACGTGTGGCATATTCACTCATGCTATATTATCCGCGCTAATAAATATCAAATAAAGGTAACGAAGAAATGGTAGAGACATACGAAAAACTCGGCTTATTTTACTTGGGTAAAGACGTTGATAAATCCACCCAAGAAGCAACCGATGCGCTGACTCTATTAAAAAACAAAAACTTCACCACGCACGCGACCATTATTGGTATGACGGGCAGTGGTAAAACAGGTCTCGGTATCGGCATTATCGAAGAAGCGGTTATCGACAATATCCCTTCTATCGTGATCGATCCCAAAGGGGATATGGGTAATTTATTACTCGCCGACCCTGAGTTTGCTCCAAGCTCATTTGAGCCATGGATAGCGGATGAGGCAACCAACAAAAATCAAAATGTTGCAGAGTACGCTGCTAAAACGGCCGCGATGTGGAAAAGTGGTATCGAGAGCCACCATCAAGACAGTGCCCGAGTCGCCAAATTTACGGCGATGAAGAAAACAATCTATACACCGGGCAGTAGCGCAGGTGTCAGTATCAATGTCTTGAGTTCGCTTGATGCGCCGCCTAGTGAAGTGTTCGATGACTCCGACGCTTTCTCTTCTTATATCAACTCGACGGTTAGTAGTTTGTTGTCGTTAATTGGTATTGAAGCTGACCCTGTTGAATCAAAAGAATATATTTTGCTGGCGCAAATCATTACTAACTCGTGGATGTATGGGAATGATTTAACTATTGAAGACTTAATTGGAAAGATCATTGCGCCGCCGTTTAAGAAAATTGGCGTGCTGCCTTTGGATTTGTTTTATACACAAGCAGAGCGTTTTAAGTTTGCCACTAAATTCAATTCTATTATTGCCTCACCGACGTTTAAGTCTTGGCTGGAGGGGGAAAACTTAGATATCCAAAAGCTGCTTTATGATGAGAATGGCAAAGCTAAAGTTGCGATTTTCTCCATCTCGCATTTAAGTGATGAAGAGCGCATGTTCTTTGTGACTTTGCTATTAAACAAGTTTGTGGCTTGGATGCGCCGTCAAAGTGGTACGTCTGCGCTTAAGACCTTGTTGTACATGGATGAGATTTACGGCTTCTTCCCACCGACTAAGAACCCACCCAGTAAAGAGCCAATGCTGCTGCTGCTTAAACAAGCGCGTGCCTATGGTGTGGGTGTGATTTTAAGTACGCAAAACCCTGTTGACCTCGATTATAAAGGCCTCTCAAATATGGGCACATGGTTTATTGGACGTCTGCAAACCACACAAGACGTTGACCGTGTTATTGATGGCCTCGGTGGGCAGGTGGGGTCTAGCTACAATAAAGATGAGATTCGCACTTTATTATCCAATATGAAAAAACGCACGTTCTTCCTTAAGAGTGCACATCTCGATGATATCCGTTTATTCGGTACTCGTTGGGTTATGAGTTATCTCAAAGGTCCGTTAAAGCGTGATGAAATTTCCGTCTTAATGAAAGATCAAAAAACGCAATCAAGCGATGAAGCTGAGGTCGAAGCGCCGGTTCAAAAGATTGTTAAAGCTGAAGGTTTCGAGACGTTTAATGATCTTCACGAGAGCATTCCTCAGTACTACATGCCGAACTTAACGCCGACGAAACAATATGTCGCGACGATAATGGCAGACTGTACTTTGAACTTCTTTAATCAAAGTCGCGGTATTGATGAGGAAGAAAACTATTGCCTCAGCTTAGAAGTGGATGCTTCGGATCGTAGAGCCGAGTGGGACATGGCGAGCAATGAGAAAGAGTCTGCTAATAGCTTGGACAGGCTACCCACCCGCGAGCCTGAAGATGCTCAGTACGCTGAAACACCTAAGTTTCTAAACGAAGATAGATCGCTTAAATCAACCGCCAAGTCATTGTCGGACTGGTTGTACCACGAGCATGTCTTGGAGCTGTATCGCTGTAAAAACCCTAAGCTCGAGTCCTACCCTTATGAGTCACAAGGCGATTTCAAAATTAGAGTTGCAGACGCGCTTAATGATAAGAAAGAACGTGCCATCGAAACACTGCAAGAGCGCTATGGTAAAAAAGAAAAGGTGTTGATGGATAGGCTGATGCGATATCAACAGAGTGTTGAGAAAGAGCAGGCTGACAGCACTAGCTCCTACATGAATGTCGGTATTACCTTACTTGGAGCCTTGTTTGGCAAGTCTCGCGCGTCGGTTGGGCGTGCAGGTTCCAGAGTGCTTAAAGAGCGTGGCGACATCAATCGAGCTAAAGAACGTGTGCAAAAAGTTGAAGATGATCTAAGAGCGCTGGGTGATGAACTGGAAGATAAGATTGATGACTTAATGAATGAGTTTGATGTTGAAAACGTCAGGATAGATGATTTTCAAATTAAACCGAGACGATCAGATATTCAGGTCAATGATATTGCAGTGGTTTGGAAGCCTTTGTGATCTTATGAGCCAGATTGAAAAGGTCCTAAATCAGCATGTGGGAGCAACAAGCTTAAGTGATTTTTAATAGTTAAGTGGTATTATACTAATCATTTGAATCAAAGGAGTAAGGCTGGATGCAATACAAACTACTTGGTGACAAGGACAGTAATAACTCACTAAAAGTGCCGCTACTCTGCCTAGGTTCAATGACTTGGGGCTCGTCGCAAAACACCGCTGCAGAAGGTCGTGAACAAATCAGTATGGCACTGGCGAATGGGCTTAACTTTATTGATACCGCTGAGATGTATCCGGTTAATCCCATTTCAGCTGAGACTCAGGGTGACAGTGAGCTCACTATTGGTAGTTGGATTAAAGAAAACGCGCAGCGCGACAAGCTACTGATTGCGACTAAAATTGCAGGAAATGGCTTGGACTGGATCAGAAACGGCAGTTCAATTACGCCAAACTCAATTGATGAAGCCGTTGAAGGATCACTGAAACGTCTACACACTGATTATATTGATATTTACCAGCTACATTGGCCTAACCGTGGCTCTTTTCACTTCCGTCAAAACTGGGCCTATAAAGCACCTAAACACAGTGCTGAAGACGCTGATGAGCACTTTGCCGCAGTGTCCGAGCGTCTGGATCAGCTAGTACAGTCTGGAAAAATTCGCCACTGGGGACTATCCAACGAATCCACCTGGGGTATGGCAAAATGGATCAGCCACAGCACTGGCAAAACCAAACCCATATCCATTCAAAACGAATACTCACCGCTATGTCGCACGTTCGACACGGACTTAGGTGAGTTATGTGTGAATGAGGATATAGGCTTACTGTCATTTTCCCCTTTAGCCTGTGGACTAATCACCGGAAAATATCAGAACGGAGCGATACCCGCTAACAGTCGTCGCGCCATTGAATCAACCATGCACGGTCGGGTTAACGACAAAGTGTGGCCAGCGATTGATGCCTACCTTCAACTTGCCCAGACGCATGGATTAGATCCTGCACAAATGGCTTTGGCGTGGGCAATGCAACGTCCCTTCATGGGGTCAGTGATCTTTGGATCAACTACTCTGCAGCAGCTAGAAACCGCACTGGGCGCTCAAGACATGGTGTTGTCAGAGGAAGTCCTCGACGCAATGGATGAAATCAACAGATCACACCCAATGCCATATTGAGTTTTGTCGGTGTCAGATGCATCATAAACGCTCCGGACATGCCTTCTTTGTTTAATGCTAAAGCCCATTAAACAGAGTCGCTTATTCTGATGTATCTGACACCTCGTTGTGTGCTGCGAGTTTTGAGTGCGTTTTCAGCACTCACTCAAGCTTCGCTTGAAATGATTCGTTGCAATAAACACCCCGCCGCATCTTGCAGTTTACTGTGTGAATAAAGAGGCATCTGGTGCATCAGAATAAGCGCCTTGCGACCCTGTTCAGGAGCGCAGCGAGTGAATAGAGAGTTGAAGCGTTTATGATGCACCAGATGCCGACCACTCCAAACCTAAGACCAATCAGGCTCTACCTTCTCCCGATAATCCGCATCACTCTTCATTTGCGCTTCAAACTTATCCCGTGAATCACGACCAATCGATATCCTATCTTCCAATGTTTCTGCATGAAAAAGCTTATCCATTATCTCACGATCATGACGCATAAACTTAGTCGTAAGTTGCCGAGCCTCGTCAGCCCCATCACCCATGTGCATTAATACGTCCTCAGCGATTTTAAAACTGCTGTGTATGGTTTCGCGGTGAGGTGTTTCCACCCCAGCTTTCATTAGCTCGATAGCATGTCCCACGTCCCAAGCGCGCGATAATATCTTAATATGTGGGTATTTTCGTTTCACTTCGAGCGCTAACTGAACCGCTTGGTTGTTGCCATCTAAAGCAATAACGAGAATTTTGGCATCTGCAATACCCGCTGTTTCCAGCAAATCCATACGTGTTGCATCACCATAATAGGGTTTAAAACCAAACTTCCTGATGCGCTCGATATGTTCATGATTGTGATCTAAGATCGTCGCTCCAATATTGCGTGCGCCAATCATCCGCGCGACGATTTGTCCAACGCGCCCGAAGCCAGCAATGATGACCTCGTTGTGCTCATTTGGCACATCCATTTCAGGCTTTTCGCTGTCGATGGTGGCTGGGGTAAAGTAGCGTTCAACAACAAGTAATAACAGTGGAGTGGTTATCATTGATAAAGCAACAACGACGGTTAAAGTGCCTGACGTTCCTTTATCGATAGCATTTGTATCTAAGGCAGCACTTAACAATACGAAAGCAAATTCCCCACCTTGTGATAATAAAACTGAGAACCGCAAGCGTTCAACACTTGGCATCTTGCTTCTGAAGGCGACTAGGTACAACACCAAGGCTTTAGTTGCAACTAAGGCGATGACTAAATACAGAATCAGCAGCGGCTGCTCGATTAATATTTTAAAGTCGATAGTCATACCAACGGATATAAAGAATAAACCGAGGAATAAGCCTTTGAATGGTTCTATAGTGGCCTCTAGTTCATGGCGATACTCCGATTCTGAGAGCAAGACGCCGACCATAAAGGAACCCAGTGCCATGGACAGCCCAACGGTATTCATCAATACGGCGACGCCAACCACGAGAAATAAGGCAAAGGCTGTAAACATTTCCCGCATTTTGGTGGCTGCTATGTAGCGAAAGGCCGGTGGCAATAAATAACGGCCTGAGAAGTAGATCAGCGCTAATGCGACTAGTGCTTTGAGCACACCCATAATACCTTCACTTTCGCTGCCGCTTGCGCTCAAGCTGAGTAGAGGAATAACGGCCAGCATCGGGATAACGGCAATATCCTGAAATAATAAAATTGAGAATCCAGATTGGCCAGTCGAGGTGGGCATCAGGTTTTTCTCATCCATCACTTGTAGCACGATGGCAGTGGAAGAGAGGGCTAATGCCATTCCTGTAACCACCGCATATTGCCAAGCTAAACCGAGAGCCATAGCGATAGCCGTAATGATAAGCGCCGACAGCAATACCTGGAGCCCACCCAGGCCGATAATGGGCTTGCGCATCTCCCAGAGCTTGGCTGGATTGAGCTCAAGGCCTATTAAGAACAACAGCATGACCACGCCAAATTCAGCTAAGTGCATAACCGGCTCGCCTTCATGAATGAGTTCCAATCCGGGGCCGATGATAATCCCTGCGATTAAGTAACCAAGAACTACTCCCAGACCGAGTTTTCTGGCGATTGGTACGACGATGACCGTTGCGGTTAAATAGATGAAACAGCTGAGCAATAATAATTTCGGCTCACTCATGTTACTGCTCCGTCTGAGACAGCGTTATGTAACATTTTTTTAATCTTAATTTCCTCGGATGAGGCTGTGCGTGTAGCAATAGTATTTTTGGCGGATTCATGATTTATTAGCCGGATAAATTTAGTGAACAGTCCTGCCTATCCTATCTTAAAGTAACGTTTGAATGACTAAAATTTCATGACTTGTTAAGGTTTTTTAGTCGGCCTCTATAGTACTGTACTCACCGGCATCTGATTCACTGAAAACGCTTCAGCTCTCTCTTTAATCGCTGCGCAGTTAAACAGGGAAGTCATACCGCGCTTATTTTGGTGGATCAGGTGCCTCACTATGGCATTCAACTGCAAAGGTTGATATTTACAAGGAGCCATAACAACTGGGTTTTGCTTTGGGGAGCAATTTATGAAATTTTTCGCTTTTTCTGTGTTTTTTATCTTCATAACCGTGAATGGAGCTCATGCGAGCTGTCAGTGGGGGTATGTAAACGAGCTTAACAAAGACATTAAGCATGCCAGTGCATTATTAAGTGATTATTCGACTTGTCGAGGTAACTGTAAGGCGCTGGAGACTGGGCTCAATAATAGTATTCGTAAGATGAGTAACGCGTCTGCTTGCGGTGGACACATCCTCACTCGAGCCAACGGTGATATGATTAATTTCATCTCCAGTCGGTTCCGCTTGATTCAAAAGCAAAAAACCGGCAGTACCTGGACAAAAAGTGCGACTGCTAAACCAGCGATTGAAATAACTAACCAAGGATCGAATCCATCCATTGTATTGGATAGGCCAGCTTTTGTTGAGCCTCAGAAACCTCAGATCCAGACAAGCGAGGCAGTAGCAAAGACTTTTGTATATCCCTCACAACAGCCCGTTCAAGTCGCTCCTCCCGCCTCAGCCGCAAAACAGACTCGAATGAGGATTTCACCTGCTGCTTACGCAGCACTATGGGATAATGCTAGACCGGCTAGACCGCAACGTAGAGTTCAAAGGGCAGTGTTTAGGCAGCCTCAGCCGAATAATCATGCGAAGCAAAAGCAACTGGCGCAGCAGCGATTAATTCAACATCGCAAACAAGCGCAGATTCAGCAGAAAAAGCAGCATCAGGTGTTGGCTAGAAAGCGTCTTATGCAAAACCACCTGAATAGGCAGCGACAAAATAGACAGCAATTACTCAAGAAAAGGGCGGTAATGGCTCAGTTAAATCGGCAGCGACATCATCAGCGTAAAGTTGCGATGGCGCAGAGGACACGAGCCCGATAGAGAGTTCAGTATTTGAAAGTGCCTTTTAACTTCAATTGTTTGTCTTGGACAAGCCATTGACTCGGTGTCAATCACGTTGTGAAAGGTCACTTATGATATTATCTGACCAAGCTTTATGTCTATCGGGAAGATTTTGTGGATCGGTTTTTAGGTATCATGGGTAGCGCAGTCTATCTACCAAAATCATGCGTGAGCTCGGTGCAGTTAGACAAACAACACGACCTGCCTGAAGGCACCGCAGAGTCCAGATCCGGAGTGGCTAGCCGCTATTATGCAGGCGATGAACGTCAGTCCCAAATGGCCAGAAAGGCTATCGATGACGCACTGCTGAGTGCAAATTTAACCTTAACAGATATCGATTGTCTGATCGCCGCTTCTGGCACAATGGAGCAAGCCATCCCCTGCAATGCGGCTAAAATTCTGGCTGAATATGGCACGGATTTACCGCTGGCTGCTTTCGACATTAACATGACTTGTCTAAGCGCGCTGATGGCACTTGATTTGGCGGCTTCGCTGATCGCAGCCAAGCAATACAAAACAATCCTGATTGTTTCCAGCGAGGTGGCTTCGGTTGGTCTTGATTGGCAAGATGTCAGCACCAGCGCATTATTCGGTGATGGCGCAGCGGCGATGGTTATTGGCAGTGAGCAACCGCAGCCATCAAAAATACTAACCTCGCATTTTCGAACTTACCCCGAAGGGATTGAGCTTTGTGAAATTCGCGGGGGAGGGAGTTTGTATCATCCATCAAAGGTTGTTGGTGACTACCGGGACTACGGCGTGTTTCGCATGCATGGCAAAGCGCTTTATCGCCAAACGGCTGGCGTGATTGATCAATTTCTCAGCGATCTGTTTGCTCAAGCAGACACTAGTTTGGAGGAAATGGACTGGATTGTGCCGCATCAGGCGAGTGGTGAGGGCTTAAAGCGGCTGTTCAAACGCTTGGGCATTAGCTCGGATAAAGTGATTAATTTGCTGGCTTCCAGAGGCAATCAAATAGCGGTTTCTATTCCCTCTGCGCTGCATGAGCTGCTCACCTCATATCCGGTAAAAGCAGGGGATAAGGTGCTGCTAATTGGCACGTCAGCTGGCCTAAGCATGGGTGCCATGGTGATCACTTTATGAGTATGGAGCTTTTGAAAGTTGGGCATTGCTTTCATCCGGAGGCCGTTGTTATTCGCGGTGGCTCGATTCGCGCTCAAAAATTTCCGGCTATCGTGGCGCTGTTCAAGCATCCTACGCAAGGCTACATGCTATTTGATACGGGCTATGCGAAACGTTTTTTAAACGCGACTCACGGTTTTCCAGAACGCCTGTATCGATGGTGCACGCCGATGCATTTAAGTGAGCAGGAGGATTTACTAGTCCAGCTAAGTAGCCGGGGAATCGCTCCAGAAGATATTCGCTATATTTTCATCTCACACTTTCACGCGGATCACATCGCCGGATTAGCAGACTTTCCGGCGGCGACCTTTATTTGTTCTCAAGCGGGCTTAAACTCTATTCGAACCTTGAAGGGTTTTAGAGGTTTGATAAAAGGCTACTTGCCCTCGTTAGTACCGGAAGAGTTTCAGCAGCGCGTTAAATTTATCGAGGACTGTTCACAGCACGTTCTAGAGGCACGATTTGCGCCGTTTAAATACGCCTATGACTTGTTTAATGATGGTTCCTTTATGGCAATTGAGTTACCAGGGCACGCCTATGGGCATTTTGGGCTGTTAAATACGGACGACAGCGTTTTCCTAATCGGTGATGCCTGTTGGACTGAGCAAGCCTTAACCGCTGACAGCAAGCCCCATCCCATCACTTATTTGTTATTAAGTGATAAGACAAAATATTACGCGACGATCGATCAGTTAAGTCAGCTGTATAAAAATAACCGGAGCATACAGATCGTTCCGGCGCATTGTCATGTCAGTTACACTCGTTTTATTGCAGGCTAATGATGCGCTCCGTATGGTTTTTTATCAGAGGCTACTGGGCGGGAAAGCGTGGTAAACACTTAAGTCGCAACCGCCTGTTGCAAAGGCAGGAGCGGCTTTTTTCACGATTAAAAAGCGAGGTATTGATACATAGTCATTTTTATCGTCCGTTTATAAATAGCCCCTTATCAGCGCTCCCAATTATCAATAAGCAGCAGCTTTTACAGCACTTCGATCAGATTAATACGGTTGATTTGATTCGGAAGGACTGCGAAGAACACGCGCTTTTAGCCGAACAAACACGGGATTTTTCCGGCAGTTTAAACGGCGTTGCTGTTGGACTGTCTTCCGGCACCAGTGGGCAGCGTGGGATTTTTTTGACCAACGCCAATGAACAAGCCGAGTGGGCGGGTTATATCATTGCTAAAAATCTGAAATTTAGCCTCAGGCCTCAGCGTGTGGCGCTATTACTGCGCTCAAACAATGCGCTGTATAAGGCATCGGGTGGTAAGTTAGTCCAGTTCCGGTTTTTTGATCTGACCCATCGATTTGATACGATCACTGCTGGCCTAGAAGACTATCAACCGGATATTTTAATCGCTCCCGCTCAGCTATTGGGCCGCATCGCGAACGAGAAAGTCAAACTATCACCCAGTAAAATAATTTCGGTGGCCGAAGTGCTTGAGGACGAAGT
>ENA-ORXR01002525-ORXR01002525.1-marine-metagenome-genome-assembly--contig:-NODE-2525-length-17268-cov-226.219708_pt1 | contig 17268 bp, 12 predicted proteins | sample MGYA00237866_ERZ511479 | MGnify/ENA metagenome assembly ERZ511479 | reverse complement strand
GGCACCACAGCACTAAGAACCAAGAACTAAAGAAATCACAGCAACACCAACTACAAAAACCACTTAAACGACAAAAACCACATAAACTAAAACCATGCTCCCTCTCCAAATAAAACTAAAAGGCATCTACTCCTATGTAAGCGAACAAAACATAGACTTTCAACAACTCACCCAAGAAAGACTCTTTGGCATATTTGGCGCAGTAGGCAGTGGCAAATCCACCATCTTAGAAGCCATGATGATTGCCCTTTACAACAAAACAGAACGTCTCACAGGAAGAGACAATAAGTACTACAACCTGATGAACCTAAAATCAAACAACCTCTTAATAGAGTTTGATTTTATAGGCGGACGCTCCCAACAAAAATACCGCTTCAAAGTAGAAGGTCGACGCAATTCCAAACGATTTAAAGACGTAAAAACATTCACTCGTTCCGCCTACATATGGAATGACAAAAAAAATGAATGGATTCCCACCAATAAAACAGCCGAAGAAATCTTAGATTTAACCTACGAAAACTTCCGACGCACCATCATCATTCCACAAGGAAAATTCCAAGAATTCCTACAACTCAGCAAAGGCGACAGAGCCGAAATGTTAGAAGACATTTTCCAACTCAGCAGATTTGATTTAAGTGATAAAGTAAAAAAATTAGACGACCTCAATAAAGAAAATCTCGCCGAAATAAAAGGCAAACTTGATTCCCTTCAAGATTTAGAAGACAAAAATCTAATCGAATATTACGAATGCTATCATCGTATCGACGAAGAATTAAAACGCAATCAAATACAACTTACTCAATACCAAAATGCCATAAAAAACTACGAAATCATTAAAGCAGATTTCGAGCAATTAGAAAATTTAGAAGAAGAATTTGACGGATTAAAAAAACAAAAAAAAGAAGTCAAAAAACAAAGCAACCTTTTAGATAAATTCATTCAGTGTCAAACCATTTTCCAAACAATACTCACCCAATTAAAAAATGCAAAAAAAGCCCAAAAAGAAATACAAGCACAACAAAAAGTTTTAGAACAAGAAAAAGAACAAATTCAAAAAACGAAAAAGGAACTTACAAAAAACACAAAAGAGTTTGAAGAAAAGTACAAAGACACCAAAAGCATCACCCAACAACTAAATGATATAGAAGCCATTTTAAAAATCCAAGAAGCCCAAAAAAATCTACAGAAAAATTCAGAAAAATTCACGACACAACAAAAAGAATTCAAAGCATTACAAACAAAAAAAGAAACACTCACTCAACAAATAAAAGAAGCCGAAATACAACTCGAACAGCTTCAAAAACAATTGCCCGACGCACAAGTATTGGGACAAATCAACACCTGGTTGGCACTCAAAAAAAACCATGCAAATGCAGGACAGAAGTTAGAACAAGAATATAAAATTGTCTACAACAAATTAAAAGCTGCCAATAAAGAAAAAGAAAACATTTATAAAGAAAGTGGTTTACCTGAATTTATCAAAGAAGATTTACATACCTTAAAAGTAGGGCAAATTGTCGAAAAATTAGGCAATAAAAAAATGGAGTTAAAAGTTGAGGTAGAAAAACTCAACAACAAAATGATTGAAGTAAAAGCTCATTCAAAACTACAAGTATTAGTAAAAGACTTAGAAGAAGGACAGCCCTGTAAAATATGCGGATCCAAAAACCATCCTAAACCACTCAAATACATAGATTTAGAAGAAACCAAAAGCAATTTAACATTACAAAAAATCCAACAAGACCACCAAGTAGAAACCATCGAAAAAACTATTGAGCAATTCCAGTTTTTCAGCAAAAAACATGCCGTCTCAAAAGACAAATATACCACACTAAAAAACGAAATTGCCGAAAACAAAACAATCCTTCAAGAACACCGAAAACAATACATTTGGCAAGAATACATGCCTGCGGATGAATCCCTACTAAACCAAAAGGTAACGGAAGAAAAAAACGCAAAAAAAGAGATTGAACAAAAACAAACAGCCCTCAAAATACAAAAACAAACCTTAGAAACTTTAGACAAAGACATTGAAAAAAATCGAGAAAATTTACAAGAAGCTGAAAAAATACAACAAGCAGCAGTTACAGAAAGTAAAGTATTAAAAGCAGGACTAAAGATTTTAAAATGGGAAAAATTTGAACAAGAATCAATTCAACAAACACATCAAGAGATAAAACAAGCCTCCACCTTTTTAACAAAATTAGAAGAAGAACAAAAAGTCATAAACGAAAAAGAAACCATCAATAAAACCCAGTTATCAGAAAATCAAAAACAATTCAAAAAAGCAGAAAAAACAATTCAAGAAACTCAAAAAGATTTGACACAAAAAATCAAAAAATCAGATTTTGAAGATACCGAAGCCATTCAAGAAGTTATTGATAAAGGCATAAACATTACTAAAGTCCAACAAGAAATAGACGAATTTAAAAGACAATACAATAGCCACCAAACTCGTATAAAAGATTTAAGGAAAAAAATCAAAGAAAAAAAATATTCTAAACAAGTTCACGAACATGCAAAATGCCAAGCCAATCTACTGCTACAAGCCATCGACCTACAAAAAAAGGACTTAGGTTCTGTCGGTCAAAACATCAAAGAAACCCACACCAATCTCCTAAAAAAAGAACATCTAACAAAAGAACAAGATGCCTTAGAATCCAGAAAAAAAGACATCGCCACCCTCGTCAAAATGTTTAGAGGTAAAGGCTTCATCAACTATGTATCCACCTTGAAACTCAAAAACCTTTGCAATGCCGCCAACGCCCGCTTCCAAAAACTCACCCAAAACCAACTAAAATTAGAATTCAACAAAGAAAACCAATTTGAAGTAGTAGACTACCTCAATGGCGGTAAAGTCCGAAGCGTCAAAACACTGTCAGGCGGACAAACCTTCCAAGCCTCCCTATGCTTAGCCATCGCCCTATCCGACATCGTAAACCAACACAAAGGCGAAAAAGCAGACTTCTTCTTCTTAGACGAAGGCTTTGGCGCACTAGACAAAAATGCCCTCAACCTCGTATTTGAAGCACTCCAATCCCTCCGCAGCGAAAACAAAATCGTCGGCGTCATCTCCCACGTCGAAAGCCTAAAAGAAGAAATCACCACCTACCTAAAAGTCGAAAACACCGAAAACGGAAGCCAAGTCCAAAAAAGCTGGGAATTATAAAAAGGCCGCTTCGCTGTGAGAACAAAAAAAACATGCCCACCCAAAACTACAAAAACTACAAAAACCACAAAAACTACAAAAACAAAAAAAACCCTATTTTTGCAGTAAAAAAAAGAAAATGGACAATAACAACAGAAAACCCATATTAGGCATCAGCATCGGCGACATGAACGGCATCGGCGTCGAAGTCATCCTCAAAACCTTCAGCGACGAACGCATGTTTGACTACTGCACCCCCATCGTCTACGGCTCCTCCAAAGCCGTTTCCTACCACAGAAACGTCTACAAAATGGACGATTTCCAATACAAAACCATCAAATACGCCGATAGATACGAAGAAGGCGTCCTAAATGTCATCAACTGTTGGGAAGAGCAAGTCACCCTCAGCTTAGGAAAATCCGACGCAAAACACGGCGTCTACGCCCTTCGAGCCTTAGAAGACGTCGCCACAGACCTACAACAAGGCAAATTAGATGCCGTCATCACCGCCCCCATCAACAAATACCACATCAGCTTAGTAGAAGACGACTTTCGAGGACAAACAGAATTTTTCGCCACCAAATTCGGCGTCAAACAATCCCTAATGATGCTCGTCAGCGATGTTATGCGCATGGCATTAGTCACCAACCATGTTCCCATCAGCGAAGTCGCCAGCAAACTCAGCAACGAACTCATTTACTCCAAAATCAACCTCCTATCAGAAGCTCTACGAAGAGATTTTATGGTTGACAAGCCCAAAATCGCCGTTTTAGCCCTCAATCCCCACGCAGGCGACGAAGGACTCATCGGCAAAGAAGACGACGACATGATTCGCCCCGTCGTCAAATACGCCAACGAACGAGGCGTACTCGTATTTGGACCATACGCCGCAGACGGCTTTTTCGGCACAGGCGTTTACCGCCAATTCGACGGTATTTTAGCCATGTACCACGATCAAGGACTCGTTCCCTTCAAAGCCCTCTCCTTCGGTCAAGGCGTCAATTTTACCGCAGGACTCCCCATCGTCCGCACCTCTCCCGATCACGGAACCGCCTACGACATCGCAGGAAAATTCATCGCAGAACACGAATCCTTCAGAAAAGCCGTTTTCATGGCATTAGACATCGCCAAAAACAGAAAACAATACGACGAAATGCACGAAAACACCTTACAAAAACAATCACTAATAGACAGAGAATCACAAGACAATACTTATTAATTTTTAGGAGCGAAAGGTCAGCAGCTCCGTCGCAACGGAAAGTCCTGCTATCCGCTAATGGATGGCATCTCCAAGATGCCTTTCATTTTCTCACGTACTGTACCGTATTGAAAGGAATTTTCAAAATGCCTTTCATTTCCACAAATGAACCGAAAAGGCAGCATCCAACCACTACTATCAGGGCTATTTTTCATGGTCTTAACTGATTTGAACGGTTATTGCAGAGCCTAATTTCCGAATCAACCAATACACCAATACCCACAACAAAGCAATCCAAAATCAAAAAAAAACATCGAAAAGATACTCCATAAAATAACGCCCAAACAAATATTCACCACCTTTGGAGCAATCACCCTACTAAGCATCACAGCCGCAGTAGGCATGGACAACCCATACATACTCATACTCCCCTTCTTCCTCCTCCTCCTATTCGCCACCCTCGTCGATTTCAAACTAATCTTCCTAAGCATCTTTCTATTGCTCCCCACCTCAATGGAATTAAGCCTACCAGGAGGGTTTGGCACCGACTTCCCCTCCGAACCCCTAATGATTTACCTCATGTTTGCAGGATTTTGTTATTTCGGAGCAAATTTCAAAAAAATAGACAGAGGCTTTTTCAACCACACCCTCACAAAATTGATTTTAGCCCACCTCATGTGGATAGGAATATCCGCCCTCATGTCCCAAATATTCTTTATTTCCTTCAAGTTTTTCTTAGCCAAAACGTGGTATGTCACCGTATTTATATTCCTTACAGGCTTATTTATCAAAAGCCCTGACGACTTCAAAAAAGCCTTTTGGTGTCTTTTACTGTCCTTAATGGGCGTTACCCTCATCACCTTAGCCAAACACAGTGCCTACGGTTTTAGCTTTGAAACCATCAACAAAACGACATGGCCTTTCTTCCGAAATCACGTAAATTATGGGGTCATGTTGACCTTACTCATGCCCTTCGCCTTACTGGTCAGAAAGTGGTATCGCTTCGGAAGTTTAGCTCGATTTGTAATTAATTTGGGAATTTTTATCTTTTTTGTGGGCATTCTTTTTGCCTACACCAGAGCCGCATATATCTCCTTGTTACTCATACCAATAGGCTACTTTTTGTTCCACTACAAATGGACAAAAATGGCCATCACCGCAGGGCTTGTAACGATGACAATGAGTGTCAGTTATTTGATTATTGGCAATAATTACCTTAATTTTGCGCCCGATTTCAATAAGACCATCTATCACGCAAACTTTGAAGATCACTTAGAAGCGACACTAGCGTTACAAGACTTATCAACAATGGAACGGGTGTATAGATGGATTGCGGGCGCAAATATGAGTACAGAACACGTACTCACAGGTTTTGGACCAGGTACTTTTACCCACTTTTATAAGTCGTATACATCAACATTGTTTCAGACTTATGTAAGTGACAATGAAGACGATTCGACGGTACACAACTACTTTTTGCTTACCCTCATAGAACAAGGCTGGCCTGGATTTTTAGTATTTATGGTTCTCTGCATATTTGTTTTTATCAAAGGAGAGCAGATTTACCATGAAACACAAGATCCCCAACGAAAACAGTTGGTCATGGCTTGTCTCATTTGCTTATTGATGATTATGGCAAATATTTTTATGGCAGACCTCATGGAAACCGACGAAATTGGCTCGCTGTTCTTTATCAATATTGCCCTCTTAATCAACCAAGACCTTTATAATAAACGACACAACAACCAAGTATTAGAACTTGAAAATGATTAAAGAATAGAAGCACAGTAAAGGAAACAAAATAGCAGTCGAAGCAGTAAAAAATAGCCCTGATAGTAGTGGTATGGTGGCAGCGTTGGCGTAGAGACGCATTGAATGCGTCTGCTGAAAAGCCAGCCACCATAAGAACGAATAGCAGGACTTTCCGTCACGACGAAGCAACAAACCTTTCGCTCCTAAAAAAAATCATTGTCAAGACGATACCGATTAGAAAAACTTACATTTTCTTTTCAAAAACGGACAAAACACAGAGCGTGTTCTTGTCAAAAACAACAAACAATGAAAAAAATATTCCTCTATCTCCTCTTAGTGGGAGCAGGAAGTATGTGCTTTTCAGGCAGCACAACGACCGATGAAAACAACACCACACCCACAAAACCCTTCAGCTTTGTATTTGAAGATTTGAACGGAAATGAAGTGAATTTGGACGAATTACACGACAAAACCGTATTTCTCAACTTTTGGTCTACTCGTTGCGCTCCATGCATCCACGAAATGCCCAGCATCGCTGTCGCACAAAAAAAGCTAAAAGACACCAACTTCGTATTTTACACCGTATCGGACGATATGCCGATGAACATCTTGAAATTCCAAAGAAAAAACAAGCAGAAATTCCCTTTCAAATACCTCTATTCTCCCGTCAATAAAAACAGCTTTGACGTACAGTATTTGCCACATACTTATGTCCTCAAAAACGGCATGATTATGGCAACCTACAAAGGCGTTTATGACTGGTCATCGGAAGCAAAAATCAGCGAATTGCGTAGTATGACGTATTAATTTAGAAGAAAAATATAATACGAATAAAAAAAGCCTTCCCTTTATCTAAAAGGAAGGCTTTTCTTATTTAAAAATTCATTGTTTTACTAAACCTCAAAATTATCCACTCGCCCCTTCAAAGGCTCAAAATACAACTCCCCTTCAGAATGTGCAATCACCGTCGAAACCGTCGCATCTCCTGTCACATTCACCACCGTTCGACACATATCCAAAATACGATCCACAGGAAAGATAATCGCAATCCAAGCACCTGGCAATCCCACCGATTCTAAGACCAAAATCAACATGACCAGTCCAGCACTCGGCACGGCAGCCGACCCAATAGACGCCAAAGTTGCCGTTAAAATCACCGTCAATTGCTGTGCAAATCCCAGATCAACCATATGGAATTGGGCTAAGAAAATCACCGCAACTGCCTGATACATACTCGTTCCATCCATATTCACCGTCGCCCCAATCGGCAAAACAAAATTAGCAACATCTTCTGATACCTTCAAATTTTCTCTCACACAGTCCAATGTCACGGGCAAAGTTGCAGCACTCGAACTTGTAGAAAATGCCAACATTTGGGCAGGACCAATGCTCTTGAAAAAGTCTCGATACGATATTTTGCGAGTCACCAAGACCACAATCAATGGATAAATCAAGAAAACCATAATCGCCAAACCAAGCACCACCGTCACCGAATAATAGCCCAATCCCTTAAAAATCTCTATCACCGCATCGGGATCATCTCCAGCCATATCCGAAATTTTACCTGCCAAAAGCGCAAATACAAAGAACGGAGCGACCTGCATAATCACGTCTACCATCTTAATAAACACCTCATTCACTCCATCAACGACAGCAATAATCGGATTTCTTTTCTTTTCGGGAATATACAATAGCACAATCCCGAAAAATATAGCAAAAAAGATCACTTGCAACATTTCAGGTTTTGCCACAGCCGACACAAAATTCGTCGGAACCATATCTACCAAAAACTGTAAAGGACTGGAACCCCGTTGGTTATCTGCCTTTTTCAGCTTATCGTCCAAATTTTTATTACCCTTCAACTTTGCCTGTTCCTCCGCATTTAACTGCCGATACTGCGCCTGTTCTGCCGAGGACATACCCGCAAAAATTTGCTTTTCATCGGCAAATTCTTTCGCATTGTCCATCGCCCAAAGCTCATAAGTAACCCTGTTTTTAGTCCGTTGTTCCACACTCGAAAACGTACCAGGCTGTACCGTATTCACCAACGCCAGCCCAATACTAATCGCAAAAACTGTCGTTAAAAGATACGCTCCAAGAGTTTTAAGCCCCATGCGCCCCAGTCGAGAGCCGTCCGTAATGCCCGACACTCCTTGAATAATCGAAAACAACACCAAAGGCACTGCTATCAGCTTTAGCAAACGAATAAAAATATCTCCAAAAGGCGCAATCCAATCCAACGTAAATTTACTCCACCCCATCGAACTCGCCACAAGTGCCCAAGCAACCCCCAAAATCAGTCCAATAATAATTTGCCAGTGTAATGCTAATTTTCTCATATTATCTATATTTTTTTATTGGAGAGAACGGTCAAGTCCTCCGTCGTCACACATGCTCCCGCTATCCGCTACTATAGCTACCCATCGCAAAACCTTTTGCCACGCAGCTATAACGCTACTATCGGGTCTATCTTTCACAGACACAACTTCAATGAACCACTTATATGGACTTATATCACTTTGGTCATTGAGCGAAGTCGAAATGATATAGTTCAAAGAAATATGCACTCAAAAAAACTTATATGGTTTAAAAATACAGGAAAAGTGTGCCATACTTACCAATAATGAAGAAAAATATTGATATATAAGGCAATTTAAATTTAATAAATATTCATTTGGGCTAACAGACAAGGCAAAAAAGGCAGGCATAGCACGGCTACGGCGAGGCTTTTTAACGAAGTATGATGGAAAAAGATGACGCCAAAATGGGTTATTTATTATTTTAAGTTGCCTCAAAAAACTATCTGAAATCCGCCCATTTTCGACCAATAAACCCAGTCGTACACCCAATCAACATACCCAAAACAGCCCCACCCAAAATATCTCCAGGAAAATGCACCCCAACATATACCCGACTATACGCCACGCTCGCCGCCCACACCAACAAAACAGGGATGATCCAACGAAAACGTCCTCCAAAAAGAACGATCCAACAAAAAGCCAAGCCAAAATGATTTGTCGCATGTCCAGAAACAAAGCTTTTGCCACTTCCACACCCAACCAACAAACGAAGATTGTCTGTTAATTCAGGGACATGACATGGGCGCAAACGGTCAAAAAAGGGTTTTATCACGCCACTACTCAATTGATCCGCCAAAACAACCGTCAGCAAAATACATACGAATAGCCGAACGCTTTGGCGAGGATAATTCAATACTATAAATAAGGTGATAAATAGATACAAGGGCAACCAAAAGAACGGGTGCGTCCATAAAGGCATAAGCATATCCAGCAAAGGATGATGCCATCTTTCATTCAGAAGTTCAAAGAAATAGTAATCCCATCGGGTAAGTCGTTCTAGCACTTGTCAAAAGTACGAAGAATCTATAGAATTTCACCCCAATCTCCTATCAAACTGGGATATAATAAAGCGGATTGTAGTTGTTTGAGGTAGGATTCTCTTGAAGTATTTGCTGCGCCCAAGCTTTCTAAATGCCGAGTGTAAACTTGGCTATCAATTAACTCAAATTTATGTTCTTGCAGTTTATTGACTAAGGTAATAAAAGCAGCTTTTGAGGCATTGCTCACATGGGCAAACATAGACTCACCAAAAAAGATGCGTCCTAAAGCAACTCCATATAAGCCCCCTACCAATTTACCATCTTGCCAAGCTTCTATAGAATGTGCAAAACCTCGTTCATGCAGTGCAATATACGCTCGCATCATTTCGGGTGTAATCCATGTACCAGATACCTCTTCACCTTTTCGGGGCAAACTACATTGTCGGATTACCTCCTCAAAAGCAGTATCATATTTAATTTGGAATTTATTTTGGCGCAGGACTTGGCGCATACTCTTTGAGACCTTTACATTCTCAGGATACAGCACAAATCGGGGGTCAGGCGACCACCAGATAATGGGTTCATTCTCTGAATACCACGGAAATATTCCTGAACGATAGGCCAATAGCAAACGTTCAGGATTTAAATCTCCTCCAATAGCTAAAATTCCTTCATCATCAGCAAGATGAGGGGAAGGAAATTGCATTTTTTCTGATAAATAGTAAAATAACATAGTAGCTCGGTCCACTTTAGGAATGATTCAAGAATCACTCATGTATTATGACAACCTAAAGAATCCAAATAGAATAAAGTGGAACGGCGAAAACGGAGGGCATCGCTGACATTGCACCCTAAATCCACAAGATTACTCTATGGTTGCATTCAATCCTCTATCTACCAATGCGTCTTTCATTGGTCGAAGCGTATTTTTTGCTCCTTCTTTTACAGCACATTTTCCCTTAAAGTGCACAATCAAAGAACATTGCTCTGCTTGCTGCGGCTTATGCTTACATACTTTTACAAGAGATTCAATAACCCAATCAAAAGTATTGTAGTCATCATTGTGTAAAACAAGTGTCTTACCTTGATCCACAAATGAATCTAAGAGTTCATCTATCTTATCTTTTGTTTTTTGTATCGTGTCAGGCATATCTTAGTTTTTAGGTTTGAATATCAAAACTAACAAAAAAGACGGAAAAAATTTATATGTTGTATAAAAAAAATCAGTTCTTTTAATCGTTGGGGAACTGGAGAGTATAGGGAAACAGCAAAATGCGTCCTTTTACAGACAAGGAGAAACTTAGAAGTAACACTTTTATTAAAAATAACATATACAATAATTTTACATAACTTATCATTGCTATTTTCTAATGATGCATCTGTTCTTTTCTATTCTTTTGATTGTTATATATTTGGATAAAAAAAATGACAAAAATCTCCTCTAATTGCCTTATATTCACATTTTTATAACAATTTTGTAAGAATAAAAAAATTGTGTAATTTTTAATGGTTTTATAGATACTTTTACATTGTTTTTTTTTTAAAATAAATGTTTTTTTATCAAAAAGATTCTTTTTTGTTTTTGACAAAATACCCAAACAACTATTCTGTCAAGCAATCATAGTTCTTCTTTATTTGATTTTCAATTGATTATACATAGCCTATTCATTGCCCCCACATTTTATAATCAAAGAGACATACTTTTTACAGACAGATAGGGGTTCTATCCTTTTAAAATAGACCCGATAGCAACGGTTGGAAAACTGCGTTGGGTGGGATTTTCACAGAATGTATTGTGAAAAAGAAAGGGAAGGCTTTTCCATTTAGTGTATAGCGGGCCCATGCTTTGCGATGAAAGACAAACCGTTCTCTCCAAAAAAAATATGAAAATCAAGTTAAACGATTGTCTATAACTAACTATCAAAACCACAATTATCTATAAATATTCATAATAGTAATGATAAAATATATCTTGTTTATTATTTGTTCGATTGCCTTTTTTATTACGCAAACAAAAACGGTATTGGCACAAAATAATTTTTCTGGCAATTATCCTCAACAACAATTAAAATGGGTTGAGGAGAAATTGGAGTCTATGACTTTAGAAGAAAAAATTGGTCAGTTGTTTATGGTTGCTGCTTATTCCAATCGTGATGACGCTCACAAACAAGAATTATCTAAGCTTATTAAGGAACACCATATCGGTGGATTGATATTTTTTCAAGGTACTCCTGAAGCGCAAGTAAAATTAACCAACCATTATCAACTCATTTCTAAAACACCATTGCTGATTGCCATTGATGGAGAATGGGGTTTGAGTATGCGTTTATCAGATACGCCTAAATATCCTCGTCAGTTGATGCTTGGTGCAATTCAAGACAACCAGCTCATTTATGATATGGGTAAGGATATGGCTCGGCAGTGTAAACGAATGGGCATTCATATCAATTTGGCACCTGTGGTTGATGTCAATAACAATCCAAATAATCCCGTTATTAACGATCGCTCTTTTGGCGAAAACAAGGAGAATGTCGCCACAAAATCTATCGCTTATATGCAAGGGATGGAGTTGAATGGAATATTGGCTTGCGCCAAACATTTTCCTGGACATGGGGATACCGATAAGGACTCTCACCATACATTGCCTGTTATCAATCATTCTAAGGAAAGACTTAATGAAATCGAATTGTACCCATTTAGAGAGATGATTCAAAATGGGGTTAGTGGGATTATGACCGCACATTTAGCGATTCCTGCTTTGGATAATAGTCGCATTAAAGAGCCTTTTACGGAAGGTACGCCCACAATCCCTGCTTCTTTATCCAAAAAGATTATTACGTATTTACTCAAAAACGACTTAAATTATGAAGGGCTTATTTTTACAGATGCGCTCAATATGAAGGGAGTTAGTGATTTTTTTGGTCCTGGTGAAGTGGCTTTAAAAGCATTGTTGGCGGGTAATGATATTCTATTGTTTCCTGAAGATGTCAAAGCGGCTGTTGCGAAAATCAAAGAAGCCATTCAACAAGGTGATATAACAGAAGATGATATTGAATATAGTGTCCGCAAAATTTTAAAGGCAAAATTTAGAGTAGGACTGAATAAGTTTAAGCCAATTTCAAGTAAAAACCTTTTGACGGACTTAAATACGGTACAATCTGAATTGCTGATTCGAGATTTAGTCAAAAATGCCTTGACTGTTGCTAAAAATGAAAAAAGGATTTTGCCGATTATGGCATTAGACCAACAGGATTTTGCTTCGGTGTCGTTGGGTTCTAAAGAAAAAACGGTCTTTCAAACCACTTTGAGTAAATATACAAAAGTAGATCATTATAACTTAGATAAAACAGCCTCAAAAGCCGCTTATGAAAATGCGCTTAACAACCTCAAAACCTATCCAACAGTCTTTGTAGCACTGCACGATATGAGTCGATATGCCAGCAAAAATCATGGGCTTACCCAAGAGGACATTGAATTAATTTACAAGCTTCAAAAAGCAACCAATGTAGTTTTAGTCGTTTTGGGTAGTCCTTATAGTTTGGATAAATTTGAAGAGTCTCAAACGGTTGTGGTCGCTTATCAAGAAAATGAGATGACGCAGAGTTTATGCGCTCAAATGTTGTTTGGGGCAATTGCTGCCAAGGGCCGTTTGCCCATTGGTGTTGGTCAGCGTTTTACGTATGGTGAAGGCTATGATACACATGGTGGACTTCGTTTACAATATACTATTCCTGAAGATGTGGGTATTCGTGCAGAACACTTGAGAAAAATTGATACTTTGGCTTTGGATGCTATCAAAAATGGAGCAACACCAGGTTGTCAGATATTGGTGGCAAAGGATGGTAAGGTCATTTTTGAAAAAGCTTATGGATACCATTCTTATTCAAAAAAACAGCCTGTACTCGTCTCAGATATTTATGACTTAGCTTCTATCACAAAGGTCGCTGCCACCTTGCCTACTTTAATGAAAATGTACGATGAAAAAGAGCTTGACTTAGACCATACATTGGGACATTTCTTTCCCAACAAATTGAAAAAAAGCAATAAAAAAGACCTCAAAGTCAGAAATATTTTAACCCATCAAGCTCGGCTTATTTCTTGGATTCCCTTCTATACAGAAACCTTAGCCCCCAAAGTCTATAAAAAAATATATAGCAAAACGCCTACGGAAAAGCATACCGTTAAGGTAGCCGAAAATATGTATATGGATCAGGCTTATATGGATACTTTGTGGAAGATTTTGGTGGATTCTGATTTGCGTAGTAGATGGGGATACAAATACAGTGATTTGGGCTACTATTTTTTCCATAAAATCATAGAAGACTATGCAAAAGAACCAATGGCAAATTATGTAAATAAAACGCTTTATGCACCCTTGGGTATGAACCTCACAACCTACAATCCAAGAGAAAAATTTGATAAAGACTATATTGTTCCAACCGAAAAAGATACAAAATTTCGCCACCAGTTATTAGATGGTTATGTCCACGATATGGGCGCAGGAATGTTAGGGGGTGTTTGTGGGCATGCGGGTCTCTTTGGCAATTCCAATGATTTAGCCAAATTACTACAAATGTATTTGAATGGAGGAACGTATGGAAACCGAGTATATCTTGAGCCTACAACCATTGAGTTATTTGCCAAAAAACAAAACAATAGCTGTCGTCGTGGATTGGGTTTTGATAAACCAGAGTTAGCAAATAGAAATACAGGTCCAACTTCCGCCAATACTTCACCAAGCACTTATGGACATACAGGTTTTACAGGAACTTGCGCTTGGGCTGATCCTGATTACAATATGATTTATATCTTTTTAGCCAACCGCATCCATCCCAATATGAACAATAGAACGCTTTTGGACATGGATACTCGTACCAAAATACAATCTGTCATCTACAAAGCTCTACAAGATCCTATTGAAGACTCTACCCAGTAGTTTGGTGGATTAGGAATTTGGGAATTCAAAACGACTCAAACCACAAAAACCACATAAACTTTTAAAAGGAATTTTTGTTCTTGTATCTTTGCTCCGTAAACAAAGACAAATTATATGAAAATAGGCATTGTATGTTATCCTACTTATGGTGGAAGTGGAGTTGTCGCCACAGAATTAGGAAAAGCTTTAGCTGACAATGGGCACCAGGTTCACTTTATATCTTATAAACAACCCTTCCGACTGGTTCGTTTTCACGAAAACATCACTTTTCATGAAGTAAGTTTTTCCAACTACCCACTTTTTGAATTTCCTCCTTACGAAACCGCTTTAGCAAGCAAATTAGTGGATACCGTCAAATTTAGCAAATTAGACTTAATCCATGTCCATTACGCCATTCCCCATGCGTCGGCGGCCTTTTTAGCCAAAAGCATACTCAAAGCAGAAGGCATCAATATTCCTGTTGTGACCACACTGCATGGTACCGACATCACACTTGTGGGCAAAGACGTTACTTTTGCCCCTGTCGTCTCCTTCTCCATCAATCAATCCGATGGCGTCACCGCAGTATCAGAATGGTTAAGAGATGAAACCTTCCAACATTTTGACATAACCAATGAGATTGAGGCAATCCCCAATTTTATTGATATGGACGTTTTTAACAAAGGAGACAAAACCCACTTCAAAAAAGCCATTGCCCCCAATGGGGAAGCCATTCTCATTCACATTTCCAATTTTAGAAAAGTCAAGCGTATTGAAGATGCCATCGTTGCATTTGCCAAGATACTCAAAGAAGTTCCTGCAAAATTATTACTGGTGGGCGATGGTCCTGAACGGAAAAATGCGGAAAAGCTTTGTAGGGAATTAGGGAATTGTGCAGAAGTACGCTTTTTGGGCAAGCAAGATGCCGTAGGCGAATTGTTAGCAGTTGCTGATTTGTTTTTGCTCCCTTCTCGAAGTGAGAGCTTTGGATTGGCTGCTTTAGAAGCAATGGCTTGTGAAGTTCCCGTTATTTCTTCCAATGCAGGCGGTATTCCTGAAATCAATATTCATGGCAAAACAGGATTTTTGAGCAATATAGGGGATACTGATGATATGGCTGCCAACGCGCTTCGGCTGCTGAAAAATCCAGATATTTTAAAAGAATTTAGAAAAAACGCTTTAGCACAAGCGCACACTTTTGATATTAAAAAAGTATTGCCACTTTACGAGACATTCTATGAAAAAGTGATTGCTAAGACTAATGCTGTTGTTAGTTAGGAATTAGGATATAAGGGAGTTAGGACATCAAAGAGACTAATTCCCTAATTTACAAATACACTAATCTCCTAAAATTAAACGATTCTACAATGATTCTGTCAAAACAAAGTTATACTATCGCCTGACTTCTTTAAAATTGTATAAATGAAAACCACTATCTCTTTACTTTTCTTTTTGTGTACGACTTTGTTTGTTTTTGGACAAAATAGCCTTGAAATCACTATCACCAATATCGAAGATGATAAAGGGCAAATTCTGATTTCCCTATACAATCCTGATGATGACTTTCCTTACCATCCCTCTCGCCATTATGATGTAGAAAAAACAGCATACTTTAAAGACGGCACAATTATTTATACCATTAAGGACATTCCTGCGGGCAAGTATGCAGTCGCTTTATTAGACGATACCAATAAGAATCAAGATATGGATTATAACTTTGTGGGAATCCCGCAAGAAGGCTACGGATTTTCAAACAATGCCAAGCCCCGTATGCTCAATCCTCCTTACTTTGAGGACTGCACCTTTCAAGTAGATAGCGCACAAAACATAGAGATTAAAATGAAATATTGGTGATTTTTATATGATTTTCTCTAGGAGAGAACGGTCAAGTGCTTCGTCGCTACACATGGTCTCGCTATCCGCTTATGGATGGCATCTCAAAGATGCCTTCCATTTTTCGCAATACCTTCTGCGAAAAGCCATAAAATCGCCAACGCAGTATCCAACCACTACTATCGAGTCTATTTTTCATAGACACAACCACTATCAACCAACAAATTTAGCCATAACATAGGTGTCTAAATACTCTTGATTCAGCAAAATGTTTTTAGACAGTTTACTTTCAATTTTATAGCCAATATTGATATTGAGTTGTAGGCGATTATAATTATTTTGGGCGACAAACTGTACCAACCGCCTTAAATCATGGCGTATCGCATACTTCTCCGCATGCAACAATAATTTTTCCTCTACTTCGGTATCTTTATAATGTTTCAAGGTATTGACTTGAATGCGAGCTACATGAAAATTTGTGGGCAAATCTCCCATAAAGATGCGTACATAGCCTACCGTCTTATAATTGATTACCGCCAATAAGTAAGTATAATTCTCAAACGCTAAAACTGTCTGGATCTGGTGTAATTTATCGTTGATCCATTCGGCTGCATGGTATTCTTCTAACAGAATATCTTCCCGAAGTTTTAAGTAGGCTTGATCGTCCTGTGTATTGGCTACACGGATTTTTATTTTATTAGAAGTTAACAACTATCTTGAGCTTTTAAAAGTTAGTTGCCTGGCACATTGTACTATAAACCAAAAACCATTCCTATATCTATTTTTTGGCTAAAGTTTTAAATATTTTTTTTATGGAAATATTTTTTGTACACAGGCTTTCGATATAGAAACTGAATATACAGCAATGGATACACCAACCAATCTAAGATTTTATAGGGAGTATGATAGTTGATATTGTCCACTATTTCTGTCTGATTACTCTTACGCAAAACTATATGTTCATGTTTCCAAAATGTGAGTGGAAATGGTAATTTTATACCTTCGTCAATAAAAGACATTCGGTTTTTATCTAATTGATTATCAGTTATTAGGCTAATCCATTCCATCTTCATCGGAAATTT
>ENA-ORXR01002523-ORXR01002523.1-marine-metagenome-genome-assembly--contig:-NODE-2523-length-17277-cov-31.071977_pt1 | contig 17277 bp, 9 predicted proteins | sample MGYA00237866_ERZ511479 | MGnify/ENA metagenome assembly ERZ511479 | reverse complement strand
GTAGTCCCTGGTACTTGTCCTCCACTGTTTCGGCGGTGCAGAACTTCGCCTGGTGATGGCTTTGGACTTCAGCTGTATTGGGGAAGTTACGCTTGTGAAAGTTGGAACTTGCTTGTACGTCTTAAGTGCGAAACAGACGCAATGCTCGAGTGAGGACTTGTCTTCCCAAAAACCTGTGCCCTAGACCACCATTTTGATGAGTTACGGTACTCTATGCAGACAGTATCAGGAATTATGTGCCACGGGCTCACTCTCTCCCAGCGGTACATCCTCAGTTTCTGAGCTCAGGTTGGGCATTTTGTTTCCAGCAGCAGATGAAGGCACGCCTGCCACAAGGGTGTAGAACGACGAGTCCCAATGAGTATTCGGACGGAAGATTGGAGTTGATCGCCCAAGTACGCTAGAAGAGGGGTGCGAGGTTGGCAGAAGGGGCCGCGGAGACAGTTGTTAGAGAGTTGCTGTCACTGGAAATGGCGCGCGATGCCGAGTCGGCCAGAGTGTGGGCGGAGGCTAGGTGATACTCAGCCAACGTGACACCACATTTAACCAGGAGCAGTGTGGCTTATCCATGTTCCGAGGCACGTGCAGAGATGTGATGGAATCCCACGTTTCAGTATGGTCGTCGCTACACTTATGCAAGTTCACATTCTGTACTCTAAGCGGCCATGTCATCTTCCTCTGAGTCTGACGACGTGATATCGCTCCTTGTGGATGTGGGCGTTGAGAATCTTTTCTTGAATTCTTCAATATGTGCACCCACGTCGGTGGTAAATCGCTTGCTCCTCTCAATTCCATATCTTGTAAGAGGCGATAAAAGCGTGATGTCCTCAAGACTTCTGACTCGTGATAAGGCAACGTACCACGAAGCTGGTGCACAAAAGTTGCTGCCGTCTATGGCAACCGACTTCAGGGTGAGCGCCTGTGTCTTGTGGACGGTAAATGCATTTGCTTGAACAAGAGGCAGCTGATGTATAGTGGCTGGAAAAGGGGCCTGAATACGCTTGCAGATGGCAGAGATGGCAATTACGCGGGGGAGACCAACGAGCACAGATGGGCCGCGGTAGCAATGTTCATCCAGTTGTACGAGAACAACGGGCATGTCGACAAGAGCGTTAGGAGAGGACATGCGGTCAACAGCTTCTGCAGCTGTCTCATGAGGATCAACGCTCTCAGGTGCGTACATCTTCACAATTTTTCCGGTTGCCCCATTGAACAAACCGATCTCCACGCATGCGTTCTCTTGCAGCATGACTCGCATACCCGTGTACATGCACAAGGCATTTGGCACGAACTTCTCTTTCGAGGATGTGCGCTGTGTGCGAGAGAGGCAAGACCTGATAGCTGAACGCTTAGCCGCTGCATCTTGATGCTTCACAACCTGTTTCGACAGCGACACATGCGTCCACGCCCTGCATGTCCGCTTTTTCTTTCCGCGACTGTCAGTGGCCGAGCAGTCACGAATAAGAGCTTTGTCATTGTGGCGCCTCACTTCCCTATTTGTCCCAAAGATGTGCACACTCTTACTCAACCAGGAGCCACCGCCACTGCTCTGCTCGCTCTGGGACCTACTATTTATCAACTTGATGTCCTCAGCGGTCGCTAAACATTTGCGGATGCGCGAGAGAGCTTCAAAGAATCGCCCTCGATTTCTCTTTCCCTTTCTAAGCTCATAGAACTGATCGGCGTCAAGATAAAGATCTCTGCCCATAGCTTCCTTCTCAGAGAGGCTCTCTGTGCATCCTTGAGGCCATAGCGTCTTTGCTTTTACCGGAGGTAGCTGATATGGGTCACCAACCAGCCAAACGTACAGCCCTCCAAAGGGTGTGCTCGCGTGTTGCGGGAAAAGTTTGCACAACCGCTGGCTGATGGAGAAAAGATGCCGGGCTGACACAAAGCTGATCTCGTCAATAACCAGCACCTTGACCTGCGCCCATTCTTGCTGTAGATTGAGCAACTCTTTGTCGTCCATGTCAGCGGAGATGTCAATGCCCTTCGCCCTGAGAGCATTGTGCAGCGTTATGCCTCCGACATTCGACGCTGCCACACCTGTGAAAGCTGCTTTGACTAAGGGCCCGTGTCGCTGGGTGGCGTGGAACCCACTGGCTTCTTGTTCACAAAACGGTGATCCATAACACCGCAAGAACTGCCCCAATGTGTCAATAAGATATGACTTTCCAGTGCCACCTGGACCAATGACCACTGAAGTCTTGTGCTGCAGACCGGCTTCAAAATCGGTCTTGAAATCCTCAAAGATATTGCGCTGCAGCACGTTTAGAGAGGCTACTCTGTCAGTCAGTTCACGCTTCTGAGCCTCCATATCAGCGGAATGCTCCGCAGCGGCGGCGTCGTCGTCCTCTTCCATTCGACCTTTTCGCTGTACTATTCGTTTGGTTTGCTCCATCATCTTCTGAGCCTCTGAAGACAGCACACTGTGACTCCCATGCTGCTTTGCCTTCCTTCTAACCATTGCATCGCTTTCTAATAACGGACAGTCGTGTTGGTCATCTTCTTCCGGGCACGTGCCTTCAAGCTCCATATGAAGATCGGATGCAACGGGACATGAGTCGTCTTCCTCGGAGGAGTCGGACAATATCGCATTTTGCTCTCGTGCGTCTCTGTCTTCGTCTTGAGCTTTATGATTCTGCAAAGCAATAGCAGAATCGTGAAGATCCCGATAGTGCGCCGACATGTCCCGAAGATGCCCGAAATGCTCACAGTCTTCCGCGCCCATTTTTTCGGCCACAGCTTGCACGCTGTCCAAATTTGGCGAGCAAAACTCCTGCATTTTCCGCCAAGGTGCGTGAAGGTAGAGTAAAAGGCGAGAGAATTCTTCGGGCTCATCCGGAGATATAGCCCATGGACAGATAACAATGGCATGCCGCTGCCTAGGGACTGCGTAGAGCTTCACTCCCGACGCTCCCTTCAGGCGCACTCCTCCCTGGACTTGTGTGGACGATTTTGCGACTCGATACTCAGTCAAAAACTCAAACAGTGACAAAGTTTCTAGGTTTTCCGGTCTGTTCTCATAGTAGCCGAGATCGGTGCTGAAAAATGAACGTGCCTCCCCATCTGTCGCCACAAACACACTGTCTTCACTGTTACCATTGTGTACTTGCTTGTGCATGGCGGGGATTCTGACGAAGAGACGGCTAGCGCTACAGAGGTCCTTTCCTAGGCGTATCCACAGCGCTTCCTGGATACTAACCTCTCTGGAGTTCAGAATACTCATGATTACTCTCCGGGTCTGCTGCTTGACAGTCAAGCTGTCGGAGTTTTTAGACAGCTTATGCATTAGCCGCGCAGACTGTCTGCCTTTTTCTTGCTTGCACAAGTACGAAGCTGTGTAAGCCGCCGCCCCAAAGCTATCTGTTAGATATTGGATATCCATGTTCGCAGCCCAGAAGGCCAACAAGGCGGGGCAGAAGGCATTTAATCGTGAATGGTTGCGCTTGGTTGAGACAACCATGCGTGTGCGCTTGTTGCGGTACACCATCTCTACAGATGTGACGTCTCGATGTGGTCGCGGAAATCCAAAGCGACAAGCAGAGTGTTGCCCTGCTGGCTTGCAGTACTTGTTACAGCGATGCATTTGAACGGCTTGCGCAAGGCGTTCCATGTATCGGGTAGTGTCAGATGAGCGAAGGGGGTGTCCCGGGAGCGGCAACGAACAGGGATGAGTAGCGCCTTCCACCACATCCGCTGCAGCACTTAAATCTATCTTTGTGCAGATGGTGCTGTCGATGAACTGCAGAAAGCTCTCAGGAAGGCCGTCCGGATTGGAAAAGGAAAACCCTTCGGCCTCTTGAACCCATAACAGCATGTGCACATGTGGCGATCCTCGTTCCTGGAATTCTATACGCCAGAAGTAGTCAACGATATTCCCTAGCGGCTTTCCTTCTCCATTCATGATGTGCTGCCAAAAGGAGGTCCATCGATGGTCGAAGTGGTCTACAGCTAGATCTGCGTGATGAGCCAAGAGGTCGGCTTTCTGCACTGCGCTCAGTTTCTGAAGCTCTTGGTCGGACAAGGAGGGCTCCGCAAATCTGAGAAAGTCGATCCACAGCGAGTCGGCCGCTGTCAGAGTCACAAAAAATGTAGGTGCTTTCATGATAGGAGAATTCACCATCGACAAAACACGATGAGATTGCTTCTTCCAGTATCCCGCGGACCCTTTCACAGAGCTCATCTGAGGAACAAGATTAGCAACGCAAGAGGCCAAAGCGTCTTCAACGTCCTTCCTGGCCGCTATAGTGGAGTTCACGGTAGAAAACAGTTGTTGAAGCAGGTTTGTGAGTTTTTGTGATTCGTCGACAGACGCCACTACTCCATTTACAATTCTCCGCTCTATCTTCGAATGCGAAAAGTAGACAAACTGTGCATTCGAAGAGAACCTCCTGTGGTGGAGACGGAGTAGATGTGTGACCAACTCTTTCTCAGATACATGCTTATCTCGATCAAAACTGGGGCCACCTATGCCCAGGAAAAACAGACTGGGAAAAGAATGCTCGTACAAAAAGTCGGAGTGGTCGAACGAAACGAACGACCTCTGTCCATTCTCTCGTGTACAATCATCGTGGCCTGGCTCGTTTTGCCCGGGCAGGCTTTTTCCTTTGAATGCATTTATGGCCAGCTCTTTCAAGGGAACGGATTCATCATTGTTGAGAACAAAAACGTCAGGAGGAGGTCTTCGCGGAGCTGACTCTGATTCTTCGTCGTCACTTAAGTCTATGGGGTCCGCGGGGCGTGGTTGTGTACCTGAGTTGCTCATTTTCGTGGCACCCAGTTGCGTAGCTGAGCAATCCGGATCACTTGCAGAAACAAACGTATCGCTCCCGTCGACGATGCGCCGTAAAACGCCCTCGTCAACTTGGACGCTCTTGTACCGCGCATTGTACTCCTTCAGGTATCTTATTCCTCTCATCATGTGCTCAAACCGGATTGGGAGGTCGTCAACCATGCTCTGCCCATGCTCATCCTTGAGTAGAATAACAGAAGAGGACTCTGGGCTTCTGGGAATTGCGCTCACGACCGATTGACTTGAGTTCCAGAACGTCATTGTCTGCCCGATACCATGCAGTTGCTGGTAGTGATGGCGTCGAAAAATGCAAGTAGTCGGGATCACAATAGAGAGTAATTTTATCTCCAGCACATTTAAGGCAGAAAGCTCCTCAGGGAAGTCGTCGAACATATGAAAGCCATTGCGTTTCGAAAACTTGGAGAATGTTTTTCGCTTCAGGCACTCGTTACATGAAGCACATAAGGATATCTCGTCTCGTTCACGGTTGATACCCGCTGTGAAAATCCAGCTCTCGTCGAAGTCCTCATCTTCAGGCGCCAGTGGCTGCAAGAATGACAGAGTTTTCGTAAACCAGTCTTCTAGAGAGCCCGCTGCACCTAACCTCTTGTACGGGTACGTGAAGGCCATGTTGTGCGTTGCGTACTCGCCGCAAGAGCCACAAGCATGCTTGCGAGCCGATCGCAAGGCGTCCGTGTACATCGCAATGTCTTCTTCACATACGTCTCTGAAGACGAGAGGTCGTTCGTCCTCTGATTCCGCGCTACGTTGGCACCGAGCACGCTTGAACTGCCGAAGAATTCTGCGGTCGAGACGACGTTTGCGACTTTTTGAGACGTGATCGAGATCATTACATATTCCTCGGCGCTCACATGCATCAATTGAGAGCTCTGGAGAAGGCAACTGGGATGGATTTGCTGCTGGATTGCGCTGCATTGGCTGTATCTCGTTTTCAGCAGAAGTGGGCTGGCCATTGTGTCCGGAATGCGGTCGTTCTTCGAGTGTTGTACGATGGTTTGTCCCTTCGACGCTTCGAACATCAACTGCTGATTCCATAGCACTCAAGTCTCGTGTGTTCCGCTGCGTTTGTTGTTCATTCGGTGCGGCGACTGAGCGTTCTTCCACGCTTGTTGTGGCGACACGAGCTTGTGCGTCTGATTGAATGAAGTTTTCTGCTGGCGCTCCGACTCTTTGACTGGGATCTCGAGTTGTGTTCAATGGTGCTTCAGAGTTTCCCGTTCCCGTATGAGTCATCTCAGTGCAGTGGTTGTCGCCCGGCTGCGATGCGCTGTTGGAAGCGCACCGCACAGAATCCCCGCTTGGGTAGGTACTGGAATCTCTAGAAGGACCTGTCATAGCCATCACGGATGAACAGCGCTTGAAACGAATCCCTGCCACACGAAGCAGCAACCAAGTCGACCACCAGGGCCTCTTTCAAGAGGTGCCAGGGCCAAGACGTAGAAGGCACCTGCGCAATGGGAGAGCAAGTGCTTCAACGCTGGAAGGCCACGTGAAGGCTCAATGTGTCCGTGCCCAGCCGCAGCCGCACGCCGCCGTCCCGGACCTTGACGTCTATGTACGGCAGTACGGGGACAGCTTGTTAACAGCAGGTTTGGGGCAAGAGAACAAGACCGGTGGAGTAAGAGACCTCCAGCAAGATCCACCAAGGTGAGATCCGGGCGTGGTGCGTTCGAGAAGCACCAACAGACCAGAACGACCACACAGACCGCGTCAGCCGACGCGGAGCACACCAAGAAGACCAGAACCGATGCAGATACAAGGACGCCGCGTCGGAGTCGGCAGATGCGTCCAAGTACGTCCTCCACACGGCTTTGAAGCAGCTGCAGCGGCAGAGAGCCGTCGTGGACCTTGAAATCTGTGCCGAGGTGGAGAGACCTCACAGTGCCAGTCCCCGGACAAACTGTCCGCTCACTCTGAAAGATGGCGCAGAGTGCACGGACAGGCTGTCAAAGGAGGGTTGGGGAGAAGTGCAAAGAAACAGTAGAGAGTCAGCTTGGTAGCCGAGTCCAACGAGAAGGCAGTTAGACAAGGAGCAGTCAAGACGCACAAAGAAGCCCAAAGAGCGTCAAACGCAGGTCCAGCCGCTGCGACACCCACGGGGTCGGTAACAACGTCGACGCCAGTATATAGAGCCCTAGCTAACGTCTGAAGATGCACCCTCGCCTGTCCAACACGCTTGGCGATGCCTCAGAGTCACTCAGATGCCGCAGCACCCGCGCCCTAGATCGAGACACGAGGTTGGCGACCGCCGAGCGCCCAGTATCTGACGGCCTAGAGCTCTTGAAAAAGGGAGCTATCAGGGTCTCGTGAGTGGTGTGACCAGGACCAGCGACCATGCCGACCTCACGCGACACGGCAGGTTCTTGTCTAGCACTGTCCTAGCCTGCTCCACTGGATAGCCCATGATTGTCAGAAACCCGCTTCCGAATGCTGGAAGCCCATGGCTCGTGGGGTCAGCAGCTCGCAGGGATCCACCGATTGCGCGGATAGTACAGGATGTGGCGTGGCACTGGCACCCATACCGATCCCCGGCGAGGTCTTGTGCAGCCCCAGCCAAATCGTGCACGAGTGCGGAGTCGGGTCGGTGGATCGAATCAGTCACGACTCTGGGCACAGCCCGACGCTAGGATACCACTCGTGGATCGACGTGCGTTGGCAAGCCATTGAAGAAGACTACCGCGGAGCGAGGTTGAACTGGTCTGCCAGTGCTGGAGCGCCCCAAAAAAGTGCTCGATAGTCGTAAATCTGACGGGAGGTGCCGACGTTGCAGCCCTCACGAGCCCAGCTGACAAAATCCAACGAGACAAGGTAGCCAGCATCTACATTGCCGAGACTCATGCCAGATGTCGCGCGACCAGATTCGAGAGGCGACGGCTGGCAGAAGGCTATTCGTGGAGCGATAAAGCTCCTGAATCAAGCGCGGTGCGGTGCACGCCCCAGAGACTGACAATCCGTAACGAGCAGTGGTAGCCCCGACTTGACATTGCTTGAAATCCTGACAGATCTCGCATGATCGGATTGGCAGAGCGACGGCAGGGACAAGGCCATTCGCGGATCGATCACTGTCTCGACTCAAGGGCAGCAAATGGCAAGCATCTGAGCGCGACGAAGAAAGACGAGCCGCGGTAGCGCCGGCTCCTTGACCGAGATCGTCACGCGTTTCGCACAATCGGATTGGCAACACGAGGGATAAAGGATGGCTCTTCGTTGGTCGAAAGAGCTGCTACCTTATGAAGCAGGGTGTAGGCGTCTCAAACTGACGAAATTCAACGAGATGTGGAAGCCGCCGCATCAAACCTGACGTAACGGGTTGCAAGCAATCGCGCCCTGCGCATCACGCAGCCTGGTTGTACCAATGCCATACGAATGGTGATGGCCCCATCACAATATGGCCCGGAATCGTGCCTTGGCTTGCGCGATGGGGCTCGCGATGTTGACAGCGGAGGAACACCATTGGGTGCTCGATCGCGACACATGCGGCAAAGTGTCACCCTGTAGAATTGAGATTAGCTAGCGAGTCGTGGAACCCCCGCATCGGCACAGCCCAGGATCGTGACAGATCTCGGTTGATGGGCTTGTGGAAGCGAGTGCTGGACACAGCCCATTGGTTGATCCATCTGGCAGGCCGATCCAGCAAAATATTGTGCAAGGCCCCTAGCGTGACGCGGCCTAACTCGAGATCACGGGCCCGTCTCAGGATTTCCCGGAGTCGTGCCATGCCTTGCGCGATGGGGCTCGCGATGCGGACAGCGGAGGAACACCATTGGGTGCTCGATCGCGACACATGCGGCGTAGTGTAACGCTGTATCATTGAAGTGAGCTAGCGAGTAGTGGAACCCCCGCATCGGCACAGTCAAGGATCGTGACAGATCTCGGTTGAAGGGATTGTGGAAGCGAGTGCTGGACACAGCCTATTGGTTGATCCATCGGGCAGGCCGATCCAGCAAAATATTGTGCAAGGCCCCTAGCGTGACACGGCCTAACTCGAGATCACGGGCCCGTCTCAAGATTGCCCGGAATCGTGCCTTGCCTTGCGCGATCGGGCTCGCGATGCGAACAGCGGAGGAACACCATTGGGTGCTCGATCGCGACACATGCGGCAACGTGTCACCCTGTATAATTGAGATTAGCTAGCGAGTCGTGGAAGCCCCGCATGGGCACAACCCAGGATCGTGACAGATCTCGGTTGATGGGATTGTGGAAGCGAGTGCTGGACACAGCCCATTGGTTGATCCATCGGGCTGGCCGATCCAGCACGATATTGTGAAAGGCCCCTAGCGTGACACGGCCTAACCCGAGGTCACGGGCCCGTCTCAGGATTGCCCGGAATCGTGCCATGCCTTGCGCGATGAGGCTCGCGATGCGGACAGGGGAGGAACACCATTGGGTGCTCGATCGCGACATGTGCAGCATAGTGTAACGCTGTATCATTGAAGTGAGCTAGCGAGTAGTGGAAGCCCCGCATCGGCACAGCCCAGGATCGTGACAGATCTCGGTTGATGGGATGGTGGAACCGAGTGCAGGACAAAGCCCATTGGTTGATCCATCGGGCTGGCCGATCCAGCACGATATTGTGCAAGGCCCCTAGCGTGACGCGGCCTAAATCTAGGTCACGGGCCCGTCTCAGGATTTCCCTGAATCGTGCCATGCCTTGCGCGATCGGGCTCGCGATGCGGACGGCGGAGGAGCACCATTGGGTGCTCGATCGCGGCATGAGCGGCATAGTGTCATCCTGTATAATTGAGATTAGCTAGCGAGTCGTGGAAGCCCCGCATCGGCACAACCCAGGATCGTGACAGATCTCGGTTGATAGGATGGTTGCAGCGAGTGCAGGACAAAGCCCATTGGTTGATCCATCGGGCTGGCCGATCCAGCACGATATTATGCAAGGCCCCTAGCGTGACACGGCCTAACTCGAGGTCACGGGCCCGTCTCAGGATTGCCCGGAATCGTGCCATGCCTTGCACGATGGGGCTCGCGATGCGGACAGCGGAGGAACACCATTGGGTGCTCGATCGCGACATGTGCGGATTCGTGTAACGCTGTATCATTCAAGTGAGCTAGCGAGTAGTGGAAGCCTCGCATCGGCACATCCCAGGATCGTGACAGATCTCGGTTGATGGGATGGTGGAAGGGAGTGCTGGACACAGCCCACTGGTTGATCCATCGGGCAGGCCGATCCGGCACGATATTGTGCAAGGCCCCTAGCGTGACACGGCCTAACCCGAGGTCACGGCCCCGTCTCAGGATTGCCCGGAATCGTGCCATGCTTTGCGCGATCGAGCTGTTCATGCTAACAGCGGCGCATTCCCGTTGTAAACTCGATCTCCTCAGGTGCGGCATAATGCCACGCTCTGTGCGGGAGATTGGCTGACGAGCGGTAGAAGCCCCACACCGGCACGGGCCAACAGCGTGGCACACCTCAGTTGGTCGGAGTTGGGGAGCGAGGGCTGGGTGAGCGCCACTCGTTCATGGTTGCCGCGTTTCAGTTGTGCCCCGAGTCGTGTCATATCTCGCGCGATAGGATGGGCGACGCGAAGTATGGAAAAAGACCATCCCTGGAGCGATTGCGATGCCAGATGGTGCCATACAACGCATGCCTCCGCAGGAAGAGGCTGATCGGTTCCTAGCACATCCAGTTGCGTGCCCCGATGGATGGATGGAGACGCGGGGCAGAACGAGCCTCACGAAGAAGACGCTTTTGGGAGGACTAGGAAGCTTTTGCGTTCCGAGGCCCCGTGAGGGCTGCAGCAGAGGGCGAGTGCACCGCTTGAGAAAGCATAAGTAGAGGGCCATGGCAGCTCTTGACCTCATCCGCACTGGTTGTCTGCCGAACAGCGTTCCCGTCGCACCCTTCCTCACCACAGCAGCTACGCTTTGCCGCACGCTCTCCTCCTCCGTTCCGGCCTTCTGCTTTCCCAACGCCGCCTTTTCCGCCCGCATCATGGCCACCCGCGCCGTCACCCGATCTTCGCTGGTGCCCCCTGCTGATGGCGGGTCTCAGCCTCCTGCCCACTCTGATTCCTCAGCCTCTGGCTCTAGTGGCAGTGGCAGCACGCACTTTGACTTGCCCAACTCTGGGAGTGGCCAAGGCGGGGATGACGCGATGGATGTTATCAAGCCCTCTCAAGTCGCGTCGGGTAGTGAAGGTGGGTCCAACGCCGAATCCTCAACCCTGGCGGGGGGGAACGCTGACGACGTAGCAGCTGACATCGTGCCTGTCCCGGCTCGGGATACACGCCCCGATATCGGCCGCAATGCGAACAACACGGGCGGCAAGACAAATGAGCGCGCGTCGGATGCTGCTGCGGCAAACTCCACGCATCGTCCAATTGGCGGCAACCGAATGAAGTTGCGCTGCATCGGCGAATTGCCGGCCGACTTCATCGGGCAAATCATCATGACGGTGTGTCTCGCGGGGTGGTACTTTGCAGATGGCTCCATCGAGGTGTCCGATCGTGGCGGGACCATCATTTGGTACGATGCAAGCGCTCCTGGGCGATTTTGGCTTAACTACGACCAACGCCGCAAGACCAACAATGTCCTCGTCACGTCTGGGCTGAAGATCGGCAACTTCATGCGGATTAAGATGATGGTGGAGCCGACGGACCGCCCGCAGACCTGGCGTGCCCTCTGTGCGCCCAAGATTGAACAAGCCGACGAGAAAGCGTACGGGCAATTTGATGACTTCATGCCAATTCCTCTGAACTTCGGGACTTTGCTGCCAAAGCATGCGCGCTTCTCGTCGGTCGGCCACTTCTCGCTCCTTAAGAAGCCGCGCGCACCGAACGAGCGCCTACTTTACCGCTTTACGGACCTCATGCACTTCAACTACCTTCTCACCATGCCCACCGGGGCCCGCGAAGACGTACTTCAGATCATCAACGATGCTGAGGACGAGGCGACGCTTATCAATTGCTTCATCGTTGCGAACAAGAAGGAGGGCAACTTTGGTGTTCCCTTCACCGTGCTGGGCGACGGCCCCTCGATCACGCTCGCGGCGTTCTTGCCAGCGTCTCCCCGCTCGGTGTCGACCGACCCAGAGACGCGCCTCATCCCTGTGGAAGAAGCTGCAAAGCTGGCAGCCTTCTGGGAAGGCACAATGGACTCGGAGATCTACTCGAACCGGTTTGCCCATCTGCGTGCTGCCGGCATCGCTGCCAACGAGGCCCGTCGCGCAGATGAGCTGGCTGTTGGCTTCCGATCTCCCAACGACATCGCACGCGCTACTGCCGCGGCGGCTGGCAATGCATCTGTCGCAGGCGCGGAGGCCGGTGGTGGGTTGTGCGCGGGCAGGGCTGCCGGCAGCTCATCTGTCGCTGGTGGGGCCGCTCGCGGCTTGCCTACCACGGGCAGGGTCGCAAGCGGTTCGTCTGTCGAGGGCGAGGCGCCTGGTGGCTCTCCTGCCACGAGGGCCGCTGACGGATATGCGACGGCGTAGAGGGCGGCTCCTCCGATCGAGTGCAATTGTGCGTCGTTTTATGTTTCATCTCTTTGCTTTGCATCACCCGTCCATTGCTCCTTCTTTTATGTTGCTCGTTGATTGTTGATCGTTGATTGTATTGCGGTTTTGTGTTGTTCTTCTGCTGCTCTTTAGTTGCTTGTTTTCAATCTTGCATGTATAGTTTTCTGTCGGGATGCTGACGTCAGCCTACTCCTGGGATAAAATGTGCATGTTGTCAGATAGTTCATTCTCGTCTGCTTGAGGGAGGCGGCTGCCTTCGTATTGTGATGGGTGACGCCTTTGCGGCAGATTTTGTGAGGATGTGGACGGGCCTACGTATATGGCGCGTCGCCAAAGAATGATCGGATCCGAACAAGTTCCACAGCAAGTTACAGCATTCTGTGACCGTGGTGTGACTGTGCTTTGAAATAAAATTGCTTGCTGAGGGCTCCTGGGTGGCTCTGTGGGAGTCAAGGGCGATCACAGCAATTTTAAATTCTGTGCTGTGAGCTGCTGTGAACTGCTGTGACTTGCTGTGAGCGTTTCTCAGATCCGATCATTCTTTGGCGACGCGCCATAGCTGAGCCACTCTACCACACACGCGCGATAACTCTCCCCACATCGGTGGTCCATCCAGAAAAGAAAAGAGGCGCCGCACGGCGCTCGCCTTAACCCTAGTTTCATGGACCGAGGGCACTCAACCAGTTTGGGAGGCCCCTATACCATGCACATACCTGAGTCCAGATACCGAGAACGATTCCTGTCCAATCGTCAGAGACGCGGTGCACGTGACTTTCGCTAACGATAGGCTATCGTCGCCCGTTGCTGTGCGCTCCGGACGATCTCAGCCTATCGTTAACCCAGTCACGTGCGCACCGGCCCGCTCTCAGCCGCACAAATTATCCGCTTCGGTCGCAGTACAAAATATTTCAGCGCCCATCCGGTTTCAAACCGTCTTCAGCACGTTTTCTGCAACCTTTTCAAATTTATCTTTGTTTTTTGTTGATAAGGTTCCGTCACCGCCGCTCTTCGTTTCCTAAACGCATCTGGGGCACCCAATCCTAATTCTCTTCTTTGCACGTGATAGTCTTTGACCGCCCAGCCTCCTCAGCATTTCGTGTGAGCCCACTTGAGCGCCCCCTCTCCTTCCAGTCTTGCGGCCGGACGGTACACTCCCAGGCCATCGACAAAAAGCATCGCCTGTTCGTTTCCCAGCTATGTCGACACCAAGCACCCATTCCGCATGATTCTTTTCCGTTCAATGCAGAGCTCCCGTGGTGTGCACAAAAGAAAGGCTGTGAGTACCCCCGCGATGCTGTCTTATCGGTATCCAAGATATAAGATGTTTTCTGTTGACCTTTTCTGTGTCACTGTATTCTGGCCACTCCGACATCTGGCATCTACCACCCGGTCACAAGACGCACATGCGCTCCAAGCACTCGTTTATACGATCGTACAGGCTCCCATGCAGGTCCGGCGTTGCGCCTGGCATCGCTTGCCTGGTGCGCAGCTCTAATCGGAATCGGCTCGGATAACAAGATCCTAATGGAAAAACAAATCCAAACAATAGCAGAGAATCCAGTGTTCCAAAGGGGCTTCATGATACAGTGAGCACTTCAATTACTCTTCTTTCTTGATCGCGGGTCCTGACTGTCTGGGAGGAAACATCTGGGCAAAGGCTGGTATTTACCGAACGTTGCGATTGTGGATATCGCGTCCCGATCGGTAGACCGATTTATCGATTTTGTATGGGGATCTCGGTATCTTAAATATCGCATTAATTCCGATATTGTGGGATATCTGGTAGGGGCTGCACTCCTGTTTTCACCCTAGCTCACGCTAACAACGGCCACAACTGGACCCTGACCGTACCAATGGCTCGCCTCGGCACCGCAGCCAAACAGCTCCATGGCCACGACAGTGCCTGATCCGTGCTAGAGTGGACATATGTTTCCGCCTCGGCGCCAAACGTTCTCCCACATGCGAAGGCATGCCATGCACTAGACGTCACAGTAGGTTTATAAACGGCGGCCGCGCATTGGAATGGGCTACTGCGACTGTGAGCCGAGTAAATCGGTGCCTGGAGTGGGCTTCTGGCACCCGATTCCACAGATCGACGCTGGTTGGCTCAAAGTGGCAAGGAGGCACCGCTACGGAGCGAGCTGGACTTTGGGCATGAGGGTATAGCTGCTTTACGCGAGTGCGTGAGGCCCCGGCAAAAGTCGTGAGGCCGGTCGACTCATGAACGTTCGTTTCTAGGTACGGCCACCGGGCCAGCTGAACTGGAAAGGGATGGTGCGCTGGCGATACATAGGTGCATTGTGCCCTCCGTAACGCACTTTCTGTACTGGCTTGCTTGTCTGTCTGGTCGGCGACTGAAGTTAAGCGAATTTGACGACCAGTGTGTGCGGCATCGGTAGGGCTAGCGCATGCTTCAAGGCTCGTACTACAGTCATTATTCGGTATTGTCACACTGGGGGTTGTTTCGCCTGTGACATTTCCGGGTGAGACCAGGCTAGATCCAGAGAGTTCTGTCTGGAAAACTTAAGTGACGCAAATTTTAATCGTCGATCCGATTGAGATCCCTGCCACCGCCGATGTGCCGACACCCGACGTTGTCACCGTCGACGCAGCACCACACCACCCCACACCCTCCCACATCCACCACTGCCTGGCCCCGTACCTCCCACAATCCTCTTTGCGTGCTTTCCTGTCACCCGGTATTGTGTACAATGGCTAATCGGAGCCCTACGCGGATGGAGAGCGTCAATTCTGCCGCTGCCGTGGCGGTGGAGGCGTCTACACGCGCGGCGCCAGAGGTGGCTGCCAGCTGCCCTGATGCTGTGGCCGGTGCGTCGCACGCGGCGTCAGTCGCCGTGCACCTGATGGTTGACGCGGCGCCTGCACAAGGTGTGCCTGATCCGGCGGCGGCCCCTCGTGCGGGGCCCGTGCCGGCGTCCGCTCCACCAGGTGGTGCCCCAGGGGTCGCGGCGGCAGATGCGTCACCCGTCCTGTCGGTATCTCGACGGGTACGTGGGTCCATCAGTCGCAAGCGCCGGCAGCCCGTGACTCTGGTGTTGCGAATCATGGTCATCAACGCGCTCGAGAAGGGCGACAGCTACGTGCGCATCCAGGAGACGCTCTCTCCCGAGGCGACGAGGGATGCCCTACGCAAGACGGTGGAGCGCAAGCGCTACTATTGGGAGGCCGCTGCAAAGCCGGGGGCAATACTCAACGGGCACAGCCTGCGCGGCTGCGAGTACCCCGAACTGGAAACGCGGCTCTATGTCTGGTTCTGCGTGTTGACGGCGAGGGGGCGCAAGCGGATACCCGTTACGTATGCGTACGTGGGCTGCAAGGCCGAGGAGATTGCAGAAGATTTGGACATCAACTGCTTTAAGGGGTCGCTGGGGTACGTACAGGGCTGGGCCCAACGACACCAGCTGGTCAACGTACGCCTACATGGGGCGGCGGGCCCCGTCGACATGGATGAGGCCCGGCTGCGTATGACCGCTATACGTAGTACGTTGGAGACATTTGACCCGGAGTTCATTTATAGCATGGATGAGACCGGGTTTTTTTATCTCGCTGTCCCATCCACCTCATTTGTGCGGGTCAGTGACAAGCGATGCGTGCAGGGAAGCAAGGCAATCAAGGTCAAGGAGCGCGTGACGCTCGTGCTAGCAGTCAACGCCACAAGGACGCACAAGATTCTGGTGTCACTGATTGGCCGAGCCAAGCAGCCTTTGTGATTTCGGCCGGCTCGGTGCGCTTCCCCGTGACTGTACTTCCACCAACGAAGCGGCTGGATAGACGGGGAGGTTCTCAAGAAGTGGCTGGAGACGGTATTCTTGGCGGCTGTGCGGGCTCGCACGAGCGAGATGGTGGCGCTAATTGCGGACAACCAGGTCTCGCACGAGGCGGTCGAGGACGAGAGATTGCTGTTTATCACGCTACCGCCCAACACGACGGCGGTTTTCCAACCGCTGGACCCAGGAGTGATCGAGTGTCTGAAGAGGAGGTACAAGCGGCGCTTCCTGGAAGGGCTCATCCGGTTCCACATCTCTTCGGTGGGGACGCCCGCTGGCTCTGCAGCTGGCGCGATCCCGGTCGTCCTTGCTGTCTAACGCCGCGCCAACCTACTCGACGTGGCACGCATTATCCAGGAGGAGTGGGCCTGCATCACGGCCGAGTCGATTGTGCGGTGCTGGCTTAAGGCCGACTGTCTGCCGGCCAGCTCTGCGGCGCCGCTGCGTGCCCAGCACACTGACTACCACAACGCAACCACGCCGCCTGTCGCTGCAGTTGTTGACGAGATCACGACTCTTTTAAGAGGAACTACACTGGGGTCCAGGCTGTTCCCGGGGACAGCCGTTTATGGTTTGCCGCAGGTTGTAATCGGGTGGCTTTGTTCTGAGACGGACCCTCAAGTGGTGGAGGACACGGTTGACCTTGCCCTCAGCCAGGAAAATGTGGAATACAGGGAGGAGGAGGAGTAAATATAAGACGCGACCTCGAGCGAACACGGACACAGCACGTCCTTCCATAGCACGACAGTGACCACCCAGCATCGGCTTCATCGCCTTGGGCACGGGAGGACGGCTCTGCTGGCGCCGAGACCCACGTCGGTGGGGTGCTCGTCGGTCGAACATTGAGAAATGACTGCTGTATTGATCGCCCAGTCAAGTGCCAAAGTCGTACATTGTCATGTCATTCATCATATTAGCAGATTTTTCGATTGGCCATCGCGACCTCGACGCCCTCCACAGCTGCCAACCTGCGACTGCGCGGCGTGTGTCAAAGTCGAGTAATGACTGTAGTACCATACTGACGTTTCCAAATCGAAAAGAAATTTATCAATATCGATTATCGATATGGACATCGTCGGGAAAGTGGGGCGCATACTAGACGTGTACTAAGACGCGTACTAGACTAAATTCCATGTACTACAGGCCCGATTGCCTTACTGGCATCAATTCGGAGCGGCGGCCGTGGGGGGGGGGCCGAACGCACGTCA
>ENA-ORXR01002519-ORXR01002519.1-marine-metagenome-genome-assembly--contig:-NODE-2519-length-17293-cov-8.633480_pt1 | contig 17293 bp, 19 predicted proteins | sample MGYA00237866_ERZ511479 | MGnify/ENA metagenome assembly ERZ511479 | reverse complement strand
GGGGGGGGGGGGGGGGGGGGGGGGCCACGGCCGTGACGACCGCCCTTCCTGCGGCGACCGCCGACATTTCGTTCTCTGGTCGCGGAACGCGGTCGACCGTGGCGGAGCTCCGCGCCACGTGGGCGCTGGGGAAGGTCGGAGAGGCGCTCTGCCTGGCGGATGACGAGTACGTCACCCACCACAAGACGGTGCGCATCATGGCGCGCTTTGAGTGGGGCGCGCCGACGATTATGCAGCACCTGCGCGCCGCCACCAGCTTCATTGGCAAGTCGTGGTTCTCGTGGGTGCTGTACAAGGCGCTGGACGACGAATTGTGCTGGGGGCGGCTGCGGCTCGTGCTCCGGTCCGTCGCGGGCCATGCGCGCAGCTGCGTGGTGGTGCAGCGGCTGCGCCGCGTCACGGCGCGCCCGGGTTGCGTCCTGTCCGCTTTTGGCTGCGTGCGGTTGGCATGGGCCTTTGACTCGAACGACGACGTGTACCCCGCGCTCGAGTTGGTGGACGCGGTCGACATCCTGCGGGAGGAGGATGTACAGACAGACTGGCACGACAGGGCGGCACGCCTGGGGCTGCGAGCTATGCCGTCCGACAGGACCACTTCCGCTGCGGAGTGGCGGGCTGCCCGTTTCTTTACCAACCCGTTCTTTCCATGGACCAGCCGTTCGATGCGGCCGGGATTTTGAGGGCATTGGCGTACGACCAGCGGGGGGCGCCTGCGTGTCGTGAGGGTTGGTGTACGTTTGAATAGGTGGGCGCACTCTTCATGCTGTGTGTGTCTTGCGGTGGGTGGACGGGTAAATCTCGACTTTGGTGTTTGCTTGCGCTCTGTACGATTGCCACTTGCTGCTTCTACGCTCTGCGCCTGTCCCAAGTTCGTCTTCGGGCGTGCACCAGCCATTTTTTATGTCCTTGTCTGCGCGATTGCGCCGGCGCGCCGTTCCCAGGGCGTGAGGGGTTGTCACGCGCGGAATCCCGTCAGTGCGGGTGCCCTCTGCAGCCCCCGTGTGTCAGAGGCTGTTCTGGCGGGTGGGCGATGCGACATGCCCCCTCCACCACGGCAGCGCCGTGAAGCGCGACGGAAGCGCCCCGCCGGCGACAACGCCGCCGCGCCCTGGCCACCTCTGTCAAAATTTCCGCCCGTCATCGGCCCCGCCGGCCGCCCTGTCCGACTCCGTATCAGTTGCCGTGGGCGCTGCCGTGGCACCCCCCACCCATGTCCCTCTCCGACAGCGGGGGGCGGCGGCGCGCCCCCCACGGTGCGCCGCACCGGAAGCGGCGGTGGCGCGCCCCCTTCTACCACGTTCGGACGTTTCCCATCGGTACATGGCGACGAGGGGACGGTTCCCGCCGCCGAGCAGCTCCTCCACCTCAACGAGCACGGCAAAGTGGCTGAGATCTATGGAGCCGCTGCTCCCACCGCTGCCGCTGCCAACGGGACAGTGGCCCGTGCGGGACTGCTGGCTGCGGGGGCCCGCCACCAAAGGATGGTCCGGCCTGCCAACCCAGTCGGCAAAGGCTGCGGACGCGGAGCTGCGCCCCGCCACGCTCTGCCCGTGTACCTCCCATGACGTTTTTTCTTTGTATCCGTGGGATGCGGGCATCCATCCCGACCCTCCGCAATGCCCAGAACTTTCCCCGCGCGCTGTTCTTATCAGGCTGTTGTCGCGTCATCGACTTCGGCATGGAGCGTGTGCGTGGCACGGACCGTGGAGGAACAGCGCGGACTTGCGTGGGTCCGCGATATTTCGTGGCATGCCGACCTGTCCTTCAACAACAACTGCGACCAGTTGGACAGTCACGGCGCCTCATCCGAACAAAATAGGGCTCAGCAGACGACTAAACGGCATCCAAGAGATCTCATTGGCCAAAAATAGTGGGATGCTAAACACCTGCCACGCCATCAGTCTGTTCGCGCAACGGCAAGTGGCAGAGCCTCGCAGCGCGGCCCTGAACGGGTGGAGCCCCCGTTTAGGTTCCCGTCCTGGAGCAGCGGGTGTGAACCGGAGTTTCCCGTTCAACCTTTGTACGAACGGGAAGTCCGTTCAGCGTGCCGTTCTCATTGTCATTCTTCTGACGACAGGCGCGGGCGTGGCAAAGAAAACGGGCGCAGCCGTCGAGGCGCCCACACCACACCGTCGGAACTTGGTACCCCTCTTACGAATGCCGGATTCGTAACGTGTTCGTTTGTCAAACGAATGCGTTACGAATGCGCATTCGTCTGGCCGTTCGTAAGGTGCACATTCGTTTGTGTCGCGTTTGTCATTCGTAAGAGCATCGTTTGGGCTGCTTGACCGTCCCAGAAGAGCTGTTCGCGTCCACGTGACCGCGAGTCTTACAGTGCAGCGGGAGACCACGACCCTTCGGCCACGACTTGAGCGTGACCAGAGGGCGTTACATTAGAGAGCGGCCCAGAGCATTTAGTTCTCTCGTCATGTGGATCTTACGTAGCTATTTGTAGCTTCTCTTAGCAGCTCGCGTTAGTGGCTGGGGGACAACAGCGGATTCGTAGCAGCGACGGTATTTTGATGCGTCTACAGGGTGCTTCTCTCCCGCCCGCTGCTCACTGCTGGTCGCCCCCCACGTCAACGAAACACCCGCCCGCCCCCGTTCTGTCCTTGTTGTGTTGGCCTCCCGCTCGTCAGAGTGCGGTCTCGGTCTAAGCGTGGAGCTCCGCCAGCATGTCTTGGAGATGGTTCGGAGCACCATCGTCTCCACCACTCTCGTCGCCATCGCTCCCGGCACCTTCTTGCTCGGCCCTTTCGTTCGGTGGCGAGCCCCACTCCAGCATTTCCTCATCAACCGGTGGCGGGGCATCGCCCTCCGACGGAGCCGCGGTAGCGTCCGCGTCACCCTCTCCTCGGTTGCGTGCGGCGCTCCGGCGATGGCGGCTGCGCCTCTTGCGGGGCGGCTGCGTGGCAGCCCCGCCTTCGTCAGTGGCGGCGGCCGCCCTCTTTGTCCTATGTCGGCGTCGACTAGGGGGCGACGCATGGGTGGCTGTTGCGCGGCGAGTGCCAGGAGTCGAGGGAGGTGGGTCGCCGGTCTCGGTTGTCGCAATCTCGAGTCGGGCGGCTTGCTGCCGCACGAAGGGCACGTCTGGAACAACCGCCCGCAGGGCGTTCGAACCGTCGGTGAGCATAAGCCCCTCCTCGACTCTCGTGTCTTTAGGCCGCAGGTCGTCGATGAGGGAGAGAAAAACGGCCCATACTTTGCGCGTGACCACGTCCGTGTTTCCGCCAGCGTCACTCAAGCCAGGATAACCTGCCACCTTCCGTAGTCCGTGATACACCTGTACACAAGGAAGGGAAAAGAGAACCAGAACATGTGGGCGCGTCGGGGTTCACTCAATTAAAGCACAACAGCCAACGCCAAGTAGGAGGGGCAACGGAGAAGCAGGAACCACAACAGGGGTCGTTAACAGAAGCTCCCTGTGCACAACCACCGGCACCTTGCCTGCGCTCAAACGAAGATAATTTCGTAACACGATCCCTCTCGGACAGGCATCGCCCTGACGTACCGTCGACACAATGCGGGCATATAAGCCGGTTCGCATCTTGAGGTAGGCGGCTTGGTCGACAGTGGCCTCGACGTAGACCGAAGAGAGGCACCCCAGCTTGGTGAACGCGTGCTTAGTTGCAAAATTGAGGACCTCCCTGCCGTTTGGTTTCGCGAAGAACCAGTTGTCCTTAAGGCACGTGAGGGCGTCCGCAGCCTCGAGCTTGGGGATGTGCCCGCGAGTGCCGTGGCCGCTTTTCTTTCCCGTCTTGAGGATGGAGCACGCGCGTTCGTGAAAGCCCTCCATCAGGAGCCTGGTGAATTTGTCCTGCCAGCGGGGCAGCACCCGCTTGAGGAAGACACGGACCTTGTTGGGCGCCAGGCCCGTCTCTGAGGTGTTGCTCTTTGTCAAAATCTTTTGCTCCATGCGTAACTTGGCCGCAGGCAGCGGCTCGTTGACCTGCGTCGACACCAATAACGCAATCTCCTCGTCCACCTGCATGGTGGTGAGGAAGGCGGTACCCGGCCCCGTGCCATAGAGCACATGGTTCTGGTAGACCTCACTCAGCTTGTCCTGCCAGTACCAGTGGACAGAAAATGCACGCCAAGAAGAGAAACCATCAGACAACATCGGGATCCGCCAGGAAAAGCAGCAGCCTCGGTTCAAGCAGCGTCAGACTCATCATGCTCGCCCTGTCAAAGAGACACGCGATGTGACACACCGGCACCAGCGCACAATATCCCGCGCAAGGCAATTGCGATCCACGACACACACACACGACACATACCTGAACAGGAATGGCCCAGGGGACCTCGACGGGCTCGCCGTTCTGCGGGATGGCGACAGCTGGGGTGCCGCCGCCAACTTGCTGCTGCTGCGATTGTCGCGGCGACTGGTGAAGCGGTTGGTCGCCCGAGGCCGCCGCACCATTATAGGCGAGCGCCGAGGAGGCTGACGCCATGCTGCCTACGCTCAGCGAGGTGGCGTTCGCCAAGGAATGGATCTTGGCCACGTCAGACTTCGTGCTGACGCTGTTGGCGAGGACAACGGCTAGCGCCCGTCGCAGCGACAGGAAGTCAGCCGTTGTCGCCGCCCTCTCATCGAACAGCGCTTACAGAAGACCAGAGAAGACCGTAGAAATCTGCTGCAGTGCAGTCGACACCTCCTGCAAGGCCTGCCCGCACGCGCAGGGCACCGCGGCTGCAGGGGAATCGGCATTGGGGGTCATGTTTGCCGTGGAGCAGGCCGCGGCGGCGGCCCCCGCAGCCGTCCGTGCCGCGGCGGTGGATGCGGCGATGGCCGCTGCGGCCGACGACAAAGCCGCTGCAGGTGCCGGAGAGGAAGCTGGAGAGCCAGTCAGTTGCGCGGCCGCCGCCTGGTCGGCCGGCAACGGGTGCACCTGCGCAGCATCTTGTCGAGTCCTTGCGGTCCGCCGCCGATTCGCCACTCTGGCTCGTGCGGCTGCAGAAGCAGCGACGGCTGCTGCGGCACCTGCAGACGCCGCGGGAGGACGCCTAGCAGATGCCCCGCCGACAGGTGGAGCTCGCGACTTGCGCCGCCCATCGCCTGGCGGCAGTCGAGCAACGGCATCGTCCATCTGGGCGAAGAACCTGTTGCTGTCGTCCCGCTGGGGTCTTGTGGCCGGTGGCCCAGGCGTAGCGGCACCGCCTCGGGCCCCCCCCGGTAGTGAAGGAGGCGCGCCAGCCGCCACCTCTGCTGGGGGAGACCACGGCGCGCCCAGAAACTCAGTCGAAGCTGCCGTGAGGACACCAGTGCCCCCGTGGGGCGCTCCAGTCGCGACCGCTGCCGCACCAGCCCCGCCTCTCGGCCCATCAGCCGGCCTCGCGGCCGCCGCCGCTGCCTCTGCGGTTGCGGCAGCCGTCGGACATGCAGAACCCGCCTGCCAATCGAGCGTGGAGGACATTGGACGAGTGGCAGGTGCTACCTCCAAGAGAGGGGAGTTGCCCAGGGCGGATGGACGGACGAGCGGAAGGGGCGAGCTCCCGGGGACGGGGGGGAAACCGCTCGGGGTGGCAGCAGGGTGGTACGTACGCTGCGAAGAGAAGCTCAGCTGCTGCGATGCAGAGGCTCCCCAGTTGAATACAGCAGGAAGCGTGCGGTTGGCCGCCGCCGGAGCGTCAAATGACAGGGAGCCCACGGCGTGTTGAAAGTGGGGCGCCACCGTCGAGGGCGTACGGTTCTCACCCGGTTCGCCGCATGCGTCCATGGCGGGCGGTCACCTCGTGTCCGTCGTCAAAGCACAGTAGCGAGCGCAGGCGACTGGTCAAAGAGTAATATCACGAAGAAACCGTGGCGTGGAGGCGAGGACGAGGCTGTGACCGAGGTGGAAGGGACCGAGCACAAGAGAGGCGAAAGGGTGTCCAAGAAGCGAGGTGTAGAGGGCCCATCCCAGCGGGGGGAAGAGAACCCACAAAACGGACGCGCACGGATGAGCCCCAACGCACCGCCCTTGGGCGAAGGCGGCGCCACCCTGACACGAACGCGGCGACCATGCGGTGGGCCGTGCGTAGGACGGCTTGACGGGTGATTGCCTTTGTCAGTCGGCTGCGCGGGCGAGAGGCACCTGATCAAAATCGTGGATAAATGGAATTGACATCAGCAGGAGTAAGTATCGGAAGCAATGCCGGTCTTCGGAGATCAGGGTCACTGACCATCCGTTTTCCATCGACAAGCTCTCCTTCTGCTCGGCCTATGTACTCGTGGACTGAAGATCGACGGGCGCTCGGTCTATGGGCATGCTGCTCGGCCGCCTGGGGTTGGCACCCGTGGCACCACGATGACGGGAGCATGTCTGCCTGCGCGTGGGTCTGCTTGTAATGCACACGCCCATGGCCACCCAGCCATCATGTCACCTTCACTTTTTGTGTTCTGCCAGCCGGCCGGTGGCCTTGGACGGGCGGAAAACCCACAGGCGGTGGTGGTGCCCGCCGCGGGCAGGAAGGTGTTGCATGCAAGCAGACGGTACAAGAAAGAGCAAAAAGAATCACAGCCATATCCATGTCAATCCGCTTGGTGACAAACAGAGGTGCATCGGCATAAAAAGCAGCGGGATCAGAACTGTCCGTCCACACTGACCATCAGAAGTGTGTTTAACGTGCTGCCCGCCGCCCCCTGGCGTCCCGACAGCACCACGCGTCGACCCTCAAGCGCCACGGTGTCGCCGAGGAGGACGCTTCCTCCTTGAGCCCCTCGCCATCGCTCCACCGACAGAGGTGTCCCCATCGGCAGACAAGGAAGGCTGAAGCGGGGGGCGCGCCACCAAAGGCGCAGCAAGAGCTTGCTCAGCGACCGAGCGGCCCGCCTCGGTGGCGGCCGCCACGGGCGCTTGGATGGCGCGTACAGTTGAGAGTCGCCGCACAGCGGGCTCCTGCTTTACTTCCTTGATAGGGGCAGGCGCCGGCACGGCGCTGTTGCGGGCGGCATCAGCAGCGGGCGCCACAGCCGCATGCTTGGCGGGTGTTGGTGAGTGTTCCCCCACGGCCTGTTCCTGCTTGAAGCCCTTACGTTCAGCAGGCGCTTGCGCGGTAATCTCGTCAGCCGCGACGGCGGTGGTTGCCGCAGGCCCATGTGCGGCAGGTGCCGCAGACGGTGCCCCCACGCGCTCTTTCTTGACTTCGGCAGCGTCTCGCACGGCGCGCTCGTGCGCGGCGACCACCACGGCCAGCCGTTGCGCTACGCCTGGTGAAAGCGCCGGCTGCTCGGCAGCCACAGGCGGCGGCGTCGCGGCGACGCCAGCCGCGGGGCCATGTGATGGCGCTCCGGCAGCGGAGTTCCCGCCGATGGTGTCTGCTCCGACTCCACGTCGCATCCGCCGCGCCGCACCGTCATCATCTGTGCTGCTGTCCTCAGCCGGCAAGACGGCGAGCCTGCGAGAATACTCAGCCAGACGCCGACTGTCGCGGGTAGGAGGCGGCGACCACGTGTCGGGGTCGGTGCTAATCTGCGGCAGCGCCACCAGTGGAGCGCCGCTCCGCGCGTCGGCGTCAGATTGGCGACGGCGGGTACTGGCGCGGCGTCGACGAGCCAATTGTGCCGGCGACGGAGATGGGGAAGATGGAGTCCATTGCGCCATGAAGTTGGCCCCCGCCGCGCCCGCGAGATCGCGCAACGCCTTGGGCGTGCGGCCACCTGGACCAGGCCCACGCGGCGGGGGACTGAAACCAGGGGCAACCGCCGCTCCGTCGGCGTTGTGGCCTACAAATGGGCCTCTGGCGGCAGGAGAAGAGGAGCCGAGCGGTTTCCCGGCGCTTGACGCAACGCGTCGGAGCGTCACGGACCTAGTCACAGGCCCGCTCGTGCGCACGAAAGGCTCCATCACAATCGCCTTCTCGACCTTGTCCCTCGCCACCAGCCGCTCGACATCAGCGCTTTCCCGCGCGAGAGAGGCAGGCAACGCGGCCTTCTTGCCCTTGCCACGAGATGACGCCCGGCTGCGGGTGGTAGGCGCGACCGACGGCACAGCGGCAGCAGCCGGCTGCGCCTCCTTCTGGCTCTTGCCACGAGATGACGCCCGGCGGACGGGTGGAGGCGCGACCGACGGCATAGAGGCAGCAGCCGGCTTGTCCACCTTCTTGCTCTTGTCGAGAGATGACGCCCGGCCGCCGGTGGAAGGCGCGACCGAGTGCACGGCGGCATCAGCCTGCCTCGCCGCCTTTTTGCCCTTCCCTCGGGTGGCAGGCGCGTCCGTCGGCCGGGTCCCTCCGCCCGAAACGTCGTCAGCAGGGTCGCCGCCACGCCTGATGCCGGGCTCGCCGTCGCATGCGGCCGCGCGGCGACGAGCTGCCGCGCGCGTCACCGGCCCGCTATTGAAGCTCGCCGCCGGATTGCGATCGACAGGAGACCCATCGGGGTTGGCATCGCCCGGAGACGATGGGGAGGGCAGGGGCTCTAGGCGGCCTCGGCCTGCCGCATACAGGTTGAGCGGCCGATGAGGGCGAGGGCCCGTGAAGGAGCGAGTCTGACGACGCGTCCGATGTGAAGCGGTGACGGGGGTATCCGTTGGGGAAATGCTCTTCCCGCGCCCCGCCATGGTCCGGGAGAGGAGTGCAGCGGCGCGGCGTGGTCGGTTGCGGATGCGCCCGCAAAACGTCAGAGGGGCCGATACCAGTGGCACGGCGGCAGGTGCGCGGAGGGGAGGGGGGAATCGTGCGGTGTGGAAGCGGGGCACACCTAACCGGCCCGGCTTGCGGCTTGCAGACAAATGGCGTCGTGTGTGGCCGCGACGGTGCCTGGCCTTGCGCACTTATCTACTCCTCCACTGCGTCCCACACGAGGGGCCTCACGGGTTGTCCATTGGAGGCCCCTTGGGCCGCCCCCCCCTCTGCGACAACAGGCATCGGGCGGCAACGACCCGCCATATTCCACGCCATTGCGTCACCCCTCCGCAGAGCCGTGCACCGAAGCCACCCCACCCTCCCCTCCCCCTCTGCCTCCAGAGACATCGGGCGGGCACCCCGCCGAGTCAACCGCCACTGCACCCTGAGCCAAGCGTGAGGCTTTCCAAGACGGCCTCTCCGACTCAGGCGGCCATTGACCTCGGGCACAGGAGGGCGCCCTCTCTCTGTCCCCGCAACCTCGGTAGCTCAAATTCCAGTGGGACGCCACGGGCCCACTGCGGTAACCCGCACGTCACCTCCACGGCAGGCTGGCCAAGGCATTGCCCTTGCGCAGGCGTCGCGGCAATGGCGTTGTTGACGGCGGGCAGACGACGAGGAGGGTCAAACCGACATGAGCACCAAGTTGCCTGGCGCGTTGGTCGTGACCGACCGGTCGTGCGCGGTCGCGACCGACCGCGGCAGGCCGCTGGTCTAATTTGACGTGCCTCAATCCCCCCAAATCCCGCGTAAATGCGCGTTCGAATCGAGAAATCAATTCGACGCCCCCTCCCACGCGCCTTCCGCAACGGGCTCTCTGTTCTCATGCAGGGAGCACCCTCCCCCCCCTGGCTTCTTTCTAGCACGGCGGCGACCGCACGCAACGACGGCTCTTCCTCTCACCCTTTCCACGGCCGGTTCATTGCGGCCGCCCCCCCCCCCCCCACGGGGCATGCCGTGACGTACGACCACCTTGGTGGTGGCCGCCCCCCTTCGTCCGCCTCGCCGTTTCGGCTGCGTCACGTCCTCCCGGCCGGCACGCCAAGGCGTCGCATTTCCGTGTCGGGCCCCATGGCTCGAGCTTCCGTCGATGGGTGGCGAGCCGACCCGCCGCGAGCGCTTCGTTGCTGAAATCTGTGTGGCACGTGCTTCGGCGCGTCGCGCGGGTCACGGTGGTACCCGCCACTGCGAGGCGGCCGGCCATCGGCGGGCGGCCGCGTCGCCGGCCGACTGAGCGGCCGCCCGGCGGCGCGGGGGAGGCGCGCCATGGGGAGCGCCCCCGCGATGGCGCTCGTGACGGCCCGGCCCCTTGCACACTTTACCTGGGGCGACCACACGTCGGCTGCTGTGGCGGCGGGAGGCGGACGTGCCGCGGCGGGCGCCCGCGTCTGCGGTGGTGGCTGGGTTGTGTACGCGCCGCGGACGGCGGCCGCGTGAGCGGCCGACTGACCGGCCCCTCGGTGGCACGGGGGAGGTGCGCCTTGCGGAGCGCCCCCGTGTCGGCGGTCGTGGCGGCGCGGCCGCTTGAGCACATCGACAGGGACAGTCGCGAGTCGGCCGCAGCGACGGAGAGAGGTGGACGCGCGGCGGCGGGCGCCCGCGTCGCCGGCTGCACCGGATGGCTTGTACGCGCCGAGGCGGACGGACACGTCGACGTTTACCCAGAGATCACTCGGTGGCGCCGTGGAGCTGCGCGCTGTGGAGCGCCCCCGCGCCGGCGGTCGTGGTGGCTACGCCGCTTCAGCACATCGTCTCAGGCGACCGCGCGTCGGGGCCAGCGGCGGCGGGACGGGGACGTGCCGCGGCGAGCGCCCGCATCTGCGGTGGTGGCTGGGGTGTGTACGCGCCGGGGCGGGCTGCTGCGTCGGCGGATTACCTAGTGGACGCCCGGTGGCGCTAGGGAGGTGCGCGCAGTGGAGCGCCGCTGTGCCGTCGGTCGCGGCGTCCCAGCCGACTGCACACATAGTCTGGGTCGACCACGAGCCGCCAGCAGCGCTGGCGGGAGGCGGACGTGCAGCAGCGGGCGCCCGTGTGTGGGACGGTGGCTGGGGTTTGTACGCGCCGCGGCGGGCGGCCGCGTCGGCCGGCGACCGTGCGGTCGCGCAGTGGCGCTGGGAAGGTGGTCCTCTCGGAGCGCCTCCGTGTTGGCGGTCGTGGCGGCACGGCGGTGCCCGGTCGCTGCTTTTTCCCTTTTCCGGGCTGCCGCCCGAGGCGTCAAACGACGGCGCGGTCGACGTCACGGCCTGCGTTGGCACCGCCGCCGGCGACCTGTGGCCACGATGCCCCCTACGTCTTCGGGTTCTGTGCGGGCGCCTGATGGGCGGCACCTTCCCGGCCTGCCCAATGCCGGACTGGAGCTACCGGGTCGCGACGGGCGTCCACCTCCAGTTCTCCCATCCAACACGGAGGACCCTGTGTTTGATGCCACGGGACGGCTCGTTTGTCGGCGGTGCTCCATGCGCTTTGGATCCTATGCCAACTATGTGCAGCACAAGCGCCTGGAGGACCGGCTGCTTGCGTCTCCGTCCAGGAATGCAACGGCGGCGGACAACATCCTGGGCATCGGCGTCGCCGCAGATACTGGACACACTGGGGCGGTTGGGTCAACAGCGTCGGCAGCGGGGGGGGAATGTACGCCGACCTTGGCGGCGTCGACGGCGCCGGCGGTGGCGGTGGCGGCGACGGCGGTACCGCGTCCGGCGCCGACACAGCCGCCGACGCATGGTGCAGTGTCTGTAGCGGCGCCGCCAACAGCGAGTTTGGCTGGCGCAACACGAATGGCCGCAGCTGTGGCATTAACTGGCGCTGTCGACCCAGCGGGCGTTCGCGCGGCTGGCGCCAGTGGTGTGCCCACCATGGCGTCGGACACACCACCATTGCCGCCCACGCTTCCGCCCATGCCTCCGCAATTTCCTCTTCCTGTCTCCACCTCCTCCACGATTGTCGCCGACCGCATCGCGCGGCACTACCGCACCAAGGGCGACATGTCCAGGACAGCGCTCTATGTACCAGCACATTTGAGAGACCGGCCGTCGGAGTTCTTGTCGAAGGAGCACAAGGAGATGCGGCTGTTCGCGTTGACGGCGGGCGGCTGCGGTCTGTCCCAGAAAGCCCGGGAGGAGTATTACGAGACGGCGGTGGCCGTCGAGCGCGCGGCCATGCAAGTCGTCGCCGAGATTGACGCGCGCCGCAGACGGAGGAAGAAGGGCAAAAACGGGAAGGGAAAGAAGCGCAATCCCATTGTGCGCCTCGGTCCACTGGAGAGCGCGTTCCCGACGGCCGCTGCGTTTGTGCGGTCACTCAAGGGGGAGCAGTGGAGGTGCCTCTCCGAGCTCAAGTGGCGCGAGACGGATATCATCATCCGCGGCGTCGTCTACAAGTTTTACTCGCGCGACGTCATGCAGGTGGCGACCGATGCGATGGTCAGCGCCATCAAGGTGTGCCTTCACGGCAAGCGCCAACTGAACGAGGCGGGCGAGGTCGTCCGTACCAACTCCCTCAACAGCGACATCTACTTAGAAGAGCAAGCAGACGTCCACCGCCTTCATGCGGGGAAGATGGACAATGGCAAGAAGATGCCGCCCTTCACGTTGGCAATCCAGCTATTCTCCGATGCAGCCCTGGTGTCATGGAACGGGAGTATGCTGCCACCTGTGTGTTTCCTCGCTTTCTCGACGTGCTTGCCCGCCTTTTCTCTTGCTTGTCCGGTGCTGTCGCTCATCGTCTGGGAGTAAGTATGTCAGGTGCCGGTCTTGACGCACTTGTGTTCAGTTTGCTGACATCTCCATCCTTTCTACTGGCATTATTCCACCTGTGCTCCTCCCCTCATCTAGCTCATCTGGTCTACCCGATCCGTGTGCGATTCCCAAACGTCGTGACGGGCAAGACTGGCTGGATAACGGTCGGGTACATCCCAGCCATGAAGTATCGCAAAAGTGCAACGGATGCAGAGAAGGCCAAGGTCCGCCTGCTGCGTGACGAGCTCCTTCAGCGATGCCTCGCTGTCGTCCTCGACGAGCTCATCACGGCGAGAGAGGTCGGCGTGAAGATGACACTCCCCGATCACGGGGCCGTATGGGCGGTGCCTCGCGTGGTCCTGTACGCGTGCGATCAGCCGGAAGAGAGACACCTGCTGGGCATGAAGCTGAGCGGGAGCTACTTCCCATGCTCGATGTGCATGGAGTTCAAGTCACACGTAGCTGTGCCGTGCCTTGGTGCATGCAAGCGCGACGTGCTGGCGACACTCGAGGACCAGATGGAGGCCACTGAGCTGGCAGAAAAGGGCGAGCGCCCTTCCCGCATTGAGCAGCTCGCCATGCAGTCGTCCATCACACCCGTCGTCCCAGTTCTCGGCGCCGTGCACGGCCTTGGCACAGGGTCGCTCTCGCTGTTTCGCATTTTCGGGTTTGACCGCCTGCACGTACGTTTTCGTCCCTCTGGTCTTCTATGTTTAGTTCTCACGGGTGCCCTTTTTACACCTGACCCATGCTCTTTTTGATCTCGGTGCTCCTGAACTGGGAACGGATTCTGACGGACGCCTCGCTTCCTGGGCTGTCTTGTACTGTATGCATGGTGATTGGCCTTGTTCGTATCCTGGTCATTGGGGTTGAACGCGAGCAGGTCATGAAGCTGGGCGTGCTTAAGGTCGTGGCCGACAAGATTCCAGCCTTGCTGTTCGAGGTTTGTGGCAAGGGCGCCGCTCGCCGGGGCCCGAAGGACGATACTCTAGTCGCCGCCAACGAAAGGATCGCTCACATGGGCCGACTCATCTTGGCCACTCTTGCGCCTCCGGGGTACGTTGGTCGCAGTGCCTCCGCCGTAAACTCGAGCTGATGCCTACTGTTGCTTGGCACCTCGCACGCGTGTCTAGAGAGCTGGATATGATTGCGATGGCGTCTCCATGACGTCGTGCCTGGCTTTGACTGCCATTCATTGCAGCTGTCTCTGACTGGGGTCCTCGTCTGCTACTTGCTTTGCTGTTTGTTGAATGTGTTCCCGGCGGCAGGTACTTTGTACGCAAAGGCATCATCCAGCCAACGTACAAGGGGCGGCAATGGCGACACGGCCTCGTCTACTGGCCCTTTATGCTGGCCGGGTTGATTGGCCCCCCCGATGATACCGATGACGGCGAGGACGCACCGGCAGTGTCTACGCCGCGGCGCCGTCGGCGCCCTTCTTCCTCAACCGGTAGTGGCAGCGGAAGCATTTCCGGGAGCCCTGCCCGGCGTCCTGCTGAGTGCTCCGGGGCTGCTGGCGGCACCGAGTCGCCCGTACCCGGCTATGACAAGGGCACGGACGACACCAACTCCGAGGGTGCGGAGGCGGCTGCCAAAGGCAACATGTCGAACCCGCTCCGCCAGGCGAATCAATCTGAGTACAAGAAGGTGTTCAAGGTGAAGGCGGTCCACCAGGCGGTGCTTCACGTGGTTTGCTCGCTGGCGCGGCTCATGGGGAAGATTTGTGGTGACAACATGGCGCCAGGGGCGATGCGCACCGAGAGGGAGGCTGCCGAGCTGCAGGAGGAGGCAAAGGTCTTCGTGACGGAGTTGGTGCGCGTGCTTTTTGGCGCTGTCAACACCACCAAGATGCATCGGCTGGCATTCCACCTCATGCAAGAGCTGCTCCTACGCGGAAACCTCGAGGAGGGCGACACCAGCACCAACGAGATGCTACACAAGCTACTTAAAGCGATGTACCGCATCACTAACAAGCACCCGGAGAACTTCCAGGTGCAGATGATGCGGTGCGAGCAAACGCTGCTCCACATCCTTACCGAGGGTACGGATGAGCAGCTCCGCGAGTCCGAGCGTTTGGAGAAGGCCAAGCTCGGGCCGGCCATGAAGCCACGCGCGAGACGCAAGCGCAGGCCATCACCCCCCGACACCGTCAACGGCAGCACGGCCGCCGACTCGGCGACGACTGCCACCAGTACGGACGACGACTCCGGCTATGACGCCAGCGATGAGAGCGTCGACGCCACGGACTTCGACGGCACGGCGGACGCGAGCGGGGATGACGTCGCGGCGCAGAATCCGGACGATGGCGCGAGCACCAGCGGCTACGAGACCTGCACAACCGACGATGCCAACGACGAGGACTCGACTACTGCCCAGCCGTCAGGGAACGCGGCCAGGGGCCAAAACCGGGCGCGCGTCATGTCGCGTAACGCGCACGTGGCCGGTATGTATGGTGCGTCCAGCGCTTCTTGCTCGTCTGCTCTGTCGGGCTCGGCCACCTCGTCCGGCTCGGCCACCTCGTCGGGCTCGGCCACCCCGTCGAGCTCGGCCACTTCGTCGCGCTCGGCCACATCGTCGGGCTTGGCCACCACGTCGGGCTCGGCCACCTGTTCTGTCTCGGCCACGGCGTCGAGCTCCGCCACTGCGGAGGCTATCTGCCCGAGAACGCTGCCGCCCACGTCCAAGAGAGGCTGCAAAAGATCATCCACGCGCATGACTGCGTGCCTTGAGCGCCCGGTGAAACTGGTGCGTACCGCGTCGGGCCCAGTCGCGCTCACCCCCGTGCCGCCCAAGCGCGTGCGCATCCGCGGCCGGCGAGTCAGTGTGGCGGCGGCCGCGGCGGCTGAGGGTGGTCGGTTGAGATGCCTGCCGACATTGCCCGGCCTTTGTGGCGCGCAGATGCTCACCGTTGGGAACTCGACCTCTTTTACGGCGTCCTTCGAGTGGGGTGCCAAGGGCTTTGAGCAGCGCGTTCGAGCAGCCCCTGCTCTCTACAATGGCAAGCCGTGGTGGGACCACGTCAAGTTTAAGGAGGCGGTCAACCCATCCAAGACACGCCTAGGCCTGGCGCGCCTTGTCATACGTGCGGTCGACGGCGAACGACGCGACCTGGTCGTCGTGCAGCTGCTGGAGGAGGCAGCCCCCCGCGATGGCTGCGTCCTGACGGAGTTTGGCTGTGTGCGGTACAAGTGGCGAATGGACACCAACACCGGCTTTCCCGCCCTGGCTGTAGTGCCGACAGTCAACCTCCAACGGCTGGAACACGTCGTCCCGGACTTTGAGGATCTATGTGACCGGCTGGGCTTGTATGCTACGCCCGCTACCGTGCCTGACTCGCCACACGAGCTGCCGCTCCAGCGTTATTTTGTGAACCCGTTTTTCCCGTGGACTGGTGGGTGCGAGGATGACAACATGCCAAGAGAGTAGGGAGATCGATAAAGGGTGGGGTGGGGACGGTCAACACTTTTGCTTGTCTCTGCCTTGTGCAACGGCGCGTGTGAGGACGACATCTGCAACAGGGAACAGAGTGGAGAAAAAGGGCGCGGGATGGCTGGCTGCTGTGGAGCGGCGCGGTACGCACACGCAAAAGAATGCGCTCGCGTTATAGATGTCGTGTGTGTCCTTCCTCCAGGTGCGGAACGCAGCCTGCCACAGCGACTCGGCACAGTGAATCAGGGCAACCGCGCGTCTTGGTTCGCAGTCTGCCGCCTGTCGAACAGCGACGATTCCACGGCCTCTGCCCCTTCCATTTATGGTGCGACGGTACCACGGCATACCCATACCCGTGTTCTCCTTCCCCGCAAAAGCGCACGTACGCAGACGACTGCTCCCCGTCTGCCGACCGCTAGACACCCATCATCTGCCCTGTTAAGCGGCGATAGGGCCGCGGAATAAACCAGACCCTAAGACTGACTGTTACCGGCCATGACGCTGGCCAATGAAAACGAGCCCCAGAGCTCTGGTTAACACAGCCCCCCGGCAGGAGGGCTCCAGGGCACGGACTTGATTGCGTCACGTGGCCTAATGCACAACCATGAGGAACCTCCCCTGTTGCCCTCTGTGGTGCCGGCTTCGACGACGGGGAGCATCGCAAGTTTCCGATGCAGCGCCCCATTCTACGACTTCATTCATACTTCTGAGAAGAACTTGCGGCCTAGCGCTGTCAGCACTCAAGACTGGCCACTCAGGGGCGGAGAAGCGGGAACCGCTTTCTGAGCACCAGGACGCTGGTGTCTCACCTCGGATTCCGTCTCAGACAGGCCGCTCAATGGGCCTCAGAGCGACCCCATGGAGCTGGTTGGATGCCCGCAGCTGACGGGCGCTCACAGCCGTGCATTCTGCGATCGGTGTGTCGCGACCTGCCAGTGTGCACCTTTACGAAAGCGACATTCGTAACGTCTTCGTAAGACAAACGAATGACAAACGATGGACAAACGAAGGTCTTACGAATGCGTGCGTTTGGTCTTCGTAACGCTCGTTTGTCTTTCGTCAGGGTGGTACCAACTCCCGACGACGCCACGGGCAGCAAAGGACGGTCCCAGGCACTGATCAGAGCGAGGGGTCCCTGTCGACAGATTCTCCAGTTGCACGCGACTCGGGAGCCGCCGGCTGGGCCCCCACCGCTGGTTGCTCGTACGCGTGCCGATTCGGAGATTCCGCCCGCTCGTGCAAAATGCGTCGTGAGCCGCTGCTGTACTTGAGTCTGGTCTCAGTCGCAACCGAGTTGGCATGGATTCATGTTACAGGAGCAATTTTCTCCGCCATGGCGTTGATACGCCCCAAACCCCTCAATGAGGGGCGCCACTTTGATGATCCGAACTACACACCGACCCGAGGGGCGCTCTTCACAACCTGAAACGGGAGACCCACCGCCGCGCGCCGGCCGCGCCGCTGCCGCCGCGCCGCCGCCGCCGCCGGCCGCGGTGGGACTTCCCTCGTCCACCCCGCCCCCC